>Ga0134123_10003222_pt1 | contig 10618 bp, 6 predicted proteins | sample KB303_FD_96460 | JGI IMG/M metagenome (GOLD analysis project Ga0134123, IMG submission 96460) | Terrestrial soil microbial communities without Nitrogen fertilizer from Kellogg Biological Station, Michigan, USA - KB3-0-3 | ecosystem: Environmental > Terrestrial > Soil > Unclassified ...
GCTCGACCACGCCGTCGTACTTCTTCAGGGCGCGGATGGCCTTGTTGACGCTGACCGGGTTGCCGATCTGGATGGCCGACGCCAGCGTGCTCTTGGGGACCATGGGCTCGAAGGCGGCGAAGCCCTTTTTGTAAGACAGGTACAGCGGATTGGCGGCCTGGGCCTGCGCCACGCAGATGCGCGGCTTCTTGGTGATGATCCCCAGATCCTCCATCAGGGTCAGGCCGGCGCCCAGGGCGCTGACGTTGCCGAGGTTGCCGCCGGGGATGATGATCCAGTCGGGCACCTTCCAGTCGAACTGCTGCACGATCTCGATGGCCACCGTCTTCTGTCCCTCGAGCCGCAGCGAGTTCATGCTGTTGGCGAGGTAGACGCCCTCCTCGGAGGCCAGCCGTTGCACCATGGCCATGCAGTCGTCGAAGTTCCCCTCGATGGCCAGCACGGTGGCGCCGTTGGCCAGCGGCTGGACCAGCTGGGCGGTCGAGACCTTGCCGCGCGGGAGGATCACCAGGGTGCGGATGCCGGCGGCGGCGCCGTAGGCGGCCAGCGCCGCCGAGGTGTCCCCGGTCGAGGCGCAGGCCACCGCCGAGACGTTCTTGCCATCGGCGATCATCTGCTTCACCGAGGACACGAGCACCGTCATGCCCAGGTCCTTGAACGACCCGGTGTGCGAGTTGCCGCAGAGCTTGATCCAGAGATCCTCGAGCCCCAGGCCCGAGCCGTAGCGCTGGGCCCAGAACAGGTTCGAGCCGCCCTCGTACATCGAGACCACGTTCTCGTCGCGAAGGTGGGGGTGGACCCACTCGCGCTTGCCCCACACTCCCGAGCCGGTCGGCCACTGCGTCTTCAGGTAGCGGTCGTCGAACAGCCTCGTCCACTCGAGCCCACTCTTCTGCTTGAGCGCCTCGAGATCGTGGTGCACCTCGAGCAGGTTCTGGCACCTGGGGCAGCGGAAGATGATCTCGTCGAGCGCGTACTCGCCGGGGCAGCCGGCGATGCAGCGAAAGGCGGCGCGGTACGGGGACGGGGACATGGCGGGAATCTAGCAGGGCCCAGGCTGTCGACGCCTGAAAAGCTGTAGTAATGTTGGCGCCTTTTCCCGTCTACCGTCACACCGCTACACCCACACATGGCTCGCAAGACATCCAGCCCCGAGGTCTACAAGTTCGGCGGGGCTTCGCTGGGGGACGCCGCCGCGTTCCTCAACGCCGCCGAGATCGTGAAACGCTGTGCCGCCCCCGTGGTGGTGGTCTGCTCCGCGCCCTCGGGCGTGACCGACCTCTTGCTCGAGGTCGCCGACAAGGCGCGACACGGCGACGAAGCGAAGATGAACGCGGCCGTCATAGCGCTGCGCGACAAGTACAGCGGCATCGTCAACGGGCTGGGCCTGCGGCAGAAGCTCCGTGAGGAGCTGACGGGGCAGATCGAGGCCTCGCTGCGCGAGCTCGAGCTCTTGGCCAGCGGCCTGGTGGTGCTGCGTGAGCTGACCACGCGCACCAGCGATCTGGTGGTGTCGCGGGGCGAGCGCCTGTCGGCGCCCATGTTCTCCGCGGTGCTGCGCGAGCAGGGCAAGGCGGCCGAGGTGGTCGACGCCCTCGAGGTGGTGGCCACCGACGGCCCCTTCGGGGGCGCGGCCCCCAACCTGGAGAAGACCGACGCCCTGGCCCGCCGCCGGCTGCGGCCGCTCTTGGCGAGCGGGGTGGTGCCGATCGTGCCGGGGTTCCTGGGCGCGCTCCACGAGGAGGGCTCGGCGACGCCCGCGGTGGCCACCCTGGGCCGCGGCGGCACCGACCTGACCGCGACGTTGATGGGGCGGGCGCTGGGCGCCAGCCGCGTCTGCCTGTGGAAGGACGTGCCCGGCCTGCTCACCGCCGACCCGCGGGTGGTCACGGACGCGCGGGTCATCCCCCAGCTCAACGTGCGCGAGGCGGCCGAGCTGGCCTATTACGGCGCCAAGGTCCTGCACCCGCGCGCCCTCATCCCCGTCACCGGCCGCAACATCCCGGTGTTCGTGCGCCCCTTCGCCACGCCGGAGGCGCCGGGCACGGAGATCTCGGCGCGCCGGACCCTGGACCGCTACCCGGTCAAGGCGCTGTCGGCCGTGGGGGCGCAGGCGCTGGTCACCGTGGCCGGCCGCGGCCTCATCGGCGTGCCGGGCGTGGCCGGGCGGACCTTCGCCACGCTGTCGGACCGGGGCATCTCGGTCTCGCTCATCACCCAGTCCTCGTCCGAGCAGTCGATCTGCTTCACCGTGCCCGAGCGCGAGGCCAAGGCGGCCCGCGACGCGCTGGAGCGGGCCTTCCGCGACGAGATCGGCCGCCGCGAGGTGGACAGCATCCAGGTGCAGCCGGGCATGGCCACCGTCGCCGTGGTCGGCCTGGGCATGGCGGGCACACCGGGCATCGCCTCGCGGGTCTTCTCGGCCCTGGCGGCCGGTGAGATCAACATCGTGGCCATCGCGCAGGGCTCGTCCGAGCTGAACATCTCGGTGGTGGTGCAGGCGGCCCAGACCGCAGCGGCGCTGAAGCGGATCCACGAGGCCTTCCAGCTGGCCAAGATCGGCGGCGGCGCCGTGGCCGGCAAGCAGACGGTCGACGTGGTGCTGCTGGGCTTCGGCCAGATCGGCCGCACCCTGGCCACCCTGATCGCGCGGCGGAAGAACGGCACCGGCCCCACCGTGCGGGTGGTGGGCGTGGTCGATCGCAGCGGGTTCGTGTTCGACGCTCATGGGCTCAAGCCCAAGAAGCTGGCCGAGCTGTCCTCGTGGAAGGCGGCGGGCAAGCCCTTCGCGCAGGCGGCGGGCGGGCAGTCGGCGGCGCCGTCCGAGGCGGTGGCCTTCTTCGCCCGCCACGCGCTCCACCGCCCGGTGCTGGTCGACGTCACCGCCGAGGAGACCGGCCCGGTGCTGGTGAGCGCGCTCCAGGCCGGGATGGACGTGGTGCTGGCCAACAAGCGGCCGCTCTCGGGCGCGCGGTCCGAGCGCGATCACCTGCTGGCGGTGGCCGAGGCCCACGGCCGGCGCGTGCGCTTCGAGGCCACCGTCGGCGCCGGCCTGCCCATCCTCGACACCTACCGCAAGCTGGTCGACTCGGGCGACAAGGTGCAGAAGATCGAGGGCTGCGTCTCGGGGACCCTCGGCTTCCTCTTCACCGAGATCAACGACGGCAAGCCCTTCTCGAAGGCCCTGCGGGCGGCGGTGCAGAAGGGCTTCACCGAGCCCGACCCGCGCGACGATCTCTCCGGGGCCGACGTGGCCCGCAAGGCGCTCATCCTGGGCCGCCTGCTCGGCTTCACCGGCGAGCCCGGCGACGTCTCGGTCGAGTCCCTGGTGCCCGAGGAGGCGCGCGGGCTCAGCAAGGATCAGTTCCTCGAGGGGCTCGAGCGCTGGGATCCCCTGTGGACCCAGCGCGCCGCCGCGGCCCGCTCCAAGCAGGCGGTGCTCCGCTACGTGGCCTCGGTGACCCGCTCGAAGATCCGGGTCGGGCTCCAGGCGGTGGACGGGGCCACCCCGTTCGCGGCGCTCAACGGCACCGACAACCAGATCGCCTTCACCACCGCCCGCTACCGCCGCCCGCTGGTCATCACCGGCGCCGGCGCGGGCCTGGCGGTGACGGCGGGCGGCGTGTTGAATGACATCCTCGAGCTGGGCAACTGAGCGGAGGTCGACAGTCGACAGTCGACAGTCGACAGCCCGGAGTCGACTGTCGGCGGAGCCGGGCACGGCGCTGGCCAACCGGATCGCGGCGCGCTTCCTCCTGCCGGGGCCGGTCGAGGCGGTCGACTTTCCCGAGAAGGGGAACATCAACCGGCACACGTACCTGGTCGAAAGTTGCGGGGCGGAGCGGCGGCAGTACCTGCTGCAGCAGATCAACCAGCAGGTGTTCACCCGGCCGCGGGCGGTGATGGCGGCGATGATCGCCTGCATCGAGGCGCAACGGGCGAACCTGGCCAGGGGGATGATTCCCGCAGACGAGCCGTGGGAGCCGATCACCCTGGTGCCCACGCGCGAGGGGGCGCCCTTTCTCGAGGCGAGCGATCGCCGCGGCACAGCCGTCTGGCGGTTGATGATCCGCATCGCCGGCACCAGCACCTACAAGAGCCTGGCCGCGGTCGAGCCGGCACGCCGCCTGCCGCTGGCCGAGCAGGCGGGGATGGGGCTGGCCATCTTCGGCACTCTCAACGGCGGCGTCGACGTCTCCCGGCTGGAGTCGCCGCTGCCCGGCTACCGGGACACCGAGCTCTACTACGACCAGCTCCTCTCGGTGCTGGCGGGGCATCGCACGCTGGACGAGGCGGCCTCGCTCCTGCCCCGGGATGAGGAGGTTCGGCAGGCCACCCAGCAGCACTTCCTCGTGCACCTGCCGCCGGACGAGGCTCGTCGCCGGCTCGACGATCCGGCGGTGCGGTCGTTCGTGGATTTCCTTCGCGGCGATCCCAGCCGGGCCCTGGTGCTGGCCGGGGCGTTGCGCGCCGGCGTCATCCGCCGCACCCCCATCCACGGCGACACCAAGCTCGAGAACTTCCTCTTCGATGCGCGCTCGGGGCGGGTGCGGGCGCTCGTCGACCTCGACACCATCATGGCCCACACCTGGCTGTCGGATTTCGGGGACATGGTGCGCTCGCTGTGCAACGTGGCCGGCGAGCGCGAGGCCGACCCCGAGAGGATCCAGGTGGACATGGAGGTCTACCGGGCAGTGCTCACCGGTTTCCTGCGGGGCGCGGGCAATGTCACGGCCGCGGAGCTGGAACTCATGGTTGACAGCGTCGAGGCCATCGCGCTCGAGTTGGGTCTTCGCTTCCTCACCGACTACCTGCGGGGGGACAGCTACTTCCGGCTGGGCCCCGCCGATCCGCCCGACCTCAACCGCATCCGGGGGCTGGCGCAGCTGACCCTGGCGCAGCGGCTGCGGGCGCGCGCCGACGAGGCGCGGGCGCTGGTGGAGCGGCTGCGCCGGGAGCTGGGGGTCACATGCGTCAGCTGAAGATCGGCACCTCGTCGGTGCGCGGGGTGGTGGGCGAGGCGCTGACCCCGGCGCTGGTGGTGAACTTCGCCTCGGCGTTCGGCACCTGGTGCGACGGCGGCCCGGTGGTGATCGGGCGCGACACCCGCGGCTCGTCGGCCATGCTGCGCGCGGCGGTGACCGCGGGCCTGCTCGCCACGGGCTGCGAGGTGATCGATCTGGGGGTCTGCTCGACGCCGCTCGTCGCCTTCGCCGTGCGCGAGCTGGGCGCCGAAGGCGGCCTCTCCATCACCGGCAGCCACAACGACGCCGCCTGGAACGCCCTCAAGTTCGTGGGCTCGGGCGGCGCCCTGCTCAACACCGCCAAGGGCGAGGAGCTGCTGGACATCTACCACACCTCGGATTTCCGCCTGGCCACCTGGGACCGGGTGGGGCCGGTGACCGGCGACGGGCAGGTGGTGGCCCGCTACCTCGAGCACCTGCTGGCGGCGCTGGACGTGACCGCCATCCGGCAGCGCCAGCCGAAGGTGGTGGTCGACTTCTGCAACGGCGCCGTGGGGGCCGTGGCGCGAAGGTTCCTCGAGGCGCTCGGCTGCTCGCTGACGGCGCTGAACGAGGAGCCGAGCGGGACCTTCGCCCACCCGCCCGCGCCCAGCGCCGCCAACATGGCCCCGCTGGCCGAGGAGGTGCGGCGGAGCGGGGCCGATCTTGGCGCCGCCATCAACGTGGACGGCGATCGGCTGGGCTTCGCCACCGGCGCCGGCCTGGCCCTGTCCGAGGAGTACGGCCTGCCGCTGGCGGCGATGGCCCGGCTGCGCCGCCGCCCCGGCCCGGTGGTGACCAACTACTCCACCTCGGGCATGGTCGACGCCGTGGCCCAGGCCGCGGGCCAGCGGGTGGTGCGGACCGTCGTGGGCGAGAACCACGTGGTCGATCGCGGCGTGGCCGTGGGCGCGGTGCTGGCGGGCGAGGGGAACGGCGGCGTGGCCGTGCTGCCCACCAGCACCACCTTCGACGGCCTGCTCACCCTGGGGGTGGTGCTGGAGGAGCTGGCGGTGTCCGGAGGGACCCTGCAGGCGCTGGTGGATCGCATCCCGCCGCGGTCGATGCGCAAGCGCGGGCTCGGCTGCCCGCCCAACGTCGCTTACCGGGTGCTGGAAGCCCTGCGCGTGCGCTACGCCGAGCTCAACCCCGACGGCAGCGACGGGGTGCGGGTGACCTGGCCCGACGCCTGGCTCCACGTGCGCGCCTCCAACACCGAGCCGCTCCTGCGCATCATCGCCGAGGCCACCACCCCCGCCCGCTGCCAGACGGTGTTCGTGGAGGCGCTGGACGCCGCGGAGCGGGAGATGGGTACCCCCTGACCCCATGACATTCCCGCCCCAGCATGGTAGGCAACCAGTCCCCGACGCAAATGACAGCTCCCGCTCCCGCCTCGCCCCCCCACGTCTCGGTCGTCATTCCGGTCTACAACGAGGAGGGGATCCTGCGTGGATCGGTCCTCGAGCTGCGGGAGAAGCTGCGCCCGTTCGGGTTCAGCTACGAGCTGGTGCTGTGCGAGAACGGCTCGCGCGATCGCACCGTGCAGATCGGCAAGGAGCTGGAGGCCGAGTACCCCGAGGTGCGGATGCTCTCGGTGGGTCAGCCGAACTATGGGCTGGCCATGAAGACCGGCATCCTCGAGGCCCGCGGCACCTTCGTCATCTGCGACGAGATCGATCTCTGTGACACCGAGTTCTACGCCCGGGCCCTGGCCCTGCTCGAGCGCACCGACACCGATCTGGTGGTCGGCTCGAAGGCCATGGTCGGCTCGAACGATCAGCGCCCTCTCGTGCGCCGCCTGGGCACCCGCGTCTACAACGGGCTCCTGCGCGCCGTCTGCCACTACCGCGGCACCGACACCCACGGCCTCAAGGCCTTCAAGCGCGAGGTCCTGCTCGACACCGCCCGCCGCTGCATCCTGGACCGCGACGTCTTCGCCAGCGAGTTCGTGGTGCGCGCCCACCGCGAGAAGAAGAAGGTGGTGGAGATCCCCTTCGCGGTGCGGGAGAAGCGTCCCCCGTCGATCAACCTCATCAAACGCGTGCCCCACGTCTTGAAGAGCGTGGCGAGGTTGGCCGTGGTCGTTCGGCAGAACGAGCGGTAGTCCGCTGCCCGTCGACCTCCACTGAGCGGCCCCGTCTCCGCTTGCGGAGAGGGTTGGGGTGAGGCCGTCGTTCCTCTGCGATCTCTCGTCGGAGATTCGACCAAATTGCACCGCCTCACCCCAGCCCTCTCCACTGCGTGGAGAGGGGGCCGCGCGGTGCGGACTCGCGTCTCGAAGCCCAGGCTGACCGTCGGCGTGGTTGGATCGTCCCGCCTAGAACGTCACCCCCGCCACTGGTCGCTGGGCCTTGGCCAGGGCGTCGGCGATCTCGCGGAAGTCCTGGTAGCGGGCGGTGGGGTTGGTCTCCATGCACTTGCCGACGATGCGGTCCCAGCGCGGGTGGAGGCTGGTGTTGACCGACGAGGGCAGGGGAGCCTTCTCGCGCAGGCGCTTCATGGGCGGCACGTCGACGAAGGGGCGGCGGCCGGTGAGCGCCTCGAACAGCAGCACGCCGAAGGCGAAGACGTCCATGGTGGGCTCGGGCTTGCGGCCCTCGATCTGTTCGGGGGCCATGGTGTCGATGGTCCCGGCCAGCATGCGGGCGAGCGGCCAGGTCGAGACCACGCTGCCGTCGAGCGCGCGGGCCAGGCCGAAGTCCATCACCACCGCCCGCTCGCCCCGCGGCGCCGGGACCAGGAAGACGTTCTCGCTCTTGAGGTCGCGGTGGACGATGCCGCAGGCGTGGATCGCCTGCAGGCCGGCGATCACCTGCTGCAGAAGGGGCAGGATCTCGCCCTCGGGCAGGCGGCCGCGGCGGGTGATGCGGCGGTTGAAGGTCTCGCCCGCCAGGAACTCCATGGTCAGGAACGGGATCGATTCCGCCTGCTTGGCGCGCTTGCGCACCTGCACCCCGTACTCGAGGATGCGGCAGACGTTGGGGTGGGTGACCCGGCGGGCCAGGCGGGCCTCGGCCTTGAAGCGGAAGGCGGCCCGCTGGTCGTCGAGCGCGGTGCAGGTGAGGGTCTTGAGCGCGACGGTCTCTTCCAGCAGCAGGTCCTGGGCGACGTAGACCTCACCCATGCCGCCCTGGGCCAGGAAGCGCTCGATGCGGTAGCGATCGACCACCAGATCCCCGTCGCTGAAGGTGCGGATCTTGGCCGGGACGGCCACGGGCGCGGGCGCGGCGTCGAGCGAGCGCGAGGCCTCGGCCAGGAGCTGCCGGCAGGTGCTGCAGCCATCCAGGTGGATGAGCAGCTTCTCGGCATCGCGCAGGCGGCCCGAGCCGGCGGCGTAGGCGAAGAGCAGCTCTTCCGAGGGGCAGGGACCGACGACAGGTGGCACTGTCCGCGACATGATCGCTCGGGCTACAATAGCGCGCCCGGGGATGGAGTTCTTCGAGATCGTGGAACAGGGGTATGACGCGGGGAAGGCCGCCTGGCCTGGCGTCGACCTGCCCAAGGGCGAGTTCGACGAGCGCGTCCGCCTCATGCAGGTGGATCCCGACAACCTGCTGGCCCGGGGCGCCGACCTCTACCTGGCCGTCGCCTGCGCCGCCCAGCTGCCGGCCGCGGTCGCGCAGTTCGAGCGCACCTTCCTGGCCCCGGTGCCCCGGCAGCTGGGGCGGGTGGCGCTGACCACCCACGAGGAGGACGAGCTGCGCCAGCAGCTGCGGGTGAAGCTGCTGGTGGGCCCCGGCGCCAAGATCCTCGAGTACAAGGGGAGCGGCCCGCTCGGCGCCTGGGTGCGGGTGTGCGCCCTGCGCATGGCGCTCGACCTGAAGACGGCCCCCGAGGTGGCCAAGCGCGGGGACAACGAGGCGCTCGACGCCCTGGTGGGCGGCAACGCCGCCGCCGAGAGCATGCTGGACACCGAGCACCACCGCGAGGCCTTCCGCGCGGCCCTGCAGGAGGCCCTGGCCATGCTCACGGCGCGGGAGAAGACCCTCTTGCGCCTGCACTTCCTCGACGGCATGAACATCGACGCCCTGGGCACCGTCTTCCAGGTCCACCGCGCCACGGTGGCCCGCTGGCTGGTCAGCATCCGCACCCGCGTGCTCGACGACGTCCGCCGCCGCCTCTCCCTGGAGATCGGCGCCAGCTCGTCCGAGGCCCAGAGCCTGGTGCGCCTGCTCCGCTCGGAGGTCCAGGTGAGCATCCAGCGGATCCTGGGCGAGGAATCCTCGTAGGGCCATGAGCTTCCGCTCATGGTTCCACCGCCCCTCGGTTAGCTCGGGACCGCAGAGGGTGGCCGCGGCGTCACCTCTGCCATGAGCGGCGGTGGCTGACCGGTCGCCGACGCGACCGGCAGCGTGAAATAGAAGGTGGTTCCGCGTCCGACAGTGCTCTCCACCCAGATTCTTCCCTGGTGGGCTTCCACGATTCCCTTGGCGATGAAGAGACCCATCCCGGTGCCCTTGCGATTGCCTTCGCGCCCCTTCCAGTAGCGATCGAAGAGGTGGGGGACCACCCGGTCCGGAATGCCGCTGCCGGTGTCGGAGACCGAGAAGCACACGACCGCGCCCTCGGTCTTCTCCGCGATGCGAATCTCGCCTCCGTCCTTGGTGAACTTGATCGCGTTTCCGACCAGGTTGGTGATGACCTCGAGGACGCGCTCTCGGTCACAGTGCACCGGCGCCGGCGCCTCCTCCAGCTGCACTTTCAACTGCAGCGACCGGCTCTCGGTCTGCGGCTCCAGGATCGCGACGGCCTCATCGACCATTGCCCTGACATCCTCGGCCTTCGGCTCGATGGTGAAGTGCCCGGTCTCGATCATGGTCGCGTCGCGGAGACCCCCGATGAGCTGGTCCATCCGCGTGGCGGCCCGTTCGATGGCGTCCACCTGCTTCCGTCCGGCGCGGCCTTCGCCGGCTGGAATGGTCCGCGAGAGCAGCTCAGCGCTCATGCGAACTGTCGACAGGTAGTTCCGCAAGTCGTGTGACACCACCGCTATGACGTTGTCTCGGGCGACGATCGCGCTCTGAGCCAGGCCATACAGCCTGGCTCCCTCGATCGCGAGGGCGGCGTGGTGAGCGATCTCCTGCGCCAGGGGCAGGTCATCGTCGGTGTACTTCCGCCCCGACTCCGCCATCGCCAGGCGCAGCACGCCGACGACGCGACCCCGGAGAATCAGCGGAGCCAGGACGGTGCAGGTGGCGCCGATCTTGCCCAGGAGCTCGCGGTACTCGGGGTCGGAGACCGATTCGCGCAGGAACTCGGGGGTCACGCTCCGGCGCTGGGGCCGACCGGTTTCGATGGCGGCGCGGAGCCCTTCGGGGAGGCGCTCGGGCCGAGTCGTCCCCAGGAGGCGGCCGAGGAGCTCGCGCTTGGCATGGTCGTGGTGATAGATGACGACCTTCTTCACCGCACCGCTCTCTTCCAGCAGATCGATCGCGCTCAGATCCGCCACCGCCGGAACGACCAGGCGCGCGATCGCCTTCAGGGTCGTCTCGTAGTCGATCGACTCGGCCAGCAGCGGGCCTGCCTTCGCCAGGAAATCCAGCCGGATGTGCTCCCGAGCCTCGAACTGGCGAAGGCGAGCGATCTCTACCGCAACCCGCAGCATCCCTACACCA
>Ga0134123_10003223_pt1 | contig 10618 bp, 11 predicted proteins | sample KB303_FD_96460 | JGI IMG/M metagenome (GOLD analysis project Ga0134123, IMG submission 96460) | Terrestrial soil microbial communities without Nitrogen fertilizer from Kellogg Biological Station, Michigan, USA - KB3-0-3 | ecosystem: Environmental > Terrestrial > Soil > Unclassified ...
ATGTAGTCGCCGTAATCGATCCCGTCGTGGCGGAGGGTGTGGCAGAACCCCCAGAATTTCTGGACCAGATCACTCATGATTATCGGGTACCTCACGAGAGCCGGACAGGTGTCATTCGGCCTGCGGGGTATCGTAGCGGAAATCGTCCCGGGATTGCAGGGGATCGCGCCCTTATTATTTCGGCTCGTGCCCCGGCCGGCTCCGGCCGGAGGGAGGAAGGCTTCGCTTCTCGACACGACAAAAACCGGCCCCGGGAGAGGACGGGCGCGCCGGTGGCGGACCGGGTACGAAAAGCTCCGGCCGGCGCAACCCGCAGTTCCCGGCGCCGGAGCGGACGCCGGAAGCCGTGACTTTTCTCGATCACCGGAAGCGCCCGCGCGCCCGCCTCGCCGCGAATCCAGGCGATCTCTCGCACACGGCGGGCGCGGCCTGTGCGATCGATTCGGAAAAAACCTTGCTGTGAAAGGACCGGCTTCCCCTCACCTGCCCGGCGGTCCGAGGATGCGGGTGACCTCGCCGCCGGGCTTCACCTCGGCCCGGTAGGAGCCCCCCGGCTCGAAGCGCCGCCACTCCGCCTCGCTGGCGGTGCGATAGACGCGGGGCTCGCCCTTCTCGTCGTGGAAGCGGACCTCATAGCTCTCCTTGTGGGTCCCCTCCCGCTCGTTCTCCGCTAGGCGCGCCGGCGGCCAGCCCGGAGACCGGTCCTCGCCCGACGCCTTCTCCTCGCGCTCCGGGAGCCATTTGTCGATCTCGTAGCGGACCTTGAAGGCATAGACCGGGTCTTCCCGGTAGACCGGCTCCTCCCAGGTCTCCTCGCGCGAGCGGTCCTCATAGACCGGACGGTCCTCGTAGACGTCCTCGAAATAGCCGTTGCCGAGGTCGCGGGTCCCCACCTTGACGCGCTCGGTGCCGGTCTGGACCTTCTCGCTGACCGTGCGGCTCTTCCGCTCGGTGCCGATCTGGACCCGGTTCGTGTGGTGGAGCTGGCGGCTCCGTGTGAGGGCGCGGGCGCCCGCCGGCAGATCGCTTTCCCAGCCCTCCTCGGTGACGGTCCGCAGGGTTTCGACCTGAACGGTCCGCTCCCAGCCGAAGCCGTCGACCGTCAAAGTCGCCTCGCGGGGGCGGCCGAGGAAATAGAACAGGCCGAAGAGGAGGAGGAGCCCCAGGCAGCCGATCCCGCACCCCTTCTTGAGGCGGCCGCCCCATGGTCTGGGCGCGGCGGTCGACTTGGACACCTCGGTCAAGGCCGGCTGCGGAGGCGGAGGAGGAGGCGCATCGCGGTGCTCGACGATCGGACGCGACGCGGCGCCTTCCCGCGGAGCGCCGCAACCGGAGCAGAAGGCGTTGGGCGCCGGGTTGTCCCCTTCGCAGTAGGGACAGATCCAGTCCGGGCCAGCCCGCGCGCGCTCCAGCTCGGCGGCTTCGGTCACCTCCCGGGCGTCGTCCGGCAGATAGAACTGCACGCCCTCACCGCGCGGGGCGCCGCAGCCGCCGCAGAACTTGTCCGGTCCGCGGTTCTTCTTGCGCCCGCAGTGCGGGCAATCCCAGGCCCCTTCACGAATCGCCATGAGAAAAGGCTCCTGCTTGAATCGTTGGAGCCATCCTATCGCAAAGCGGAGGCTCCGCGGGAGGATCAGGCACGGAGCCGCTCGGCCACCTTGCTCAGGTCATCGAGGAGCTGCCGGCGCGCGGCCAGGCGCTTCTCGGCGTCCGGCATCCGGAGAATGGCCGAGGGATGGAAGGTCGCCGTGGCCCAGGGCGCCCAGGGGGTCTCGAAGAACAGGCCGTGGTCGCGGGTGATGCGGAATTGGGGTCCGAGAAGCGACTGCGCCGCGGTGGCTCCGAGGCAGACGATGATCCGCGGCCGGACCAGGGCGAGCTCGGTCTCCAGCCAGGGGCGGCAGGCCTTCACCTCCCCCAGGGTCGGCTTCTGGTGGATGCGGCGCTTGCCGCGGGGCTCCCATTTGAAGTGCTTGACGGCGTTGGTGACGTAGATGTCGACCCGTGGGATCCCCACCTCCGCGAGAGCCTCGTCGAGGACCCGCCCGGCCGGCCCGACGAAAGGCCTCCCCGCCAGATCCTCCTGATCGCCCGGCTGCTCTCCGATGAAGCAGGCCCTGGCGTGCCGCGGCCCCTCGCCGAGGACTGCCTGCGTCCCGGTCTTGTAGAGCTCGCAGGCCCGGCATCCCTGGGCGGCCTGCCAGAGCGCCTCGAGAGTGGGCTTTTCGGGGATGAATTCGAGGGCGGACGGATGTTTCGCCATGGCATGCTCCTTTCCGCAGCCTGGGCGGCAGCGGCATCTCTCGCGAGTTACAAGGAGCGTGCCATGGCGAAACTTTTCGCGTCTAGCGCCCCTGGCGAAGCGGGCCGGCGTTGGCTTTCAAGAGGATGTCCACCCGGCGGTTCTGGCGCCGGCCGGACTCGCTGTCGTTGCTCGCCACCGGGTACCCCTCGCCATATCCGATGGCCGCCAGGCGGTCGGCGTCGACTCCCCGGCCAGCCAGGTAGCCGCGGACCGAGGTCGCCCGGCGCTCCGACAGCGCCTGGTTGTGCTCCTCGCTGCCGGTCGCGTCGGTGTGGCCCTGGACCACGACCGCGGTCTTCGGATACTCCTCGAGGACTCCGGCGACGTCTTCCAGGGTGGCGCGGCCGTCCGAGTCGAGGGTCGCCGAATTCACGTCGAACAGGACGTCGGAGTTGAAGTGGACCAGGAGCGTGTCCTCGCCCACCCGCTCGACCGTCGTGCCGGGGATGCGCGCCAGCTTCTCCTGCTGGTGGTCCATGTAGGCGCCCACGCCGCCGCCCACCACGGCGCCGATGGCCGCGCCGACCAGGATCTCGTCGGCCTCCCGCTTGCCGGCCAGGACCGCTCCCGCCGCGCCCGCCGCCGCGCCGATCCCGGCGCCCTTCCACGTGCGGTCGTGCTTGGTGACATAGGGCTCGCGCTGCCGCGGCTCCCGCGGCGCGGTGCTCGCACAGCCGGCGAGCAGGGAGAGAGCGAGGAGCGAGGCCAACCCCGCGGCCGTCATCTTGTTGTGGCTCTTGTGGCTCGTCGCGAACATGGTGAATCTCCTTTCTACAAGGCTCGGGCCGTCCTTCTCCTGCACCCTCTCCCCGGGACGGCCCTCTGAGCGGTGGATTAAAGCAAGAGACATGCCGGAACCCAAGGCCTACCTTTGCCGCAGCGGGCCGGCGTTGGCCTTCAGGAGGATGTCCACCCGGCGGTTCTGCTGGCGGCCCGAGGCGGTGTCGTTGCTGGCCACCGGATAGGACTCGCCGTAGCCGATGGCGCTCATGCGGCCGGATTCGACGCCGCGATTCACGAGATATCCCTCGACGGACCCGGCGCGCCGCTCGGAGAGGTACTGGTTCATCTCCTCGCTGCCGGCCGCGTCGGTGTGGCCCTGCACCACCACCGCGGTCTTGGGATAGTCGTTGATCACGTCCGCCACGTCGTCCAGGGTGGCCCGGCCGCTCGAGTCGAGCACCGAGGAGCCGACGCTGAACAGCACGTCCGAGTCGAAGTGGACCATCAGGGTGTCGTCGCCCACCCGCTCGACCGTGGTTCCGGGGATGCGCGCCAGCCGCTCCTGCTGCCGGTCCATGTAGGCGCCGATGCCGCCGCCGATCACCCCTCCGATCGCGGCGCCGACCAGAATCTCGTCGGCTTCCCGCTTCCCCTTGAGAATGGCGCCGGCGGCGCCGATCGCACCGCCGATCGCGGCGCCCTTCCACATCCGGTCGCGGCGGGTGACACGTTCCTGCCGCTGGGCCTCCGCCGCGGAGCCGCCCAGGACCAGGGTGAGCAACAGGCACAGGACCGTGAGAGCTTTGAAAGTCCGAGAGTTATTTGTTGTCATCGTCAGTGCTCCTTGTCCCGGGTCGTCCCGCTGCCGTCTCGCTGCCAAAACCGACGACCCGCCCATCCCTTCTCCAAGCCGCGTGCCACCTCGAATCTTCCTTTGTTTTCATGCGTTTGCGTCTACCTTCCCGACTCCGGTGTGCTCTCCACCGGATGGAGGGCGTCCCTTCTGGAGGACGCTCTGCGCTTGTCCCGTTTTGCCGGGCCTGTCACACTTGGGAGACAGCAGCAAGCAGAACAGTTTGGACCGGGTTGATTTGAAGGTTTTTTTCTTTTGTTTTGTGTTGTCAATCCGCGGGTGGCGCGGCACTGCCGTGATAGCGCCCGCATCTGATGAAGGAGGGTGCAGTCATGTTTCGTTTCTTGTCCCGGGTTGCGGTTGTCGCCATTGTTTTAGTTGCTTTTGCTATTGCTTCCGTTCCTGCATACGCCGTTCCGCAGGGTGGAGGCAAGGCGGAGGTGAAGGCGGAGAGCGGCTGGTTCGAATCGGTGGTCGCCTGGATGGGCCAGGTGATCTTCGGAGACCAGCCGGCCGGGAGCTCGGCGACGTCGCCGTCGCTCAAGGTGGCTCCGCTGAACGGTTCGTGCATCGATCCTCTGGGTCGGTGCGGGTAGGTTGAGATTGGGGGGGCGGCGCGGTCCGCGCCGCCCCTGTCGGTTTGCCTCACAGGGGAGGTGCGGCAATGTTGAATGATCATCCGACGATCGAGGAATTGGAAACCTTTTTTCGAAGCGCTTCTCCGCCGAGCTCCGTTCCATGTCCGTTGCACGTGGTCCGCCATCTGCTCGCCGGATGCGCCACCTGTTGTGAGCGGCTTGAGGCCGCAGGATGGAGCGGACCACGCCTGGAGCGTTTCGTACGTCTGGCAGACCTTGAAAGCGATGAGGTCGGGTACGACTACAACTGGTCGTTCGCGGAGGCCGCACGGAGGCTCGCTGCGTTTTTCGCAGTGGAGCCGCCGCTGGCGGAAGCACCCGGCAAGCTGCTCGCCGAGATCTTTCAGTTTCCACTCGAAGATCAGATCCGGGCCGTTTCCGCCGATCTCCGCTTCTGGCATCCCGAGATCGTGCGAGCGCTGATCGAGTACAGCCACAATATTCGCTACGAGGATCCACAGAGAATGCTCCACCTGGCGCAGCTGGCGCGCGTTGCCGCGGAAGCCTGCGCGAGCGAAAGGGCGGGAAGCCCGGAGCGCCTCGCCGACGTCAAGGTCCAGGCCTGGGGACAACTCGGGAACTCCCTCCGCGTCTCCGGCCAGCTGGCCGAGGCGGAAGACGCCCTGGCCACGGCGCAGCGGTACAGGCGCAAGGGGACCGGGGACCCGCCTCTGCGCGCCCGCCTGCTCGAGCAGTGGGCCTCTTTACGCACATTCCAGGGACGCTTCACAGAAGCCATGGACCTGGCGGACGAAGCGAGCCTGATCTATCGCGAGATCGGCGACCACCACAAACGCGCGGGTGCTCTGCTCCACAAGGCGAACGCCGCGGTCTACGCCGGACAGACGGAAGTCGCGATCCGGATTCTCAATCGGACCATTCCTCTGATCAATCCGGAGGAGAGACCTCAGCTCCTTCTCGCAGCGTGCCACAATCTGATACGTTGCTATATCGACGCAGAGCGGCCCGAACAGGCTTTGTCTCTTTACTTCGAGGCGCGCGATCTCTATCGGGAGCTCGACGGGCACACGACGATCCTCCTGCGTACCGCCTGGCAGGAAGGACAGCTTCTGCGCGACCTCGGGCATCTGCAGGCCGCCGAAGTGGCGCTGCGTCGTGTGCGCCAGGGCTTTCTTGAGCAGAAACTCTTTTATGAAGTGGCGCTCGTGTCGTTGGATCTGGCGGCGGTCTACGTGCGTCTCGGCCGGGTCGAGGAGGTCCGGCAGACCGCCGTCGAAGCGGTCCCGATCTTTCGCGCTTTACGCGTCGAGCGGGAGGTTCTGGGCTCGCTTCTGCAGCTCCAGCAGGCCGCGGGCCAGGAGCAAAGGGCACTCGAGCTCATCCGCCAGTTGAACGCGCAGATCGAGGCCCTGGCGAAGCACGACAACGCTCGTTGAGAAGCACGACAACGCTCGTTGAATTTATCTTTTGCTAAGGCCACAGCGCCCGGGAGCGCTGTGGCCTTTTCTTTTCCTCTAGCCCCTTCAAATCCACAACCATCTATTTTTATTCTGGCCGCGTTTGGAGTATGGTTCGCGCGCTGGTCCGAGGATTGCCTTGTCCCGCTTTGGGGGGCGACAAGCACTCTAGGACAAGTTACTGCTTTTCATTGCTGGTCATTCCGGCAGAATAGCCTGAGAAGGCGAAACTGCTTTTACTTGGAGGGTATGTCATGTCCGGTTCTTTGTCTCGCATCACCGTGGCCTTCGTTCTAGTCCTCGCTCTCGTCCTGTCCACCGTCCCCGCACAAGCCCTACCCAGCGATCCCGGCTCCCGGCTCTCCTCTCTCGACACCTCATGGTTCGAGGCGGCTCTCGGCTGGCTGCAGGGTCTCCTGGGCGGCGGCAGGGATTCGGATTCGCTCCAGACCATGACCGCCGGAGCGAAGAGCAGGCGTCCCGTGTCAAACTCCGGCTCCTGCGTCGACCCGTATGGCAAGCCGATAGAGTGTCCGCCTGAGAATCCGGGGCCGTAACCCAAGGACCCGCACCAGTCCCGCGCGCCGGGACGCCTCCCCGGCGCGCTTCGCCCCCTCAGCTCTCCCTCCTGCCTCTCTTCACGCAATTCAGATCTGGCTGTCCCGCTTGCCCTGAGTCCCGGCACCTTCCTGATAGACAGAAGTAAGTATGGCTGGCTCCGGCCCGGTCACCGCATCGCGAACCAGGCCCTGGGAGGTGTCTCATGTTGAAGGACCATCCGACAGTCGACGATTTCGAGGGCTTCCTGCGGAGCGCCCCTGGACCGGGTATGGCCACGCGGAATGCCCGGGTCCTGCGCCACCTCCTGACCGCGTGCTCTTCCTGCCGGCATCAGCTGCAGGCCATGGGCTGGAGCGAGCGGCGCCTGGAGAGCCTCTTCCGGTTCCCGGTCGACCGCGAAGAACAGGGCCTCAGGGAGGCCGAAGCTTCCTACGACTACAGCCGGGCCTTCGTCGCCACCGAGGAGGCGCTCGGCGCCTTCTTTGCCGAAGGAAGACCGGCCGAGAGTGCTCTGGACGATCTCCTGGCCGAGCTCGCTCCGCTTCCTCAAGAGGAGCAGGCGCACCAGGTCAGCTCCTACAGCCGTTTCGCCAATCCGCGTCTGGTCCAGAAGCTCGTCGAGCTGAGCGATGGCGTCCGCTACGAGAGCGCGGCTCGCATGCTTCATTTCGCCGACCTGGCACGGCGGGCTGCTGAAGCCTGCACGGTGGCGATCGCCGGCAGCGCTCCGAAGCTGGCTGACCTGCGGTCTCTCGGCTGGCGCCAGTACGCCAACGCTCTGCGCGTTTCCGGACGGTTGCGCGAGGCCGAGGAGGCGTTCGCGGCGGCGCAGCGGTTCTGTGACGCGGGGACAGGCGATCCACCCCTGCGCGCCGCTCTCCTCGGCCGGCTGGGCTCCCTGCGCTACTTCCAACGCCGGTTCGATGAAGCGATTGCGCTGGCGGATGAAGTGGGCCGCATCTATGACGAGCTCGGCGAGCAGCGCCTGGTTGCCACCAGCATGGTCCAGAAGGCGATCGCCCAGATCTATGTCGGGGAAGCCGGGGCCGCCGCGCTGACCCTCAATCGGGCGATCCCCAAGATCGACCAGGAAGGCGACCCGCATCTGCTGTTCGCCGCGTGCCACAACCTGATCCGCGCGTACATCGACATGGGCAAGCCCGAGCAGGCGCTGTCCCTCTACTTCGACGCGCGTGAGCTCTACCGGGAGCTGGATCCCCTCCTCGCCTTGCGCGACGACTGGCAGAAAGGGCAGATCCTGCGCGATCTGGGCCATCTTCGCGCCGCAGAGGTGGCGCTGCTGCAAGCCCGTCAGGGTTTTCTGGAAGGGGAGCTGCGCTATGAGGTGGCGCTGGTCGGGCTCGATCTGTCCGAGGTCTACCTGCGCCTCGGAGAGTTCGAGAAGCTCCACGAAGCCGTGGCGGAGATGGTGCCGATCTTCAAGTCGCTCGAGGTCGACCGCGAGCTGCTGGCGGCTCTGCTCCAGCTGCAGAAGGCGGACCAGCAGAGCCGCCAGGCGTCCGACCTGATCCGCTTCCTGCGCTCGTCCCTCGAGCAGCAGCCGCACCTGCAATCGCCCCAATAACCCGTCTTCCGCTCTCGGGCGATCGGGAAGGCGGCCCTCCGGGGCCGCCTTCGTCGTTCTTGCTCCGCTTTGTCCCGCTTTCGTTTGCTCGCTGCACTCCAGAGATAACGCTGCTCGTTTTTTTGCTGGTCCATTCGCGGTAACCGCTGAAAGAGGCGGCGACCGCTTCTCTCTGGAGGGATATGTCATGTGCCGTTCTCTGTTCCGCATCACCATCGCCGCCGTGTTCGTCCTCGCTCTCGTCCTGTCCACCGTCCCCGCCCAGGCCCAGCCCAGTGATTTCGGCTCCGACCTCCTGGCCCTCGATGCCTCGTGGATCGACGCGGCCCTGGGCTGGCTGGAGGGTCTGCTGGCCGGCGGCGGGTCGGAGCCGCTCCACAGCACGGCCACCACTATGACCATCACGCCCCCCGGGTACGGTACGCTGGGCGGCTCCTGCATCGATCCGACCGGCAACTGTCACCCCGGCGGCGGAGGCGGCGTCTAGCACAGCGGTGTCCCGCTTGTCCGGGAGCCGGGCACCTACCTATAGAGCGCGGGGTTGGCCCGGCTCGGTCTCGAAAGCAGGATCTTTGGAGCTTGCCATGTTGAAGAATCATCCGACCGTCGAGGATTTCGAAGGCTTCCTGCTCAGGACCTCGGGACCGGGGACCACCGCGAGGAACGTGCGCATCCTGCGCCATCTTCTCGCGGCGTGCTCTTCCTGCCGCTCCCGGCTGCGCGAGATGGGTTGGCGCGAGCACCGCCTGGAGACGCTCCTCCGTTTCCCTCTCGACCGGGAAAAGCATGGCGCGGCCGAATCCGCGGCACCCTATGACTACAGCCGGGCTTTCGCTGCTGCGGAGGAGGCGCTCGACGCCTTCTTCGCCGTGGGAAAACCGGCTGAGAGCACGCCGGAGGAGCTCCTGGCGGAGCTCGCTCCGCTTCCTCAGGACGAGCAGGCGCGCTGGGTCCTGACCTACAGCCGCTTCGCCGACCCGCGTTTCATCCTGAAGCTCATCGAGATGAGCCATGCCGTCCGTTACGAGAACGCGGCCCGCATGCTCCATCTCGCTCACCTTGCGCAGCTCGCCGCCGACGCGTGCACGGTCAAGATCGCCGGCAGCGCTCCCAAGCTGGCTGATTTGAGGGCGCAGGGCTGGCGTCAGTACGCCAACGCCCTGCGCGTCTCAGGGTATCTGCGTGAAGCCGAGGAGGGGTTCGCCGTTGCGCAACGGTTCTGCCAGGAAGGCACCGGGGATCCGCCGCTGCGAGCAGCCCTCCTCGAGCGGGTCGCGGCGCTGCGCATCTACCAGCGCCGTTTCGACCAGGCGATCTCTGTGGCCGACGAGGCCGGTCTCATCTTCCGCGAGCTCGGCGAGGCCTCCGCCGCCGCCAGCACCATGGTTCAGAAGGCGATCGCCCAGATCTATTCGGGCCGGACCGAGGCCGCCGTGCTGACCCTCAACCGGGCGATCCCCCTCATCGACAACGAGGGCGATCCGCACCTGTTGCTGGCGGCCTGCCACAACCTGATCCGCTGCTACATCGACCTGGAGAGACCGGAGCAGGCCCTGGCGCTCTATGTCGAGGCGCGGGGGCTCTACCGGGATTTCCAGGACCCCCTCATCGCGCTGCGCGGCGGCTGGCAGGAGGGACAGCTCCTGCGCGACCTCGGCCACCTGCATGCGGCCGAGGCGGCGCTCCTGCAGGCCCGTCACGGCTTCATGGAGAGGGAGCTGTTCTATGAGGTGGCGCTGGTCTCGCTCGACCTCTCCGCCGTCTTCCTGCGCCTCGGGGAGATCGAGAAGCTCCACGAAGCCGTGGCGGAAATGGTGCCGGTCTTCAAGTCGCTCGGGGTCGACCGCGAGGTGCTGGCGGCGCTCCTCCAACTCCAGCAGGCGCAACAGCAGAGCAGCGAGGCGCTCGATCTGATCCACTTCCTGAGCTCCCGCCTCGAGGAGCTGTCCGGCCGGCAGATCCACTGACCGGACGCAGGACCGGAGCCGGGCCGCTCAGTCCGCGGCCTGCTCGTGCTTCCAGGCCGAGCGCCGGGCGATCGCCGCCTTCACCACCCGCCGGCTCTCTTCGAAGCGGTGGTCGGACCGGGACACCGAACGGTGGTCCGAGCCGTCCCCGGGCTCCGGATCGAAGCCGCAGAGGCGGGCGAAGAAGTCTCCGGGAGTCTCGTCGAGCGCCGGAAGCACTTCCAGCAGAACCTCGAAGCTCACTCCCTGCAGTCCGTCGAGCAGGGTCGCCAGCCGCCCCGGCTCCCAGCCGAGGCGCTCCTCGACCGACACCAGGGCCGTCCCGCTCTTCTCGATCAGCTCACGCAGCAATGCGGCGATGCGCCGCTCCTCGGAAGACTGCTCCATGACGGAATCATAGCACCGGCGGCTTCCCCTTCTCCCGGGGGTTCAGATCCGGCCTGGCATCGATCTTGCCGACCCCACGGTCCGTCCGGTGGACCATGGCGACATGAAACTACCCTCGAACCGGTGGACTCAGATGCTGTCGGAGGTCTTCTCCAACTGGAGCCGGCATGGGGCCTCGGCA
>Ga0134123_10003225_pt1 | contig 10616 bp, 8 predicted proteins | sample KB303_FD_96460 | JGI IMG/M metagenome (GOLD analysis project Ga0134123, IMG submission 96460) | Terrestrial soil microbial communities without Nitrogen fertilizer from Kellogg Biological Station, Michigan, USA - KB3-0-3 | ecosystem: Environmental > Terrestrial > Soil > Unclassified ...
AACCCAACCGCCGCAACACTCGCAGGCTTCGTAAACTCAATCCCCGCTGGATCTGCCAGCCACTTCGCCCCTGGATGGAATCTGATTGAGTTGGTAAACGAAACCCTCGCAGGATCAACCACTGTGATGGGATTCAGCTCATACTGCACAGAATCCAAAGACTGATTGACAATATCATTCATCATGTACTGCACACGATCAATGATCTCCATGATCCCACGGCCATAGTATTCATTGATAACCCGAATCAGCCGAGGGTCGAGAAAGGGCTTCATCTTGCTCCAGAAAGGATTCTTCTGGATTCGCACCACATAGAAATCATTCACAACCGTCAAAAGCCATTGCTGCGCGCCAGAACCATCTAGATCTGCTTTGTAGTAAACTTCCGAAAGCACCCTTCTGTTGGCTGCCAATCTAGACCAACGATCGTTGGGATCTCTGTCAATTCCCATCCTGCGAAGTCGCTCACGGCGATAGCGAAAGAGATCTTGGGTGCTTTGGTTGGAGTTGTTCTTCGCGTAGATCGAATCTTCGAAAATCTCAGGGGGGCATTCGTAGACATGACCATACTCAGGATGCTCTTCATCCATGAGCTTCTCGCTCATGGCCTTCAAATGATCCGTTGTGACTTCCAGATCTTCAAAAACGATTTCTGCCGACTGACAATCCTCCGCAGTCTCGGGATAGACAAAGAAATTGAACAAATCCACCGGGCGGATGCAGGGGCCATACTTGAGTTTCACTGGAGCGTCTTGAATCCTGAAGCCCTCTTTCGCCCTGATCCGGGCCCGGACTTTTTGTTCAATGTCTCTGAACGAAACCTTAACTGGCGAAGTCCCATAAATCACCAACTGCCTCACAATCGGCAGGGAGATACTTTTGAGCTTCATTTCTTTGGTGAAGTAGTGCATGAAAAGGGACTTGAGGGTGTCCGCGCGAAGCTCGTCGGAAACATCTTCGACATTTTCAATCGCAAACCAATCATCCTGAGGGAAGAAATCTCGCACCAGCGAAGCAACCCAAGTCTCACTTGCTGCCCTCGCCGCGGCAAGATAAATCTTGCTCCGGCCAGAGTAGCTGTTTTTGTCCATCTCGCAGTTCCAGATGCGATAAAACCTCTGCCAGCGTTCTTCGAGCCGGGTTCGATTATCTCGAATGTCCCAAAGCGACTTGACCAGCGTAGACTCGACCTTTTCCCGAATCTCCGGGACAAGGGCCAGATTGGGATATGTCAATCTCGTGCTCACTCTAACTCCACCTGAACCACACTCACTGGAAGGGCAAAACCCACACTTCCCAGAGACCTTTTCGAAAGCTTCAAAATTCCCTGAAACGCGCGCCAATCCTGTTTGTTAAAAGGGAAGGCAAAAAAGTCGTCCATTTGTTCTTTTCCAAGCAACAAGTTGGCGATCACAAAGTCTTGGTTAGAAAGGGTCAACTCGACCTGGCCATGTTTCTGTTGATATATTCTCGCTCCCGGCACGAAATGGGCTGAACGGAGTCTCATGCTCTCGCTTATCATCCCAACTGGCCGGTCCCAGGACGCGATGGTCCTGAACTCTTCGGGAATTTGAAAGGTGAAGATCATGGAACCTGCACCTGCGTTCCTGCGTTGTTTATATCAGTAGAAAAAGATATATTCTCAGTAAAGGTAATGTGCGAATCACAAACTGTTACTGGATCGCCGTCAATTCCAAAAGTCAGAGTTCTCGAAGAATCTCCTCCAAAAGTCCCATTTGGACGGATTTTCAAAAAAGCAGCTATTCTATCTCCAATTTTAAAATCTATTCCATTGACTGGCGTTTGTGTTTTAGTTCTTGCGTTCATAGTGGTTGGGCATTCTGCAGAATCAGCGTCCATATTTACTATTAGCTCCCGTAATCCAGTTCCCGAAACTGTAGTCCCATCCCATCTTCTTATTTCCACTCCAGCAAAGGCATTTAAAGCCGTGGCGCTTTCAGCACAACAAAGAGAAATGGAAACAGATCCTGTTCCAATAGTTATAGCTGCAGAGATAGGCCCAGAAAGAAAAACCAAATATTGCCCTCCAGAGGTAGTTTGGGTTGGGAAATAGGAATTAGAGCTGGGCGCGGTTGATGTTGGTGTGTGAGTATAAGTTGTTTGAGCTTGTAAAGTTGGAGGAGAAGTTATGTTAAGTTGTTTGTAAGTCCAATCATGCGAGTTTTGAATACAACCTCCCGGAGGGGAAAGTTCAACAACCCGCCCAATCGGCGAAGCTGTGTTATGGAAATAAAGAGTCGTTGCAGCTTGGGAAGAAACTGCCATCAATAACCAACAAGCTATTAGGAAGATTTGTCGCATTTCATACTCAAAGTAATTGTCACATCAGCAGCAGTTGTAATGGCTGTGAAATTTACCCTAAAAGCGTCATCAGCAACAACAGTTGTTGTGTTTGGAACTCCTCCATTTCCTGTTTCGGCAGTTACTGCAACTGCGGAGCTATAGATATTTGTCGTAGCTCCACATTGGCCAACACCAGTAGTACAGCGTTGGATGTTGTAAGAAAAATTCGCCGATCCTGCTGAAGTTGTTGTCCAATTGGATTGGAATAAAGCACAATTTGTCAAACTGGAAGGAACCAAACCTCTTGCGGTTTGGATCCCAGCAACTACGTTCCCAGGAAAATACCATTGAATTGCATAGATAATTTTATCAGCTGCCGGAGTTGAAGTTGCAGTTGGAGTTGGTGTCAAAGTCACTGTCGGAGTTGCAGAAGTTGTTACAGTTGGCGTTGGAGTGACCGTAACTGTCGGAGTCGCCGTTTTCGTCGGAGTTGCAGTTGCAAGAATCAACAATCCCCCCGCCGCGCTGCTCGCTCCTCCAGTTCCAGGGGTTGAAATAATCAACGGAAACTGTGCCTGAACCGGAATTCTCCCCGCGCGGCTGGGAACGCGAATAACTGCATCTTGTCCGCCGATTTGCTGGGTGTTTCCGACAGGTTCTTCAATCAAAATAACCGTTTGATCTTTGTCAGCGTTATTTCCCTCACAAACCAAACCGCCCTGAGCGCCATTTGATGCCTCCTGTCCACAAAGCCCCGGGCCGCCACAATAGTAAGTGCTCAACTCTGTTCTGCAAGCATAACCAGCATTGACTCCGCTCAAGCAATATTTCACCTGCTCATCAGTAAAAACACAAGAACCAGAAGCCAGAGTGTCTTCGCTGGTTACATCATAGTTAAAGCCCAAAGTAAGCTTATTTTCTGAAGAGAGGCTCAAATAAGGCTCAAAAGCCTCTCCGACTGAAACCCATTGAGCACTGGAAGCTCCCAAGCTCACACATTTGTAAAGAACGTTTGAAGCCATCGCAATCCGCCCAATGTGGTCAGCAGTCTGACAATCTGTCGTGGGCGGGCCTTGAGAGGTTGGGAGTTTCAAAGAGCTAGTTACTTGAAGCTGGTTTATTTGAGCATAATCATTGAAAAGATGCGGAGTCACGGTGACAGTCGGAGTCGGAGTTGCAGTTGCAGTAAATCCAGTTGTCGTTGTTGGTGTTGGCGATCTTGTCGGAGTTACTGTTGGAGTTGGATTTCCAACCCCGCCAGGAGTCCAAGTTGAAGTTACCGTTGGCGTCGGCGTTGCCGAAGCCGTAACTGTCGCAGTTGCGCCAATCATAAAAGGCAAATCAACGCCATGTTTATGATCGTTCCTAGCATATGCTGCTTGGGTTCCAGCGTCGTTTGTTGCGATTCCAACAGGAATCGGCGTTCCGGCAGGGGTTACGGTTGGCCCGCCTCCACCACCTCCAGTACCATCTGGAGTTGGCAAAAGAACACAAGCTTCTGGATGTGCTCTATCGAGAGCTTGTCCAGAAGGACAAACAAAAGGAGTTATTGTGATGGTCGGAGTCGGGGTTTGAGTGATTGTAGGTGTTGGAGTTTTTGTAACAGTCGCCGTTGGGGTTACTGTTACTGTAGGCGTTGGCGTAATTGTAATTGTCGCCGTTGGCGAAGGGCTGGCCGAAAGGGTTGGAGTTGGCTCGGTCAAGAAAGTAATCGTTTCCGCAAATCTAACCCAAGAATCCCCATCAAACCCTGGACGTTCTCCATTATACCTAAAAGTGACAAAGTAGCCTGCATCCATCCCAGCGCCATTTATGCAAGGCGCCAAAACCAAACGATCCCCAGCGAGCAAGCCCCAGGTAGAGGCAAAAGTGAAAGTATTAACCGTCGGAGTATCGATAAATCCTGAAGTTGCAAAGCTCATCTCACTTGAGGAAGTCTCAAACCAAGTTGGGTCAAGAGTCAAAACCCCACCACGAATATAACCACCCTGAATGCAGAATCTGGCATCAGCAAGATTATTGCTCTCCAAACCCCAGAGATTGGTTGTGAAAGGAGAAGTTGCCAAAGTGACATTGGAAGCAATAACAGGCGAAACCCAATACATCGTATCATGGTTTATTGCATCAGTTACGATGATGTAACCTGGCCCGCCCGCTGTTTGTGTCTCAGTGAAAGAAGACTTAACACCAAAACCATGATGAAATCCCAAACGCTTGTAACCAGGAACCGCTCCTGGCTCGTCATGAAACCAAAAAGTTGTCCCAGATTCAGGAGGAAATGGGGTTGAAGTTGCAGTTACTCCGGGAGTTGTTGTTATTGTCGGAGTTGGTGTTAAAGTTACGGAAGGAGTTGGTGTAATCGTTTGTGTGGCTGTAATAGTTGCTGTGGCCGTAACCGTTGGCGTTGCAGTCTTCGTTGGTGTAGGAGTCGCAGAAAGCGCCGGAGTCGCGGTTGGAACCAAAGCTGCAACGTTGCAACATTTCCATTCATCAATTGCTTCATCCCAACATTCGACTTCATTGCTGGCACAACCTTGAAGCAAAGCAATTCCGCCCCCGGCTCCACCTACACCTTGCATTCCAGAAGGAGAAGAAGTAAAAGAACTAAGTTCTTGACCTCCTTGATAAAGACTTACACCCAAATCAATTACATCGCCAGAAAGACCTGTAATTACGAGAGAATTATCACTTGCTTGAAGAGTCAGAGTATCATTTGCCTGATCCGCAACCGCATCAGATCCAGCAGGAACGTCGATTGTGCTGAAAGAGAATTGAGGAGTCGAAGTCGCTGTGACGGTTGGAGTTGCAGAGAGTGTGGGAGTTGGGGTCAAGGTTGGCGCTGTTGAGGTTGGAGTTACTGTTGCAGTCGGAGCAATTCCAATTGTGCAGTCTGTCGAATCTGCTCCATCGTCAACACAACTCACCCCTGCGCCGAGGAAATTCAAAATCCTTCGTTTGAGAAGATTAACTCCCTCGTCCTGAACGATTGCATAAAATTCTGTTGGTTGAGGAGTTGGAGTTTCAGAAATTGTCGCAGTCGGGGTGATTGTTGGTGTTGGGGTTTTTGTAACCGTTGCGGTCGGAGTGACTGTTGCTGTGACAGTTACGGTTGAAGTAACAGTAACCGTTGGAGTTGTAGTAATAGTTGGCGTTGCGGTTCTTGTCGCGGTCGGGGTCGGAATACAACCAACAATATCAGAGCAAGTAAAGGGAGTTCCAGTTATTGTAATTGTCGGGGTGGGAGTTAAAGTAGGGGTCGAGGTTTTTGTTATTGTTGGTGTTGCAGTTAAAGTCGCTGTGACAGTTTGAGTTGGAGTAATCGTCGGCGTTGCTGTCAAAACTGGCGTCGAAGTAGGAACACAACCAACAACAGAAACACAATTTGCCGCTCCCGGCGTTGGAATGCAAGTCGGCAAAGGTCCACCGCAAATATCTGTTCCCGAACTTCCTCCAGTAAAAGTTATCTCATCTGGAGATCCTTCGGCAACAGAAATTGTCATTCCCCCAGCGGCGATGAATTTCACATCATCATGGCACATGTCTGCTTCGATGCAGGAATCGTCGTCGCAGATTTTGCCATAATGGTGCGTGCATTGCGATTGCGGGGCAGTTCCTCCTGAACCACCTCCGGCGGGCGGGAACAAACTTCCTCCCAAACCCCCACCGCAATTCGGGCAAGGAGTTGAAGTTGGAATAATTGTCAAAGTTGGAGTTGGAGAAGGGGTAAAAGTTTTTGTTGATGTTGGTGTTCTACTCGGGGTCGGAGACAAGGTTGGGCTAGGCGTAGGACTCAAAGTCGGGGTCGGACAACCACATGCAGTTAAACACTCATTGTGGGCAAAATTAGAACAGACAATATCCCAATCCGAATCGCAGCAAGGATTTTCGCTTTCATCTATACAAACACATTGCATGCAATCTGCTTGATCGCAGCCCCCGCCTTCGTGAACAGCACAACAATCTCCAGTTCCAGGAGTAATTGTTGGGGTTGGAATCGGCCCACAAGAACTAGCCGAACAAGCACTTGCACAAACTGTTGCTACATCAGCAACACAAGTTGCATTCCAAGGACCAGGAGAACAGCAAGCAGGATGATTTGAATTTTGACAAACACATTCATAACAATCAGGATTATCACAAGCTGGATCATCGTGAGCTGTGCAACAATCCAAAGCATAACCCGGACCATCAACGGCTTCAAAAGCCCAGCCCAAAGTTCCAGAAGAAGTTCCCGGCGGGCCAGAAGAAACAACCCAAGGATCTGAGCTATTCAAATCCAACAAAACATTTGCCGCATTCAAACACTGAGTCGTTTCAGAGGCCGTGCAATGGCATTCTGTTGAGCTTTGGGGAATCGTACAACCTAAATGTGTTCCATCACAAAGAGGACCAAAAGGAATCCCAGAACCAATTCCTCCACAGGCTTCGACATCTATATTAACCAAAGCTGGAGTTGAGCTATGAGCATAGAAGTTTTGGAATCTAATTGCCTTTGGAGCAATCTGCACAACATTAGCTTTGGAAGAATCCCAATCTGTAGAAAAACTACTATATCTCGTTCCAGAAATCCATTTTCCTGCCCTGTTTCCTATAATCTGCCCACCGGAGAGAAATTCGATTATAAAGTTTTTTGTGCTTCCAATCGGAAATCCCACATCTGTTGTGGAAGTTCTCCATAAAAGTCTATTTCCGGCAGAGACATTACAATTTGAGGAACAGACCGCGCTGTCAAACGTGCTTGGGCCAACACTATTTATAGTAACTGTATCATTCGAAGTTGAAGTATTATTCAAAACAAAAGTGTCAATTATCCCAACATTCGAACCATTACTTTTCCTTAAAGAAACCTTTCCTATGGTGGTGTTTATGGGAATAATCATCCCATTGGCTATGTTTGTCGAAGTACAGCTATCGTTAAATTCTCCTGTACAAAAATCTCCATTAATTACCACCTGAGAAGAAGTTCCCCAGTGAAGAATTGGAAAATGAACAGAGCCATCCAAATTTTTCAAAATTGAAGAACTTTGGCAAGAAGAGGTAAAACCCCCTCCTGAAGTGACAGAATGAGTCAAAGCTCCATCGCTAGTCAAACCTGTGTAATTTCCAGAACTATTTATCAAATCTCGACAACGACTAAACCCAGAAGCGATAGTACAAGCTAAAGGGGTATTTGAGGAACTTTTCCTAAAAGCAAAATCAACAGAGCCAGAAGCTAGATTATTGCTGCATTGAGTCTGAAAACGATCAAATTTCCCATCAGAAGGAAGTCTCCAAACAATTCCACCCTCTCCAGTGGAAGTTATTGTGTGATAATAAAGGGTTCCAAAAGTTGAATTAGAATCCCGAAAAAGGGCTAAAGCTAATTTTGGTGTCGGAGAGACCGTCGGTGTTGCAGTTCTGGTTGGAGTTGGAGTTGGGGTTAAAGCTGTTGCGGAAGGAGTAATTGTTGTGGTTGGAGTTACTGTTATTGTCTGAGCAAAAGAAAAAGCTGGCCCAAAAATGAGCCAGCTCAAAACATTCAACGTAAAGAACTTTTTCATGAACAAGACGCTTTGCTTAGTCTTTCACAACGTTGAGGACAAAGATTCGGGTGTGCAACTGTTCTAACACAAACGTTTTGGCATCTTTTTTCTAGAATAGCAGAATCCTTACAGACCACAATCGGCAAAGAGCAAGCTGAGAGAAGGAAAATTATTAAGAAAAGCAGCTTCAAGCTTTGCTCACTGGGAACGTGATTGCACTACTTCTTCCACTTCTTCGAGCAGTGAAGGTCCACATTCCGATTGCGTCTGCTGGTTTTGTTTGCATCACTATACGAATTTTCCCATCAGCGCCAGTTGGGGTGAGACCGTAAGACTTTCTAGCCCCAAGCGAATCAACAAGCTCATAGTAAATCTCGACAAAAGGTTCTGAGGTCGTCACATCGACAAAAGCACACTTTCCCAAGGGCAAACTGGCTCCTTTGTAGAAAAGAACCAGATTGTCTTTCATGTCTATGTCGGTGAAAATTGGATTCGTCATGGCGCTGCCCTCGTGCGGAGGAAAACATCAGCCGCCCCAGCGGCGGTGAGGTTTAGTTTGATGTGCGTGAAAGGTCCGTAAATCGCCCCATCAGCCGTTGCTGTGTTCACAGGACAACAAGGTGCAGCAGTCGTCAGGGTACAACGGGTGATAAAAGCCCCCTCACCTACATTCGTCTGAACCTGAACCGTCGGGGTTCCAGAAGCAACCGCGATGCAGGCTCCCAAAATCCAATCCGCCTCAGTCCCGTCAAGCGTGATTGTCGTCAAAGCTTTTGCCGGGGCTGAGCAAAAAAGAACCAGGAGGAATGCGAAGGTCAAACGTTTCATTTTGCCTCCTTATGGAGTGGAAGTTATTGTCGGAGTTGGGGTGAGAGTGCGGGTTGGGGTTGGGGTCAGAGTTGGTGTGAGTGTTGCTGTGAGAGTTGGAGTAAGTGTGGGAGTTACTGTTTTGGTTACTGTAGGTGTTGCCGTCTTCGTGGGATGCGCTGTTGGGGTTGGAGTTGCAGTTCTTGTGACCGTTGGGGTGACAGTTTTCGTGGGCGTGGCTGAAACTGTCGAAGTCGGCACCGCAGAATCCAATCTAATTGGTCCCCAAGTATGCACGGGCATGTTTGCCCAAGCTACCGAAGTCAGCAACAGGACGGCAAGAAAAACCAGTATTCTCACCATACAAACTCCCGCGCGGGGGGAATGTCGATCATGGAGATTTTCTGCATCTCACTCATGTGGTTTCCCTCGGTTCCCAAAAAGTTAGCGACCAAATAACGAACTGGATCTACGATGTTTTCGTAATAGCCATCTTGAAAGGGTTCTTCTTTTTCGGGATGATCGTGCTTTGGTTCGGCGTAGTGATAACCTCCTTTGAGGGCTTCTCGAAGGAGGAAGTTTGATTCTGTGTCGTTCACGATGAAGCAAGGTTCGTGTTTGTGGGTGCCCTTCATGAGTTTGCGCATCAGATCGAGGGTGTAGGGAACACGAAAGTAACGATACCGAGGGACGATGCCAAACTCGCTGGTGAGAATTCTGGTTTCTTCCTCGCCAACGGTTGTGGACTTGAACGCTCCAGCACGATCGCAACAATCTAGAACCTGCCTCCCCGGAAACCACTGCGAAGTAAGGGTAAGAACACGCCGAACATATAACCTAAAGTCGATATCGTCCCCCATGTCCGATTGGAGAATCCGAAGTTGTACACCTTCGTGAAATTGTCCCCAACAAACAGCAGGATGATGAAAGCCAAAATCCCAAGATCGCAACAAAGGCGCTTTCGGATCGATCTGGACTTTCCGACACATCCGATTGTCGTCATAATCGTTGAGAAAAACCGGCTTGCCCGTGAAGGAGGCGAAGTCAATTTCGTATTCGCGGTTCCAATCATTGGTTGGGATGCCTTGGGACTCTTTAGCTTTCCACTCAGGAGATCTTTTCTTAGGATCTGCGGTGTAGTGGAGACGAAAGATATAAAATCCATTTTTTTCGTTCCTCCACTCCTTTATTCCGGTTAGTGGTTCTATCATTTATGAACTCTTTGGGAAAAAACTAATCCATCTATAAATGACTCTGGCTACTCGCTGCTGTCTTTTAGATGGCAACTTTGCAGAATAGCGAAGATTCTCTTGACAAATCCATCTGGAGAATTGGTATCTTCCCCCTTTTCTTTCAAGATTTGCCATATCTATTCCAAGCTTTTGAGAGAACCTGGAACCATTTCCAGGCTCCCCCCAAAGCTCGTTTGCTCATCTACAACATACCTTTCCTGTTTTGTGGAGGGATAGGAATGGTTAGTTGTCAAACGAGTTTGGAAACTGTTCATGGCGCGGGCAGGGGAAGGGACCACATGGCGAAAAGAATCAGCAAGATGGTGAGAGCTTTTCGCCAAAGCGGTTCTTGAGCCCAACTACGGGGTTGAGGTGTTCGCAGTGATAACATCCTGCGTCTTTGTCTTGTTCGCTGTGATTTGATCGATGATCGTCTGCATCTTCGCCGCCGCAGCAGGATCGAGCTGGGCTTTGATGTTGTTCAGAATCACAATGACCGAATCAATCAAAGTGCTCTCCTCTTGAACCCCAGAAAGAATGTCATCAAGTGTTGCCATTTCAAATTCCTCCATTGTTATGATCCGATCGACTTTCTTTTCGATCCGATCGAGTTGAACTGAGTGGAAGAGGTTTTCTTTCCACTTGCCGAAGGGGTTTTTCACTTGCAACTCCGTTTTTATCCGATTCTGTCGAATACCAAGTCAGAAAAGAAGCCAGGGTACGCACTGGAGGCTCCCGTGAAGCGCCCAGA
>Ga0134123_10003226_pt1 | contig 10616 bp, 12 predicted proteins | sample KB303_FD_96460 | JGI IMG/M metagenome (GOLD analysis project Ga0134123, IMG submission 96460) | Terrestrial soil microbial communities without Nitrogen fertilizer from Kellogg Biological Station, Michigan, USA - KB3-0-3 | ecosystem: Environmental > Terrestrial > Soil > Unclassified ...
ACTGTCCCCGTTTGCTAGGAAATCAGGAATGTCCCCATTTCCGTCACGACGGATTCGATTTCCACCCGCGCGGCTTCCGATTGAAAGCCACCTCCACCTGGAAATTCCGCCCCTCACATTTCGAGCAGCGCAGCCGCGTGCAGGCCTGCTTGAGCGTGGTGTTCCAGCCCAGGATGTTAGCCAGGGCGCGCGGTTCCATCTCGCGCTGGTGCCGGCACTTGCGGCAGGTCACGCAGATCACGTAAGCGCCTGAGTGATCGGAGAGTTTGTCGATGGAGCTCGCGGGCAGGGGCATGGCGCGAATTGTTTGCCCAAGACCTGGACGCGTCCATCCAGCAATCCGCGCGCGCAGCTACTGTATGGACCCGACTGCCCCCTGATACCCTCGCTGTCATGGCGCCAAAATTCATCCTGGAACGCTGCAGCTCGCTCGATCAGCCCGGCTGGCTCGACATGCGCCTCGCGCTCTGGTCGGATGCCACCGCCGACGAACACCGTGGCCACATGGCGATCCTGCTGTCCCAGCCTGAACGTTTCCTGCAGCTCATGATCTACGACGCCCAGCGCCAGCCGCTGGGATTCATCGAAGGATCCATTCGCAGCGATTACGTCAACGGCACCGAGTCATCGCCCGTGGGCTTTGTCGAAGGCGTGTACGTGGCGCCGGCCTGGCGTCGCCATGGAATCGCGCGCCAGTTGTTCGCGGCCATTGCCGACTGGGCCCGGGCACGCGGCTGCCGCGAGCTCGCCTCCGACGCGCTGCTGGAGAACGAGGCCAGCCAGCTCGCGCACCGTGCGCTGGGTTTCCGCGAGACCGATCGCGTGGTGTATTTCACCAAGGCTCTTTGAGCCACGTTACCGGGCGGTTACTCCACGAGGTCCAATCTCGGTGCCCAATGACAACGCTGAAGGTCATTGGCATCGGCGCAGTAGGCATCGCTTCGTGCATCGCGCTTCTTTGTGTCGCGGACCAGGTCCGGGTGCGCTGGCAGCGCACCGTGATCGTGCTGGTGGCGCTGCTCGGCCTGCTGGCACAGGCGCTGTTCTGGGGTCACGTCACGCGCACGCTCAAGGGCTTCGATGTCGGTGGCAGTTATTTCTGGCTGTACGCGGCGATGGTCGCCAGCGTAGCCGGCATGGTCTGGGCCCTGGTGCTGCTGGGAACCACTTTTTTCAGCCGCCGGCTCACCGACTGAAGGCGTGGGCACGCTGGTATTCTCCGGAGCCATGCAGTGTTCATCGGGCCACCGTTGATGTCGCTACCCAACGATCCGCTACAGATCGGCGATTGGCTGGTCGATCCGCGTGACGATTCGATCGTGCGCGGCAGCGAGCGGATCAAGCTCGAGCCGCGCACCATGCGCCTGCTCATGATGCTGGCGCAGGCACCGGGACAGGTCGTCAGCCAGGACCAACTACTCGAAACCGTGTGGTCCGGCGTAGTGGTCGGTCCTGCATCCGTCTACCAGTCGGTATCGCAACTGCGCAAGGTGCTCGGCGACACCGACGATCCGCCGCACTACATCGAGACCGTGGCGCGCAAGGGATATCGGCTGCTGGCCGCAGTTTCGGCAGCACCGAAGCGTGCCGGGGCGAAGCCCGAGGACGCCGGTGCCGGCGTCGCCGCGGCTTCCGTTCCTGCTCCGGAACCGGCGCCTGGTGTTCGACGACACAGGCGCTGGCCGGTGGCCGTGCTGGGCGCAGCGCTCGCGATCCTGGGAGCCCTGTGGCAGTTCTGGTTGAAGGATGCGAGTTCTCCGACGCCTCCCACCGTCGTGGTGCTGCCGTTCCTCGATCTCACGGAAGACAAGAACCAGCAGATTTTCTGCGACGGGCTCACGGAGGAGATGTCCAGCTGGCTGGCGCAGATTCCGACCTTGCACGTGGTTGCCCGCACTTCCGCATTCGCCTACCGCAATCGCAACCAGGACGCACGACTCATCGGCCAGGAGCTCAAGACCACGCACATGGTCGAAGGCTCCATCCGCAAATCCGGCGATCACCTGCGGATCACCGTGCAGCTCATCGACACGCGCACCGGCCTGCACGTGTGGTCCGAGTCGTACGACTTCGAGAAGGGCGATGCCCTGACCATGCAGGAGGATGTGGCGCGCAAGGTGGCCGACAATCTCGAATTGCGCATCACCGCCGAGACCGACAGCCGTTTCGCCGCGCGGCGCAGCCACAGCGAGGACGCAGAGAGGTTGTACCTGCTGGCCATGGCGCACATGAACAGGCTCGACAACCAATCCAACGAGAAGGCCATCGAACTGTTCGGCCAGGCGCTCGCGGCAGATCCCGGCTTTTCGCTCGCGAAGGTCTGGCTGGCGAATGCCATCGTGCTGCGGCGTTCGTACAGCGCACGGCCGGTGGAAACCCTGGCCCCGGAAGTCGAGCCGTTGCTCGCCGACGTCGCAAAGACGACGCCGGAGCTCCCCGACCTGTACGTGGTGCGCGGCTACTACTACACCGAGATGCGACGTCGCGACGACGCCATCCGCGACCTGCGTCATGCACTGGAGCTGAACCCGAACTCATCCAGGGCCGCCAGCAAGCTGGGCTTCTTTTACCTGACGGCGGGTGAACCCCGCGATGCGCTCACCTATTACACGATGGCCGCGGACAGCGACCCGAGGTCGCACTACCTGCAGAGCATGCGTTGCCTGTCGCTGGTGAAACTCGCAGAGTTCACCGGCGCGGCCGCGGCCTGCGAGCGCGCACGCGCGCTGGGTCCTGATTCCGCCTGGGTATACAGCGTGTCGAGCTCGCTCGAGATCGCGCGCGGCGATTTCGAAGCCGCGTTCAGGTGGAACGACCTTGCATTGAAGCGGGGCAGCGATACGGCCTCGATCCAGGGGCAACGCGCGTCGTGGCTGGTCACGCTGGGATTGCTGCAGGATGCCGCGACTGTTTACCAACACGCGCGCATCGCAAATCCGGACGGCGCGCGCCGCGATCCTGCGCTGGTCTATGCCGGCAGTCTTTCGGCCTGCGCAACGCGCGGGACGAATGGCCTGCGCGAGTTCATGCGCGACAACGATCTCGCGGCGGCGAATGAACCCACGCAACTGTTCGAACTGGCCAATGCGGCGCTCACCTCCGGCGATCCCGGGCTCGCCAACGAACTGGTCAGCCGCGCGCTCGCGTCACCCATGCTTCTCGAGGAGGACCTCGCAAGCCCCTGGAACGCCAGCGTCGGCTCGTCGTACCTGCTGGTGATCGCTGCGGCGCTGCGCGCGAGTGGCGATTCTGCCGGCGCGGATCGCAGGCTGCAGGAACTCAACGCGCTGCTCGACCGCATGGCCAATGCGGGAGTGCGCACCCACGGCGCGTTCTATGCGCGCGCGCAGGTGGCCGCGATGCGCGGAATGCCCGACCAGGCGATGGTCGCCCTGCAGCAGGCGGCGCAGATGGGCTGGCGGGAAGCGTGGGCTGCCGAACACCAGCCGTACCTGGCCACGCTGCGCGATCGCAGCGATTTCCGGGAGCTGCTCGCCGCCGTGAATGCACGCAATGCGGACACGGCGACGAAATTGCGTCCGAAGCTGCTCGACTAGTGTTTGCCGCCACCGCCATTGGGCCAGCCTTCACCGCCGCCATGCCCGCCGCTGCGGAACCAGGCTTCCATCATGATGTCGATGGCGCAGCCGACTTCGAAGTACCGGAACATTTCCCTGTTTCCTGCGAACGTCGGCGCAGACTTGGAAGTTCCGGGCCAGTGTGCTGCTTTCGCCGCCTCCTTCACCCTGGCCAATGCCGATCCCTCCTTGGTCTTGCCGCGCGGCGGTTTGCGGCTGTTGACGGCATGGATCATGGCCTTCAATGCTTCGGGCATCTGTCGCGCCGCCTGCCTGGCGCGACCCTCGTCCGAATCGGCCGTCGGCCACTTGGGCGCGTCGGTCTCCGCGTCAAAGAACTGGTCCCTCAATGCGGTGAGAAAGGGGCTGCGCGTGAGGGCCGCGCCCGCCTTTTTCTTCTTGCCTGTCATGGTATGTCCTCGAGATGGTATTTCCTGGTCTGGACCTGGTAGCTAGTCGTCGTTAATCTGCTAACAAACACATTCTGCCGGCTGGCGCGCCGCGTCAACGGATTTCTGAAGGGAGTTGGGGCATGAAGCTTCTTCATCGGCCATGGATGAACATCGCGGCAACGCTGGTGGCGACGTCCTGCAGCGCGGCACTGGTGCGCGCGGACGATTTTCTGCTCGACATCACCCCCGAGCCACAGGAACAGACCTCCTGGTGCTGGGCGGCCGTCTCCACCATGGCAGCCCATTCCTTCGACATCGAGATCACCGTCGACGCCGTCGCTCATCACGACGACGATGGCGTCATCGAGGTTCCCACGCACGCGATTTCCCAGCGGGATATCGTCACGCTCGAGGATACCGGCATCAACACGCTTGACGAGCTGGACCGGCGCAAGAGTGCCTTCCTGAATTCCACCTGCCGGGACGCCGGCAACTGCAATAGCGGCGGCGAGACTTTCCTGTTCGACATCAGCGGTCTGAAGCCGCCGGCGAATCGCGTGATCACCAAGGCGCGCCTGATCGAGGAAATCCACGATCTCAAAAAGCCGGTCATTCTCAAGTGGGACTTGAGCCACGTCGGAGATGAAGCGGCTGCGGCAGCCGCTCTGCCGCAAAGCCAGCACTACGTGATCATCACCGGGTTCGATCCCAATACCGACAAGTTCCGCGTGTTCGACCCCTTTCGCGGAGCGGGCGGCTCCAAGCCCGGATCCGTGCGCTGGATTCCGTACGACGGCTATCTCAACCCGGGACTCAGGGTGGGCCAGGGCATCGTCCCCATGCACACCTTCGAGGTGTTCGCGCTGACGCGCGGGACCGGAAAGGTAAAGAAGGCCAAGCGGGGCGACGCTGCCCTCATGGTTCAGCCGCCGGTCCAGCAGATCGTGCTGGAGCCGGTGAGCTTCGATGGCCTGGTGGGTGCGACCGATACCATCCGCCACCTGGTTGCCAGTCGCGTGGTCGTCACACCGGACCGCGGGCGCATCACCGAGCCGCTGACCGTGGGACGCGTCTATCCCATCGTGGTCATCACGACAAGCCAGCTCATGAATGCCAGGAACCGGCCGGAGACGCTGGTGGTGCCGCGCACGTCGGCAATCATGGCCACGGTAATCAAGGCAGCCTCCGGTGAGATCGTCGATTCCATCCAGCTCTACCACGATCGGGACGGCTGGAAGGAAGCCCACAATTCCGACACGCAGATCACCGAGCTCATGGAGATTGTCCAGGCGAATCATCCGGTCCGTGGCAACGATCCCTTCCATTCCTACTACCTCGTTTCGATACCCGAGCAGGACGAGTTTTTTGCGGCGCAAGGATTTGGAGCCGCCGCGATGCTCACCACGTTGAACGACGACGCGCGCGGCAACAGCGTGTCGGCAAAGGAAGCGCTCGGCGCGGTGGTCAAGAAGGTGCAGGTGGCCATGGGCAATCGAAACTGAAACGCAGGCTTGGCTGCCTGCGTCGCGTACCTCACACCAGCGTCGGTAACGTATGACTTACAGGCTCCCAACTCCTTGATCTGCCAGAGGTCACGAAATCAATAGAACTCCTTGAGCCTTGCCTGAGGACTCCCTGGGCGGCCACCCGATACACAGCAGGCTCCAGACAAAAGGAGCCTTTCCATGTGCCCCGACGGATTTCTTCCCCAGGCTAACCATTCGCGCGTGGTCATATATGCGCTCGGCCGATTCGAGGTTCTCATCAATGGTGCACCGCTTCGCTTCAAGGGCCGTGCACCGCTGCGCGCGCTGGAATTGCTGACGGCGCTGGTGGCCGCCGGTGACGGCGGCGCCAATGCCGGGCGGCTGGCCGACCAGCTCTGGCCCGATGCCGACGGCTTCGATGCCTATCGCGCCTTCACCACGACCCTGCACCGGCTGCGGCGGTTGTTGGGAAGCATCGAGGCGATCACCCTGAGCGCGGGGCGGTTGTCGCTCAACCCGCGAGTGTGCACGGTGGATGCGTGGGAGTTCGAACGCGCCCTGCGCGGTGCAGCGGATGCCGAGGCTGTAATGGCGGTGCTGGACGCCTGCGAGGGTCCGCTGCTCGGAGACGATCCGAGCCCCTGGGCCATGGCCGCGCGCGAGCGCCTCGACCACTTGATCGTCCGCAAGAAGGGCCGCCTGGCGAGTGCGCCCAGGCGGCCGGTTTTCGGGAACGGGTTTGAGCCCGCGCTCGCAACCTGAGCGCCGCGGTGTGCCGAAGCACACCGCGGCGGCGAGGCATCAGCAGAAATGTCCGCCGCCAGGATTGGACGGCGGCCAATCCCGCGGTGTCCCGGCAAGCCGCGCGAACGGACTGACGAAGTGATCGGGCGGGAAGTGCGTACTGCCTCCCTGCATCACGATGTCATGGCCGGTATTCGCGGGGATGGTAGCGGCGCCTGCGCACAGCAGCAGCGTGAGTGCGCCCATCAACACGATCTTTGTTTTCATCTTGAGCAGTTCCTTCTGTGGTGATGCGATCGACCGCCGGACAAACTAGCGGTGATCTAGCTACCGGTCAATCGCTTCCCTGCGGTGTGCGACCGCATATGAATCCATTTCAACCAGTCAGGAAGGATTCCGCGCACCCGGTGCAGGCGTGCTGCGCCACGGTGCAGGTGCGCCGGCGGATCAGGATTTCGTGAGCATCAGCAGGCGTGCGTCGGCGCCGTCTTCGAGCAGCCACAGCGCGCCGTCCGGACCCTGTTCGACTTCGCGGATGCGCCGGCCCATGTCGAAGCGCTGCGCCTCGCGCGCCGTGCCGTCGCCGAACTCGACGCGTACCAGCGAATGCGAGCACAGACCGCCGATGAACCCGTTGCCGGCCCACTCGGGGAACATGCGCCCCGAATAGATGACGAATCCCGCAGGGCAGATCACCGGCGTCCAGCTCACCAGCGGCGCGCGGAACTCCGGCCGCGTCACGTGATCCGGAATGTCGCGTCCGTCGTAGTGATCGCCGTTGGAGACGATCGGGTAGCCGTAGTTGGCGCCTTTCTCGACCAGGTTGAGCTCGTCGCCGCCGCGCGGGCCCATCTCGTGCTCGTACAACCGGCCGGCGGAATCGAATGCCAGGCCGAGCGCATTGCGATGGCCCAGGGTCCAGATCTGCGCGGTGACGCCGCCCTGCGTATAGAACGGGTTGTCGCCGGGCACGGAGCCGTCGTCATTCAGGCGCACGATCTTGCCGAGATTGGACTTCATGTCCTGCGCCGGCGTGAACTGCTGGCGCTCGCTCGAGGTGATCCACAACTTGCCGTCGGGACCGAAGGCCATGCGATGACCCCAGTGCCCGCCACTGACCACCTTGGGCACCTGGCGCCAGATGACCGCGAGTTCACCGAGCCAGCCGCCGCCCTCGGTCAGCACCAGCCGCGCGCGCGCCACGGCCGCGCCGCTGCTGCCGCCATCACCGGGCTCGGCGTAGCTCAGGTAGACCACCTGGTTCTGCGCGAACGCGGGATGCAGGATGACGTCACCGAATCCGCCCTGGCCACCATACGCGACCGCGGGTACGCCGGAGATGTTGTCGGCGTGGCGTGTACTCACGTCCAGCAGCCGCAGGGTGCCGCGTTTTTCCGTGACCAGCAGGCGTCCGTCGGGCAGGAAGGTCATCGCCCAGGGCTCCTGGAAAGTCGCGACCGCGGTCACCCGGAATGACTTGCCGGGCACATCGGCGGGCGGCGCGTGCGCACTGCAGGCCGCAACGACCAGGCCCGCCAACGAAAGGACGAGCCAGCGCACTAGAAGCGCATCGAGAATTGCAGGCCCATGATTCCCAGGTCCTCGGTGCCGGCGCCGTCATCGCCCATTTCCTTGATCACCTCGTACTCGGCGCGCAGCGAATAGGCCTTGCTGATGTTCCAGGTCAGGCCTGCTCCGTAGACGGGCTTCTGGGAATCACTGCGCGCGCTGCCACTGAGCGTCTGGTCATTGACGCGCGAGGTGAAGCCGCGCTCGAAGCTCGCGAACACGAGCCCGAGGCGCGCATAGGCCTCGAAGTGTTCGCTGATCGGCAGGATGCCGATCGCCGAGAAGACCGGCCCGCCGGCCTTGAAGGTGAGCTCCAGGTCGCTGGGCAGGAACCCCTCGTCGTCCTGCGGGTAGTCCACATCCGCATGCGCGGTGGTGGAGAGCTGGCCGAATTGTGCGAAGGCAACTTCTGCTGCGAAGAAGCGCGTGAACCGGTAGCCGGCGCCGACCTGGTATCCGATGTCCGTATCGTCGGTGCTCGAATCGAGATTTTGAAAGGGAAGTTCGTTGTTGGTCAGCACATCGCGCAACAGTTGTTCTTCATCTTCGTGGTTGCCGGTGTACGTGGTCATGCCGACGAGGGCGAACACGTAGGGACCGACGCGATTCTGGCCGGGGCGTTTCTTCGGCGCCGCCTCGGCCAGCGAACTGCACGCCATGGCGACGAGCAGCAGCACGATCACCGGAAATTTTTTCATCGTTATCTCCACCTCAACGGCACGCTAACACGCAGCGCGGCCAAAAGCCTTTACTTGAGTACCTCGGCGAGGAATTCCTCGAGTGCATGCCAGGAGCGCCGGTCGGCGGCTTCGTCGTACTGCATGCCGTTCGCGCGGTTGTTTGCCATCGGGTTGGTGAAGGCATGCACGGTCTGGCCGTAGGCGTGCAGTTGCCAGTCCGCGCCGGCGGCCGTGAACTCCTTCGCCACCGCGAGCACGTCTTCGGGAGGCGCCATGGGATCGTCGTACCCATGAAGCATGAGTATCTTGGCGCACACTTTCGGTTCCGTGAGGCCCGACGGTTTCAGCATGCCGTGAAAGCTGACCGCGCCGCGGATCTCCGCATCGGCACGCGCCAGGTCGAGCGCGCACAGGCCCCCGAAGCAGAACCCCATGGCCGCGACACGCCGCGCATCGACGATGGGCAGGTTGCGCACCGTGGCGAGTCCGGACTGCAGCCGCTTCAACAGCTTCGCGCGATCTTTCATGAACGGCGTCATGAGCGCGCTGCATTCCTCGGGGCTGGAACCACGCTTGCCCTTGCCGAAGTTGTCCATGGCGAAGCAGGCATAGCCCTGCCACGCGAGACGCCGCGCCTTGCGCTCCACGAACTCGTCGCGCCCGCCCCACGCGTGGTTGATGAGCACCGCCGGTCGCGGTCCCGGCAACGATTCGTCGTAGCAGAGGAATCCCTCCAGCAGCGCATCGCCGTCGCGGTACTCGATGTATTGCTCGCGCATGTGTTCTCCCTGTCGGCCGGGCCGGCATAACATAATCGATTCTTAATATATGCATTCGGGGCACCCGACGGAATCGGCGGATGCCGCGAAGTCCCGCGGGCGCCTCCGCAAAACAAAGCGGCGGTCGTTTGCACGCCGCCGCTTCGTCGCCTAACAAACTTCAGGCGGGTTTCAGCGCGGAGGCTCCGCGCCGGGCTGCGCATCTTCGATAGGCAGGCTGCTGCTGCCGGCAGACGCCGCGGCCGCAGGATCCTGCATGCCGGCGGTGGGGGCGGGCTTCGGCGCGGGCTGAGTCGCGGCGGGCGTGCTGTTGGCGGTGGCCGCGGCCGGAGCGTGGCCCGCGGTGCTGGCGAGAATGGCGCGCTCGAAGCGCCGGGCCGAGTCCGCGTCGGTCGAGACCTTGCGCTCGATGATGTCCGACGCCGGCGCGCTCTTGCCGTACAGACCCTTGTTGGACTTGGTGTCGATGGCCAGGATGCTGCCGTCGAGCGCCACGCCGGCAAACAGCCCGCGATTGCGCGAGTACGAATACACCTCGGCGGTGAAGTTCTGATCGGTGGCGGCGGAGGCCTGGCGACCTACCGGACCCGCGGCTACCGCGGCGTCCGCGCCCAGCGTGAGCTTGCCGTCGGTGATGCCCTGGATGCTCTTGGCGGTGGTGAATACCAGCACGATGTCGGTGGACTGCACGCCGATCTGCCAGCCGACGTTGCCGCCCGTCAGCGACACCATGATGGGATCGGAGAACTTGCCGTTGGCGTCCCGGACCACCATCGCGCCGCTGCCGCGTCGGCCACCGACCACCGCGGCAACCTTGACGACGTTGGGGATCACGGCGATGCCGTAGGCGCGCGCCATGAGTCTTTCGGGAATCGCGGTATCGCGCTGCGTGAACAATTCTTCGAGCACGCCCGAAGCTTCGATCAGCCGCGCCTCTTCACGCGCGCTGGCAAAGCTGGGCGAGGCCTGGGTCAACGCGGCGGCGCTGAGTATCAGCAACAGTGTCTTCATCGTTGATTTCCCCGGTTGCAAAGGGTTGCGAGTGGGGCGGAGCTTAACGCAAGCCGCCCGGCGTATGACGCATAATTGCCCGTCATGAAAGAGTCCTCTCGCACCTTCGACCGGCTGCGCAAATTCGGGTTCCGCCTTTTGTTGCTGACGGCATGCATGCCGGCGGCGCACGCCGACTGGATTACACGCACTGAAGCCATCATGGGCACGCGTTGCGCGGTCGAGTTGTGGAGCGAGGATGCGGCGAAGGGCGAGGCGGCAATCACGTCGGTGTTCGACGACATGAAGCGCATCGACCACCTGATGAGCACCTGGAAGGAAGACACCGAGATCTCGCTGGTCAACCGCGAGGGTGGCAAACACCCGGTGAAGATCA
>Ga0134123_10003227_pt1 | contig 10615 bp, 11 predicted proteins | sample KB303_FD_96460 | JGI IMG/M metagenome (GOLD analysis project Ga0134123, IMG submission 96460) | Terrestrial soil microbial communities without Nitrogen fertilizer from Kellogg Biological Station, Michigan, USA - KB3-0-3 | ecosystem: Environmental > Terrestrial > Soil > Unclassified ...
CGCCGCGATCCACGGCGCCTGCACCGGCGGCGGCGCGAGCATCGCCGCCTGCTGCGACCTGCGCATCGGCTCGAAGGCGATGAAGTACGGCTTCCCGGTGGCGCGCACGCTCGGCAACTGCCTTTCGCTCTCGAGCTACACGCGGCTCGTGTACCTCGTCGGCCCGGCGCTGGTGAAGGACATCGTCTTCCGCGCGCGCCTCATCGAGGGGGAAGAAGCCCTGGCGAAAGGCCTCGTCAGTGAATTGACTGATACTCAAGAAGAATTGATGAAGCGCGCCGAAGAAATCACGCGCCTCGTCGCGAGCCACGCGCCGCTCACGCTGCAGGCGACCAAGGAGGCGATCCTGCGCCTGCGCCCCAGCGTGCCGCACGGCGAGGGCAACGACCTGGTGCTGATGTGCTACATGAGCCAGGACTTCAAGGAAGGCATGGAAGCCTTCCTCGGCAAGCGCAAGCCCGTCTGGAAGGGCAAGTAGCGCTACGATCACTGTTCGAGAGAGGAGCTCACCATGACCGGCAAGGGCTACATCGTCGTTACCTATCGCAGGATTTCCGACCAGGACAAATGGGCCGCGTACGCGAAGCTCGCGGCGCCGGCGATCCAGAAAGCCGGCGGCAGGTTCATCGTCCGCGGCCTGCCGGCGAAGACCTACGAAGTCGGCATGAAGGAACGCGTCGTCATCGTCGAGTTCGACAACGTGCACAAAGCGATGGCCGCGCACGACACGCCGGACTACCAGGCGGCGCTCAAGGCGCTGGGCGACGGCGCCGAGCGCGACTTCCGCATCGTCGAGGGCGTGCACTGAAGCTCCTCGCGGCATGCCTGCTCGCGGCGGCGCTTCCCGCCGCCGCGGCGAGCGCGGTGCCCGGCGGGGTGGCGAAGATCCAGCTCGAAAGCGGCGCGCAAGCGACGCTCAGCGGCAACCGCGTGCTGGTGATGCGCGAGGGAGAGGCCTGGGTCGCGCTGGTCGGCATCCCCCTGAGCACCAGGCCCGGCTCGAAACTGCGGCTCGAGGTGCAGTACGCGGACAAGCAGCGGCGGCTCGAGATCGCCGTGACGCGCAAGAAGTATCCGCAGCAGAAGCTCAGCATGGCGCCCGAGCAGGCCGAGCTTCCCCCGGAGCAGCTCGCGCGCTACGAGCAGGAGCGAAAGCACATCCAGGAAGTGCTGCGCACCTTCAGCGAGGCCGGCCCGGCGTCGCTAGCGATGCGCGAGCCGGTGCCGGGTCGCCGCTCGGGCAGCTTCGGCATGCGGCGCGTCATCAACGGCGTCGCGCGCAACCCGCATTCGGGGATGGACATCGCCGCGGCGGAGGGCACGCCCGTGGGCGCGGTGAGCGCCGGGCGAGTCATCGACACCGGCGAGTACCTGTTCCTCGGACGAACCGTGATCGTGGATCACGGCCAGGGGTTGATCACGCTCTACTCGCATCTCAGCGCGGTGAACGCCGCGCTGGGCGAATCCGTGCCGGCCGGCGCGACCATCGGCAAGGTCGGCGCGACCGGCCGCGCGACCGGCCCGCACCTGCATTTTTCGGTTTATCTCAACACGGCCGCGGTCGACCCGGCCTACTTTCTGAATTCGGGGTCAGGGTCGTAATGCGTTGAGCTACGCGAGTCGGAATTGCTACCCTGACCCCGAATTCTTAGTTGCACATCCCGGCCATCTGCTTCCGCGCGTCGCCCACCTGCTTCTCGCACTGCGCGCGGTTTGATCCGGCCCCGGCGCACTGCTTCGCCGGGTCCATCTGCGCGAGCTGCTGGCGGATCTGCTGGCACTGCTCGCTGTTCTTGTCGAGCGACATGGCGCCCTGCCCCTCGCGGCAGGCGCCGAGGTGGGTGTAGCGCATCTTCACGGTCTGCGGGCCCTTCGGGCCGCTGCCCTGCATGGTCATCAGCATGCTCTTGGCGCTTTCGCGCTTCACGGTCACGGTGTTGGTCCGCTCGTTGCACGTGCTTTCGATCACCGCCTCGTCGGCCGTGTCCTTGAGCAGCTTGTACTTGCAGCCCGAGTCGGCGCGCTTCGCGCTGCCGCCCTTCGCCCCGCCCGCCGGCGGCTTCATCAGGTTGTCGGTGCAGATGGTCATCTTCTGCGGCGAGGACTTGCCCGCGGCTTCCAGGATGTCCACCTGGTACTGGCCCTTCTGGCCGTGCATGCCCTGGAACACCTTCGGCACCGGCGGCGTGTCGGCCAGGGCGGGAGTCGCAAACAGGATGACGAGCAGGATTTTTTTCATGGCATCACCTTATCACCGTCTTGCCGCGGCCTGACAGAACTCCTCGACGCTTTGCGCGCTCTCGCCGGCGGCGTCGAGGCGCGTCATCTCGTAGGACCAGACGAAGTCGCGGGTCAGCACCCGCTCGCCCTCGAGCCGGTGCACCCGCAGCAGCCGGCTCGCCTCGCTGAACTCGAGCGCCTCGGCTTTCTTGCACGGGAATTCGCTGCGCAGCGGCTGCAGCGCCGCGTCGCCGATCGAGACGATGCGGCCGCTCGCGATATCGACCAGCGCCCAATGCTCGCAAGCCTCGCCGCACGGCCAGCGCGCCACCGCGACGCGCCCGGCGTAGAACGGGCCGCGGGTCACGGCGCGCTGGATGCGCTCGACGTCCGCGCCCGGTGGCGCGCTCGCGAAGTCCGGCGAGCGCGTCGCCGGCGGCGGGTTCAGGTCGGCGGGATATTTCGCGAACAGGTCCTGCTCGACCAGAGTGGTGGCGAGCGCATCGGGCATGTACCAGTCGTCGATGTCCACGTCCTCGCGGCCGCGCGCCGGCGTGACCATCACCTCCTCGAGCGGCCCGGTGGCGCAGCGCCCGGCCGACAGGCGCGCCTTGTCGCGCGCGCAGAGCGAATACGACGTATGCGCGCCGCGCGGTTCCTTCCCCGCCGTGTCGCCGGTGCCGCGCGCGATCGCGAACACCACGTAGCGGCCCTCGGGCAGCTCCAGGCGGTAGCGCGCCTGCTTCGGCCTGGTCTCGACGGCAAAGGTCGCGCCGGCGGCGTTGCGCGCCACCACCGTCATCCCCGGCAGCTCCTCGCTCGGGTAGCTGAGCCGGCCGCCGATCGTCGCCGCCCGCAAAGGCAATGCGGCGAGGAGTAGTGCCGCGGCGACCAGAGTGTGCATGGCCGATAATAATAGGCCATGAAGCTCTCCCTCGGCCTCGTCGGCGTCATCGCCCTCATCTGGCTCGGCCTGTGGCTGAGCAACACCGGGCTGCTGGTCTCCTCGGCCGACACCCGGATCCCCAAGACCCGCGAGTGCAAGTACTTCATCGGCGTCAGCGTGATGCGGCGCATCGAGCCGCTGGCCGACCGCTGCCCGCTGATGCGGACCATCGGTCCCTGACGCCGCAGATTCGGTCCCGCTAAGCACCCCACCATACAGACGCCGCCGTGCCGGCGTGCGAGGGTGTCGTCATGATTACCCGAGCCACGCCGAAAACCGGCCCGCGACGCCGCAGGCTGCTGTACATCGAGGACCACGCCGAGAGCATCGCGCTGGTGGAAGGGCTGCTCGCGAGCCGCAAGGATCTGCTGCTGGTGCGCGCCGCGGACACGAACCTCGGCATCGAGCAGTCGCGCACCGAGCGGCCGGACGTGATCCTGATCAACATCGACCTGCCCGGGCCCGGCAGCGCCGCGTCGCTCCTGCGGCTCCTGCGCGCGGAGCCGACCATGGAAACGGCCCCCATCCTCGCGCTCGGCGCCAGCGTCGCGCCCGAGGCCGTGGTCAAGGGCCTGGAGGCCGGCTTCTTCCAGGTCCTCGCCAAGCCCCTGCAGGCCGGACCGTTCATGGAAGCCCTCGCCTTCGCGTTGGAATTCGCCGCCGCAGAGCGGTCGGAAGAGAACCCGGTTCTGGTGCGCCGCCACTGGCACAAGGGGTTTCGCGACGGACAAATCCAGCCCCTGAAGGGGATGTGATAATCGGGCCCTTCGCCAATTGGAGCCCGTTGAAATGCTCGCACCTGCATCGATCCATCGCTTCGCCGTAGTCGCCCTCCTCGCTTTCAGCAGTCTCGCGCTGGCGCAGGCCCCCGCCGCCTCGACCTACGAGCCGCAGGTCGGCCAGGAAGGCAAGGACGTCGTCTGGGTGCCGACGCCGCAGACGCTCGTCAACAAGATGCTCGACATGGCGAAGCTCACGCCGAAGGATTTCCACATGGACCTCGGCTCGGGCGACGGCCGCACGGTCATCACCGCGGCGAAGCGCGGCGCGCGCTCGATGGGCATCGAGTACAACCCGGACATGGTCGAGCTCGCGAAGCGCAACGCCGAGAAGGCCGGCGTCTCGGCGCGCGCCACGTTCGTCAAGGCCGATCTGTTCGAGACCGATTTCTCGAAGGCGACCGTGATCACGCTCTTCCTGCTGCCCGACATCAACCTCCGCCTGCGTCCCAAGATCCTCGACATGAAGCCGGGCACGCGCATCGTCTCCAACACCTTCACCATGGGCGACTGGAAGGCCGACGAGACCGGCAACGCCGACAACGGCTGCGAGAGCTCGTGGTGCACCGCGCTGCTCTGGATCGTGCCCGCCAAGGTCGCGGGCAGCTACAAGACGCCGCAGGGCGACGTGACGCTGAAGCAGGAGTTCCAGATGCTCTCCGGCACGCTGCGCGCCGACGGCAAGACTTCCGCCCTCGAGGGCAAGGTGCTGGGCGAGCTCATCAGCTTCCATGCCGGCGGCAAGAGCTACCAGGGCAAGCTGAACGGCAGGCAGCTCGAGCTGCAGCCGGTGGCCGCGCGCCGCTAGCGCGGCCAGCCCGTCAGATCTCCATCCCGAGGGCGACCCGCGCGCTGAGCGTCTTCTGCAGGCCCTCCTGCAGCGGGTGAAAGCGGGCGCCCTGCGCGTCGCGGAATAGGCGCTCCAGGCCGTTGGCGCGGAAGTACCCCGCGCCGCCGGCCACTTCCATCGCCGCGTCAACTGTGCCGAGCACGCCGCGCGCAACCAGCGTGCGGTTGATCATGCCCTTGCTGGTCGTCGCCGGACCCGGCTGCGCGCTGCTGCTGAAAGCGACCCAGTCGGCGTGCGCGATGCGCGCCGACTCGAGCCGGTTCTCCATCTCGCCCACCGCCTGCAGGAGGTGCTCGTCGGGCCGGCGCTTGCGCACCAGCGCGAGCGCGCGCTCGCGCGCGGCTTCCGCCACGCCGGTGTAGACGCCGTAGACGATCGGCTGCGCGAGCATGCAGACGAGGTGGAACAGCAGGTGCCACTTTCCCTGCGGGCGCCGTATCCCCACCGCCGCGTCCGGCACGAAGACGTCTTCGAGCACGAGGTCGTGCGACGCGGTGCTGCGCATGCCCATCGTCCGCCAGGTCGGCGCGATCGACACGCCCTTGGCCGCCATCGGGACCATGAAATGGATGACCTCCGCCGGCGATTTGCCGTCGCGCACGATCGCCGAGGTGGAGGCGACGCTGCCGGCCGGCGAGCCGCTGGCAAAGGCCTTGCGCGCGGTGACGCGGAAGCCGCCCTCTGCCGGGACGGCGTCGCCCGAGCTGTCGAGCCAGTCGCCGCCGCCGGTCGAGACGATGACCATGCCTTCGCGCGCGACTTTTTCCAGCATCGGCGCGACCGGCGCCTTGAGGTGGCGCCAGCGCCACGCGTTGATCGTCACCTGGTGCGTGTGCATCGCGAACGCGAGCGCGGTGCTCGGGCACGAGCGCGCGAGCGTGCGCAGCATCTCGCACAGCTCGGCGAGCGTCAGGCCCAGGCCGCCGAGCTCCTGCGGCACGCCCGCGGCGAACAGCCCGCTCGCCTTCAGCTCCGCGTAGTTCTCGGCGACGAACTCGCCGTCCTCATCCAGCTGCGCCGCGCGCGCGGCGAAAGCGGAAGCCAGCGTCGCGACGCTGGTGCGCCAGTCGGCTCTTGCGTTCATGTCACCCTCCTTTGTCTGATGGCCGCGGCACGGCGGCGAAGCGGCTGAGCAGCAGCCAGGCCGGGAACTGCCGCACGAGCGCCGGGACGCCCGTGAGGCGGATCTTCTTCTCGCGCAGCGCTTCGGCGAGCGGCAGATCGCCGAGCCACACCTTCGTCATGCTGGCGAGATCGGCGTCGACGTAGACATCGACCTCGTGGCCGGGATCGCTCAGGCAGACATCGCATCCCGAGCGCTCGAGGATCAGCCAGCACTTCTTCAGCATGCTGCGGCCGGCGGGGACGCCGCGGAACTCGAAGTGCGCCACGACGCGGCGCGCGGGCAGGCGGTCGAGCGCGACGCGGCGGCGGATGTTCCACATCAGGAAGCCCGAGTCGAGGTTGTCCGGCTGCACGCGCACCGTCCAGCGCTGGCCCCACGTGCCGAGCGCCTCGATCGCGGCGCGGAACTCGCGCCCCGAGTCGGTCAGGTGGTACTCGCGCGGCTTGCCTTTCTGCGACGCCGCGCTGCGCACCACGCCCACCGCTTCCAGGTCGCGCAGGCGCCGCGCGAGCAGCGGCCGCGAGATGAGCGGAACGCAACGGTGGATCTCGTTGAAGCGGTGGCTGCCGGCGAGGAGCTCGCGCAGGATGATCGGCGTCCAGCGCTCCGCGAAGATCTCGCTCGCGACCGCCACCGGGCAGAACTGACCGAAGCTCGCCATGGCGGGAACCTTAGACCGCCACCGCCGGGGCGACAAGTTCCATTTCTACACTGGTTGCCGCGCGCCGAAAGAGGCAAAGTCCGGACTCGCTGATAAGCCTCCCGCGCACCCCGGGGCGTAACGTGGTCACCGGTAAACCACGGGAGGTGCCTATGGGTGAGTTCATTGCCGATGCCTGGCGCGGCGCGCGCGCCTGCACGCTGGCGCTGAAGCCCTGCCGCGTGGCGCTGCTGCTGGTGATCGGCGGCCTGATCTTCCTCCTTACCGGCCAGGGCGAGGACGTGGCGCGCGCGCTCGCCGAGCGCCGCAGCGGCGATAGCCGCGCCGCCTGGCAGACCTTCTGGTTCTTCGCCGCCACGCTAGCGTGGTCGCTCTCGGCCTGGTACTGGGCGCGCGCCATGCTGCGCCTCAAGCTGCCTGGCGTCCCGCCCCAGCATCCCGCGCTGCAGGGCGTTCGCACCTGGACGCCGCGCCTGCTCGGCTTCGTCGCAGCGGCGAGCGTGGCGCTCGCCTTCTACCGCGCTTCGCTTGGGTACGATCCGCAGGAGCACAGCGACGTGCAGGCGCTGCTGCGCTTCTACGCCGGGTGGTCGGCGGCCGGCGCCGTCGCGTTCCTGGTCGCCGTCACGATCCGGCGCTGGCTCTTCAGGCTGACCGCGGCGAAGCAGGAAACCTACGGCGAGCTCGGCTTCCGCGGCCTCGGGCGGCTGACGCAGATGTTCCTCCTCCTTGCCGTGCTCGTCGCGGTGGCGCTCTTCCTCGTCTTTGCCGCGGCTCCGCTGAACGCGGCGCCCTTCATCGGCTCGGCCGCGATCGTCCTCATCGCCGCCGCCGGCTGGATCGCGGCGGCGAGCACGCTCGATTTCATCGGCATGCGGCTGCACGTGCCGGCCTTCTCCGGGGTGCTCGCGCTCGTGATCGTCTTCAGCCTCTGGAACGACAACCACGCGGTGCGCACGCTCGACGGCGGCCAGGCCGCGTCGCGCGAAGACCTGCGCGCGAGCCTCAGGACCTGGCTCTCGCACCACCAGGCGAAGCTCAGGAGCCCGAAGGCGCGAGTGCCGCTCTACCTCGTGAACGCCGAAGGCGGCGGCATCCGCGCCGCCTATTGGACGGTCACGGTGCTGGGCGAGATCCAGAAGCGCCACCCGGCTTTCGCCGAGCACCTCTACTCGCTCTCCGGCGTCTCGGGCGGCAGCCTCGGCGCGTCGGTGTTCGTCGCCGTGCTCGCGCAGGCGCGCGAGGAAAAGCAGCCGCTGCACCTGAAGGAAACCGCGCAGAGCATCCTCAGCGAGGATTTCCTCTCGCCGGTGGTCGCGACCATGCTCTATCCCGACCTGGCGCAGCGCTTCCTGCCGTTTCCGGTCGCGGCCTTCGACCGCGCCGCGACGCTCGAGCACGCGTGGGAGCGCGCCTGGACAAAGCATGTCCCCGCGCGCCCGCGCATGGGCGAGCCGCTCGACGCCCTATGGCAGCCGGACGGGAAGCACTGGACGCCGGTGCTGCTCCTGAACGCCACCTGGGTCGAGACCGGCAAGCGCGTCATCGCCAGCAACCTGCGCGTCGCCGCCGACAAGGGCAGCGAGGACTTCGTCGACGTCGAAGACGCGAACGCGTTCTTCGCGCCGCGCTCGCTGCCGCTCTCGACCGCGGCGCACATGAGCGCGCGCTTCACCTACGTCAGCCCGGCGGGCACCCTGGCGCGCGACGGCCGCGCCCACGGCCGCGTGGTGGACGGCGGCTACTTCGAGAACTCGGCGGCGACCGCGACGCTCGAGATCCTGCAGACCATCGACCTGCTGCGGCAGGAAGACCCGCGCTGGCAGCGGGTCGACGCGTACGTGATCCACATCAGCAACGAGCCCTTCGACGAGCAGCACCCCTCCGACGCGCTCGCGATCGCGCCCGACAACCCGCGCATCGCGCCGAAGGAGCTCCTCAACGAGGCGATGTCGCCGCTATGGGCGATGCTCAACACGCGCGACGCGCGCGGCTACTGGTCGCGCGAGAGCCTCGCCTGGCAGGCGGGGCAGAGCTACACCTTCCACTTCGGGCTGTGCCGCTCCTCGCGCAACGTGCCGCTCGGCTGGGTGCTCTCCGCGAGCACGACGCAGCGCATGGAGGCGCAGCTCACGCAGGTGAGGTGCGGCGGCGGCGCGATCTTCGACAATCCCGGCAGCCTGGAGAAGATCGGCCGCCACTTCGGCGCCGCGAAGAAACCCTGAGCGCTACTTCGCGGCGATGAAAGTCCTCGCCCGCTGCAGCTCCGGTCGCGGGTCGCCCTTGGCGCCGAGCTGCGCCAGCTTGCCGAAGTACTGCCGCGCCTTCGCCGAGTCGCCCGAGCGCTCCGCCGCGAGCGCTGCGCCGTAGAAGTTGCGGAAGCGGTTCGGGTCGCGCACCGCGGAAGCTTCGAATTCCTTCAGCGCGTCGGCCGGGCGGCCGAGCTGCAGCAGCATCTCGCCCAGCAGCTCGCGCGCCGGGACCGGGCGGCCGGGGGAGACCGGCGCCTTCTCGCTCGTGTCCTCGAGCTTCGCCGCGGCGATCATCGTGTCGAGGCCGGCCTGGCGCTCGCCGGCGGCGAGCTTGCCCCAGGCGACCACCGCGAGGCGCTGCACCTCCACCTCGGTCGCCCAGTACTTGTCCTTCTGCTCGTCGAGCGCCGCTTTCAGGCGCGCCAGCTCCTCCGCTTCGCGGGACGCCGCGGCCGCGTCACCCAGGCGGGCCGCGCCGTAGCCGCGCGCGAAGTGCGTCATGGCGACCGTGTAGACGTACGCGTTCTTGACTGGCTCGAGCGCCGCGGCCGCCTTCCAGTCGCCGCGCTCGAGCACGTAGCGCGCCGGAGACGCAGTGAGCGCGTAGAAGCTCGGGCGCTGGTCGGGATTCGCCGGCAGCGCCGCCATGCGCGCGATCGCCTCGCGCGCCTCGCGGTCGCGCGCAAGCTGCAGCGCGGCGTAGACCTGGTAGTCGAGCGCGTGGTGCATATCCGCGCCGGACTTGTTCTTGAGCGCGTTCTGCTCGGCGCGCCGGTTGGTTGCCAGCGAGTCCTCCCAGGCGCCGACGCGCGTGAAGATGTGCGACGGCATGTGCAGCGCGTGCGCCGCGTCGGGCGCGATGTCCGCGTAGCGTCGCGCCGCCGGCAGGCCCTTCTCGGCGATCGGCGGGTAGTCGTAGCTGTGGATGAGGTAGTGCGCGACGCCTGGATGCTCGGGCTGCGCGGCGAAGATCGGCTCGAGGATGCCCGCCGCCTTCAACTGCTTGGCGAAGGTCTTGTCCATCGGGTCGGAGGCAATGTTGAGCGCCAGTGCGTAGAAGACTCCCGCTTCCTTGTCGTCGGGATACTTGGCGGCAAGCTTCTCCATCGCCGCCTCGTAGCGCGCCGCGCGCTCGCGGAACGGCGCGCGGTCGCGGCCGTAGAAGGCGCTGATGGCCAGCATGTAGTCGCGCTCGCGCTCGGTCTTCGCGTTCACGGCGATTCCCTTTTCGATCGCCTCCTGGCCCTGCAGCGCGATTGCCTCTGCGGCCGGGCCGGCGAACGGGTTGAGCAGCCGGTTCACGCCGATCCCCCAGTAGGCGATGGTGCAGGACGGATCGCGCTTCAGCACTTCGTTGAAGGTCTTCAGGCCCTCGGGAAACCAGAACGAGTGCAGCAACGCGACGCCGCGCTCGAACATCGGCTGCACCGCGGGATCGCAGGAGGTCGGGAAGGTCACCTTGCCCAGCTTCTCGGGCGCCACACCGCCTTTCTGGTCCTCGTCATGGGCGAGCGCGCTACCGGTGAAGATCAGAACGGCAAGAAGAACGAGACGCTTCATGGCTGGCCTCCGGGAAGGGAGGGAATCCTCGTACAACTCCAGCCGCCGCGCAAGGTGAGTATTTCCCTTGACGCCCGCCGATGGCGGCAACATCCGCTTACAAAAGGCGCGCGCGGGCGGAAATTTCGGGTCTAGACTGTCGCCATGCGGCGCCTTCTCGCCCTGACCCTTCTCGCGGCCTCGGTGGCCCACGCCCAGACCTACAAGTGGGTCGACGACAA
>Ga0134123_10003229_pt1 | contig 10614 bp, 4 predicted proteins | sample KB303_FD_96460 | JGI IMG/M metagenome (GOLD analysis project Ga0134123, IMG submission 96460) | Terrestrial soil microbial communities without Nitrogen fertilizer from Kellogg Biological Station, Michigan, USA - KB3-0-3 | ecosystem: Environmental > Terrestrial > Soil > Unclassified ...
ATCATGCTCGGCCTGACCAAGCGGGAGATCCACGAGCGGTTCGACGAGATCGTCGACTTCGCCGAGCTGCGCGAGTTCATCGACGCGCCGGTGAAGACCTATTCGTCGGGCATGTACATGCGCCTCGGCTTTGCCGTGGCGATCCACGTCAACCCGGACGTGCTGCTCGTCGACGAAGTGCTGGCGGTCGGCGACGAGGGCTTCACCCACAAGTGCCTCGACAAGTTCGCCGAGTTCCGCCGCCGCGGCAAGACCATCCTGCTGGTGACGCATTCGTTGAACCTGGTCGAGCGCTTCTGCGACGAGGCGATCTGGCTCGACGAAGGGCACGCCATGACGCACGGCGACCCGAAGCGCGTGGTCGGCGCCTACCTGACCAAGGTGTCGGAAGGCGAAGAGGCGCTGCTCGCCACGACCAGCGCGAAGGCGGTCGAGGAGGCGACGCGTGCGAGCGCCAGCGAAGAGAGCGTGGGCGGCCAGCCGGCCGAGCACCCCGTCGATCCGACGTCGAACATGTTCGAGGCCACCGAAGGCCGATGGGGATCGCGCGAGGTCGAGATCGCCGATGTTACCCTGCTCGACTCGTCCGGACAGCCGGCGCACGTGTTTCACTCCGGTGATGCGATGGCGGTGCGGCTGAAAGTCCGGGCGTCGAAGCCGACCGACGACTTCGTGTTCGGCATCGGCCTGTTCAACGCCGACGGCGTGTGCTGCTACGGCACCAACACCCTGCTCGAGGAGATGAACCCACAGCATCTCGAGGACGAGGCCGAGGTGACGTTCGCGATCGATGCGCTCGATCTGGTCGAGGGAACCTACAAAGTCGATGTGGCGGTGCACAAACAGAACGGCTACCAGTACGACTACCACCGCCTGCTCTATACGTTTCGCGTCAAGTCGCGCGTCCGCGACGTCGGCATCTACCGCCCGCGGCATCGCTGGGCGTTCTCGCCGTCGGTTCGCTTCCGATCCCAATGACGCGGGACGAGGCGCTCGCGCTCGTCGACCGGCTCCGTGCCGCCGGCCGCACCGTCGTCTTCACCAACGGCGTCTTCGATCTGCTCCACGTCGGCCACCTGCGCTACCTGCAGCAGGCACGCGAGCTCGGCGACGCGTTGATCGTCGGGTTGAACTCCGACCGCTCTGTCCGCGCGAACAAGGGCGACTCGCGACCGGTGACACCGGAAGCGGAGCGGGCCGAGATTCTCGAGGCGCTCGCCTGCGTCGATGGCGTCGTCGTCTTCGACGAGGAAACGCCGCACGACCTCATCGCCGCGATACAGCCCGACGTGCTCGTCAAGGGGGCCGACTGGGCCGAAGACGCCATCGTCGGCCGCGACCTCGTCGAGGCGCGCGGCGGACGCGTCGTCCGCGTGCCGCTCGAGGCGGGCAAGTCGACGACTGCGATCATCGAGTACATAAAGAACCACACCTGACACGTGGCGCTGGAACGTTCGCGCCCGACCGCTTACACTGAAAGTTTCGCGTGACTACGTCCACCTCGCTGAATCTCCGCGCCGTCCTGAAGACCGCCGTCACCCGCAGCGGAATGGATGTCCCTGCGCGGATCGTCTCGGGGCTCACCACGTCGGCCAAGGCGCTGTTCGTCGCCGCCGCGGCGCACGCGCGGCCGCACGGCGTCGTGCTCTATGTCGTGCCCGGTGACGGCGACCTGGAGGAAACCTGCGCGGACGTGTCTTTTTTTCTCGGCGCGCTCGAGGGGTTGTCGTTGGGCGCAACCGATCGCGTCGTGCTGCCGTTGCCGTCGCACGAGGTCGATCCGTACCGCGGCATGTCGCCGCACATGGGCGTCACGTCGGCGCGGGCCCGCGCGCTCTATTCCATGGCCCACGGGACGGCACGAGTCATCATCGCGTCCGCCGCCGCGCTGCTGCCGAGGGTGACGACGCCCGAGCGCATGCTGGCGGCATCGCTCGACCTGCGGCCCGGGCAGGACATCGCCCCGACCGACCTGGCCGAGCTGCTCGTCGACGCCGGCTTCACGCGCGAGGATCCAGCCGACGAGCACGGCGAGTTCGCGGTCCGCGGCGGCATCGTCGACATCTTTCCGGCGGGCGCGGCCAACCCGGTCCGGCTGGAATTCATCGGCGACACCATCGAGACGCTTCGGACCTACGACCCTTCGACACAGCGTTCGATCGCCCCGATCGATCAGGTGGCCGTCGTGCCGCTGCGCGACGTTCTTCAGGACGACCGCGGCGCGACGATCTTCGACTACCTCGCGCGCGCGCGTGAGGCCCGGCTGGTCGTGTCCGAGGCCGATGAAGTGTCAGCCAATGCGGCCAAGCTCGCCGAGAGCCTGCATCACAGCTACGAAGAGGCCGTCGGCCGCAAGGAACGAGTCGTCGCGCCACCCGCCACGCTGTTCGCCGAGCTCGATCTCATCGAATCGCGGCTCGCGGGCGCGACACAGCTCGCCGAGCTGGGGCTTGACGACGACGCCGTTGATGCGGTGGCGACGGCGGAACCGCGCGGCGAGCTCCCGGCATCCCGCGTCCGCAGCCAGCCGTCGGTCGAGATGAAAGGGCGGGTCGCCGACTGGGTCGCGCAGATCCGCCGCCTTCGTGACGACGGGGACACGACGCTGTTTGTCGCCGCCACACCAGGGCGCGCCGAGCGCACGATTGAGCTGCTCAAGGAGTACGAGGTCTTCGCGGTGCCGGTCGAGCGTGCCGAAGACGCGCGCTACGCTGCCGTGCTCGTTGCCGTCGGCGGGCTGTCGCGCGGGTTCAGGCTGCCTGATGCCGGGCTTCAGATCTACGCCGAGGCGGACGTCTTCGAGGAGGAGCGGCGCGCACCCGAACGGCGCCGCGCGGCGACCAAGGCCTTTCTCTCGGATCTGCGCGACCTGAAGGTCGGCGACTTCATCGTCCACGTCGACCACGGCATCGGCGTGTTCGTCGGCCTGAAGCAGCTCGGCGTCGGCGACAGCGTCCAGGAGTTCCTGGAGCTCCGCTACGCCGGCGAGGACAAGCTGTTCGTGCCGGTCGAGCGGCTCGACCTGGTGCAGAAATACACCGGCGCCACGCGGCCTCCGGTCGACAAGCTGGGCGGCACGTCGTGGGAGCGGGCCAAGACGCGCGTCAAGAAGGCGATGCGCGACATGGCCGAGGAGCTGCTCAAGCTCTACGCGGCGCGCAAGGCGGTTCCCGGCCATGCCTTCGCCATCGACTCGCACTGGCAGCAGGAATTCGAGGACGCCTTCGAGTACGAGCTGACGGTGGATCAGAAATCGGCGATCACCGACATCAAGCGCGACATGGAGACGCCGACGCCGATGGATCGCCTGCTGTGCGGCGACGTCGGCTACGGCAAGACCGAGGTGGCGATGCGCGCCGCGTTCAAGGCGGTGATGGACGGCAAGCAGGTGGCGTTCCTGGCGCCGACGACCATCCTGGCGTTTCAGCATCAGAAGACCCTGAAGGAGCGGTTCGCCGGCTTCCCGGTCCGGATCGACATGGTCAGCCGGTTCCGGTCGAAGGCGGAACAAACCGAAACGCTGGTCGACCTTTCGGCCGGCAAGGTCGACGTCATCGTCGGCACCCATCGGCTGCTGTCGAAGGACGTCGAGTTCCGCGACCTCGGCCTGCTGGTGGTCGACGAGGAGCAGCGGTTCGGCGTCGCCCACAAGGAAAAGATCAAGCAGATGAAGAAGAAGGTGGACGTGCTGACGATGAGCGCGACACCGATTCCTCGAACCCTCAACATGTCGCTCATCGGCATCCGCGACATGTCGATCATCGAGACGCCGCCGAAGGATCGGCTGTCGATCCAGACCAGCGTCGTCAAGTTCGATCAGGAAGTGATCCGGCGGGCGATCCGCAGCGAGATCGAGCGCGGCGGCCAGGTCTACTTCGTGCACAACCGGGTCGAGTCGATCTTTTCGATCGCCGATCTGGTGCGGCGCCTGGTGCCGGAGGCGCGCATCGTCGTCGGCCACGGCCAGATGGACGAGGACGCGCTCGAGCGCGCGATGCTCGAATTCGTCGCCAGGAAGTACGACGTCCTGCTGGCGACGACGATCGTCGAAAACGGCCTCGACATCCCGAACGCGAACACGATCATCATCAACCGCGCCGATCGTTACGGCCTGTCGCAGCTCTATCAGCTGCGCGGGCGCGTCGGCCGGTCCGATCGGCCGGCGTACGCGTATCTGCTCATCCCGCCCGACGACAACCTGTCGCCGGTGGCGAAGAAGCGCCTCGCCGCCATCAAGGAGTTCAGCGATCTCGGCAGCGGCTTCCGCGTCGCCGCGCTCGATCTCGAGATTCGCGGCGCTGGCAACCTGCTCGGGGGCGAGCAGAGCGGTCAAATCGATACGGTCGGGTTCGAGATGTACATGAAGCTGCTCGAGCAGACCGTGCGCGAGCTCAAGGGCGAAGAGCTCGAAGACGATGTCCGCGCCACCGTGAACCTGCGCGTCGACCTCAAGATCGATGCGGCGTACGTGCCCGACATGAACCAGCGGCTGATGCTCTACAGGAAAGTCGCCGCCGCGCGGCACGACGAGGAGATCGATCGTGTGCTCGAGGAGGCGACCGATCGCTACGGCCCGCTGCCCGATTCGGTGCTCAACCTCGCCGACTATGGACGCATCCGCGTGATGGCCGATCGGCTCGGCGTCGACACGATCGACCGCGAAGGGCGCATCGTCGTCTTAAAGTTCAGACCGCAGGCGAGGGTCGATCCCGTGCGCTTGGTGGCGCTGGTGCGGCAGCGGCCCGAGCTCACGCTCGTCCCGCCTGCGGCCCTCAAGCTGAACCTTGACGGGCCCGGCGGCTCGGGGCTGGCGGCTGGCAAGCCCCCCGAAAAACCGTCGGGTCCGCCGTCCCCGGTCCCGAGCTCCAAGCGCGGCGGTACCCGATCGCCGGCGGCGCCATCCTGGTGGGTGGCGCGCGCCCGGGAAGGCGAGGTCAAGCCGGGGTTCACGAAGGCCGAGATGACGCGGTCGGCGAAGGAAAACCCCCGCGCGCCGGGCGGGTTGCTCGAGCGGGTGGGGGGCTTGTTGAGCGAGCTGCTCGATCAAAGGTAAAATCTTCTGCTACAGGCACTTATGAAATTCAACCGATTTCTCGCGCTGGCGCTCGTGGCGTCGGCCGTTTCGACGACGCGAGCCGAAATCATCGAGCAGATTCTGGTGAAGGTGAACGGCGAGATCTTCACCAAGAGCGATCTCGAGCAGCGGCAGGTCGCGGTGCTGCGTCAGCGCGGCCAGGCGATCGATCTCAAGAGCGATCCGAGCAACGCGCAGCTGCGGCAGGCGCTCGACGAAGTGACGCCGCAGATTCTCGTCGACGCGGTCGACGAGATGCTGATCGTGCAGCGCGGCAAGGAGCTCGGCTACCGCCTCGGCGACGAGCAGTTCAAGAGCGTCCTCGACAACATCAAGAAAGAAAACAAGATGGAATCGGAGGAGCAGTTCCAGGCCGCGCTGAAGGCCGAGAACATGACGCTCGCCGACCTGCGCCGCAATCTCGAGCGGCAGATGATCCAGCAGCGCGTGCAGCAGAACGAGGTGCTGGGGAAGATCGGCGTCACCGACGAAGAGGCGAGGCGCTATTACGAAACCCACATGAACGAGTTCACGAGCGCGCCGAGCGTGACGCTGCGCGAGATCCTGGTGTCCGTGCCTACTGACCCGAGGGGCGTGAACGCCGCCGCGGACGATGCCGCCAAGGACAAGGCCGAGGAGATTCGCAAGCGGGTCACCACCGGCGGCGAGAGCTTCGAGAAGCTCGCGACCGACGCCTCTGACTCGCCGTCGAAGGCGAACGCCGGGCTGATCGGTCCGCTCAGCGTCAACGACATCTCGCCGGAGCTGCGCAAGCTGATCGAAGCGATGAAGCCGGGCGACGTCGCCGAGTTGATTCGCACGCAGCGCGGCTACCAGATCCTCAAGCTCGAAGCGATGACCTCCGCCGAGACGATGACGCTCGAGCAGGCGCGCGAGCAGATCAGCGAGCGGGTGTTCACCGACAAGCGCAAGGCGGAGTTCCAGAAGTACCTGGAGAAGCTGCGGGCGCAGGCGATCATCGAGTGGAAGAACGAGGATGTCCGGAAGGCGTTCGAGGAGGGCCTGAAACAGCTGCAGGCTGCGCCGCCGGCACCATGAACGACTTCGCGGGCGGCGAGTGGTATGCGATCTGGACCCGCTCGCGGCACGAACAGGTGGTCCGCGAGCAACTCGAGCGCAAGCGCATCGACGCATTTCTCCCCACCATCACCCGCTGGAGCCGCTGGAAGGACCGCAAGAAGAAAGTCGACTGGCCGCTGTTTCCCGGCTACTGCTTCGCCCGCTTCGATCCGGCCGACGCGCTGCGGATCCTGAAATGCACCGGCGTCGTCAACATCGTCTCGTTCGACGGCAAGCCGGCGCCGATTCCCGACATCGAGCTCGACAGCATCCGGCTGCTCGTCGGCAGCGATCTGCAATACGACCCCTGCCCGATGATTCACGAAGGGATGCTGGTCGAGGTCGTGCATGGGCCGCTGAAGGGCGTGGTCGGCCGTCTGGTGCGCAAGGACGCGCCAAAGGCGCGGCTGGTCCTGTCGGTCGATCTGATTGGCCAGGCGGTCAGCGTCGAAGTCGACGCCGCTGACGTGAAACCGTACTAGGTATTACGAAATGTCATCCGCGCGCTCCACCGCGACTCTTGTCTGCCCGGAAGCAGACTTCGTCGGCAGCGCCCGCGCAGCGTCCCGGTTTTTCTGCGAAAAGTCGCCGTTTCCCTTCCTGGTACCGGCAGTCCGATTGCTCTAACCCTCCCGGGCTAGGACGGCCAGCCCCCCTAACTCCCTTTTCGGGAATCAGGATTTTTCGGCGTGGTGTGGCTGGCCCTGCGCCTGGGACCCTTCCGGATTGTCTGGCTCCCCCAGCGTTTCCGGTCAGGTGATGTCTGTGACTGACGGCGGAATCAAACGACGGTTGTGCGCGCTCGCGGCGGCACTGGCGATGGTGGTGTGCGCGACTCCGCGCGCCGCCGCGCAGACCGCGATGCCGGAAGGCATTCCTGATTTCTCTCAGGACGTGTCGCGGCCGAGCGTGCAGACCGTCCAGAGCGGCAGCTGGTCGAGCCCTTCGACCTGGCAGGGCGGCGTCGTGCCGACCTCGAACCACATCGTCCGCATCCTGCAGGCGCACACGGTCACGATTCAGAACCAGGCCGCCACCGCCTATACCGTGTCAGTTGACGGCAAGCTCGCCTTCGATCCGACGGTCAACACGCGCCTCTACGTCACCAACCTGCAGGTGATGGCCGGCAACATGGGCATGGGCACGCCGGGCGTGCTCGAGGTGGGCACGGTCGCGAATCCGATTGCTGCCGGACGAACCGCGGAGATCGTCATCGCCAACAACCCGCTCGGCGGCAGCGTCGCCGACGTCGATCAGTTCGGCACCGGCATGACCGTGCTCGGCAAGGTGTCGATGCACGGCAGCGTCAAGTCGCCGACCTTCGTCCGCCTCGCGGCCGAACCGCGCGCCGGACAGTCGACGTTGACGCTGGTCGATGCGGCGTCTGGCTGGGCGGTCGGCGATCGGCTGATTCTGCCCGACACGCGGCACATGAAGTTCAACGAGGTCAACGACCCGAGCTGGACCAACAAGATCAATCAGTGGGAGGAGCTGACGGTCGCCGCCATCTCGCCGGATGGCAAGACGATCACCCTCTCGGCGTCGCTCGTCTACGACCACCTCGGTGCACGCGACCTGAACAACGTCCTGGAATTTCTCCCGCACGTGGGGAATATTTCCCGCAACGTCATCATCCGTTCCGAGAGCGCCACCGGCACGCGCGGCCACATGCTGGCCACGCACATGGCGGACGCGGACATCCGCTACGCGCTGTTCAAGGATCTCGGACGCACGACCTACCTGCCGCTGAACGCGACCACCAACCACATCGGCCGCTACCCGGTGCACATGCACCACCTGATTGGGCCGACCGTGACGCCGGCCAACGGCTACCAGTTCACGCTGGTGGGGAACGCGGTCGACGGCGGCTCGGTGGAAACCCAGTTCAAGTGGGGCATCACGGTCCACGGCAGCCACTACGGGAGCATCAAGGACAACGTCGTCTACAACTACAACGGCGCCGCGATCGCCACCGAAGATGGCTCGGAGAGCTTCAACGAGTTCGACCACAACTTCGTGATGCGCGGCATCGGCGAGCCGGACGAGCCGGGCGTGCAGGCGCGCATGGCGATGGGCACCGAGGGCGTCGGCTTCTGGTTCCGCGGCCCCAACAACTTCGTCCGCAACAACGTCGCCGCGAACTATCAGAACCCGACGACCGAAGCGGCCTACGGCTTCGTCTTTCAGTTCATCGGCCTGGGCAACGTCGTCGTCCCGACCTTCAAGGGCGCCGACACCCTCGGCATGCACGGACCGGTTCAGGGCACCACCGTCAGCGGCAACAGCCTGCCGCTGCTCGAGTTCAACAACAACGAAGCCTACGGCGCCATGCAGGGCGGGCTGACCTACTGGTGGCTGGGATCGCTGGATCCGCAGCCGCAGACCGGCGTGGCGGAAAGCGTGATCAGGAACTTCAAGGCCTGGCACACCTACAACAAGACGGTCTACATCTACCCGGGTCAGAAGGTCACCTTCGAAGGGTTGAAGATCCGCGGCAAGTTCGACGCCGCGAGCCACTGCTGCGGCGACGGCGTCTGGTTCGAGGACTACTCGACCAAGGACACCATCATCCGCAACGCCGACATCCAGGGCATGGAGGACGGCATCCAGGCGCCCTCGTCCGGCTTCGGCCCCGGGCCGAACCTGCTGGTCGAGAACTCGTACCTGCGCAACTGGCGCAACATCAACGTGCCGACGCCCTCGTCGGTCAACGGTTGCTGGATGGAGGACAAGCTCGTCACCGTCAGCAACACGCGCTTCGAAGCGCCGCCGGGCCGGTCGCTGTCCGCGATCAACATGGTCGGGAAGGCGAATGGCGTCGAGTGCCTGACCAAGCTGAACGAGGTTCGCGTTTACGCCTACAACGGCGACGCCGTCGACAATTTCCAGATCTATCACCCGAACGCCTCGGTGCTTCCGAGGCCGCCGCTTGGCTGCACCACGGCAGCAGTCGCCGGCGTCAACGGCCTGCTGAACCCGACGACCCTGGTGAGCGCACCGACGTGTTCGATTGCGCCGCTGGTCACCGCGAGCTCGATCACCAGCCCGGCATCGGGATCGACGCTGACGTCCGACACGCAGCTGTTTCAGTGGACGACCGGCAGCAGCGTCACCGGCTATCAGTTGTTCATCGGCACGTTCGAGGGCGGGACCGACGTCTACGCCGGTCCGCCCACGACCGACACGTCGGTCACCGTCACCGGCCTGCCGACGCACGGCGGCGTTGTCTGGGCGCGGCTGTATTCGAACATCGCCGGCGCGTGGCAATACGTCGACGCGAGCTACACGGCGGCCGGCGTGCCGCTGTTCATCGACCTCGCGCCGTCGAACATGGTCAGCGTCGAAGGCGTCGAAGCGGTGACGACCGCGCCGTTCAATGCCGCGAAGAACGACCTTCTGGTGGCGTTCGTGGCGTCGTCCGGCCCGGGCGCGGCCGGGCAGACGATGACGGTTTCCGGCGGCGGCCTCGCATGGACGCTCGTCAAGCGCGCCAACAGCCAGTTCGGCGTCGCTGAAATCTGGAAGGCCACGGCCGCTGTCGATCTCACCGGGATCACCGTGACGTCGACGCCGACGCAATCGTCGCCCTCGCAGTCGCTCGTCGTCCTGAACTTCGCCGGCACCGGCGGAATCGGCGCCTCGGCGGCGGCGAGCGGCGCGATTGGCGCGCCCTCGGTGTCGCTCACGGCCACCAAGACCGGCTCGTTCGTCTACGGCGTGGGCAACGACTGGAACGGCTCGGTGTCGCGCACGGTCGGGACGAATCAATCGATCGTGCACGAGTACCTCGGGCCCAACGGCGACACGTTCTGGGTGCAGCGGCTGAACGGCACGGTGCCGCTGATCGGCACGTTGATCACGCTGAACGACAGCGCGCCGACCGATCACAGCTGGAACTTCGCTGCCATCGAAATCATCCCGATGCAGCGCATTCCGCCGCCGATCACCTGGCCGACGCCGGCGGACATCGTCTACGGCGCTGCGCTCGACGACGCGCAGCTGAACGCGACCACGGAAGTTGCCGGCACCTTCGTCTACACGCCGCCGGCCGGCACCGTGCTCAACGCCGGGGCGAATCAGACGCTGTCGGTGACCTTCACGCCGGCGAACAGCACGACGATCTACGGCCCGGCGACGGCGACCGTGTCGTTGAACGTCCTCAAGGCGCCGAGCTTCGTCACCTGGCTCAACCCGGCTGACATCACGTATGGAACCGCGCTGAGCGCATCGCAGCTGAACGCGACCGCGAACCTGCCCGGCACGTTCGTCTATTCGCCGCCGGTGGGCACGATCCTGAGCGCGGGCAACAGCCAGCCGCTTTCGGTGACCTTCACGCCGGACGACGCGAACTACCAGACCGTCACGACGGCGGTGATGATCAACGTGACGGCGACGACGCCGGCGGTGACCTGGAACCCGCCGATGGCGATCGTCTACGGGACGGCGCTTTCCGGGACGCA
>Ga0134123_10003230_pt1 | contig 10612 bp, 12 predicted proteins | sample KB303_FD_96460 | JGI IMG/M metagenome (GOLD analysis project Ga0134123, IMG submission 96460) | Terrestrial soil microbial communities without Nitrogen fertilizer from Kellogg Biological Station, Michigan, USA - KB3-0-3 | ecosystem: Environmental > Terrestrial > Soil > Unclassified ...
CCGGACGTACTCGCCGCGCTACAACGACGCGCGTCCGCGTTATCGCGGCGGCACAGGTTACACGGGCATTCCGTATTACGACGGCGCGATCGGGATCGGCGAATACGTGCCGGCGCCGGCAGCCGTCGTCTCGCCGCCCGCGGAGCCGGCGGTCGCGCCTGCGCCGGAACCCCCACGCGCACCAGCACCTGCGCCTGAACCGCCGCGCGTCGCCGTCGCGCACGGTCCCGACACGTTCTACCTGATTCCGGGATGCTACGCCGGCAACAAGCCGCCGGATCCCGCGCGACTGCCGAAAAACTGCGACTTGGCCAAACTCAGGACGCTGCCCGTTCGGTAGGGCTTAGAGCTTAGAGCTTAGGGCTGAGGGCTTAGTTGAGGGCTTATAGGGCTTAGGCACCGCGCGAACTGGACCTCTGCGCGCTCTTGATTGCGGCGACGATCATCGCGCGCAATTCACCGGCTTCAGTCACTTCCCATTTCACTTCGTCAGCGGTCACGACGTCAGAACGAATCGCGAGGCGTAGCCAGTAAAGCGTCTCGCGGCTCTCTTTACGAGACACCGCAAGTTTGGCGATGAAGTCAGGTGTTGTTTGTCCATCCTGCGCCTCTTCGGCGTTCGATCCGATTGACGTGCCGCAACGCATCAACTGCGCCGCGATATGACGCCCGAGTGGACCGCGCTTCCAGATGCGCCCGCACACTCGCAGAATGCGGACGGCGAATTCGAACGCGCGCTCACAGATGATCGACTGGCCCATGGCCAGCCGCTAATCAAAAGCGACGCCAGTCATCCTGGCTTCAAATACGAGGTGTTTTGTCTTCGTCGCGATCTTCGCCACTGCAGCGTGACAACTGTAGTTACCTAAGCCCTCAGCTCTAAGCCCTAAGCCCTAGTCAGTGTGTCAGTCCGTAGATAAGGTAGTTGACGCCCAGTTTGTACGCCTCGTTCGTCTCGTCGAAGGGACGGAAGCCGCGGCCGGACCATTCCCAGTACTGCGAGATGTCGGTGTTGTAGTTGACGATCATCATGATCCGCTTTTCGGGATCGTTGTCTTCGTACAGCGCGCGGAACACGGGCGTGCCGGGGATGTATGCCTGCGGGAAGTTCTTGAGGTGCGGGACTTCGAAAAAGGAGTGAAAGATCGGATGGGTCTCCGGCATCTCGAAGAACTTGTAGTTCGGCATGATGCTCTTCATCATCTCTTCGAAGCTGGGCCAGCCGCCGCCGCCGTAGCCCGGCTCGCGCACGTACTCGTTGCCGGAGCCGCGGCGCGAGCCGCCGCCGAACCCGCGGAACATCACCTTGAAGTCGTCGACGATGACGAAGCCGCCCTTGAGCATGTAATCGCGCAGGCCCTTTGACTCGTTCTCGGTGATCGCCCACCAGTCCGGTTCGATGACGTACGCAATCGGATACTTGTACAACTCCGGATCGTCGAACCGCAGCGTGTTGAAGCCTTCGGTGTTCGCCCCGAGGTAGCTGATCTCGTTCATGATCTGCACGAGATTCTTCTCGGCCACCGGATAGCCGTGCGCCCACGCAGGCTGGCCCTGGTACCAGTAGCCGTCCGGCGTGGACTCGTAGTTCATCCGCACGAAGGTGAAACGGCCGTCGTACGGCGTGTTCTTCATGATCGGCACGCGGGAGCGGTACCCGCCGCCGCCGAAGCCGTCGCGCCGCCGCTGCGCGAGCGCGGCGGTGGCCATGGCCAGCATGACCGCGATCGCGACGCCGAAGGTCCACCGCCGGAACATCTACTTCAACTCGACCTGGATTTCGACGGCCGTCTGCTTGCCGACATTCAACGTCGAGTGCTTCATGTAGTCGCGCCACGCGACGTCGCCCGCATGCCGCGGGTTGTCCACCTCGCGGCCGTCGCCGAGCGTCATCGTCGTGTGCAGCTCGGTCAGGTAGACGACGACGTAGTGCGGATGTTCGTGGAGGGGACTCTTGAGGCCCGGCTCGAGAATGGTCCGAAGCGCGCGCACGCGCGCGTTCTCGAGCGCGACGAGGTGATACTTCGGGTCGATCTTCACCGGATCCAGCGTAATCGGAGCGGCTGGGGAAGAAGCCGGCGGCGGGCCCGTCTTCAGTTCGATCACGATCGCTTCGACCGGATGGTCGAACGGGTTGTCTTCGACGTGCGCGCCGGCGAGGCTGTACGACACGTCGCCGGCCTTGTGCTGGCGCGAATCCGTCAGCCAGACGATGACCGCGGTCGGGTGGACGTGGGCCTCGATCTTTTCGTGCGCCGGAATGACCTCGCGCACGACGTGCACCCAGGCGTTGTCGACCTCCACCTTATATAAAGGAGTCCCAAAGCCCAGCAGGGCGAGTAACAGCGCCGTCACATCGCCGATGATAGTCCTTCGACCCGGCCCGCGCTACACTGTGCCCCTTATGAAAGCACTCGCTGTTGCCATGATCGCTGCCGCGACGGTCACGCTTGTCCTGAGCGAAGTCGAAGGGATTGCCGCGCAGCAACCGGCGAAATACGCCGCACCAAGAACCGCGTGGGGCGATCCCGATCTGCAGGGTACCTACACGGACAAAGACGAGAACGGCATTCCGATGGAGAAGCCGCAGCAGTTTGCCGGCAAGTCGCTCCAGGAAGTCGACGACTCCGAGCTCGCCGACATCGTCCGCGAACGCCAGCAGCGCGCCGCCGCCGGCGCCGCCGCGATCGGCGGCACGGACACGGGCGCGGGTCCCGTGCACTGGTACGAACACTACGATGCGAAGAACAGCCGCGCGTGGCTGGTCCTCGATCCGCCGGACGGGCGGATGCCGGAGCAGGCGCCGGCCGTCGCGCAGCGCAACGCCGCTCGCGCGGCCGCCCGGGGCGCCCGCGGCGCCGCGGATTCGTTCGAAGACCGCAGCCTCTACGACCGGTGCATCACGCGCGGCATCGTCGGCTCGATGCTGCCGGTGATCTACGGCAACTCGTTCCAGTTCGTGCAGGGACAGGGGTACGTCGCGATCCGCTACGAGATGATTCACGAGACGCGCGTCATCCCGCTGACGCCGCGTCCGCGCATCAGCCCGAAGCTGAAGTCGCTGATGGGCGATCCGCGCGGTCACTTCGAAGGCAGCACGCTCGTCGTCGAGACGACGAACTTCACGGATCGCACCGCGCTCGGCGTGAATGGCGGAGGCGTGCGGCACAGCGAGAAGCTGAAGCTGACGGAACGCTTCACGCCGGTGTCGCGCGACAAGATCGACTGGCGCGTCACGGTCGAGGATCCGGACACCTGGGTGAAGCCGTGGTCGTTCGGGCTGACGCTCACCAAGGACGCCGGTCAGCCCGTGTTCGAATACGCCTGCCATGAAGGCAACTACGCCATGAAGAACATCCTGAGCGCCGCGCGCGCCGAGGAACGAGAAGCGGCAGCCAGGAAGTAGGAGACGAGCGATGTCTATCCGCGGACGATTCGTGTGGGAAGAGCTGATGACGACGGACCTCGCGTCCGCCGCGAGTTTCTATGGCAAGGTCGGCGGCATGAAGACGAAGAAGGCGCCGTTCGATCCCAACTACACCATGTTCGTCGGCAGCAGCGGCAACATGGGCGGGATGATGCTGCTGCCCGATGAAGCGAAGCGGATGGGCACGCCGCCGATGTGGATCTCGTACATCGGCGTGCAGAACACCGACGAGACGGCGCGGACGATCGCGACGCTCGGCGGCAAGGTGCACAAGCAGTCGTGGGACATCGCCGACGGCGGGCGCATCGCCATCTGCGCGGACCCGCAGGGCGCGATGTTCGCGCTCTACGCGAACCCGAAGGCGACCGAAGCGCCGCCGCACCCGACGTTCGGCCACGCGTCGTGGCACGAGCTGGTGACGACCGACTACATCTCGGCGTTCTCGTTCTACCAGAACGTCTTCGGCTGGCACGTCGTCAACGACATGGACATGGGGCCCGGCATGGGCATCTATCGCCTGTTCGCGGCTGAAGGGTCGAGCGAACAACTGGGCGGGATGTACACGAAGCCGGCGAATCAGCCCGGTCCACCGGCGTGGCTGCCGTATATCAAGGTCGCGAGCGTACAGAAGGCGACCGACGCGGCGAAAAAACTCGGCGCGATGATCATGCACGGCCCGGCGGATGTGCCCGGCGGCAAGATCACGATGGGCGCCGATCCCCAGGGCGCGATGTTCGCCGTGCACGAAGTCACAGGCACGATGACCGCGGCGGAGCGCGCGTCGACGCCGAGCGCGAAGGCGGGTGCCAGGGTCGCCACGAAGAAGGCCGCGCCCGCGAAGAAGAAGTCTGCGGCGAAAAAGAAGAAGGCCGCGCCGAAACGGAAGGCGAAGGCGGGGGCCAAGAAGAAGGCCGCGCCGAAGAAACGCAAGGCCGGCTCGAAGAAGTAGGCCCGACCTTGAGGTCGGGCGTCACGGAGGATTCAATGAACCGACTGCTGAAGATTCTGCTGCTGGCCGCCGTCGTCGCGGGCGCCGTCGCGATTGTCGCCAGCCGGCGCGGACATGCCGCGTCGCCCGATGCGATGCCGGCGATGAACATGAGCGCCGCCGAACATCTCGAGCACATCAAGATGATGGCGGCGACCGGAGACATCCACGCGAACCACGCGCTCGACGAGTTCGCGCGCGGTATCGCGCAGGCGGCGCCGGCCAACGCGAAGCTGCCCGCCGACGACATGGGTGTCGTCGCGCGGCTGGCGAGCTCGCCGCGCAAGGGCGAGTACGTGAACATCATGGTCGACGGCAAGCCGATGCGCTCGTGGGTCGTGCGCCCGGCGGGCAACGGCAAGGCGCCCGTCGTCGTCGTGATCATGGAGATCTTCGGCCTGAGCGACTGGATCCGCGGCGTCGCCGATCAGCTTGCGGCCGAAGGCTTCATCGCGGTCGCGCCGGACATCGTCGCCGGCCACGGCAAGGACGGCGGCGACACCTCGTCGCTCAGCGGCAACCAGGAGATCACGCAGGCCATCCTGCAGCTGCCGGCGGCGGAGATCACCGCGAAGCTGAAGGCGGCCCGCGAGTGGGGGCTGAAGGATCCGCGCAGCAACGGCAAGAGCGGGAGCGTCGGCTTCTGCTTCGGCGGCGCGCAGAGCTTCGCGTTCGCCGTCGCCGAGCCGAGCCTGAACGCCGCGGTCGTCTATTACGGCCAGGCGCCGACCGATGCGCCGCCGGCCGCGCGCGGCACGCCGCCGGGACCGTATCAGGTGTCGGATCGCGTGGCGAACGTCAAGGCTCCGATCCTCGGCCTCTACGGCGGGCTCGCGCAGGACGCGCGCATCGGCAACACGGTGGCGCCGACGGAAACGAAGATGAAAGAGCTCGGCAAGACGTACGAGCCGCATATCTTCGACGGCGCCGCGCACGGCTTCCTGCGCGCGCAGTCGGGCAACGACGGCGCGAACATGAAGGCGACCGAGCAGGCGTGGCCGATGACGGTCGCGTGGCTCAGGAAATACACGTCGTAGCGTCAGGCTTCAGCCGGACGTTCGGCCGATCTCGTCCAGCTTCCGCTTCAAGGTCAGCTTGTCGAGCGCCTCGAAGCGGAGGCTGGTGAACAGCGAGATTCGCGCCGCCAGCTCGCGGAATGCGCGCTCGAACGCGCGGGTCTTTGTCTCGTCACTGCCTTCCACTCCCGCGGGATCCTCGACGCCCCAATGTGCGGTCATCGGCTGCCCCGGCCAGATCGGGCAGACCTCCTGCGCCGCGCGATCGCACACGGTGAACACGAAGTGCAGCGGCGGCGCGCCCGGGCCTGAGAACTCGTTCCAGCTCTTGCTCCGGAACCCGTCCGCAGCCAGATGATTGCGGCGCAGCGTCTCGAGGGCCAGCGGATGCACGTCGCCTTTGGGGAAACTGCCGGCGCTGAAGGCCTGGAAGCGGCCGCCGCCCAGACGGTTGAGCAGCGCCTCGGCGAGAATGCTCCTCGCCGAGTTGCCGGTGCAGAGAAACAGCACGTTGTAGCGAGCCGGACTCGTCACTTGCAGCAGTCCGTCTCGCAGCAGGGCCGGGCCGCGGGCTTCGTCGCGCGGATGAACGCACTCGAGAACGCGCCCTCGCTGAAGTCGTACTCGCGCCACGTCTCGAGCGAGACGTCCTCGAACCCGGCCGCCCGCAGCTTCGCCGCGTAATCCTCCTGGTCGAGCGCGCCGCTGATGCAGCCGACCCAGAGCGCCATGTCGCGCCGCAGGTCGTCGGTCACCTCACCGCGCGAGACGACGTCGGAGACGGCGAAGCGGCCGCCGGGCTTGAGGACACGGAAGGCTTCGCGGAGGACGGCGTCCTTGTCCGCCGACAGGTTGATGACGCAGTTCGAGATGATGACGTCGACGGAGCGGTCCGGGAGGGGGATCGCTTCGATGGCGCCTTTCAGGAACTCGACGTTCTCGGCGCCGGCCTTCTGCTGGTTCTCGCGCGCGAGCGCGAGCATGTCGTCGGTCGCGTCCAGGCCGTAGACCTTGCCGGACGGCCCGACGCGCTTCGCCGACAGCAGGACGTCGATGCCGCCGCCCGAACCGAGGTCGAGGACCGTCTCTCCCGGTTTCAAGTCGACGAGCGCCGTGGGGTTGCCGCAGCCAAGCGATGCCACGACGGCCTCCGCGGGAAGGCCGCCCGTTTCCACATTCGAGTAGAGGTTCGAGCTGATCGGGTCGTCAGTGCCGGTGCAGCATCCGCCGCCGGTGCCGCAGGACATCGCGCCTGCCGAGCGGGCAATGGCGCCATAGCGTGCCTTCACCGCCTCGAGTACGTCGTTCTTGCCAATCGACATGATTCCTTCTCTCCGTGCGTATATTCGCGTAGACGAATATCTACCGGCGTGGTATATTTGTCAAGGCGAATATACGTGGCGACCAAGACCGGCTCCCTGATCGACCTGGAAGCGCTCTTCAAAGCACTCGCGGACACGACGCGGCTGCGCATCCTGAATCTGCTGCTCTCGGGCGAGGTCTGCGTGTGCGACATCCACGACACGCTGGGAATTCCGCAGCCGAAGGCGTCGCGCCACCTGGCGTACCTGCGCGCCACCGGTCTTGTCGATGCGCGGAAGGACGGCCAATGGGTGCACTACCGGCTGTCGGAATCGCACGGGCCGGTCGTCGGCGTGATCCGGGACGCGGTCGTCCACGCGCTGGGCCACGTCGACACCCTCCGCAAGGACGCGCAGCGTTTCGAGAAGCGCACGGGATGCTGCGTGCCGCAGGCGGGTTCGCGCGCCGGCTGCGGATGCTGCGAGCCTAGCGGCGCGCCTGCGTCGTGAAAAAGGCGGGAAGGTCCGGCTTCGTCGCGCGGAGGATCTCGACGATGGTCGCCGAATCTTTCCGCGCGGAGAGCACGGTCCAGAGACGCGCGTAGATCGCGCGCCTGGCCGGCGCCGGCAGCGCGTCGAACAGCGGCGAATAGATCATGTAGCTCAGCGGGTATTTGAATATCCGCCGCGTCAGATCGAAGTCGCGCAGCGATCGGCCTTTCGGGTCGCGCGGGCCTTGCGCCGCGAACTGCTCCGCAAACGGCGTCGAGCCTTTGATCGCGTTCGGCAGCGGCGCTTCGTCCACGAACAGCATGTAGTCCACGACCTCGCGTGCGGCCGCGTCGAGCGGGACGGGCGCGTCTGCCGGATCGTCGCCGGCGGCGCGCAGCTGCGCGGCCGTCTTGCCGCGGCGGAACTCCGCGACGCGCGCCTCCCAGCCGATCCGCGTCAGCAGGTTCATCATGCGCATCTGGTGCTCGAACACCATCAGCGCGACGACGTCGCTGTGCGGCGTGAGGTAGCCGTCCAGATCGAGCCGGCCCTCGAGCGACGGCCAGTTGTGCGTATTCGTCGGGCGCGCCTCGTCGAAGATGTGTTTCAGGTCGATGTTGCCGAGATGCGGCCCCGCGCCGGTGTTCCCTGTCACGTACCAGCCGCCCCATCGCTTCTCGAACGCGAGCGCGTGCGTGACGTTGGACTGCTGGGTGCTCCGCGCGAGCATGCCCGGCACGCCCACGGTTCCGAACGAGTAGTGGCAGATAAGGCAGGTGGCGTCGTCGCGCTTGAAGGCCGGCGCGCCGACGAACGCCTGCTCGAGCCTGTAGAAAATGACGCCCTGCGACGGATCCTGGGCGGCGATCTCGATGAACCCGCCGCGGACCCAGCCGACCACCACGCGATCGTTGAAGAACAGCGACCGCGGGTTCGTTGCGTTGATCCGGCGCCCCTGCACGCTGTCCGGGTTGAAGATCATGATCTGCGATTCGAGCGGGACGTGCAGCGCGTCGAGGACGGATCGCAGGTAGCCGGACGCGCCGTCGCGCTTCAACGTCACCGTGCCGGTGCGCATGCGATCCGACAGGTCGCTGATGGGATCGCGGCTCACCGGTCCGGCGTAGGCCACGGCCGGGTGACGCGACCAGTCCGTGAAGGTGCCCGACAGCGCGCCTTCTTCCGCGGCGCTCGAAGAAATCGCGATGCAGATCGACGCCGCCAGGCAGACGAGGAAGGCGTAGAATGCGCGCATGTTCCTCCTCTGGATTCTACTCGCAGCGCTCGGACAGCAGCCCGCGCGGGCCCAGGCGCAAACTCCGAGCAACCCGAAAGTCGCGCCGCTGTTTTTCACCGAGACCTGGAAGCAGACCGGCCTCGAGCGGGACGTCGACAAGGACGTCCTCGCGAACCCGAACCTCGAACTGCATCTGTACGGCCCGACGTCGAAGCAGATTCAGATCGCGCCGACCACGCCGAACACCCGCCAGGATCCTCCGAACCTGTGGACGGGCATCTGCAACGGGCCGGTGGCCGCCACGCTGCGCGACAGGAACAACTTCGTCGACCTCACGGGCCGCGCGAAGATCCGGTGGCAGACGCGCTCGGCCGGCTTCCACGTTGTCCGGCCGGTGATCAAGCTTGCCGACGGCACGTGGCTCGTCGGCGACCACGCCGACGGTCACGGCGACACGGAAAACTTCATCGAAACCGAGTTCTCGATCGCGTCGGTCCGCTGGCTGAAGCTCGACATCGCGACCGTCACGACCGTGCACGCCGAACGGCAGAAGGCGCCGGAGGTCGGGCGCTGGGTCGAGAAGCCCGACTTGAGCAAGGTGGACGAGATCGGCTTCGCCGATCTGATGCCAGGCAGCGGACATGGCTGGGGCGGATTCGTAAACGTCGGTCGAATCGACGTGTACGGGACGCCGGTCAAGCGTTAACGACGTCCGGCTGAAGCCGGACGCTACGAACGGAGGCGTATGCGTCTCGTTGCCTGCGTTGTCGGCGTCCTCACACTCGCGAGTGGACCCGCGTTCGGACAGAACGACATCTCCGGCGAGTGGGCGGGCCTGCTCCACGAAGACGTCAACCACCGCAACGACGCGCTCGGCGGCGGCCCGCGCATCGGCGACTACACCGGCCTGCCGATCAACGACGCGGCGCGCGCCCGCGCCGACGCCTGGGACGCCGCGATCTACACGCTGCCCGAACACCAGACGATCTTCGCGCCGGGGCAGTACTGGGCGCGCGGCGGTGGCGGCATGCGCATCCAGAAAGTCGTGGACGATGCGACGCAGCAGTTGCTCGCGTACAAGATTTACCGCGCCGGGGCGGGCGCCGGCGTGACGCGGATGATCTGGATGGACGGCCGGGCGGCGCCGACCGAGTACGACGCGCACACCTGGCAGGGCTTCTCGCGCGGCTTCTGGGAAGGCGCCATGCTCACGGTGACGACGACGCATCTCAAGGAAGGGTGGATTCAGCGCAACGGCGTCCCGTCGAGCGACAAGGCGACGATCACCGAGCACATCGTCCGCCACGGCGACGTCCTCACGATCGTCAGCATCGTCTACGACCCGGTGTATCTCGAGGAGCCGTTCATCCGCAGCACCAACTGGCGCGAAAACCTGCAGCAGCAGCTCGACGGCGTCACGTCCGAGGCGGTCGACGAAATCCCCGGCCGGCCTGCCGGGTACGTGCCGCACCATCTGCCCGGCACGAACAAATGGCTGAAAGATGCGCACGTGGAATTCGGTATTCCGGAAGACGCGCTTCGCGGCGGACGCGAGACGACGTATCCTGAATACCGGCCCAATAAGTGATCGCCCTTTCGAAAATCAGCAAACAGTACGGACGCCAGGTTCTCTTCGTCGACGCCTCGTTCCAGCTCAACCCCAGCGAGAAGGTCGGCCTCGTCGGGCCCAACGGTTCGGGCAAGACGACGATCTTCCGCCTGATTACCGGCGAGGAGCAGCCCGACGAAGGCGACGTGTCGGTGCCCAGGAAGCTGACGGTCGGCTACTTCCGGCAGGACGTCGAAGAGATGTCGGGACGGTCGGTCCTCGACGAAGCCATCGCCGGCAGCGGGCGGCTCGGCGAGCTGCATCACGAGCTCGAGCACCTGCAGCACGCGATGTCGGACCCCGACAAAGCGGACGACATGGACAAGATCCTCACGCGCTTCGGCGACGTGCAGGAGGAGTACGACCATCTCGGCGGCTACGCGCTCGAAGCGCGGACGCGCGAGATTCTGCACGGCCTCGGGTTCGACGACGAGCGGATTGACGGGGATGTCGGCGCGCTCTCGGGCGGCTGGAAGATGCGCGTCGCGATGGCGCGCGTGCTGCTCGGACAGCCGGACGTCCTGCTGATGGACGAGCCGACG
>Ga0134123_10003231_pt1 | contig 10610 bp, 7 predicted proteins | sample KB303_FD_96460 | JGI IMG/M metagenome (GOLD analysis project Ga0134123, IMG submission 96460) | Terrestrial soil microbial communities without Nitrogen fertilizer from Kellogg Biological Station, Michigan, USA - KB3-0-3 | ecosystem: Environmental > Terrestrial > Soil > Unclassified ...
CGGCATGTCGCGCACGACGGCATCGAGCATCTCTATTCCGAGTTGTCGAACCTCCGCTTTCGAAGCAGCACCAACGTCCACCCAAAGATCGTCGAGCGTTGTCACGGGTGCATTCGCAACGCGACGTTGCAAGTGAGTGCTCTTGACGATAACCACTCCCGGCACGACACCTGAACGCGTCAGAATCCTGATTCGTTGGCCTTCATGAAACTGAACCCACAGCGGATGTTGGCGTCCGGCGCCGGCTTCGCGCAGTCGCAGGTATCCATCATCCGTGATCTCAGTCACTGCAAAGGCAGGACGATCGATCCCACATGCGATCACGCGTCTTGGGCTGCCACTGCCTTTACGCAAAATGAGATTGCCGAGTTGGTCGCGGTTCCAGCCGGGCATAAACTCCATGATCGTGTCGGTCATTAAATACTCACGACCCGGTGGTGCATCGTTGAGTAGCCAACCGCTGAAGGCATCAGGTGATCCGCCGTTTTGAGCCAGAAGATTCGGCGACCATAACAGTAGCAGCACTGTCGCCAACGCAAGGGTTTTCACAGGATTGTTAGGATTCACAGGAGTGACAAGATACCCGAAAAAGTGACTTGCGCTCCAGAAAATTGGTGCTATACTGCGTCGCCTCCGTCCCAGACAACACATTCATCTCCAGACTGGTTGAGCTTTTTTTCCTCCCGACTTAGCTACGTATGCATTTCGAATTCATGAATTCGCCGATTGTTGTCTATTCCGCACGTTTTCTGGCCGCTGCGGGCGGCTCACACCCCCACTCACCTACTTGAATCTGGAGGAGAAAAAGTATGAAGAAAGTATTCGCGTTCCTTATTTTTGCGGGCCTTTGCACCATGATCTTCCTTTCGTCGCCGGTCAGCAGCCAGTCCGACGGCAGGGGCGGAAAGGGTACAGAGTTGGGCGCCAAGTTCCGCAGAAACGCAAAAAAGATTGAAAACAATTACATCGTGGTTCTTGACGATGCAGTTGTCGGCGAGGAAGGTCCTTTCTCAATCGCACCCTATATCGCATCGGAACTCTCGAACACGCATAAAGGAAAACTCAAACACGTCTATCAAAACGCGCTCAATGGCTTTGCAGTCGAAATGTCTGAAGCCGACGCTGAACGTTTGAGCCAGGATTTCAGGGTCAAGTTCGTCGAGGAAGATGGCGTCGTTACGGCTGATGCAACACAAAGTAATCCACCGTGGGGCCTCGACCGCATCGACCAGCGGAACCTCCCGTTGAATGCGATCTACACCTTCAACTGGACCGGATCCGGCGTCCGCGCTTACGTGATCGATACCGGCATTCGCACCTCACACACGCAATTCGGTGGACGCGCTTCGAACGTGTTTGACGCGTTTGGCGGCAGCGGCGCGGATTGCAATGGTCACGGCACTCACGTCTCCGGAACGATTGGCGGATCGATCTACGGCGTGGCGAAGAGTGTAATGCTGCGTGGCGTGCGCGTGCTCGACTGCAACGGCTCCGGATCAAACTCAGGCGTGATTGCGGGCGTTGACTGGGTTCGACAGAATCACATCGCACCGGCCGTCGCAAACATGAGCCTTGGCGGCGGAGCTTCAAGTGCGCTCGATACCGCAGTGAATAACCTTCACAATGCGAACGTCACGATCGCAGTTGCCGCCGGCAACAGCAATGCGAACGCGTGCAACTCGTCACCGGCTCGTGCAGCAAACGCGATCACAGTCGGCTCGACTACCACCACCGACGCTCGTTCGTCGTTCTCCAACTTCGGCACATGTCTGGACCTGTTCGCCCCAGGATCGGGAATTCTGTCGGCGTGGTTCAGTTCAAACACCGCGACTGCGACGTTGAGTGGAACCTCGATGGCTTCGCCGCACGTGGCTGGAGTGGCAGCGCTTTACAAGCAGGCGAATCCGTCAGCTTCATCGACAACCATTCGCAACGCGATCGTCAACAACGCGACGACAAACGTTGTGAGCAATGCCGGGACTGGTTCACCGAACAGGCTGCTGTATTCGCTGTTCTTCTAAGTCAGTTAACACGGATTGACGCGGATGCGCAGATCTGTTCTGATCTGCGTCATCCGCGTTTTTCTTTGCTCCTAAACAATTGTGAGGTGACCCCATGAAACTCCAACGAAGTGTCGCGTTGTTCTGCGCCATCACTTTGTCTGCGACGATGCTGTCCTCGATTCCCTTGTATGTCGCGGCGCAGCAGCCTTCCACCGCCTCAGCCAAACGCCCGATCACGCACCAGGATTACGACTCGTGGCGATCGATCCTGGCGACGCAAGTTTCGCGAGACGGAAAGTTTGTGGCTTATGCATACGTGCCGCAGGACGGCGATGGCGAGATTGTCGTGCGCAACATCGCGACGGGCGTGGATTGGCGCGCTCCGCGTGGCTATCGCCCGCCTGTGCCGCCTCCGGACGATCCGGGCGCGAACATTGCGGAGTTTCAAGCAGAACAGGCGCGGCTGCTGCGACCTGTGTTCACGGCGGATAGTCGTTTCGTGGTCTTCAGCATCGAGCCGGCCAAAGCCGAAGTAAACAAAGCAAAGAAGGACAAGAAAAAGCCGGAGGACATGCCGAAGAACGGTCTCGGCATCATGGATCTCACGAACGGCACTGTGACTCGAGTTGAACGAGTGAAGACTTTCCGCGTGCCCGAAGACAGCGGTGGGTTCGTTGCGTACTTGATGGAAGCAGCGAAGTCAGAACCAAGCGCTGTAGCGCCGGGTAACGCACAACCGGGAGCGTCGCCCAGCACAGAACCGAGCACTCCGAATCGATCTTCCGAGTCCGCCCCTGCTTCACCCCGTGGGCCACGCGGTAAGAAAAAGGAATACGGAACCGAGCTCGTCCTGCGCAACACCACCACCGGCGCCGAACGAAACTTCAGCGACGTTCTCGACTTCACCATCAGCCGCGACGCAAAGACACTTGTCTTCACCACCTCTTCGCGCAAGGAAGACACGAACGGCGTCTACGCAGTGACGACTGAAAGCGATGGTGCGCCAGTCTCGCTGCTCACCGGCAAAGGAAAGTATCAACGCCTGACGTGGGACGAAGACAACACTCAACTCGCGTTCACGAGCGACAAAGAAGACGCCGACGCGAAACAGCCGAAGTTTCGTGTCTACTACTGGAATCGCAAAGATCCTCAGGCGACCGAGATCGTTTCGATCACAAGCCCAGGCTTTCGCAAAGAAATGGTCGTGAGCGAGCGCGCCAATCTGAGTTTTTCGCTCGATGGCAGTCGCCTCTTCCTCGGCGCTGCGCCGCCACCGGAGCCGGAAAAGAATCCGGACGAAGAGATTCCGGCCGATGAAAAAGTAATGGTCGACCTGTGGCACTGGAAAGACGATTACGTGCAGACGATTCAGAAAGTACGCGCGGAGCAGGATCGAAACAGATCATATCGCGCAGTTTACGATCTCGCGTCGAAGAAGTTTGTTCAGCTTGGCGATGAGTCGATGGAGAACGTCTCGCCTTCGAATGACGGCAGCTATGCGATCGGTTCCGACAATCGCAAGTACCGTGTGATGAATGACTACGATCCGGGCTTCAGCGACTTCTACCTGATCAATACTTCCGACGGTTCGCGCAAACCAATCTCGAGTAAACAGCGCGGAAATGTTTCCTTATCGCCCAACGCAAAATACGCAGTCTACTTCGACGGCAAAGACTGGTATTCGTACTCGGTTGCCGACGGCGCGATCGTGAATCTCACCAAAAACATCGAAGTGCGTTTCTTCAACGAAGAGAACGACACGCCGCAAACGCCCAACTCCTACGGACTCGCCGGGTGGACCAAAGACGATAAAGACGTTTTGATTTACGACCGTTACGACGTCTGGCAGATCGCGCCGGACGGCAGTCACGCGAAGAACTTGACGGATGGCGTCGGCCGTAAAGATCTCACAACGCTGCGCTACGTTCGCCTCGATCCACGTGAGCGCTGGATCGATCCGGACAAACCGTTGCTGCTGCAAGCTGAAAATCAGGAGACGCGCGATTCAGGCTTTTATCGCGACAAAGTCAACAGCGACGCGGTGCCGCAGAAGCTTCTGATGGCCGCGAAGGATTTCAACAGTCCCGCGAAAGCCAAAGACGCGGACGTGCTCGTGATGACGGCATCGCGCTTCGATCAGTTCCCCGACGTTTGGGTGACGAATAGCTCGTTCAGAGAGTTGAAGCGAGTCAGCAATGGCGACGCGCAACGCGCCGCCTTCAACTGGGGCACGGCGGAGTTGGTTGGTTTTAAGAACGTCGACGGCGTGCCGCTGAAGGGATTACTGCTGAAGCCGGATAACTTCGATCCTAGGAAGAAGTATCCGATGATCGTTTACATTTACGAGCGGCTCTCGCAGGGCCTGCACCAGTTCCGCAATCCAGGACCAGGCACGTCGATCAATCCGACTTACTATGTGAGCAACGGTTATCTGGTCTACATGCCTGACATCGTCTACTCGATTGGCTATCCGGGACAGAGCGCATTGAAGTGCGTGCTGCCGGGAATACAGTCGGTGGTTGATAAAGGCTACGTGAACGAGAAAGCGATCGGTATCCAGGGACACAGTTGGGGTGGTTATCAGATCGCTTACATGGTGACGCAGACGAACCGTTTCAGGGCCGCAGCGCCGGGTGCGTTGGTGGCAAACATGACGAGCGCGTACAGCGGCATTCGCTGGGGCACTGGCTTGCCGCGGCAGTTTCAATACGAACGATCGCAATCGCGTATTGGCGGGAGTCTTTGGGAGTATCCGCTACGCTTTCTCGACAACTCGCCAATCTTCCGAGCGGACAGAGTTGAGACGCCGTTGTTGATGATTCACAACGATGAAGACGATGCGGTCCCGTGGTACCAGGGGATCGAGTATTTCCTCGCGCTCCGTCGCCTCGGCAAAGAGGCGTACATGTTCAGCTACAACGGCGAGAAGCACGGGCTTCGAAAGCGGATCAACCAGAAGGACTACACGCGGCGGTTGCAGGAATTCTTCGATCACTTCCTGAAGGGCGCCCCCGCGCCGGAGTGGATGGAGAAAGGAATTCCGTATTTACAACGCGAGAAGGAGAAGGAGAAATATCGAGTCTCGGAAGATCTGCAGCCATAGTATCGACCATTAGCCACAAAAGGCACATAAGAACAAACAGACTTATTGATGCTTGTTTTTTAGTTTGAATGGAAATAGACCCACGGTGTTGGTTAATTACGCCGAAAGCGTTGGCTAATCTCAGCCCGGAAACAAACAGACTTATTGATGTTTGTTTTCTAGTTTGAAATGGAAATAGGCCCACGGTGTTGGTTAATTACGCCGAAGGCGTTGGCTAATCTCAGCCCAGGGTTCGAGCTTGCGAGAACCCTGGGTGAAAACACGGAAACACGTCCTGAACCCTGAAAGGGTTATCCCCGCCATGCCTAACGCTTTCAGCGTTGATCCGTTGTTTCCAAGCATTCCCAGGGTTGTCGCTGCGCTCCAACCCTGGGCTGAAATTAGCCTACGCCTTCGGCGTAATTCGAGAACACTGCCGCGTATTTTGTTCATTTCAAACTGAGACGCCAAGTTTTTCTTCACGAGGTCGCCTTCAATCGCGCTTCGAGGTTCTCCCGGCGCGTGCGGCTGAGTCGCAGTTGCCTCCCGTCTTCCAGCACGACGATGTAATCGCCGTTGAAGTGTGGATGCATTTCCTTGATCCGATCGAGATTCACGATCACTGATCGATGAATACGCACGAACTTCGCCGGATCGAGCCGCCCTTCGAGGTCGTGCATCTTCTCACGCAGTAAATGCGACTTGCGCCCGACGTGCAGCTTGGCGTAATTGCCGTCTGCTTCGATGAAATCAACTTCCTCAACCTTCAACAACATCACGCGACCCGAGACTTTGATCATCAGTCTCGTCAGATAATTGTTCTCGTTGTTCGTAGCCTGGCGCGCGCTTTCGCGCTCCTCGAGCAACGCGAGCAGCCGCTTACTCAACCTGTCGATCTCGCGCGCTTCAATCTGCGACTTCGCGCGCTCGAGCGCGTGCGTGAAGCGCTCGTCGTCGTAAGGCTTCAGCAAGTAGTCGAGCGCGTGAACGTCAAAAGCCTTCAACGCATACTGATCGAACGCAGTGACGAAGATGATGGCTTGAATGTGATTCGGACCGACGCGTTCGAGCACGTCGAAACCGTCCATCTCGGGCATCTGGATGTCGAGAAAGATCAGGTCGGGCGAGAGCGCCTTGATTGCCTTCACTGCCTCACGGCCGTTGCGACACTCTTCGAGGATCTCGATCTGCGGATCTTTCTCGAGCAGTAGGCGCAGGTTGCGACGCGCCAGTGGTTCGTCGTCGATAATCAGCGTCCTGATCTTCGCGGATATCAAGCCGAAGTCCTCAATGGCATCACGAGCACCACTTCAACACCGCCGCCGTGGCGATTGCGAATATCAAACTGGTGATCGTCGTCGTAGAGTTGTTGCAAACGCGCGGCTGTGTTTGCGAGTCCGATTCCGGCGCTGCCGTTCAACTGCCAGTTATCAGGCAGTCCGGCGCCGTTGTCGTACACAGTCAAACGCAAACGATCGTTTTCAGCGGCCGAACTAATCCCGACCAGACCTGAATCCGCGCGGCGGCCGAACCCGTGTCGCAGTGCGTTTTCCGTGAGCGGCTGGAGAATCAGGTTTGGAACCAGCGCGCGTGTCGTCGCCGGATCGATGTTGAGCTCGATGTGGAGTCGATCGGAAAACCTCATCTCCTGAATGCTCAGGTAGAGCTTAATGAAGTTGAGTTCCTCTCTCAATTCGACTTCCTGCCTGCTCGAATGTTCGAGCGTGTGACGCAGAAGATCGCTGAGCCCCACCAGCATGTTCACGGCGGCGGTATTCTTGTTGTCACGAACGAGACCGGCGATGTTGTTCAGCGTGTTGAAGAGAAAGTGTGGGTGCAACTGCATGCGCAGCGATTCCAGTTGCGCCTGCGCCAGTTGTGCTTCGAGTCGCGTAGCCATGACTTCACGTTCCCGATACTTGCGATAGTAGTCGAGCGCGTAAAAGATGCCGATCACCGCGCCATAGATCAGCAAGTCAGAACGAAACGATCCCTGTACTTGCCCAATGAAGCGAGGCCAGAAAGCCGATGGACTTGAGCCCATGTCGTCGAACGGCCGCATCGTGAGAGTGATCGCAGTGGCGGCTGCGCTATGAACGAGCGACAGAAACAAGAACGCCGGCAGGTGAACGAGGAGACTCGACTTCCACGCGCCGTCGAGGAGTGAGTAACGGCGCGCAAGCCAAACCATCGCGGGAGTGAGCGGCGCCCAGGCTACCCAGATCAGCACGCCCCACCCAAAGACGCGCCACGGCGAATGGCCCATATTTTCGAGGTGCGTCTCCAGATAGATCGGTCCGGCGTACATGAGACCGAGCACCGCCCACGCCGCTACTACTCCGGCCGCCCACTTCACTCGCATAATTCTTTGGCCACAAAAGGCACAAAAGACACAAAAGTGTTCATTTGATCATTTGTCATTTGTGCCTGTGTACTTCTTTTTACCTCTCGATGCATCAGACGATCCAACCTTTGCTCTGGTATTCCATGTACGTCGCCGTCGCCTGCGCTGCATCCCGTCCGAAGTATCTCTCGACGACGCGCAGCGCGAGATCGATCCCCGAAGACAGTCCACCAGACGTCGAGATCGTCTCGTCCTCTTCGACGAAACGCAGCCCGCGTTTGACCTTGACTTCGGGAAACGACTGCGCGAATCGATCCAGAAAGTCGTGATGCGTCGTGGCCGACTTGCCATTGAGCAAACCAGCCCTGCCGAGTTGGAACGCGCCGGTGCAGACTGACATCAACACGTCCGTCGACGCAGACATTTTCCGCAACCACGCGTGCAGTGCCTTCGAGCCGCTTTGTGCAGGCACCACAATCACTTTCGGTTCGGGCGCGTTTTCGAATGTGTAATCGGGCACGAGCTTGAGCCCGGCAGATCCGGTGAGCGGCTGCGTTGTTTCTGAAACGGTGTACAACTGAAACGGCATCTGATCGTCGTGGTCAGTGCCGCGTTCGCGAATCATCACATCCTGAAAAACTTCCCACGGCCCGGCGAAGTCGATCACCGTGACTCCTTCTGAAATCGTGAACGCAACCGGAATTTTTCCTTTTGCAGGCGGCGTGAGTTTCTTAGCGATGGGTGCTGCGACAGATAACAACGAACCGGTGGCGATCATTGCTCCGAAACCGGCAGTGTTGCTCATAAATTCTCTTCGCTTCATGCTTTCCTCCAATCTGTTTCACAGGATGTACAGGATTAACAGGATTTGCAGGATTGAAATGTGCCAGACAGGTAGACTCGTTGTATCAACCGCCGTATAGATGTGACGAATTGTGAGGGCTAATCAATACTTCGCGACGCGAGGATCGACGTCTTCGGACCACGCGGTGATGCCGCCCTTCAGGTTGATCAAACGTCCCTGGAAGCCCGCGCGCTTGAGCGCCTCGATCGCCTTCGCGCTGCGCACGCCGCCCTTGCAGTGAACAATCGTTTCAACTTCCTGATCGATCTCGTTCATGCGGCTCACAACGTGCCCCAGCGGGATCAACTTCGTTCCCGGTATGCGCGCGATCTCGAATTCGTGCGGCTCGCGAACGTCGATGATCTGAATCTGATCGCCACGTAGACGACGCGCGTTGAGCTCCGTCGCCGAGATCTCTTCGAGTTTCGAGTCAGGCTGCGGCGCCTGGTGCGCAGCCATGCCGCAAAACTCTTCGTAGTCGATGAGCTCTTTGATCGTCGGGTTTTCACCGCAAACAGGACACTTCGGATCCTTGCGCAGTTTGAACTCGCGAAACTTCATCGTCCACGCGTCGAACAGCAGGAATCGATTAATTAAGAGACCTTCAGCGCCGAGAATGATCTTGATCGTTTCGTTTGCCTGAATCGCGCCGACGATGCCGGGCAGGACGCCAAGCACACCGCCTTCCGCGCACGACGGAACCAGTCCGGGCGGTGGCGGCTCGGGATACATGCAGCGATAGCACGGTCCTTTCTCTGCCCAAAAGACACTCGCCTGGCCTTCAAACCGGAAGATCGAACCGTAAACGTTTGGCTTGCCACTCAACACACACGCGTCGTTGACGAGGTAGCGCGTCGGAAAATTGTCAGTGCCGTCGACGACGATGTCGTAGTTGCGGAAGAGTCGCATTGCGTTGTGACTCGTCAACCGCGCTTCATGCGTTTCGATTTCGATGTGCGGATTGATGTCGCGCAGACGGTCGCGCGCTGATTCGATCTTTCGCTTGCCTAGATCTTTCGTGCCGTGAATGATCTGACGTTGCAGGTTCGACTCTTCGACGACGTCGAAATCCACGATGCCGATGCGACCGACGCCCGCTGCCGCGAGGTACATTCCGACGGGTGCGCCGAGCCCGCCAGTGCCAATCATCAACACGCTCGCCGCTTTCAAACGTCGCTGCCCCTGCATGCCGACTTCCGGCATGATCAGGTGGCGGCTGTAGCGCATGATCTCTTCGTTCGACAATTCGGGTAACGATTGTGCAACTTCTGATTCGACGACAGCGCCGCCGGCGATTGATGGGACGATCATGATCGTGTCGCCGTCTTTCACGGGCGTGTCTGGGCCGGACACGTGACGTATGTCTTCGTCGTTCAGGTAAACGTTGACGAAGTTGCGCAGTGCGTTTTGGTCGTTGAAGAGATGGCGGCGCAGTGCGCTGTGGGCGGAGGTAAGCTGGTCGAGCGCCTCGCCTGCGGTGTTTGCTTCGACGACGATCTGCGATTGGCCGCCGGCGAACTGGCGTAACGGCGCCGGGATTGAAATGGTGACTGGCATGTCATTCCTCCGAATCCTGTAAATCCTGTGAATCTTGTAAATCCTGTCAAACAGTTAGACAGGATTTACAGGATTTGCAGGATTTCTTCTTGATTAAACCTCGACCGATCCGGTTCCTGTTCCCATGAAAAGAGATCGGCTGCCTCGTCAGCCCTGGTCGACACAATGATGTAGGAATACGTGGGCCACGCGTGCTCGAGATCGTATTGCGACGGCGCCGCCGGTGAATCGGGGTGCGAGTGATAAAAACCAACGACCTCAAGGTCTTTACCACGCGCGTACCGTTCACCGCGCATCAGCTCTTCGGGCTCGATCAAAAATCGATTTCGCTTCGCACTCTCCTCGCGCGCATTCGAAATCGGATACGTCTCGCTGACGATCTTTCCCTCCGCGCGGAACCGACCGAGCAGCAGCCCGCAGCACTCGTACGGGTAGTCGCGCACGCCATGCTCGCGTATGTCATTCAATAGCTTTTGTGTTACACGGATCATACGGATAGGGCCTGATCGATATCCGCGATAATGTCGTCAACGCTTTCGATGCCGACTGAAATGCGGACCAGTGAATCGACGAGTCCCCACTGCTTGCGCCGCGCGGGTGTCAGGTCGCGGTGCGAAGCTGTCGGGGGATGCAGCACGCTGGTAAACACATCGCCGAGACTCGTCGAGCGCACACACAATTTCAATCGATCCATAAACCGAAACGCAGCTTCCTGAGTGCCTTCTTTCAACTCAATCGACACGAGTGCGCCCAAGCCCGGATAGTGTACGCGCCCGATGC
>Ga0134123_10003234_pt1 | contig 10607 bp, 4 predicted proteins | sample KB303_FD_96460 | JGI IMG/M metagenome (GOLD analysis project Ga0134123, IMG submission 96460) | Terrestrial soil microbial communities without Nitrogen fertilizer from Kellogg Biological Station, Michigan, USA - KB3-0-3 | ecosystem: Environmental > Terrestrial > Soil > Unclassified ...
GGCCGAAAGCCGATCGGGGAAATGAACATCAGCAGGAACACGAACAGGTTCACGAAATAGGTGATGTCGGGAAGCGCCACGGTGAGGCTCGCCAGGACCCACGTCAGGCCGACGAGCCACATCATCTGCAACAGGACGATGAGCGGCAACCAGACGATGTGCCAGCTCACCGCGCGTCCCATGGCGCTCAGGATCAGGACGATGCCGATGCTCACGAACTGACTGGCCATCCCCACCAGCACGGCGCGGACCGGAATCAGCTCGATGGGCAGCATCACGTTCTTGACCAGGTGGATGTTCTGCTTGATCGACAGTCCGCCGGTCGTCAGCGCCTCGATGAAACCGAGATACGGAATCAGGCCGCAGAAGACGTACAGCACGAACTCGAACTGCTTGAAGTTCTGCATTCGTGCCGGAAACACGACCATGTAGACGAAGAGGTACACGGACAGCAGCAATCCCGGCTGCAGGACGACCCACGTCATTCCGAGCACCGATCCCGCGTGACGTTTTGCGAGCTCGACGCGCGTAATCGCCGCAAGCAGCCGGCGATTGCGCACGATGGTGCCGGTCATCTTTCCAAAGGCATCGGCCAGGGCGGCGGCAGGATTCATGGAGTGATCGCGAAGTCCCACGTGGAGGTGCCGTCCAGTGTCGCACGCATGACGGCGTCGATCGCCAGACACGGCACTTTCACACCGTACGACGGGGAATAGAAAGCGTCCCGGATCGACATCGCGAGCCCCGCGGGCCCGCGCAGCCGGAAGGTGCGTGTCCCGGCGACGAGGCGCACCGTGGATGCCTCTTCGACGTCGGCGCGGACGCCAGGCGCGAGATGAAAATGCCAGCGCAGATCGTGTTCGCCGCGGCCGGTCAGCCGATCCGTGATCGCCAGCGCGCCGTCAGCCTTCGACAATCGCAGCGTCCGCTCGTGCGTCACCGGCCGCTCGAAGCGCTCGTAGCCGTGGTGCCGTCCCGTGTACTCGACGCATTGCGGGCCGTCGGTGAATGCGACGTGCTCCGCGTTCGACGTCTCGAACAGGCGGAAGATCCATTCGGGCTTCATGTCGTTCTGCTCCTGCCCGTCCACCTGCAGCGTGTTGTGCGACGCCGTGCTCCTGAACACGTTCCGGGCGTCGAAGTCCGACGTGTACACGTAGCTGCCGGGATCGACCACCAGCGGCACGCCGCCGTGGTGGTATTCGAACGACAGCAGATCGTTGTGCTTGTGATTGCCGAATCCCTTCGTCCCGACGATGCCGTTGCTCGCGAGCAGATAGTGGCCGCTCGGATCGCGCATGACCGCCAGCCCGGCCTCGGGAAACAGGGCACTGACCGGCGGCGCCGCGGCGGACGGCGTCGTCTCGAGTCCCCACCACGCCGTTTCCCATGCGGCGGCGTCTCCAGCCAGCGCCGTCCACGACGGCTCGCCGAACATCGCGCCGGCCGGACCGAACAGATGTCGCGGATCCTGGGGCACCGGCGTCGAGTAAGCGCTGAACACGTGGAGCCGGCCGTCGTCGGCGTCGCCCGATTGCGGCATGAGGCCGTCCGGACGCGTGACGGCGGCGAGAAACGCGACCATGTCACGCAGCCGGGCGCGATAGCTGTCCGACAGAGGCTCTCCGCGAAAATCGGCGAGGCGCGCGGAGCCGAGAAAGAGCTCCGTGACGAGCCGGTGATACGGGACCGACGACTCGTAGTCGGCGCCGTCGGGCAGCACCTGCACCGTCATCTCGGTTTCGAGCGCCGCGCGCGCGAACGTCATCCACTCCCGTCCCGCGGCGAGATCGGAGAACACCGCGCCCAGGAACCACAGACCGACGACGTTGCTGAGGAAGTGGTTGCTGGTGACCTCGTAGTGGTTCTCGAGGTTGTCGCGCGTGAAGACGCCCGTGTCGTAGATGAGGCGATAGGCGCGCAGAAACGCGGCCTTGTCGACCGAGGCGCTGCCGTGAATCATCTCGACTCCGGCGGCCCAGTTGAGGGCGCGAATCGCGACGTCCATCGTGCAGGTGAAGTTGATGCCGAAGCCGATGGGATTGGCTTCGCCGAAATCGTCGAGCTCGCGCGCCATCTCCCCCGCGAACCGTTCGTCGCCGCTGAGCAGAAACGCCTGTCCAAGCGCCGCAAAGTGCTGGCACCGCGCCAGCTCCCACGGATATTTCACGTCCGCGTTGGCGGGACGCATCTCGTACAGCTTCCAGTCCTTGTACGGCACGCCCCTCGGGAAGCGCAGCTCACGGACAGGATCGAGATACCAGTCGATCGGTGTGTACCCATCGCGCGCGGGCCGATCGGGATCGACCGGCGTGAATGGCCCGCTGCCCAGCAGGTCGAATTCGTGCTTCAGGTATCGCGTGGCCGCGGCGACGGTGCCCGCCGTCTGCCGGGGACACGACGTCCGTAACCTGGCGACGCGTTCCGCGGACGGCGTGGAGTACAGGCGCACTGACGCCAGCCGGCGCTCGATCCAGGACGGCGTCACCGGGTGCGCTGGACGCGTGAACCGCTGAAAAATGCGTTCGAACATCTAGCCGAGCGGCTTTCTCGCCTTGATGATCAGGTTCCAGCCCATGATCTTCCCCAGCTGCGAGACGGGGACACGGGCAAGCAGCCTCGGGACTTCGTCCGACACCATCTGCCGCTGCACGATCGAGATGTCGTCGAATTTTCGAAACAGGTTGCGAAGGCGCGGCTTCGTGTAGACCTTCACGAGCGGCCGCGCCGCCGCATTGTCCGACCGTTCGACCGCCCGGGACATGATGTCGCCCATCGACCAGCTCTCGAGCTCATGGTCCTTGATGCCGATCGCCCACACGAGATTCCGCCAGTAATGCAGCGAGTTCTCGGCGTAGACCATCACAATCGCGCGTCCGCCCGGCTTCAGGACGCGGTACATCTCGTCGACCACCGCGTACGTGTTCGGCGTGTGATGAATGACGCCGTTGCTGTACACGACGTCGAAGCGGTTGTCGTCGAAGGGAAGCGACTCGGCATCGTGCAGCACGAACTCGCCGGTCAGGCCGCGGCGCTCGAAGTTCTCCCGCGCGAGCGCGAGATGGCCCGACGAAAGATCGAGATCGGTGACGAACGCGCCCGCCTCGGCAAACTGCGCGAGGTCGGTGCCGATGCCGGCGCCGACCTCGAGCACCTGTTCTCCGGGATGGCGGGCAAACTCCATGACGCTGGCCATCCACGGGGCGTACTCCTTGTATCTGTAGTCCTCAACCTCGCGGAACCATTGCAGTGAATGCCGTGTCGCGCCGGTCGCGTAGTGCGAGCCGGCCGGATCGTTGTCCCACTGCCGCTGCACCTCGTCTTTGTACGGGTCGCCAGTCGTGATCGTCACCTGGTGGTCGAGCGGTTCCCGCCGCGGTGCGCGCTCGGGCAGGACCTCCTCGACGGGCTCCGTTTCGGGCGGCGGGGGAAACAGCAGCAGATCGGTCCACCGCTTCCGCATCCCTTTGCCTGGACGCCAGCGCGCGCCCCAGATCGGCCCGGCGGCCGGCGCACGACCGGCTTTCCACAGATGCGAAACGTGCTGCTCCCACGAGTAGTTGTCCGCTACGGCCTGCCGCGCGTTGCGCCCGAGCTGCACGCAGAGATCGCGCCGCTTCGACAGCAGCGTCACGGCTTCGACGAAGTCGTCGACGTCACCGGGCCGGCACAGGACGGAGCGCTCTTTCCCGACGGCGGCGCCCTCCCGAAGCTGGGCGGCGGTCAAGGCCGGCGACAGCACGACGCCGATCTGCTCCAGGTTGCTCGCGACAATGCCGCCACCCATCGCCATGTATTCGAAGATCTTGGTCGGCGAGCCGAAGAACTTGCTGTCGACCATGTGGCTGCTGTGGGGCGAGACGTAGATGTCGCACGCTTTCAGCATCCGCGCGCCTTCGCTCTGCGGTACGCGGCCCACGCTGATCACGCGACGCTCCAGCCCATGCGCCGTCACCGCCTCGTCCACCTGATATTTGAAGTTGCCGTCGCCGATCAGCAGGAACGTGACGTCAGGGTTGGCCTCGCAGATGCGCGGAATCGCGGCGGCCAGCACGTCCACTCCATGCCACCCCCCGAACGTTCCGGTGAAGCCGACGACGCAGTCGTCCGGCGGCAGGCCCAGTTCCTGCCGGAGGGCGCGGCGCTCCTCCGGCGCCGGCGGCCGATAGGCGTCGAGATCCGCGCCGTTGGGGTTGACGAGGATCTTCGCCTCCGGGATCCCGCGCGCCAGCAGCGTCTTCTTGATCTCCTCCGACACCACCGAGATCATCGTCGCCTGCCGGAACGCGAGTTCCTCCGTCAGCAGATACACGCTCTCGTAGATGTAGCGGCTGCCGTCGAATGACCGGCGCATCGAGATCTCGGAGCCGTTGTACTCGACGATATACGGGATCTTGAATTCCTGGCTGAGCAGCGCGCCTGCATAACTGCCGAGGCCGAGACGCTCATAGATGTAGGCAGGCCGGTTCGCCTTGAACTCTTCACGGAGAATGGGAAAGTAGTGCCGCGTCGCTTCGACGATCACGTCTTCGCTCGGGACCTTGTGCGGCGCCGGCATGTCGACCTGTCTGATGCCGAACTCGTCGATCAGCGCGAACCGGTGGGCCATGAAGCACACGAAGTCGTCGGTGACGCGTGCCAGCTCCTTGGCGACATAGCAGGTGTGGCCGTAGCTTCCGCCGGATTCGATCCTGGCCCAGAAGTCCGTCCGCAAGTAGGCGCCGGTGCCGTGAATCTTCTGCGCCGGCGACGGCTGATGCTCGAACGTAAACGGCACGGGCGCGATGTGATCGAAGAACGCGTTGACGATTCGGCGGGAGCGCCTCGCTTTGATCCAGTGAGCCGGGACGCTGTTTCGTATCCAGGCCTTGCTCCGCTTGATGGCGAGGCCGGTGCGGTACTTGGCCGAGTCGATGGCGCGAATGACCGTGTTGTTCCACAGGGCAATGGCGCGGAACCACGCCTGGGCCGCGGCGACGAACCAGGCGAGGCGCCGATAGCTAGCGATCCGCTCGCGGTCGAGACACTCGACGACACCTTCCTTCGGCCAGTAAATCCACACCCGCAGCGAGCGTGACAGGGCCTGGGAGGCGAAGGCCAGATGCGATCGGCTCGGCCATCCGAGCCACATTTCGAGGACCACGCCGCGGACACCGGAAGGCAGATCGAACGACGTGTGAGGCCTCGCGGTCAGGCTCGGAGGTTCGATCTGCACCTTGTGCCTCTCGGTCGTCGGCTCGAGGCGCGGCACGTCGACGACGCCCACCGCGTCGAGCATCGGAGAGAGGTACGCGCAGGGATAGCTCATTCGGTTCGCCCGAACAGCGCATCTTCGACGCGGAGGGCGACCGCGCTCGTTTCGATCAACTCGTCGAACGAAATCGGCGGCGGCGCTCCCGTCGCGATCGCGTCGCCTACGCGGCTCAGTTCCTCGAAATGCCCCTTGTCCTGCTCGCCGCTCCAGAGCACCGATCCGTCGCTCGCTTTCGTCAACGACTTGTAGTCGTCGACGATGTACGCCTCGCCGTCGCAGAAGATCTCGACGCGTTCCTTCGGCAGGCCGGCCTTCGGGCCGAGCGCCGTATATAAAAGGTGGGCCAGGCTGCCGTCCTCGTAGCGAATCGTGGCGCTGAAGTTGTCGTTCCGCTTGTACGGGAGCGTGCCGGGATCGATGGCGTCGGCCGAAATCGATGCGACCGGCGATCCGGTCAGCGACCGGAACACGTCGTACATGTGACAGGCCTCGCCGATGTTGCGCCCGCCCCCCTGCTCGTTGTGCACCCAGTGATCGAGCGGAATGTAGCCGGCGTTCAGCCGGTATTCGATAACCAGCGGCGCCCGGCGTCCCTCGAGCCGCGTCTTCACCGTCTGCATCGCCGGAGAGAATCGCCGGTTGAAACCGACCATGAGCAGCGGCTTCTCATCGAGCCCGCGATACGTGTCCGCAACCTCGCCGAGCTCGGCCCACGACAGCGCGAGCGGCTTCTCGACGAAGACATGCTTGCCGGCGCGGAGCGATCGAATGACCTGAGACGCGTGCTCGTGATGCCTGGTCGCGATGACGACCAGATCGAACGACGGATCCTTCAGCACGTCGTCCAGGTTCGACGTCAGCAGCTCGACGCGGTTGTCGCGCGCGAAGTTGTTGCCCTGCGACCCGCTCCGGCTGACGACGCCCTTGAGGAAAAAGCGGTCGCGCCGCTTGTTCATCTGCGGCACCAGCATCGCGGTGCCGAACGCGCCGGCGCCGACGAGCGCGTAGTTGAGGGCGGTCCCGGGCGCCTTGCGGTGGCCGCGGATCACGACGCGCGTGTCCTCCGGCCGCTCCGGCAACTCGCGCTCGTCTTCGGGATAGCGGATCAGGACGCCGAGCGGCAGCGCGCCGCCGCCGTCCGCGAGCTCGCGATAGGCCTTTGGCGCGTCTTCGACCGAGATGACCCGATCGACCAGCGGTTGAATGTCGATGCGGCCGGCCGCGATCAGCTCCATGTACGACTGCATGTTCCTGTTCTGCGTCCAGCGCACGTACGCGAACGGGTAGTCATGGCCGTCGACTTCATACGACGCGTCGTACCGGCCGGGCCCATACGACGTGCTCATCAGGAGATCGATTTCCTTCCGGTAGAACACTTCGCGCTCGACCTTCAGCCCGATGTCGCCGACGATGACGACGGTACCCTTGCGGCGGGTGACATCCATCGCGAGGTTGATGAGCGCGCTGGACTTCGTCGCGGCCGTAATGAGCGTGCGGTCTGCGCCGAATCCTCCGGTGACGTCCCGCACGAGCGCCTTGAACTGCTCGCCGTCGCTCGCGCCATGCGTCATGCCGAGTGACTTCGCGCGATCGACGCGCGCCGGATCGAGATCGAGGCCGATGACATCGCAGCCGGCGGCGCGGAGCAGCTGCGCGGTGATCTGGCCGATCAGGCCGAGGCCGATGACCGCCACACGCTCACCCAGCTGCGGACCGGCGCGGCGGACGCCCTGCATCGCAATGGCCCCCACCGTCGTCGACGCCGCGAGGTTGACGGGACAACCGGCCGGCAGCCGGCAGACCAGATTGCGTTTGACGCTGATGAAGTCCGCGTGATTGGCCTGACCGGCGCCGGCGCAGGCGACGAGATCACCTGGGGCGAGGTCCGTCACGCCTTCACCGACGGCAACCACTTCGCCCGCGGCTGAATAGCCGATCGTCCAGCCCTGCGTGTCGAGCTCGCTCAGCGGCAGTCCCCCGATGCTCGGCGGCGCCATCCCGACGTCCACGCTCGTCAACGTCACGCGGGACGGCGCGCTCGCGCCCGCCGTCGTCACGACCAGCGTCACCGAGGGCGAGCCGGCGGGATCGAACACGATCGTGTCTTCGAACGGACCGGCGTCGTACGTCCTGGTGCCGAGCCATTTGTCGCGGGCGTCGTTCAGCAGGCCGATGGCAATCACGCCCTGCTCGACGCGGCCCTGCACGCGCACCACCGGCACCTGATCGGCGGGCACGGCGATCGCCTGCGACATGATCTGGTATCCGGCCGGCGTGTCGTCGGTGACGAGCGAGACGACGGCGTCGTCGATGGTCACCGACGCACCCTGGCTCACGGTCGTCCAGGTCAGCGCACCGACCGCGACAGCCGGCGTCACCTGCACCGGACGCGCGGGCAGCACGCGCTTGACCTGCTGGCGCGCGATCCTCGTCACGCGGTCCATCGCCTTCTTCGGATCGCGCAGGCTGGCCTTGAGATAGTGACGCGCGAGCGCCGCGTACTCGACGCCTCGCTCGACGGCGCTGCTGTCGGGCGCCTGCTGCGCCGACGAGCGCAGCGGCGCGATCTCGGTGCCGACGCTGATGAGCGAGTACTGCACGCGAACGAGGACGGCGCCGCGGTCGACGACGGGGCGCGGCACGCGCGCCACCATCACGCCGCCGCTGTTCATCAGAAGCTGTCGCATAGGGTATCCATCACACGGGAACGGTCGCCTGCGGTCAGGCGCGATTCCGCAAACAGGAACGACGCCATCACCGGCACGGCGCACAGCGCCTGCCAGACGATGACCTTGGCAGGGACGCGGACGCCGTAGCTCGGCGAGACCCAGCCGTCTTCAAGAGATGGCGTCAGGCCCGCAGGACCTGCCACCGGCAGCAGCCACACCGTGCGATCGCCCGACGTCAGTTCCACATCGGCGTCGACGAGGCGCGGGCTGACCGCGGGATCGAGATGAAACCGCCAGGTCAGCGTGTGACTGCCCGCGCCAGTCAGCCGATCGCGAAGCGCAAGACGCGGATGATCGCGATCGAGGACGAGTTCGCGCGCGTGCATGACGGGCTGAGCCAGCCGCGCATAGCCGTCATGCGCGCCCTGAAAACGGTCGGCGTGCGCTGCGTGCGTCACCGCCGCGCTCACCGGATGGGCGTCGTTGCGAAGCTGCCACAGCGCGTCCGGGCCAATGAAGCGATTGACCTCTTCCCCGTCCACCTGCACGCCGTTGTGAAACGCGGTGCTTCGAAACGCGTTCCGCCATTCGCGCGACGCGGTGTAGAGATACGCGCCGCAGTCGGTGACGAGGTTGATGCCGTTCAGGCACAGCTCGAAGCTGAGGATGTCGTTGTGCCCGTGGCCGCCGCGTCCGCGCATGCCGACGTCGCCACAGTCGACGAACACGTGCGCCGAGGGACTGCGAAGGACGAAGAACCCGCCGTCCGAAAACGCGGCCGACTGCGTCGATGCCGGCACGGAGGCGACGGCGCCGAACTTCGCCAGACCGTCAGGTCCGAACGTCCAGAACGACTCGTCGGCGTACCCGCCCGCGCGGCTCTTGAACTCCGGGCGGGCGAACATGACCGCGGCGTTCGAGAGCAGGTAGCGGTGATCGCCGATGTCCTGTGTTCCCAGAATCTGCACCCGGCCGTCATCGGCATCGCCGACGAGCGGCGCACTGCCGTTTGGCTTGAGGTATGCCTCGACGTAGTCGCACATACGCTCGAGGCGCGCCCACGCGTCGGCGGGCACCTTCTCGCCGTGCTTTTCGAGCAGCAGGTAGCTCGTCGAAAACGCCTCGAGCACCAGGCGGTGATAGGCCGTCGACTGCTCGAAGTCGACGCCGTCCGGCGTGACCTGGTTGAAGATCTCCGAGACGACGAGATCGCGTCCGATCGCCCGCCACTCTCTGCCGCGCGGCGTCTCTCCGAACAACGTCCCGAGAAAGACCAGGCCGGCGCCGTCGCAGAGGTAATGGTTGCCGTTGACGTCGGCGCGCTCGAGATGCGTGGCGACGAACTCGCCGTGCAGAAACAGCGACCGCAGAAAGAGCCCGCGGAACTCGCGAGACTGGCACGCCGGCGCGTCGGCAAAGAAGTAGAAACCCCAGATCCAGCTGACGGCCCGCAGCGCGACGTCCATCGCACAGGACCAGTTGACGCTCCACGCGTACGGGTTCGCCTCCACCCACGCGCGGACTTCACTGACGAACTCCCGCGCGTATGTGTCGTCGCCCGTCAGCCAGTACGCCTGCCCGAGACGCGCGAAATGCTGGCAGCGGCTGAGCTCCCACGGCACCTTCACGTCCGTGGGCCGATCGAGCTCGTTGTATTCGATGTCGCGGCAGTACTGGAGCGGCCACGTCCGCCCCGTCTTGAAATCCGTCAGCCACGGAATCTCGGCGCCGAGGCCGACGGGACCCGATCCGAGGAGATCGAACTCATGCCGGAGCGCGCGGCCCGCATCTTCGAGAATGCGGGCGCATGACGAGGAGTACTCGCGTTCGAACACCGCCGTCCATCGCGGCCGATCGGCCGGCGACAGGAAGAACGGCCGGGCCGCGAGCGACGTCCACAGCGCGTCGATGTCGGCGGCGCCGGTCTGCCGCAGCAGCCCGCGCTCGGTGACCAGACGCGGCAGCACCGACGACCACGGACGCTGGACGCGCCAGCGGATCGCCTCGACGCCCCGCGCCGCGAGCTCGCGCGGCGACTTGCGCAACGCGCGTTTCGCGCGCGCCGTGAATTCCGCGGTCGTCATCCGAACAGATACCGCTCGAGGACCGCGGCGATGCGCCTCGCCGTCTGGCCGTCCCAGAGATCCGGGCGCTGCTTCGACACGCCGCCGCTCATGGCGGCGCGATAGCCGGCCAGAATGCGCTGCGTGTTCGTGCCGACGATCGTGTTCGTGCCATGCGTGACCGTGACCGGCCGCTCGGTGTTCTCGCGCAGCGTCAGACACGGAATGCCGAGCGCCGTCGACTCTTCCTGAAGGCCGCCGGAGTCGGTGAGGACGATCTTCGCGTGAGAGGTCAGGCTCAGAAAGTCGATGTAGCCCAGCGGGCCGGTCGTCTGCACGTCCTTGAGGAGCGCGTCGAGGCCGAACTCCCTGACTCGCGCCTGCGTCCGCGGATGCACCGGAAACACGACCGGCAGCTCGGCGGCAATCTCGGCAACGGCCGTGAGGATGCCGCGGAAGGTTTCCAGCACGTCGACGTTCGACGGCCGGTGCAGCGTCAGCACCGCGTATCCCCCGTCCTTCACGTTCACGCGATCGGCGACGCGATCGAGCGTCGCCATCGGCTGATGCCGGAAGAGCGTGTCGATCATGATGTTGCCGACGAGGTGCACCCGCTCGGCC
>Ga0134123_10003237_pt1 | contig 10604 bp, 8 predicted proteins | sample KB303_FD_96460 | JGI IMG/M metagenome (GOLD analysis project Ga0134123, IMG submission 96460) | Terrestrial soil microbial communities without Nitrogen fertilizer from Kellogg Biological Station, Michigan, USA - KB3-0-3 | ecosystem: Environmental > Terrestrial > Soil > Unclassified ...
GATAGGCCGACGGCAAAGTCGCAGATGTCGATCATCTCCTGGACCTCGCCCAGGGCTTCGGAGCGGATCTTGCCCACTTCCACAGTGATGAGGTCGGCAAGATCTGCCTTGTGCTCGGTGAGAAGCTCACCGAGGCGCGTGATCAACCCGCCCCGCACGGGTGCCGGTACGCTGCGCCAGGTCAGGTAGGCCATGTGCGGGTCCACCCCGCAACGCTGAAGGGCTGCCCGCGCGCGGTCGACGAGTTCCTCGGTGGTGGGAGTCGTGGGGATACCGGCTTGAGCGGTCGTCATGGTGAGTCTTCCTCTCGGTAGTGCGTAGCCGGAGTGTTCGTCAGATGATGTTGAGTTCGGTGCGGCGGTATTTCCCGAGGAACCGTTTGACATCGAATCCGGATACGTCGACGGCGGGCTTGGTGCCCAGGTACAGGTCGCGGACCGCCTCTCCCACCGCGGGTCCTTGCAGGAACCCGTGCCCGGAAAATCCGGCCGCGTACAGGAAGCGGAATCCGCTGGTATCCGCTTCTCCGATGAGGGCGTTGCAGTCCGGCGTCATCTCGTACAGTCCGGCCCAGCCGGAGGCGAACTGCACGCCGGTCAACGACGGCGCGAACTGCGCCAACGCCGCGCGGAGCTGGTCATGCCAGTCGGTGGTCACCGCCGTGTCGAATCCAACCGCCTGCTCCTTGGCGGCGATCCCGATCAGGAGCCCAGAGCCGTCATCGCTGCAGTGGAAGTAGGCGGTGGTGCTGTAGTCGATGGTGAACGGTACGCGCGGTGGCCGCGGGTAAAGCGGTGTGGTGAAGGCAATCTGGCGACGGAGGGGTTCGATCGGCAGGTCCACGTCGACCATCGCACCGATCTGCTTCGACCAAGCGCCACACGTGCAGATGACGGTCGGCGTGGTGTAGACACGTCCGTCTCGGGTGCGCACGGCGACTCGGTCGCCCCCCGCCTGCTCGATTCCGACGACCGGGGATGCTGTGCAGATCTCGGCGCCGAGCGGGGCGGCGGCCGCGGCGTAGGTGTTGACCACCACGCTCGGCCGTGCGAAGCCGTCGGTCGGTGACCACGCCGCGGCGACAACTGTGCTGGCGTCGACGTAAGGCGACAGCTCGGCGGCTGCCGCGCTGCTGATCATGCGGCTGTCCACGCCGAAGGAGTTCTGCAGCTCGATGCTGGCCTGGTACCGGGCCACGTCGGCGTCGTCACGGATGAGGAACAGATAGCCGACCTGCTGATAGCCGATATCCACCCCGAAGTCGTCGTTGAAGCGGTGGAACGCGATCAGGCTGCGCGCACCGAGTTCGATGTTGGCCGGATCGGAGAATTGTGCCCGGACGCCACCGAGGGGCTTGCCCGATGAACCTGAAGCGAGCTCGTTGGCCTCCAGCAACACGATGTCGCGGATGCCGGCGCGGGCGAGGTGGTATGCGGTACTGGTGCCCATGACCCCGCCGCCGATGATGACAACCGTCGCTTCCTTGGCTGCGCCGATCGACCTGGTCGTGTCGTTACTCATGATGACCCCCTGATCTCGGGCGGGTCGGGTTGCACCAGGGTAGGGCCGGTGTTGGCGTGCCGGATGTAATCGGCCAGTCGGCGCAGCGTCCCCCGGATGTCGTCCTCGGTCGTCCGCGGGTTGAGCGTGCACAACCGCAGGACGGATCTGCCGCGAATTGAGGTGGTCGTCACGGACGCGTAGCCGCCGTTCGTCAGGGCTGCCGCGGCGGCGCGGTGTTGTTGGTCGGCTGCCCCGACGGCGGCCCAGGTCACAACTCCGAGCTGCGCTGGCGTCAGCACCTCCCACATCGCGTCTTCACGCAGCAATTGTTCAGCGCGTTCGGCCAGCGCAATGCCGCGCTCGACAGCTTCACCCAAACGCTCCGCGCCGTAGGTGCGGAACGTCATCCAGAGTTTGAGGGCGCGCGATCGGCGGGTCAGTTCCAGGCTTCGATTCCGCAAGTCAACTTCGCCGGGCCGCGCCTTGACGTCCAAGAGATACTCCGGATTCATCGCGTAGGCCTGTTCGAGTATCCCGCTGCGACGGACCAGCAGGCATCCAACGTCATGTGGTTGAAAGAGCCACTTGTGCGGGTCGAGGACGAGGGAATCGGCGTGCTCGATGCCCGAGAGGGTGTGGCGGCCAGGCTCAAACAGGGCCGCTGGGCCACCGTAGGCTGCGTCGATGTGAAGCCACAGGCCTTCCTGCCGGCATAACTCGGCGATCCGGGGAAGGTCGTCCACGGTACCGGTGTTGGTCGTTCCCGCCGTCGCTACAACCATCAGCGGGTGCCTGCCGCTGCGCCGATCGTCGACGATGGCTTGGCGCAAAGTGTCCACCGGCAGCCGCATGCTGTTGTCTGTCGCCAATATTCGCAGTTCGTCGTCGGCCTGGCCGATGGAACGCAGGCCACGCGCGATGGAGGAGTGCGTTTGGTCCGACAGGTAGACCACCCCGGCGCCGAACACGTTGCGCACCGCGACAAGCCCGGTGATGTTGGCCATCGACCCGCCGGAGAGCAGCACGCCCTCCGTCGTGTCGGGCAGACCGAGCAACGAGGCCAGCCATTGGCAGACCACCATTTCCACAGTGGCGGGCCCGGATCCGCCGGCCCACGACGCTGCGATGGTCTGGTGGCCGGTGCCGAGCCACTCCCCGAGGACGCCCGCATACGACGAGGGTCCAGGGACCCGCGCAAAGTAGCGAGGATGGTCCCCGTGCTGCTGGTGCTTCAGCGCGACGCCCACGAGCGTCCGCATGGCCCGCAACGGATCGCCAGGTGCGTCGGGCAGAGGACCCCCGAGCGCGGCAGCGAGATCCTCGGGGTCGCCCACCAGTACAGCCGGCCCGTCGCCGCCGTGTTCAAAATGCTCAATCACCTGATCCACCACCCAATAACCGAGGCGACGCATTTCATCGGGGGGATTGAAAGGACATCGGTGGGCAGCTCATCGAGTGGTCGAGTGGTGTGCCGAAGGACGTAGCCCGATCGCGTCACGAGCCACACTCCTGTGCGGAATCGTTCGTGGAGAACTGTGCGTCGAACTGTCGTCGACCGTCTTCGGCCTGTGCCGAACGTCGTCCGGTGAAGTAGGTCCGCAGGCACCACTGCTGAACCAAGGTCATCGGTCTGGCCCCCGGGTCGGAAATGTAGAGGGATCGTCGTCTCACACGCCGTGGCCCATGCGGCGCAGGGGATCACCGGTGTGCGTCCATCGTCACCGCACGAAACAATTAGAACAAGCGAAAGAAAATGCGCTATTTGATTTAGAGTTGCTATATGAATCTGAGTCTCGGGCAGCTCGCTACCCTTCGCGAGCTGGCGCGCCGCGGCACGATGGTGGCGGTGGCCGACCAGTTGGGATACACCCCAGGCGCAGTGTCGCAGCAGATAGCCGCGCTGCAGAAGGCGGTGAACACCCCCTTGGTCGCGAAGGTGGGCCGCAAGGTGGTCCTCACCGACGCCGGGACGGTGCTGGCCGAACACGCTGAGGCGATCCTGGCCGCCGAGCAGGCCGCACTTGACGCGGTGCTTAACGTCCGCGACCACGTCGCGGCCCCCGTCTTGGTCGGCACGTTCGGCAGTACGGCCGCCGCGCTGCTGCCGGCGGTGGTGGCCCGCGCGCACGCCGACTATCCCCAAATGCGTCTGCGCAGTTGCGAACTCGACGTCGACGACGCGCTCGAAGCGGTCGCGCACGGCCGCGTCGACGCCGCGTTCGGGCTGGACTATCCGAGCAAGCCGCTGCCGCGGGTGCCCGGGATCGAAATCGTCACCCTGCGCGAGGAGCGGTTCGGACTTGCCGCTTCACCGGGTGCCTACGGCGTGCGCCCCGAGCGTCGCATGGATCTGCGCGACGCCGCCGACTGGAACTGGATTCTGCCGCCGGCCGCGACTCACTACGGCGCCGCGATGCGCACGGTATTCCGCCAGCATGGGTTCGAGCCAGCGGTTTCCCACGAGATCATCGACACCGCGGTCACCCTGTCGTTGGCCGCCCAGGGGCTCGGCGTCGCCCCGGTCACCGACATGATGATCGGTCTCAACAGTTCAGTACCGATCATCCGTATCGCGCTGCGCCAGGAGATTATGCGCACCGTGGTGTTGATACGGCCCGAGGGATCTGACGCCCGGCCCACGGTAAGGGCGGTGACCGAGACGGTACAGGAGGTCATCAGAGCCGACACATGACACCGGGCGCGGCAAGCAGGCCTGGCGCGAATCCGTAACCGCCATTTACTGGGGGTCAAGTGATTTCGGGTTTGATGCATCGTTCCGTCCCGTGGCCGTCAGCGGGGCTCCCAGCGAGTCGAACGGTCCTGCGCGCACCGACGAGGTGCCCAGCGGCGGTCCCTCGTCTTTCCTTGTGCGGCAGCCCGCGTCCGGGTTCAATCGCTCTATGGGCGACAAGACAATCATCAAGGTCGACAGCACGCACTCGCCCCAAGGCGCTGGGCCAGCTTTACCTGGCGACGGGGGTCGGGGTGGGGATGCGGTTGTGGCGTGACCAGCCTCCGGGGCCGCCGAAGCCGGAGGTCGCACGGGACTACGAGACGGTGGGCTACGTCATCTCCGGACGCGCCGAGCTGCACAGCGAGGGCCAGATGGTCCTGCTGGAACCGGGCGACGCGTGGGTCGTTCCCCGGCACGCCCGGCATACGTACAAAATCCTCGAGCCGTTCACGGCGGTTGAGGCGACCCACCCGCCGGGTGAGATCCACGACCGGGACCGCCCGGTCGGCCAGGGGAATCGCATTGATTCGGAACAAGATTCGGGGGCACCGGGGTTGGCGTAGGTCAGCGGAAGGCTCCAGCTTAGTTGCAAGTGGAATCGGGGGTTCACTCTTAGCTTTTGCACAAGGTTGAGGCCGCCCACCTCAGGATGATGCAGCGCTGCCGCAAGCTCGACCTAGGGTTTCACCGGCGCAACATCACAGGCGTCCGTCTGGCGCAGGTCCGATGACCGTCACCGGCAGCGCACGCATTGCGACCAATTCAACCGTTTTCCGTCCGCCCCGGTGGGCCTGTTGGCGTGCATCGCAACCAACCGAGCGACGGCTCGGCGCCGCAGTCTCGCTCGGCGCGCGACAGTCTCCGCAACACCGGCAGCGTTGACAGGGACGTGCAATGCAGCGTCACATTCCGTACACGCAAGAACGCCGGAATCGGTTGTACAGGCCCAACATCCAGCCCTGATCGCGCAGCTGACCGCTGTCACGATCTCAGACCGATGTTGATCGACCACCCCTGCGTCGAGGTCGTGTCGATGACTCGCCGGAGCGCAAGTTCTCAAGCTCGATGTCCAATTCTCAACTGAAATGTCCAACGCATTTCCAATTGGACACGCGCGTGAGACAAACTCGGTGGCGAGATTGTCGAGACCTCAGGCAAGAGATGTCCACTGGACTGGCGCCGGGGCGTCGGAAACGACATCTGAACCTCGCGTGCCTCTGGGATAACCGGTACCTTGCGTATCGCACCCGGCCCGCTTGACGGCATTCGCAGCGAGGCGATACCGCCAGCAGGGCGTGACTCGCTTGTACTCCGCCGGTAGCGGGTCAGATCATTTTCCCGAGTGCCTCTTCGCGTCTCGTCGGTACCTACAGCTGAGCAAGCATCACCGCTTGTCTACCGCTCGAATGTAATGCGGAGGGAGTATCCGGGAAAGCCCAACGCATCACCACCGTAGAACCAGGCGGAAGCCGTTGCGCAGCAGTGTAATTCGACTTGCTTCAACTTCATTCTGCGTGGATGTTTGACCTTTGTCGGAGCGGCACGTCGAGGTTCAAACCATATGAGCGAATGGGTTGCGTCGATCATGACGTCTGGCGTGGACTGGCTCTGGCCACAACGCACGCGAATTTCACTGTTAGCAACCGTGATGCAGCGTGCATCACCGAGCGGCGGAGAGAAAGGCTCGACTAAGAAGGGGGGCTCGTGCATGATCACGGTGGATCCCGCGCCCGCGTAAGCCCGACCCACCCGTGATCAGTACCTGCATGGTGTCCTTCTTCGTTGCCGTTGCGTTGTCGTCTTCGAGACTGCCGCCGACGAGTCGCAGCCGTCCAAGACCCATTACGCCGATGCCATACCCTTGAGGCTGACTTCCTGGGCAAGCCCCAGCCACGAGGGGTTCGGGGACTTCGCCGTCCCCGGCCCCGGGGCCAGCCGGCGACGTTGACTGAGCGCAGGGTGCGGTTTAGCTTCGCTGTGGGCCGATGCCCCGGCACGCGGGGCAACAGGAGCTGAGCGCGAGGCGGTTCCGAAGGTGTTGCAGGACCGGCATAGCGAGTGCGGAAGGCTCGACCACTTGTTGGAGGGTCTCCGGGTAGGGCGTAGCGGGGCGCTGGTCCTGCGCGGGGAGCCGGGGATCGGCAAGTCAGCGCTGTTGGAGTACCTGACTGAACATGCATCAGGGTGCCGGGTGGCGCGGGCGGCGGGCGTGGAGTCGGAGATGGAGCTCGCGTTCGCCGGGCTGCATCAGCTGTGTGCGACTCCCGCAGCGTCTTATCCCAGCCGTCAGAGACGATGCGGCGCCCGTCCGGACTAAACGCCACACTCTCGACCGCACCGGTGTGGTCGGTCAGCGATAGCGCTGTGCTGGCGGGCTCGGGCGGAACCGACGGTCTGCCGCTGCGACCAGCGCGATGAGCGGGAGAGTTATCTTGGACACCCGACTGTGTCGTGAACATCAGCTGGGGTACGCAATCCAAGCGCCACACAAAGGACAACGTTCTCCGATGGCACGCATTGAACCCCTTGCGGTCGCACAAGCTGGTCGAAGCGCGCGCCTTGTTCGTATAGCCCGATGACAGGCCTCGAGCAATTGGCAGTCGTGGCAGCCGGTTTCGGTGCCGGCATTCTTACCTCGACAGTGGGTGTCGCGTCGTTACTGAGCTTCCCGGTTCTTCTGGCGGTTGGTCTGCCCCCCGTGGTTGCCAACGCGTCGAACACCGTCGGAATGATGCCCGCTGGATTGAGCGGGTCGTTCGGCTACCGGCGCGAACTTCGGGAACACCCGCGGGTCACCGCCGCGGTCATCGCCACCAGCATGGCTGGTTCGGTCGTGGGCGCCACACTCCTGTTGGCGCTGCCACCCGCGGTTTTCGAGACTGTGGCTCCCTGGTTGATCCTCGGCACTTGTGTCCTCGTCGGCGCACAGCCCCGAATCTCTTCCTTGCTTCGCAAGCGGCACGAGGGCGACTCGGCGGAACAGCGCACGTCGATGTCAAAGACGACCACTGTCTTTGCCGTGTTGACCGGCGTTTACGGCGGGTACTTTGGTGCAGGCTCGGGCGTGATGATGCTGGCCGTGCTGGGGTTCGGACTCGACATCGAGCTACGGATCACGAACGCGCTCAAGACCCTTGCGGTGCTCGCCGCCAACCTGGTGGCCGCTCTGATCTTCGTTTTCGCGGCCCACCTGGAGTGGACGGCGGTGGCGTTGCTCGCGATTGGCTCCGTCGTCGGCGGCTATGTCGGCGCCCATATCGGCCGTCGATTGCCCCCCGCACTGTTTCGGACATTGATTGTGGCTGTAGGTGTCACGGCCAGCGTACTGATGTTGCGGTGACGTCTTTCCAGCCTTCGACCATATCGGGGGTACGGGCGTCGGGGCCGGCGTAGAGGGCGGCGGAGCGGACCAACTTGCCGAGCCGCTTCTGTCGCCGCGCTGTTGCACTCCCTGGTACGGAACCACGCACTCGTCGATGGAAACAAAGGTCCTGTGTGCCCTAGCGCTCTGACGCGGGCAATCGCACACCAATGAAGGCGCACCCGGATCCGACCGGACTCAGCGGTCTACGCGGCCAGTCGGTTGATCTCGAAGGTAACCCGCGACGGTCGGCAGCAGACATCACGTCAGGAAAGTCTCCAGATGCGATTTGGACGGCGTGGGGTGAGCGCGTCCCGTCCGGCTTCAATGATCTTGTCGGCTAGGCCGTGTGGATTGGTGGACAGCAGTTCGTCACCGCCTGGCATCTGGACGAGTCGGTACAGCCCGAGCGGGCTCGTCATCCGCGTGTGCCAACCCCATTCACCCGGCGGCAGCGCGGGGAAGCAGCGGCACCCGCGCGACCATCGCGAAGGCGCATGGGGCTGGGTCACGGTCAAGGGTTGCCGGGACGTGGCCGTTCCTCCTGCGGGACTGCGGTTCCGGGTGCCTCGAACGTCGTCCTCGATGCGTCGCCCATCGTCGCGTGTTCCACGCGCCGGTCCTTGAAGAGGATGAGGAATAGAACCATCACGACGCCTGCGATAGCGGCCGGGATGATCCAAATCTGGGTCCAGTCGTGACCGTCGGCGGTTGCGAAGCGGTCGACGATGGGGCCCGCCGCGAGCGAACCGATCAGGATGCCCGCGCCGTACGTGGCCAGGTTCATCCCTTGGGCCGCGCTGCGGACCCGTTCGCCCGCGAGTTTGTCGGTGTAGATCTGTCCGGCGACGAAGAAAAAGTCGTAGCAGACCCCGTGCAGGAGGATGCCCAGGAGGAGCAACCAGTACAGGCTTCCGGCGTCGCCGAAGGCGAAGAAGACGTACCGCAACGCCCAGGCCGCCATCCCGACGGCCAGCGTGATCTTCACGCCGAGTCGCACCAGCAGGAACGGCAAGAGCAGCAGAAACAGCACCTCAGACACCTGCCCAAGCGACTGCACCGCCGCCGCGGACCGCACGCCCTCCTCGTTGAGGAAGAGGTTGGTGAAGTTGTAGTAGAAGGCGAGGGGGATGCAGATCGCGATCAAGGAGACAAAGAACACCAGGTAGGAACGGTTCTTCAGGAGACCGATCGCATCGAGCCCGAGGATGTCGCGGACGGTCGCCTTCTCCCCGCTGCGAGTCGGTGGGGTGGCGGGGAGCATGAAGCTGAACAGGCCAAGGATCAGCGACGCGACGGCGGCCATTCGGAAGGTCTGGGTGAGCTGTCCTTGCTGTTCCCAGGTCAACCAGCCGATGATCACTCCGGCGACGATCCATCCGATGGTGCCAAGCACCCGCACCGCCGGGAACTGCTTCTCCGGATTGGTCATCTGACGGAACGACACCGAGTTCACCAGGGCCAGAGTCGGCATGTACAGGATCATGTAGGCGAGGATGACAGGGAAGAACGCCCCGAAGGTCGACATCGTGGACGCCCAGAACAGTAGCGCGGCGCCGGCGAGGTGCAGTATGCCCAGAACCTTCTGGGCGGAGAAGAACTGATCGGCGAGGAGCCCGATGATGAACGGAGCCGCGATGGCGCCGAGGGACTGGGTCAGGTAGGCAAGGCTGATCTGGCTTCCAGAGGCCGAAAGGTTTCTGGCAAGGAACGTGCCCATGGTGACGAACCAGGCGCCCCCGATGAAGAACTCGAGGAACATCATCGAGGAGAGCTTCAGGCGCGTCGCCGGACTGATGGTGCCTCGGGGCTGACCTGTCTTAGCCGTCATGTGGGTATGCCTCCCTCATCAAAGTGGCGGGCTCCGTGGGGACTTCGGGGCATCGGCCGCATCCACCAAAGAGACTATTTTGATCGCTACTTCGCGTTTGGAATTCCGCCAGGCGATATTCGCGACGCCACGGTGCGAGAAGAGCTGTCGGTGTTGTGCGCGACTGGTGAGCTGCCAGCCCAGTCCGTGATCCTCGACAAACTTGACGATTTGCCTGGGCGGGGGCGCGTTCTACGTAAGGTCCTGGGTAACTTGGACGTGATCGCCAGCGCGCCCTGTTCGCATGCCGGCGAAGCAGCAAGGTATCTGAATCGACAGCTGGGCGAAGGTGATCGAATATACGGCGGCTGGGCACCGTGCTTTACGCGCTTCTAGGTCATGCGGTCAGCACGTCAGCGAGCGTGGAGGATGCGCGCCGGATCGTCGAAGGTTTTGCGGACGAGTTTGGTTTGCTTGCGACCGCGGAAGTTCTGGCATACAAGGTGGCGCTGGCTTCAATCGACCCCGCGAAACTGATCGAAGCAAGCCAGTCCGTACGAGCGGAAGTGATCGAATCCTGCCGGCATGATCTGGTGTCGGATCTCCGTGCCGAGGAACCAGACGCCCTAACTAACCTTCACTTTGGTCGCTACCTCGATGAAGCACTCATCGGTGAGCTGAGCGTATTCGCCAAGAAACGCATTGCGGACGGCGAAGCGAAAGCCTATGAACTCGCCAGCCGCTTCGTTACGCTCCGCCCCGCCGAACGCGATGGAATGCCCGCTGAGCGCACCCACTATCTCGACTCTTTCGAAGTGCTTGTGCCACAAGATATGTGGAGCCTGGATGAGATTCCGGAGTATGACGAGAACGACGTGGTCCCCGGTGACGGCTCCTGGGAGAATCGAATCCGATTTGCAGCAGTCGTCATGAGACACATGCTCAATGGTGGACAATCGCTCACCACAAATCGCTAGCGGCGATTGAACTCGGCCACCGAAACGCCTGCGACACACGCACGCCCACCCACCTGGCCACACAATTTTTGGACCATCGACGGGACACCGCCTGACACCACAAATCGGGCCAGCTTCGGCCAATTGATCGGCGACTGCGGCGTCTTTATGGATATTCCGAGCGCTAGTAGGAACTGACGAACTCCGGATCGTGAGTTACGCGTGTTCCCTAAGCCACGC
>Ga0134123_10003241_pt1 | contig 10598 bp, 9 predicted proteins | sample KB303_FD_96460 | JGI IMG/M metagenome (GOLD analysis project Ga0134123, IMG submission 96460) | Terrestrial soil microbial communities without Nitrogen fertilizer from Kellogg Biological Station, Michigan, USA - KB3-0-3 | ecosystem: Environmental > Terrestrial > Soil > Unclassified ...
CTGCCCGAAGTGCAGAGGAGCTTCATCGAGAAGGCCGGCGGCGAGGCGATCGGCATGACGCCCGCCGAGTTCCTGGTGCGCATCAAGGCCGACGCAGAGCGCTATAAGAGAGTAGTGCAGAAAGCTGGCGTGAAGCCCGGGTGAACGCGCCGGGCTCGAACCAATCCCAGGCGGCAAGGCCGACCACGCCGAGCCCGGCGGCGATGACGAGGATGCCGACGAGCAAGCGGGGAAAGTAGACGAAGATCCGCCACACCCAGCTGCTTCGCCCTTGCGGGTTGAGCAGCATCAGGATGCCGATGCCGACGAGGAACAGCCCGCCCACGGCGATGAGAGGCGCCGGGCGGCGCGTCAGGTAGTTCACCGTCGCATGCCACTGCTCGTTGTCGAGCAGGTAGGCCGCGGCGATCATCCCGGCGCCGACGACCAGCACCATCAGGCCGACGATCACCGCCGGCGTGCCCGCGTAGTTCTCGTACGCCTCGTCCGATGGGCGAAAAACCATGCGGCGAGTCACGAGCGAGTCGATGCCGCCGACCGCGAATCCCGCGCCGGCCACGAAAATCCCGAGATTGAAGAACTTGGCGAGGCCGAAGAACTGGCCGGCAAGCATGCCGACGCTGCCGGCGACCAGGGCGACGTATTGGAGGAGGGCGATCAGCCGCATTGACCGGCAGTCTAGCCGGCCGCGGCGATCAGGGGCTGTGGCGTACTACCTGGGGTTCAGCGTCGCAGCACGTACGGGTCGTTCGTGACCTCGACCCGGTCGCCGGCGTGGAATTCGGTCGATCCCGGGAGCATGATGGTCTGCTGCGTGCCGTCGTCCATGCGCAGCGTGACCTCGGTGTTCTGCATGTTGGTTGCACCCGCGGCGGCCGTCGAGGGATGCGTCACTGCGACGACGGTGCCCCTACCGGTGCGGTAGGTGTTGTGGACGGTGTTGGCCGATTGGCGCTCGACGCGCTCGGTGCCTGGCGTTTCCGAGGGGTACTTCGGGTTGTAGCAGCCGCCGAGTAGGGTGGCGAAAAGCGGGACGGCGAGAAACGGAGCGAGGGTCTTCATGACCGCCTCGCCGCAAGCGGCGTGCCTGCTAACCGTCGAAGAACTCTTTCACCTTGTCAAGCCAACCCTTGGCGCGCGGGTTGTGGCGCGCGCTGTCCTGCTGGCTGATCGCCTCGAATTCCCGCAGGAGTTGGCGCTGCTTCTCGGTCAGCGAGACTGGTGTCTCGATGACCACATGGCAGAAGAGATCGCCCGGCTCACGACTGCGGACGCCTTTGATTCCCTTCGCTTTGAGCCTGAAGGTCTTGCCGGTCTGGGTCTCGGCCGGCACGCGGATCTTCGCCGAGCCGTCGAGCGTCGGGATGGTGATCTCGCCGCCGAGCGCGGCGGCAGTGATCGAGATCGGCATCTCGCAGTGCAGGTCGTCGTGGTCGCGCTGGAAGACGGCGTGCGGCTTGATGTGCACCTGCACGTAGAGGTCGCCCGACGGACCGCCGTTCACGCCCGGCTCGCCTTCGCCCGAGAGCCGCACGCGGTCGCCCTCGTCGACGCCGCCCGGGATCTTCACCGCCAGGGTCTTCTGCAGCTTGACGCGCCCGGTGCCCGAGCAGTTCACGCAGGGACTGGGAATGACGCTGCCGCTGCCGTGGCAGCGAGGGCAGGTCTGTGCGATGGAGAAGGGCCCCTGAGAGACGCGCACCTGGCCCGCGCCCCGGCAGGACGGGCAGGTCGTAGGCTGGGTGCCCGGCTTGGCGCCGCTGCCCTTGCAGGTCTCGCACGGCGTCATCGCCGGGATGCGGATCTTGGTCTCGAAGCCGTGCGCCGCCTGCTCGAGCGTGAGCTCGAGGTTGTAGCGCAGGTCGGCGCCGCGGAACACGGTCGAGCGGCCGCCGCGCCCGCCGTCGAAGATCTCGCCGAAGATGTCGCTGAAGATGTCGCCGAAGCCGCCCGCGCCGGCGGCGCCGGCGGCGTGCGGATCGACCCCGGCGTGGCCGAACTGGTCGTAGGCGGAGCGCTTCTGCGCGTCGGCCAGCACCTCGTAGGCTTCCTTCGCCTCCTTGAAGTGCTCCTCCGCCTTGGGGTTCTCCGGATTGCGGTCCGGATGCCACTTCATGGCGAGCTTGCGATACGCCCCTTTGAGGTCGGCGTCGGTCGCGTCGCGATTGACGCCAAGAACCTCGTAGTAGTCGCGCTTCGCCAAGCGATCAGCCCGTCTTCTTGTCCTTTACCTCGGTGAACTCGGCGTCCACCACGTTTTCGTCCTTCTTGGCGTCAGGCTGCGCCGAAGCCTGCCCCTGGGCGGCGCCTTCTGCCGCCTTCTGTTGGTCGGCGTACATCTTCTCGCCGAGCTTCTGCGCCGCCTGCGCCAGCGCCGTGGACTTGGCGTCGAGATCGGCCTTGACCTCGGATTTCAGGGAGCCCTCGGCGTCCTTGATCGCGGCCTCGATCTTCTCCTTCTCGCCCGCGTCGAGCTTGTCGCCGTATTCGGCGAGCGATTTCTTCACCGAGTGTACCAGCGCCTCGAGCTGGTTCCGGGCGTTGACCAGCTCGAGCGCCTTGCGGTCTTCCTCGGCGTGCGCCTCGGCGTCCTTCACCATGCGCTGGATCTCGGCCTCGGTGAGACCCGAGCTCGCCTGGATCTTGATCTTGTTCTCCTTGCCGGTCGCCTTGTCCTTGGCGCCGACGTGCAGGATGCCGTTGGCATCGATGTCGAAGGTGACCTCGATCTGCGGCATGCCGCGTGGCGCGGGCGGGATGTCGGTGAGGTTGAATTGCCCCAGCGACTTGTTGCCCGAAGCCAGGTCGCGCTCGCCCTGCAGCACGTGGATCGTCACGGCGTTCTGGTTGTCGTCGGCGGTCGAGAACACCTGCTGCGCCTTGGTCGGCACGGTGGTGTTCTTCTGGATGAGCTTGGTCATCACGCCGCCCAACGTCTCGATGCCCAGGGACAAGGGGGTTACATCCAGAAGAAGAACATCCTTGACGTCACCCTTCAACACACCGGCCTGGATGGCGGCGCCGACCGCGACCGCTTCGTCGGGGTTGACGTCCTTGCGCGGCTCCTTGCCGAACAGCTCGCGCACCTTGTCGATCACCTTCGGCATGCGCGTCTGGCCGCCCACCAGGATCACGTCGTCGAGCTCGGAGACCTTGACGCCGGCATCCTTGATGGCGATGCGGCAGGGCTCGATGGTCTTCTCGATCAGCTCGTCGACCAGCGACTCGAACTTGGCGCGCGTCAGCTTCATCGCCAGGTGCTTCGGCCCGGTCTGGTCGGCGGTGATGTAGGGCAGGTTGATCTCGGTCTGCTGCGAGGACGAGAGCTCGATCTTCGCCTTCTCGGCCGATTCCTTCAGCCGCTGCAGCGCGAGCACGTCCTTCGACAGGTCGACGCCCTGGTCCTTCTTGAACTCGGTGACGACGTAGTCGATGATCCGCTGGTCGAAATCCTCGCCGCCGAGGAAGGTGTCGCCGTTGGTGGAGAGCACCTCGAACTGCTTCTCGCCCTCGACCGCGGCGATCTCGATGATCGAGATGTCGAACGTGCCGCCGCCCAGGTCGTAGACCGCGACCTTCATGTCCTTCTTCAGGCCCTTGTCGAGGCCGAAGGCGAGCGCGGCGGCGGTCGGCTCGTTGATGATGCGCTTCACGTCCAGCCCGGCGATGCGGCCCGCGTCCTTGGTCGCCTGGCGCTGCGAGTCGTTGAAGTAGGCGGGCACGGTGATCACCGCCTCGCTGACCGTCTCGCCGAGGTAGTCCTCGGCGGTCTTCTTCATCTTGCGCAGGATCTCGGCCGAGACCTGCTGCGGCGCGATCTTCTTGCCGCGCACCTCGACCCAGGCGTCGCCGTTGTCGGCGCGCGCGATCCGGTAGGGCATCAGCTTGACGTCCTTCTGCGTCTCCTTCTCGTCGAACTTGCGGCCGATCAGCCGCTTGACCGCGTAGATGGTGTTCTTGGCGTTGGTGACCGCCTGGCGCTTGGCCGGCGCGCCGACCAGGACCTCGCCGTCCTCGGCGTAGGCGACGACCGAAGGCGTGGTGCGCGCGCCCTCGGAGTTCTCGATCACCTTGGGCTTGCCGCCCTCCATGATCGCGACGCAGGAGTTGGTGGTGCCGAGGTCGATGCCGATGATTTTTGCCATAGGGATACCTTTAGAGGCCTGAGTCCAAGTCTTTGTCCGATATGGGGTCGGAATGGGTTTTTGCAACTGTTACCAGGGCGGGGCGCAGGACCCGGTCGTGGAGGGCGTACCCCCTCTGCATGACCGAAACGATGGTGTTCGGGGCGCGCATTTCACCAGGAGGCGCCTCGACCGCGGCCATCGCCTGGTGGCGGTGGGGGTCGAAGCGCTCGCCCGGCTGGGGGTCGATTTCGCGGATGCTGGCTTTGTCGAGGGCCGCCTTGAACTGCCGCAGGGTCAACTCGACGCCGCTCACGTCCTTGCTTTGCAGCGCCGCCTGGAGGCTGTCCATCACCGGCAGGAGGCTCTCGACGAAGCGCTCGACGGCATATTTCTGGCTCGCGATTGCTTCTGCCTGGGCGCGCTTGCGGGCGTTGTCGGCGTCGGCGACAGCCCGTAGCATCGCGTCCCGCTGCTCCTCGATCTTCGCCTGGGCTTCGAGCAACAGCTCCTCGATCGGTTTCTCGGGCTGAACGGTTTCTTCCTGCATCTTGTCGAAGTGGGGGTAGGTCCCTATTTTTCAAGCATTACAACATACTGAATTCGCATGAATAAACCGTTGAAAACCAGCCTGATCGGCATACTCGGGCTGCTATTGCTTGTCATCGCCGGCGCGGTGATCTTCGTCCTGAGCTTCGACGCCAACCGCTACAAGCCCCAGATCGAGCGGCTGGTGCACGAGAAGACCGGCCGTACCCTCAAGCTCCAGGGGCCCCTCGAGGCCGCGATCTGGCCGAGTCTCGGCGCGAGGGTCGCCGGCGTCACCTTCTCCGAGCGCGGCAGCGAGCAGCAGTTCGTCGCCCTGGACAACGCCCACGCCTCGCTAGCGCTGCTGCCCCTTCTGCGCGGCCAGGTGGTCGTGGATCGTATCCGCATCTCGGGCCTGAAGGCGGAGATCGTCAAGCAGAAGGACGGGCGTTTCAATTTCAGCGATCTTCTGGAGGCGAAGCCGGAGGGCGGCAAGCCGGCGGCCGGGGACGAGAAACCCGCGGAGAAGGGTGGCGGGCCGGTTGCCTTCAACGTCGCCGGCATCGACATCGACAAGTCCTCGATTGCCTACCGAGATCTCGCCGCGGGCCAGGAATACAGCGTGAGCGACGTCAAGATCAGCACCGGGCGCCTTGCCGAGAACGCGGAGGGCAAGCTGCAGGTCCACATGCTCGCCAAGGGCAGCAACCCGCCGCTGGAGGTGAAGATCGAGCTCGCCGCCGACTACAAGCTCGACCTGCCCGGCCAGCAGGCGGCGCTCGACAAGCTGACCCTGAAGCTGGCGTCGAGGGCCGACGAGACCACCATCAAGGGCAGGCTTGGCGTGACCAAGTTCTCGCCGCCGAGCTACGCGTTCGATCTCGACATCGACAAGCTGAACGTCGATGCGTACTTCCCGCCCGAGAAGCCGGCAGCCTCTTCCGCGGGAGAAAAATCCGCGCAAGCCGCGAAGCCTGCCGCGGATACCCCGGTCGATCTCTCGGCGCTCAAGGATCTCGATGCCAACGGCAAGCTGCAGATCGGCGCCCTGCAGGTCCGCGGCCTGAAGCTCGCGAACGTGAAGACCGAGGTGAAGGCGGCGGGCGGCAGGCTGGAAGCTCCGCACTCGGCGAATCTCTACGAAGGCACGCTCTCGGGAACGCTCGGCCTGCAGGCCGAGGGCCGGGTGGCGCTGAAGGACACGCTGACCGGGATTGCCATCGGGCCGCTGCTGCGCGACGCCGCGCAGCAGGACAAGCTCGAGGGCAAGGGCAACCTCGCGTTCGACGTCAGCGCCGCCGGCAAGAGCGTCAACGCCCTGAAGCGCGCGCTCGCCGGCACGGCCAAAGTCGACCTGCGCGACGGCGCGATCAAGGGCATCGACATCGCCGCGATCCTGCGCAAGGCGCGCTCGGCGCTGGGACAGCAGCAGGCGCAGGCTGCCGCCACCACGGAGAGGACCGACTTCAGCGAGATGACGGCGAGCTTCAACATCAAGAACGGCGTCGCCCACAACGAGGACCTCGACGTGAAGGCGCCGCTGTTCCGCATCTCCGGGCGCGGCGACATCGACATCGGCAGCTCGTCGCTCGACTACGTGACCAAGGCCGCGGTCGTCGCCACCGCCAAGGGGCAGGGCGGCGCCGACGTCGACCAGCTTTCCGGCGTCACCGTGCCGGTTCGTCTCTCCGGACCGTTCGACAACATGAAGTACGACGTCAACTACGGCGCCGTGGCCACCGACCTCGCCAAGTCGAAGGCGGGAGAACGGTTGCGCGAGAAGCTCGAGGAGCGGCTCGGCGGAGGCAAGTCGGGCGAATCGAGCCAGGGCGATTCCACCGCCGACAAGCTGCGGGGCCTATTCGGCCGCTAGCACGAACTGACTGAGTCCGGGACCTCGGGGCAATTGACAGCCCGAGCGCGCTGCTGCTAGAAGTGCCCGCAAGCGGGGAGATGCTTGTGGAAGACGAAGAAGCGCCATTCACCAAGGCCCAGGAACTCCGCAGCTTCCTGTTTCTTTCCGTAGTCATGGCGCCTGTATTGGCCGTCATCCTTGTCTCGGGCTACGGATTCGTCGTCTGGATGGCCCAGCTCTTCACCGGCCCGCCTGGCCCTCCCAGCCACTAGAACGATGATGCGCAACCCGTCCGCGGAATTGCATATCACCAGCCTGGTCGTGCATTCGACGCCGCGGCGCGTGAAGGGCGTGGCCGACTCCATCGCTTCGATCCCGGGCGCCACGGTGCATGCCACGTCGCCGGCCGGAAAGCTCGTCGTCACGCTGGAGGCGGGCAGCGCCGGCGAAATCCTGTCGCAGGTGAATGGCATCCAGTGCACCGACGGCGTGCTGTCCGCGGCGCTGGTCTATCAGTGCGCCGAAAGCCTCGACGCCATGAACGAAGAGATTCCCGATGCCGACCGCTAGACGCGAGTTCCTGAGGCAGACCGCGGCCGCCGCTGCCGCCGCCGTGGCCGGCATTCCGCTGCCGGGCTGGGCGCAGGGCGCCGTCGGCGAAAAGGACGCGGCCGGCGCCAAGTGGTCAAAGGCGCCGTGCCGCTTCTGCGGTACCGGCTGCGGCGTGATGGTGGGCGTGAAGGACAACCGCGTGGTGGCCACGCGCGGCGACGCCGACGCCGAGGTGAACAAGGGCCTGAACTGCGTCAAGGGCTACTTCCTCTCCAAGATCATGTACGGCGAGGACCGCCTGACCACGCCGTTGCTGCGCATGAAGAACGGCAGGTACGCCAAGGACGGCGAATTCGAGCGCGTGTCCTGGGACAAGGCCTTCGACGTGATGGCCGAGCAGTTCAAACGCGTGCTGAAGGAGAAGGGCCCGACCGCCGTCGGCATGTTCGGCTCGGGCCAGTGGACGGTGTGGGAGGGTTACGCGGCGCTGAAGCTCATGAAGGCCGGCTTCCGCTCCAACAACCTGGATCCGAACGCGCGCCACTGCATGGCCTCGGCCGCGGTGGGCTTCATGCGCACCTTCGGCATGGACGAGCCGATGGGCTGCTACGACGACATCGAGGCCGCGGACGCCTTCGTGCTCTGGGGTTCCAACATGGCGGAGATGCACCCCATCCTGTGGACGCGGGTCACCGACCGGCGGCTGAGCGGGAAGGGCGTCAAGGTCGCCGTGCTGTCGCCTTTCGAGCACCGCTCCTACGAGCTCGCCGACATCGAGCTCACCTTCACGCCGCAGACCGACCTCGCGATCCTCAACTACATCGCCCACCACATCATCAAGACGAACCGCGTCAACCGCGAGTTCGTCGACAAGCACACTGCCTTCCGCCTCGGCAACACCGACATCGGCTACGGGCTGCGGCCCGAGCATCCGCTGCAGAAAGCCGCCAGGAACGCGCAGGATGCGGGCGGCTCGAAGCCGATCGGCTTCGACGAGTTCGCGAAATTCGTCTCCACCTACGACCTCGAGTACACCTCGAAGCTGAGCGGCGTGCCGAAGAACCGGCTCGAGGCGCTGGCCGAGCTCTACGCCGATCCGAAGACCAAGGTGATGTCGTTCTGGACCATGGGATTCAACCAGCACACGCGCGGCGTGTGGTGCAACAACATGGTCTACAACCTGCACCTGCTGACGGGCAAGATCTCCACGCCCGGCAACAGTCCGTTCTCGCTCACCGGCCAGCCTTCCGCCTGCGGCACTGCGCGCGAGGTCGGAACCTTCGCGCACCGCCTGCCCGCCGACATGGTGGTCACCAATCCCAAGCACCGCGAGCATTGCGAGCACACCTGGAAGCTGCCGGAAGGCACCATCCCCGGCGTGCCGGGCTATCACGCCGTCCTGCAGAACCGCATGCTCAAGGACGGCAAGCTGAACGCCTACTGGGTGATGGTGAACAACAACATGCAGGCGGCCGCCAACCTCACGCAGGAAGGGTACCCGGGCTACCGCAACCCGGACAATTTCGTCGTCGTCTCGGACGTCTATCCGACGGTCACCGCGGTGGCCGCCGATCTCATCCTGCCCGCGGCGATGTGGGTCGAGAAGGAGGGCGCCTATGGCAACGCCGAGCGCCGCACCCACTTCTGGCACCAGCTCGTCAGCGCGCCGGGCTCGGCGCGCTCCGATCTGTGGCAGATCATGGAGTTCTCGAAGCGCTTCAAGATGGAGGAGGTCTGGCCGGCCGAACTGCTTGCCAAGAAGCCGGAATATCGCGGCAAGACGATGTTCGACGTGCTGTTCCGCAACGGTCAGGTGGACAAGTTTCCGGCGTCGCAGGTCGAAGCCGGCTACGACAACGCGGAGGCGAAAGCTTTCGGCTTCTACGTCCAGAAGGGCCTGTTCGAGGAGTATGCCTCCTTCGGTCGAGGCCACGGCCACGACCTCGCGCCTTTCGACACCTATCACAAGGTGCGCGGCCTGCGCTGGCCGGTGGTGAAGGGCAAGGAAACCCTGTGGCGCTACCGCGAAGGGTTGGACCCCTACGTCAAGGCCGGAACCGGATTCCAGTTCTACGGCCACCCGGACGGCAAGGCGCTCATCTTCGCGCTGCCCTACGAGCCGCCGCCCGAGGTGCCGGACAAGGACTATCCGTTCTGGCTGTCGACCGGGCGCGTGCTGGAGCACTGGCATTCGGGCTCGATGACCCGCCGCGTACCCGAGCTCCACAAGGCCGTGCCCAACGCGGTCTGCTACATGCACCCGGATGACGCGAGGGCGCTCGGGGTCAGGCGCGGCGTGGAAGTGGAAATCAGCTCGAGGCGCGGCAGCATGCGCACGCGCGTCGAGACCCGCGGGCGCAACAAGCCGCCGCGCGGCCTGGTGTTCGTGCCCTGGTTCGACGCCAGCCAGCTCATCAACAAGGTCACGCTGGACGCGACCGACCCGATCTCCTTCCAGACCGACTTCAAGAAATGCGCCGTCAGGATCACCAAGGCATGAGAGCCGTCCTCGCCGCTTTGGCGCTGGCGACGGTGCCGGCCTGGGCCGAGCCGCTGGTCGACGCGATGCGCGGACCGACGCCGATCCTGGAGGCCACGAAGCCGCCGCGGCTGTCCAATGCCGTGAACGACGACAACCGGATGCCGCGCAACTTCGCGCTGCAGCCGCCGGTCATCCCGCACCGGGTCGACGGCTACCAGATCGACAAGAACTTCAACAAGTGCCTGGATTGCCACGCGCGCGGCAAGACCGAGTTCTCGCTCGCCGTGCCGGTCAGCTCCACGCACTACATCAATCGCGAGGGCAAGGTGCTGGCGCAGGTCTCGACGCGGCGCTACTTCTGCATGCAGTGCCACGTCGCGCAGGAGCCGGCCAAGCCGCTGGTCGGCAACTCGTTCCAGAGAAAATAGGCATGCTCGCGGCCCTCAAGCGCTACTGGAAGATCATCCGCCGGCCAAGCGCGCATTTCAGCCTTGGCTTCCTCACGGTGGGAGGTTTCATCGGCGGCATCGTCTTCTGGGGTGGTTTCAACACCGCCATGGAGTTCACCAACACCGAGACCTTCTGCACGGGCTGTCACGAGATGCGCGAGAACCCGTTCCCGGAGCTGAAGAACACCATCCACTACACCAACCGCTCGGGCGTGCGCGCGAAGTGCTCCGACTGCCACGTGCCGCACGAATGGACGGTGAAGATGGCGCGCAAGATCCAGGCCTCGAAGGAGGTCTGGGGCAAGGTCTTCGGCACGATCAACACGCAGGAGAAGTTCCAGGCCAAGCGGCTGGAGCTCGCGCGCCACGAATGGGCGCGTTTCAAGGCCAACGATTCGCTCGAATGCCGCAACTGCCACAACTACGAGTCCATGGATTTCACCCGGCAGAGCGTGCGCGCGCAGCAGATGCATGCGACTTATCTGGCGAGCAGGGAGAAGACCTGCATCGACTGCCACAAAGGCATTGCCCACCGGCTGCCATACATCCCGCCGGGCGAATCGCCCAGCGATACCCCGGGGCAGGCGGTGCCGAAGGGCGATGGCCAG
>Ga0134123_10003244_pt1 | contig 10592 bp, 6 predicted proteins | sample KB303_FD_96460 | JGI IMG/M metagenome (GOLD analysis project Ga0134123, IMG submission 96460) | Terrestrial soil microbial communities without Nitrogen fertilizer from Kellogg Biological Station, Michigan, USA - KB3-0-3 | ecosystem: Environmental > Terrestrial > Soil > Unclassified ...
ACAGAAGTTGAATCGAATCGACGGCGTTCGTGTACGCTTCGTTCAAGTGACCTTCCGCGCGCTCCTGGGCGCGCACAATCCGCACCGTACTGCGCTCGATGGATCGTGCCGCCTCCGCATAGGCATCACCCAGTCTCCGGGCATTGTCCTCCAGGCCCGAGGCGTCCTCGGACAGCGTCTGCGCGAAGACGATCCGCCCGGCCAGGCCCACGAACGTCGTGATGAGCCCGAGCCCGAACATGCCCAGGACGTATCTCGTCTCCAGCCGCCCACCGGAGTTGAGCAGCGGCGCGAACGTCGCGACCAAGGTCGCGAGCGTGTAGATAAAACCGAGGTAGTAAAAGGTCTCGCCGTCGCCGTCGGCCGCATTGTCGGTCTTCGACCTGATCCACAGCAGCGCGCCGTAGACCACCATGAGTCCCACGACGAGCGCGACCATCGCCCAGTGCCAGGCGCCTCCGGGGGCACCCCGGTACGCCCAGCTGAAGGTCGAGATCACGCCGACCCCGACGACAATGAAGCCCATAAAGATCGACGGCAGACTCGCGACGCTCCGCGCCAGCATGCTCAGTCGACTCCGGCCCACCGACCGATCGTTCCGCCCGAATCGTGAAAATATCGCTGCCAGAACTCGAGATGCGCCGCCTCCTGGAAACGGCGATCGCGGTAACGACGTAGATAGATCACGATGATGCTCCAGTCCCGGAAGTCGGCCTTCACGTCGCTCGCGAACCCCGAGCGGATAAAATCCTCATAGCTACGACGGTCCCGATAGTGACTGAATCCGTCGGTGTGCTGCAGCATGTCGGAGACGAGAATGAGGGTCTTTCGGCCCCCGTCTTCGATCTCTTGCGACCGCGAGATCAGCTGCAGCGTCTCGAGAATCGGCGACCACTCCCCGACCTCCGTCGTGAGACTCTGTCGCAGCGACGCGGTGACCGGGACCAGGAAGCGCTGATAGAAGTCCTGCGTGATCTTCCGATTGTTTTCGTAGAGGTCGTTCCCATGTGACGGCGGCCGGCACAAATCGGAGATTGGGCGAAAGCTCGGGCTCTTCCGGCCTTCGAAGTTCGCCTTGCTGAACGTGAACAACGCAATGCGCGAGCGCACGGCGAACTTCGCGTCGTCGGCGACGTAGTCCGTGATGAAGCTGAGGGCAAATCGCCGATGCGTCTCGGTCAACGCCTCGGACTGATCGACGAGAATGACCGTCTGGTCCGCCGGGGCGCGCGCCAGCAATCGTCGGTCACGGTAGACACAATTATCGGACCCGATGACCGGTCGAGCCCACATGACACCGACCACGGTGGCCAGCAAGGCGGCGGCCAGCCCGCCAACGCCGCACAGAATAACGATGCCCCGGCGGTCCAGCCTGCTCAGCGGCACGGCTCAGCCCTTGAACTCCCACTCTTCTCGGACGAGCTTCTCCCGGATGTCTCGCTCGAGCTTGCCGAAGTAGTAGTCGCGGCGTCTTATCTCGGCTGTCCGGAGGTTCTGGAGGGTCGCGTTGTTCTGGCGCGCCATCTCGCTGAACTCCTTCATGGCGCTCTCGTACGATCGCGAGAGCCGCGCCTCGCTCTCCGAGAGGCCCGGTGCCGGGGTGACGAGATGGGCATCGAATCTGACGCTCTCTTTGAAGTAGGGCGGCGCCGGGGACACGCGGACACGCAGATTCGTCTGTCGATAATGCTTCAGCACGATATTGCAAGCGTCCTGGATCTCGGCGGCGTCATGAACGAACGTCCGGCAGTGATCGTCGGACCGGCTGACGAGCTGCTGATAGTATTCGATGTTCGACTTCACGTCCGAGAGGAGGCGCGCCTGCTCCTGGAGCGCGCGGTCGAACATCAGATCGACCACACGACAGTACTCGGACTTGGCCGCCTCGTAGATCGCCTGTCGCCTCTTCAGCTCTCGGTCGAGCTCTCCGTAGCCCGGGTACGCGTCATCGACCCGGTATCCCTTGTACGACGCGAAGATCCCGAATATGGCCGCGAGTATCGTCAGGATCCAGGAAAACACGTCGTCGAACCCGAGCGGGTTCGTGGCGAAGCGCTGCCACGCGAGTCTCGCGGCCCTCCACTGATCCAGGTCCGTCGAGACGCGAGGCGCCGTCGGATTGGTGCCTGGCGTCGACACAGTCGACTGTGACTGCTGCGCGATATCGTTGGTCGCAACGCGATAGTGCGCGGCCGCGAGCGTCACCAGCGCAAAGCATGCGTAGAGGACGGCGACACCGGTCAGCGCGAGCGCCTTACGGCCCCGGCTGTGATGGTTCACGTACCGAAGAAGGCTCCCGGCCAGGATCGCCAGGCTGATATTGACGATCGAGAGCGCCATGGCGATCAACACGCCGCCCAACAAGCCGAAATCACTGCCCTCCGCATAGAACGCCGACAGCGACAGCCACTCGACGAGACCGAGCGCAGCCACGATGGCGAAGTGGTAGAACGGCGACTCCGGATACGCCGCGGCCCGGTAATGCAGTCCGTGTTTCTGCTGGAACCAGCGAAGGTGCTTGAGGGCCCTGGCCTCGTTCTCCTTGGCTTGATACAGGACGGCCGAGTGCTCAGATCTGAGCTTTTCGAGGCCCGGTTCGATGGCCGTCAGCAGGCGGGCGAATGAATTCTTGGTCTGTTCGACATCGATCTTCGCCGCGGTCGCCTTCAGGTCCAGCTGCACCTTCGCGAGGCTCGCTTCGCAGCCGTCCCGTCGCTGCCGAGCCAGACCGACGAAGTGCGCGAAAATCTCGGATTCGGTGGTATCGAGCGAGGTGCTCACCGTCTTCGGGTTGTCGTGAAGGCCCGCGTCCGCCGCCTTTTGATCGACTTCGAACGTGCGCCGCGCCGTTTCAACCAGCTGCCGCATCCCGGGAACGCCCTCCACCGCCCGCGAGGTCGTCGGCGACACGGCTCTTCCTCTCAAGGGTCGAGTGATAGACAAGTGCGGTCAGCAGCGTATCGGCAGAAACGTGGCCATGACTTCCTGTTGCCGCTCTTGGTTTAGGACATCGTCGGCGCTTAGGCAAGTGTTTTCTTGCGGACGCGACAAGATTCTTGACGCCGACGCCGGGAGGGTGTTTGATCCAGGTCTCCTTCGGCAACCCAGCAGGAGGCACGTATGAAGAGCAGGCTCTGGACCGCAATCTTCGCGGGCTTCGCTCTCGCCGTCGGAACGGCCTCAGCGGCGCCGCCGACACCATCCATGGACATGGGTATCATCACCGGCGGCGACAAGGGGACCTATTACCAATTCGGGCTGAATCTGAAGAGGCTCGTCGCCCCGCACGGGGTCAACCTGACCGTCGTGACCTCGAAGGGATCGGTGGAGAACGTCTTCGCCGTCTATCAGCGTCCGGGCACCCAGCTCGGCATCGTGCAGTCCGATGTGCTGGCCTTCGTCGCCCGCGTCGAGACCGACCCGGTGCTCAAGCGGATCGCCAAAAAGATCAAGATGGTGTTCCCGCTCTACAACGAGGAGATCCACATCCTCGGCCGGAAGAATATCACCGATTTCGACGAGCTCGCGGACAAGCGCGTGGCCGTCGGTCGCGAGGGCAGCGGCACCTATCTGACGGCCCGTCTCCTGTTCAAGGTCGCGGAGGTGGAACCGCGACAGATGGTGAACATCGACACCGACGAGGCGCTGGCCGAGCTCAAGGCGGGTCGAATCGACGCGATGTTCTATGTCGCCGGCGCGCCGGTGAAGCTCTTCGCGGAGAGCGTCACGGCCGCCGACAATCTGACGCTGATCCCCGTGACCAACAAGAGCGTCATCGAGTTTTACCCGACCGCCGAGATTCCGGCGAATATGTACGGATGGCAGACGAAGCCGCTGCCCACGGTCGCCGTCAAGTCGGTCCTGGTGTCCTTCGACTTCCGCCGGCTCGATTGCGATAACGTCGGCCGCTTTGCCCAGCTCCTCGCCTCGAACATCGGCTGGCTCCGGGACAACGGTCACGCCAAGTGGAAGTCGGTTCAGCTTGATTATCCGCTGAAGGGCTGGGAACAGTACGACTGCGTTCGGAAGTACGTCGGGCGCGCCGGACCCACGCCGGCCCCCGCGAAATCTTCGGAGAATCCGGTTCTGGACGCCATCAAGGGCATGCTGCGTGACTAGCGGCGCGTCCGTCGACGACGCCGGACAATCGGCGGCGGGACCCGAGCGCAGCCTGCATCTCGCTGGATCCATCGTCAAGGGCCGATACCGTGTCAACGCCATTGCCTCGGTGAGCCGAGACGTGGTCGTTTACGCGGCAGAGGACATCCGGTATCAGCGGCTGATCGCGCTGAAGGTGCTCCGGGACGAATTCGCGGCAGACCCGGCATTCGTGAACGCGGTGCGGGATCAGGCCAACACGCTGGCCTTGCTTTCGCACGCCCACCGGGGTGTGGCGCGAGTATACGAATGCGACGCGATGCACGATGGCCGGTTGTTCGTGGCCGTCGAGCGGACCAAGGGTGCCACGCTCCGTGAAGTCCTCGATGCGCGCGGCCCGCTCTTTCCGTCCACTGCCCTGCGCATCGCCAGTTGGGTCGGCGAGGCGCTCGAGGCGCTCCATCACAGCAAGATCATTCACGGCGAGCTCGGACCCGATTCGGTCCTGATTGCTCCAGACGCCTACGGCACGGAGCATGTCACCCTCGTCGGCGTTGAGCTCACCGCCGCGCACCGGACTCCGATGGGCCTTCGTCTGCACGAGGCGGCGCCCTATCGTGCACCAGAACAGATCGAGCGCGGCGAGACGGCCGAGTCCGCCGACGTGTTTGCGCTGGGAATGCTGCTACGGGAGCTGTTGACGGCCGCGGCCGTGTGGGCAGCCGGGACGACCGGCGCGCCCCCGACCCTGCCCCCGGCGACGGAGCGAATCATCACCACGGCACTCAAAGCGCGACCCGAGGATCGCTACCCCGACCTCAGCGTGATGGTCAACGACATATGGGGCGCGCAGGCGGCGCTCGCCCAGCCGGAGTTACGCGTGCGCCCGGTGAAGCCGAGGTCGCCGATGGCCATTCGCCCGCGACCTTCCCGGTTCCCTCTCACACTGCGCATCGCAGGCGCCATCCTCGCCGCAGGTGTCATTGCCGTCATCGTCTGGCTCGCGTCTTCCGACCGAATCGTCTCGCACTTTCGCGCCCGGGTTACCGTGCCCACGCCCGCTGTCGATCCCGTCGAACGGAGCCAGATTTCGCCGCCGGCTCAGCCTCTCCCGGCCGAGCCGGCCAGCGTTCCGGCATCGGCGGCGACGGCTGCTCCCGGCGGGACATCGATGCGCCCGGAATCCCAGCCCGTCAAGGACGCCTCGCCCGTGGAGGAGCGTGCCCCTGTGGTCGTCAAGCCGGCGCCCGCGCCGGTGGCCGTGCGGCCAGAGCGGGCCCGGGCACCGGCCGCGGCACCGGTCGTCGTCGACCGTCCGCGTAGTCCCGTCGAGTCCCGCGCGCCGGCCGATCGGCCGGCCATCGACGCGCGCGACGGCAGCGCCATCATCGACTGGCTGCTGGAGAATCGGCGGTAGCAAGCCGCTAGGCCTCGCCGGCGGCTGCGGGATCGCCTCAGCCGACCTCGCCGCGAATCTTGGATCGTGGCGGTGAATCCACGACTTCTCCTCTACGAGAGTGGCGCTCGAGGCTGCGGGAGTAACGATAGAATCATCGGAGATGATCACCTGCCCCGGCTGCGACACAGAGGCGGCCCCCGGCTTCGCGTTCTGCCCCCGGTGCGGCCGGCGGCTGCCGAGCCCCTGCGACGCGTGCGGCTTCCCGTGCGAGCCCGATTTCGCGTTCTGTCCTCGCTGCGGCGCCGCGCGGAGCCCGAACACTCCGGTGAGGCCCGCGCAGCCCCAGAAGCCAGCCGACCCGTCGCACGAGGCCGACCGCCGCCCGGTGACCGTGCTGTTCGCCGACTTGTCGGGATTCACGACGCTCTCCGAGCGACTCGACCCCGAGGACGTCCGCTCGTTCCAGAACGCCCTGTTCGAGACGCTCTCCGCCGCCATCGCCCGCTACGACGGCTTCGTGGAGAAATTCGTGGGCGACGCCGTGCTCGCGGTCTTCGGCGCGCCTGTCGCCCACGAGGACGATCCGGCGCGCGCGTGCGCCGCCGCGCTCGAAATGCTCGAACGCGGCGCGACTCTCAGCCGTCAGTGGGCCGCCCGTCTCGGCCAGCCCGTGACGCTGCACGTCGGAATCCACACGGGCCCGGTGGTGGCCGGCAGCCTCGGCGGCGCGAGCGGCGCCGGCGCGGCGTACGCCGTGACGGGTGACACGGTCAACACGACGGCGCGGCTGCTGGCCTCGGCCGCGCCCGGGACCATCCTGGTCTCCGAAGCCACCTACGCCCTCGCCCAGCACCGCTTCGCGTTCGAATCGGCGGGGCAGGTCACGCTCCGCGGCAAGGCCGAGCCGATCGCCGTTCGACGTCTCGTCGGTGTCCTCGCCGAGCCGGGATCGGCCCGCGGCCTGGCGGGGCTCGGCCTCGCGGCGCCATTCGTCGGACGCAAGGACGAGCTGGACCAGCTGCTGGCCGCGTTTGAACGCATGGAGTGTGGGCAGGCCCAGGTCGTGAGCCTGGTCGGCGAGGCCGGCACCGGGAAGTCGCGGCTCATCGCCGAATTCCTGGCCCGGCTCGACGCGGACGGGCGTCTGGCCCGGATCGCGCTGCGGCGGGCCGCGTGCGCGTCACTCGGCGAGCCCACGTACGGCGTCTTCGGCTCACTTTTCCGCGGCGCGTATCAGGTAGAGCCCAAAGACTCGCTGGAGGTCGCGCGACAGAAGCTCGTCAGCGGGCTCCGCGCGCTCGGTGCGCGTGACGACGAGGCGGCGATGATCGCGCCGGTGCTCAGCTACGTGCTCGGGGTCGAGGAAGCGATGCATCCCGACGTCGAGCCCGAGCAGCTCCGCCGCCAGATCGCGCTGGCGGCGCGCGCGCTGATCGAACGGCGGCTCGACAAGGAGCCTCTCTTGATCCTCGTCGAGGATCTGCACTGGGCCGACACCGCCTCGGTCGACCTGCTTCGCCAGGTAGTCGATCAGCTCGCGAGCCGGCCGCTGCTGGTGCTTCTCTCGCACCGCCCCGAGACCCGGCCGCCCCTGGTAACCCGCGCCGCGCAATCGGTGATCCGGCTCACGCCGCTCTCCCGCGACCAGACGCGCGAGCTGGTGGCTGGGCTGTTCGCGGCGCCCGTGGGCGGCCGGCTGGAACAGCTCCAGGATTTCGTCGCGACGCGCGCCGGCGGCAATCCGTTCTTCGTCGAAGAGGTCGTCCGCAGTCTGGTCGACAAGGGCGTGCTTTCGCGCCAGGGCGATCGCTGGACGTGCGCCGAGGCATCCGAAGCGCTCGACGTGCCGGCGACCCTCCAGGGCCTGATGCTTTCGCGCGTCGACCGCCTGCCCGCCGATGCCCGGCGGCTTCTTCAAGAGTCGGCGGTACTCGGACCCGTCTTCGAGGAGGCGCTCCTGCGCACCGTCGCCACGACGCCCGCCGCCTTCGACAAGGCGCTCGATCCGCTCGTCGAATCCGACCTGATCCAGGCCGCGGGACAGCTGCACGAGCGAGGCCGATACCGGTTCACCCACACACTCGTGCACGAGGTGGTCTATCAGAATCTCCTGCTCGCGCGACGGACCGAGCTTCACGAGCGCGTGGGCCGGGCGCTCGAGCGCGCGGCCGGCCCGCACCCCGAGCGGCTGAGCGACCTCGAAGCCCTCGGCCACCACTGGAGCCTCAGTGCCGACCGGCCGCGCGGCGCGCGCTATCTGGTCGCCGCCGGCGACTGGGCGCGCGGGGTCTACGCGAACGACGACGCGATCCGCCACTACCAGCGGGCGCTCCAGACTCTCGCCGGGAGCGCCGGCGGCGAGGCCGACGCCCGGGCGGCGCGCGAGCGGCTCGCCGATCTGCTGGGGCTCACCGGGCGGCGGACCGAGGCGCTCACGCACTACGAGACGCTGCGGGAACAGCTGGCGGCCGATCACGCGGCCGCCGCGCGCATGCTCCGCAAGATCGGCGCGCTTCACTGGGATGCCGGCGACCGCGATCGGGCTGCGGTCTGCTTCACCGATGGTCTCAGGCACCTCGGCGACGGCGGCGATCCGATCGAGCGTGCCCATCTCTTCCAGGAGATGGGGCGACTGGCGTTTCGCGCCGGCGACAACGCCGCCGCGATCGGCTGGGCCGAGCGCGCGCTGGCCGAGGCGACGCAGGAGAACGACGCCGCCACCGAGCCCGAGCGCCTCCGCGAGGCGGCCATCATGCGAATCCAGGCGTATAACACGCTCGGCGTGGCCCTGGCGCGCACCGGCCGCCTCACCGAAGCGGTCGAGCAGATCGAGCGCAGCATCGGCCTGGCCGAGGAGCGCGAGCTCCTGCAGGCCGCCTGCCGCGGCTACACGAACCTCGGTGTGCTCTACAGCTCGCTGGACCCCCGACGTAGCATCGAGACCTGCCTGCGCGGGCTCGAGACCGCCAAGAAGGTCGGCGATCTCGGGTTCCAGTCGCGGCTCTACGCGAACCTCGCGGTGGCGTACTGCGCGCTGACCGATCGCTGCGAGGCCGAAGGCGTGGAAGCGGCGCAAGCCGCCATCGATCTCGACCGCCGGCTCGGGCTGCTCGATCACCTGGCCGTACCGCTGATCGTGCTAGGCCAGATTCACCAGTGCAACGGCGAGCACACCCAGGCCTTCGCGATGTACCAGGAGGCGCTGGGGCTGGCCGAACAGGTCGGCGAGCCCCAGCTTCTGTTCCCCTGCTACGACGGCCTGGCCACCCTCTACCTCGATACGGGAAACCGGCGGCTGGCCGAAACCTATCTGGCCAAGGCTCAGGGAGTCTGCGAGCGCGCCGGAGTCGAGCCGGACTCGCTCATGGTGTTACCGTTCCTGTATTGAAGTCGCCAGTGAAAACGCTCGGAGGAGACTGACATGACGAACAACGATCCGCGTCCGCCGGTCGCGCCCGGTGAGCCCGCTCCGGACTTCACCCTGCCGGCGGTGGATGGTAAGGAGCCTGTGTCCCTGGCCGACTACCGGGGCAAGAGTCCCGTGTTCCTTGGCCTTCTCATCGGCCTGTGGTGCCCATTCTGCCGGCGCCAGATCGCGAAGATGGGAACGAACGAGGCCAGGCTGAAGGCGCTCGGAGTGGAAACGGTCGGCGTCGTGGCGACGGAGCCGGAGAATGCCCAGCTCTACTTCAAGTTCCGCCCGACCCGCCTGCGCCTCGGCGCCGATCCGGAGCTCACGACGCACCGTCTGTATGGCTTGCCGAAGCCGGCCGTGACCGACGAGTTCATGAAGCAGTTCGAGGCCACGCGGGTGAATCCTTTCGGGGAGTTCCCCGAGCCCTTGCCCCTCCCGAAGACGCCCGAGGCTTCAGCAAAGCTCGACGGCTACAAGGAAACCGACACCGACCAGGGTGAGATGATGCGGCAGTTCCCCCAGCTCAAGGGTCACTTCTTGATTGACCGTGACGGCATAGTCCGATGGGCGAACATCGAGTGCTCCCGGGAGGGCATCACAGGGATCGGGAAATTCCCGTCCGAGGAGGAGATTCTCGCGGCGGTGCGCGCCCTGCCAGGACGCTAGCCGACCTCGCCCCGGATCTTCGTGTGCAGGGCGCCCAGCGTGTCGACGATGGCGTCGACGGAGCGGGCGCCCGACTGGAAGATCGCGGTCGCGTTGATGGCGACCCACTCGAAGCCCATCTTCTTGAGCTCGACGACCCGCGCGACCACGCGATCGTGCTCGACGTAGAAGCGCTTGCCGCTCGCGTCGCGCGGCGGCGACGCGACCATCGCCTGTAGCCCGATCGTCTTCGGGTCGCGGCCGGCCGCGGCGGCGGAGCGATGGATCGTGTCGATCGCGGAACGCGCGCTCGCCTCGTCGGCGATCTGGTTGCCGAGCCAGCCGTCGCCGAGCTCGCCCACCCGGCGCAGCGCCCGCTCCGAGCGGCCGCCGATCCAGATCGGCAGGCGCGCGCCCTGCGGCGGCTTCGGCTCCATGCCGATCGCCGTCAACTGGTAGTGCTGCCCCTTGAAGTCGATCTGCGTGTCGCTCCAGCAGGCCCGAAGAAGCCGGATTGCCTCGTCCATGCGGGCGCCGCGCGTGTGAAAGTTCTCGCCGAGGGCCTCGTACTCTGATTCCTGCCAGCCGACGCCTACGCCCAGGCGCACGCGCCCGCCCGAGAGCGTGTCGAGCGTGCTCACCTGCTTGGCCACCAGCGTGGGATGGCGCTGCGGCAGCACGAGCACCTCGGTGCCGAGCCCGACGCGCGTCGTGACGGCCGCCATGTACGCAAGGGCCATGAAGGCTTCCAGGATCGGCATCTGCGCCGGATACGGGCCGGGCTCGCGGCCGGCCATCGGGAAGCCCATCACCACGTGGTCGAACATGTCGATCTGGTCGTAGCCGATCTGCTCGATAGCCTGGGCCAGCCGCATCACGCCCTTGGGCCCTTCGCGGTACGCGACGCTGGGGAATTCGATGGAGAGTTTCATGGCGGGAGCGTACCGCGCTACCCTGCGCGCATGCCAGTGACCGACGCCGATGCGCTCGTCTCCGCGGTCAACGCCGATCCCGAGTTCGTTCTCGCCGCCCGCT
>Ga0134123_10003246_pt1 | contig 10586 bp, 8 predicted proteins | sample KB303_FD_96460 | JGI IMG/M metagenome (GOLD analysis project Ga0134123, IMG submission 96460) | Terrestrial soil microbial communities without Nitrogen fertilizer from Kellogg Biological Station, Michigan, USA - KB3-0-3 | ecosystem: Environmental > Terrestrial > Soil > Unclassified ...
CCCGACCCCGCTCACCGGCGTGCCGGTCGCGCACAAGGCCATATTCGTCACCCGCGATTTCCCTTCGACCGCTTCGTCACGAATCCTCGAGGGCTACATGAGCCCGTTCGACGCCACGGTGGTCGAGAGATTGAAGGATGCCGGAATGGTTGCGCTCGGAAAGCTCAACTGCGACGAGTTTGCAATGGGCTCGTCCAACGAAAACAGCCATTACGGCAACGTGCTCAACCCCTGGGACAGGACCGCGGTACCGGGTGGCAGTTCCGGCGGTTCTGCGGCCGCGGTCGCCGCGAGAATCGCCCCGGCGGCCACAGCCACCGATACCGGCGGATCCATTCGCGAGCCGGCAGCGTTCTCCGGCGTTACCGGCATCAAGCCGACTTACGGACGCGCATCGCGCTGGGGAATGATCGCCTTCGCCTCCAGCCTGGACCAGGCCGGCATCATGACCCGGTCGGCAGAAGATGCCGCGCTGATCTTCAACGCCATGCTCGGATTCGATCCGAAGGATTCGACCAGCGTCGAGCGCGACGCCGAGGACTACACGCGGTCGCTGAACCTCGATCTGAAAGGCCTGCGCCTGGGCGTGCCGAAGGAGTTCTTCGGCAAGGGCCTGCACGCCGATGTCGAAAAAGCTGTGCGCGAGGCGCTCGCCGAGTACGTAAAGCTCGGCGCCAGGCTGGTGGACATTTCGCTCCCCAACGCGGCACTCGGCATCCCGGTCTACTATGTGATCGCGCCGGCGGAATGCTCCTCGAACCTGAGCCGCTTCGATGGTGTGCGCTACGGCCACCGCGCGGGAAACTATGCCGACCTCGTCGATATGATCAAGAAGTCGCGTTCCGAAGGCTTCGGCCCCGAACCGAAGCGCCGAATCCTGATCGGCACCTATGTACTGTCGCACGGCTATTACGATGCCTACTACATCCAGGCGCAGAAGGTGCGCCGGATCATTGCCGACGAGTTTCAACGCGCCTTCCGCGAATGCGACCTGATCGCCGGCCCGGTCACCACCAGCGTGGCTTTCGGCTTCGGCGAGAAGGCCGCGGATCCGGTGGCGATGTATCTGTCGGACCTGTACACCATTCCCGGCAGCCTGGCCGGAATTCCGGGGATGAGCATTCCCTGCGGCTTCGGCGCGAAGAACCGGCCGGTCGGCCTGCAACTGATGGCCAACTACTTCGATGAGGCGCGGCTGCTCGGCGCCGCCCACCGCTACCAGCAGGCGACCGACTGGCATTTGCGGGTTCCACCCGCGGCGAAAGAGTGATGAGCGATGCGTGATGAATCAGGAAAAAAGGTGTTGAAGCCGCGAAGGCCTTTTACGCATTTCCCTCGTCCCTCACCCCTTATGGGCAGCGCCCGGTATCCAGCGAAGTCGGGCGCCCCTCACCCCTCACCAGAGCGATAGCGTATGGAATGGGAAATCGTCATCGGCATCGAGACCCACGCGCAACTCTCAACGCGCTCGAAGATCTTTTCGCCGGCATCGACCGCCTTCGGCGCGGCGCCCAATACCCAGGCCTCCGAGATCGACATGGCGTTGCCCGGTACGTTGCCGGTCCTCAACAAGGGCGCGGTGGAGCGGGCTATCCGTTTCGGGCTGGCGGTCGACGGCACCATCAATCCACGCTCAATCTTCGCGCGCAAGAACTATTTCTACCCGGACCTACCCAAGGGCTACCAGATCAGCCAATACGAAATTCCCATCGTGCAGGGCGGGCATATCGCGATCGTTTCACCCACGCGCGGCGACATCAAGGTGCGCCTTACCCGTGCCCATCTCGAGGAAGACGCCGGCAAATCGCTGCATGAAGATTTTGCCGGCATGAGCGGTATTGACCTGAACCGCGCCGGCACGCCCTTGCTGGAAATCGTCTCGGAGCCGGACATGTTCTCCGCCGAGGAAGCGGTCGCCTATGCCAAGGCACTCTACAAGCGAATCGTCCAAGAGATCGAAATCTGCGATGGCAACATGCAGGAGGGTTCGTTCCGCTGTGATGCCAATGTTTCGGTGCGGCGTCCCGGGGCACCGCTCGGCACGCGCCGCGAGATCAAGAACCTGAACTCCTTCCGCTTCCTGCAGCAGGCGATCGAGTACGAAGTGAGGTGGCAGATCGATAGCCTGGAGGACGGTGGCAAGATTCAGCAGGCGACAGTGCTGTTCGATCCCGATACCGGCGAGACGCGCATGATGCGTACAAAAGAGGACGCACATGACTATCGCTATTTCCCCGATCCGGATCTGTTGCCGCTTGTGGTTTCGGAAGAATGGAAGGAGCAAATCAGGAAATCGATGCCGGAATCTCTGCAGACCCAGCATCAGAAGATGCTCGCCTACGGCCTTTCGGCTCAGCAGGCAGATCAACTCACCGCCAGTCGCAGCACGTCCACATTCGCGCTGTCCACTTTTGCCAGCGCCTCCAGGGAAGACGTGCCCATGCTTTCAAATTGGATCCTCGGACCCGTGAGCGCGAAGGTGAATCAGGAAGGCATCGATCTGGGCCAGAGGATGGACGATTTGCCCGAAGCGCTTGCGTGGTTGTCGAGGCGGGTTTCGGATGGCACGATCTCCAACACCGCCGCATCCAGCGTTGTCCTTGATGCATTGTGGGCAAGGCAAGGAAGCGTGGACGAGATCATCGAACGTAATGGCCTGAAGCAGATTTCGGACAGCGGCGCGATCGAGAAGATCGTTGACGAAGTGATTGCTGCGAACGCGCAGCAGGTTGCGGACTACCGGAGCGGCAAGGAAAAGGCCTTCAATTCTCTGGTCGGTCAGGTGATGAAGGTCAGCAAGGGCAAGGCCAATCCGGCGCTGATCAACGAATTGCTTAAGAAAAAACTGGCCCGGTGACCAGCTACTTGCCGGCCGTCTTCAGTTCACGGTAACGCAGCTTGTCGGCGTCATATCGGGCGCGCACCGAGTCGGCGTAGCTCTTTTTCTTCTGCACTTCGTCCGTGAGGGCCGAAACTTCCCTCTGCTTCGCCTCGATATCCTCGAGCAGGTGCGGCGGGATCGCTTTCTTCTGTCCTGCCAGGATTTCGGCCTGCGACTTCAACTCCAGGAGCTTCTTGTCCACCTTTGCAAGCCTGCTTTCGGAGGTCTTGATTGCCTGCAGCGGGATGGCAAGGCTGCGGTCCCTCGCCAAGTCGATTTCCTCCTCAGTCGTGTAGGTCGCTGTAAGAGCACGATCACGGCGCTGGCTTTCGGCGGATTCCTTGGCTCCAGCCGTCCCACCTGCGGCCGGCTTGGCAGCGGGAACAGGCTTGGTGGTTTCGTGTTTCTTGACCACCCGCCCCTGGCGATTCATCTCCTCGGTTTGCCCGCATTCCGGCGTGAACTGGTCCGAGTAATAGATCTTGCCGCGGGCGTCCACGCATTTGTAGGTGACCGGGCCGGCAGGGGCGGGCTTGCGTTTCTGTTGCGCCCCTGCGGGACCGGCAACTGCCATGGCTATGGCGAGGGCTGCCAGCGGACAGATCAGTTTCATGCGGATACCCCGTACTCTTTGCGATAGCGTTCAACCGCTTGCAACTGCCGTGCCATATCCGCGCGCGCGCCCAGGAAAGCAGTGAGGTCTTCGAGCGTGGCAATACTGATGACCGGGATGCCGAACTGGCTGCGCACCTCCTGGGTGGCGGATTGCGAGCCGCTGCCGCGTTCCATCCGGTCTAGCGCGATGACTACGCCGCAGGGCGTGGCGCCGCCGGCGCGAATGATCTGCACCGATTCGCGCACCGAAGTCCCCGCCGAAATCACGTCGTCCACGATCAGCACTCTTCCCGCGAGCGGCGCGCCCACGGTAATGCCGCCTTCGCCATGGTCCTTGGCTTCCTTGCGGTTGAAACAGAACGGCACGTTTCGCCCAATTTCGGCCAGCGCAACCGCGACTGCGGAGACGAGGGGGATGCCCTTGTAGGCCGGGCCGAACAGCATGTCGAAGGGAGCATCGGCGGCGGCGATGGCTTTCGCGTAGAATTGCCCGAGCTTTCGCAGGGCCTCGCCGTCGTTGAACAAACCGGTGTTGAGGAAATAAGGGGACAGACGGCCGGCCTTGGTCTTGAACTCGCCGAAGCAGAGAACACCGCGGGCCAGGGCAAATTCAATAAACTCCTGCCTGAAATTTTTCATTGCCCGTCGTGCGAATTGTCACCCTCAATCTAAACGGCATACGTTCGGCAGTCAACAAAGGCTTTCTGGAGTGGATGTCCACGCAGGAAGCCGACGCGATTTGCGTCCAGGAGATCAAGGCGCAGGATTGCGACCTCGCCGAAAGGGTGCGCAATCCCGACGGCTACCAAGGCTACTTTCATTGCGCCGCGCGGCCCGGCTACAGTGGCGTCGGCATCTATTGCCGCAGGAAACCGGACCAGATCGTCTCCGGACTGGGCATCGCGGACATCGACGCCGAGGGCCGTTATCTGGAGGCGCGCTTCGGAAATTTGAGCATCGTGTCGGTTTATGTTCCGTCCGGAACGACTTCGCCCGAGCGCCTGGCGATCAAGTTCAGCTTCATGGCCCGCTTCATCGGGTCGCTGCACCAATTGGCGCAGAGCCTCCGCGACGTCATTCTGTGCGGCGACTGGAACGTCGCGCACAAGCAAATCGACCTGAAGAACTGGCGATCCAATCAAAAGAACTCCGGCTTTCTGCCCGAGGAACGAGAGTGGTTCTCCGGCGTATTGGACAAGCTCGGCTATGAAGACGTGTTCCGGCGCCTGAACCAGGAACCGGAGCAGTACACCTGGTGGTCCAACCGCGGCCAGGCATGGGCCAAGAACGTGGGCTGGCGGATCGATTACCAGCTCGCCACACCCGCCATCGCAGCCAAAGCCAGAAGTGTGGCGATCTACAAGGCGCAGCGATTCAGCGATCACGCCCCTCTCACCATCACCTATGACTACCCGATGGTTTAGCGATCTGCGCGGCAGCCTGCCGCAAGGTGTGCGTCCCTATTTTGAAGCCGCGCCTCTCGCGGCGTTGTTCCTCGGCATCTCCTCCGGCTTCGCTTACGCGATGATCGGGGCGACCCTGACCACGCGCCTCGCCCAGCATGGCGTCACCAAGAGCGCGGTGACCGCGTTTGTGCTGGCGATCCTGGCCTACAACTTCAAGTTCCTGTGGGCGCCGATCATCGACAATGTCCGGCTGCCGCTGATCGGCAGATGGGGGCAACGGCGCAGCTGGCTGTGGCTGATCGGTGTGCTGGTAATGGCCGCCGTCGCCTTTCTCGGCATCGCGAATCCGGACGAGGCGCTCTATATGGTCGCGATCGCCGCGCTCACCGCGGCCGTGGCCGGAGCAACGTTCGACATCATCATCGACGCGTACCGCATCGAGTTGCTCGAACCGCGCCAGCTCGGTGCGGGTTCCGGCATGTCACAGTACGGCTGGCGGATCGGCGCGGCGGCGGCCGGCGCGCTCGCCCTGGTCCTCGCCCACCGGATCGGCTGGACCGCGGCGTATTTTGCCTGCGCGGCCTTCGCGCTCCCGGCCATGCTGGTCGGCGTGGTGATGGGCGAACCCAAGCGGCATCGCGAACCCGCCAAACCGCACGGAGTTGTGGAAGCGATCGTCGCTTACTTCAGCCCGCTGCTGGAGTTTTTGCGGCGCCAGGGAGCGCTGGTGGTGCTGCTGTTCGTGCTCATCCACAAGATCGGCGACACGCTTGCCAACCTTACGCTGCGGTTGCTGTTCCAGGATCTCGGCTTCACCAACGATGAGGTCGCTTTCTACGACGTCGGCCTCGGATTTGTCGCCCTGCTGATTGGCGTGTTCGTCGGCGGATTGCTGTATGGTCGGCTCGGGATGAAGCGTTCCGTCCTGATCAGCCTGATCCTGATGGCGGTGTCGAACATCAGCTTCGCCGCGCTGGCCTGGGCCGGCCACACCAATATCGGCATGGCCGCAGCGATCGGTTTCGAGAACTTTGCCAGCGGCATCGGCGGGGTAACGGTGGTGGCTTACCTGTCCGCGCTGTGCAATTTGCGTTTCACCGCGACCCAGTATGCCCTGCTCTCGGCGCTCGCGAGCATCGTCGGCCGCTTCCTCACCGGCACGACCGTCGGAGCGCTTATCGATGCGATCGGCTATGTGAACTTCTACTTGCTGACCACCGTGGTGGCATTTCCAGGCGTGATCCTGTTCTGGTTCATGATGCGCTCCGGACTCGCCGATGTTTCGATCGGCTCTGCGGGCAAGGAAAACGGCGACCCCTGATCCATACTTCCCGATTCGCGGCTACGCACTGCTGCAGTCGGCGACAAGGAGATCTCAGGCGCGCAAACCGGTGTCGAAGCGGTAGACCGCGAGCGCGCCCCGCAGATTGGGCAGCACGTTCACCGGTTTGGCGCCGTCCATCACCAGGCGTTCGAGAATGCGCACGCTGTGGGTTCTGCAGTAAGCCTCGAAGTCGCGGATGGTGAACAGGTGGATGTTCGGGGTGTCGTACCACTCATAAGGCAGATCCTTCGATACCGGCATGCGCCCGGCGATGATCTGCAGCCGGTGGCGCCAATAACCGAAGTTCGGGAACGTGACGATACCCTCGCGGCCGACCCGCAGCATGTCCTTGAGGATGCGCTCGGTGTGACGCACTGCCTGCAGAGTCTGCGACAGGATAACGTAGTCGAATGAATTCGACTCGAATCCCGACAGCCCCGACTCCAGGTCGTTCTGCAGCACATTCACGCCGTTGCGCACGCAGCCCAGCACCCGGACATCGTCGATCTCGATGCCGTAGCCGGTCACCCCGCGCGCCTCCTTCAAGTGGCGCAACAGCGATCCGTCCCCGCAGCCCAGATCGAGCACCTGCGCATTCGGTTTGATCCACTTCGCGATGGCCGCAAAATCGGAGCGCCCGGAACGCGTAGCGGGGATCGCGGTCGCGCTCATCTGCCTGCGCCCTGCAGCACGATATTGTCGAAGTAGGTATGGATCAGGTCGTGGTAGCGCCGGTCCTCCATCAGGAACGCGTCGTGGCCGTGGGGCGCGTCGATCTCCGCGTAGCTCACGTTCAGGCGATTGTCGACCAGCGCCTTGATGATCTCGCGAGAACGCGCCGGCGAAAAACGCCAGTCCGACGTAAACGAGACCAGCAGGAAACCCGCTTTTGCAGGTTTCAGCGTTGCCGACAGGTCGCCGCCGCAGGCCGCGGCCGGGTCGAAATAATCCAGTGCCTTGGTAATGCGCAAGTAGGTGTTGGCGTCAAAGCGCTCGGCAAACTTGTCTGCCTGGTGGCGCAGGTAAGACTCGATCTGGAACTCGACGTCGAAATTGAATTTGAACCCGCCTGCGCGCAGTTCGCGGCCGAATTTTTCCGCCATCGCGTCGTCCGAGAGATAAGTGATGTGTCCGATCATGCGCGCGATGCGCAATCCGCGCCTTGGCACCACCCCATGGGAGTAGAAATTGCCGCCATGAAAATCCGGATCGGTGGTGATTGCCTGGCGCGCGACTTCGTTGAAGGCGATGTTCTGCGCCGAGAGTCGCGGCGCAGCCGCAATCACGATCGAATGGCGCACGCGGTCCGGCTGGCTGATGGCCCACTGCAGGGCTTGCATCGCGCCGAGGCTTCCGCCCATCACCGCGGCGAATCGTTCGATGCCCAACCGGGTGGCCAGCCGCGCCTGCGCCTCGACCCAATCGTCCACCGTCACCACCGGAAAATCGGCGCCCCATGGCTTGCCCGTCGCCGGATTGATGCTGGCGGGACCGGTCGAGCCGTGACAGCCGCCCAGGTTATTGACGCCGACAACGAAGAAACGATCGGTGTCCACCGGCTTGCCGGGGCCGATCAGGTTGTCCCACCAGCCGACGTTCTCCGGATCGTCGGCATAGACTCCGGCGACATGGTGCGAGGCATTCAACGCATGACAGACCAATACCGCATTGCTACGCGTGGCGTTGAGAGTGCCGTAGGTTTCGTAGGCGAGATCGTACGAATCCAGCCGCGCGCCGCTCTTGAGCGCGATCGGCTCATCGAAATGCGCAAGGCTCGGATTGACGACGCCGACGGAACCTTCTGGTGGCATGGGACGCAGGGGCCTGGTTTTGCGCGGATTATATCCGCCGGCCGCTAGGTTAAGGGCGGTTTGACGACCGCGAGCCGGCGCAGCATCTGCCGCACCGCGTCGGTCCTCATGTCGCGAAAAAGCAGCGCTTCCTCCGACTCCTTGGCAAGCAACACCGTATCGTCATAGGTCATGTCACGGCGCAAAACGATTTCACCGGGCGTGGCAAGCTCGGTCCCGGTGCGATCGGTCAGGCGGTAAGCGACCCGATACCGCAACTCGAATTCGCGCACCTTGCCGCCGCTCGACAGCGACAGGATGTGCTTTTCCTGCGACTCCCCGATGATTTCGATTACCGCCTCGGCCTCCTCGCGGGTTTCCACGATCCGGGTGTTGCTGCCGGCACGGATGGCCCGTTCGAGATCGTTGGCAAACACCGAGAACGCCGGCGTTTCCACGCGCATCGTCTGAAATGGAATGTTCGCCTGTCCCCGCAGCTGGAAGCCGCAGGCGGAGAGCGTCATCGCCATGAAGAGCATGGCGATGACGAGTGCTGCGTGCTGTGTACCCCTCAAGGGGGTATGAAAAAGAATACTGCGTGCTGAAACAAGAAAAACCTGGATAGCTTTCAAGGCTGCCGGCTTCAGGCTATGTGATCGACTATTTCTATTGCGCATATTGGCTTCACCCGCACTCAGCACTCAGTACTCAGCACTCTCTATACAACTATATTCACCAACCTTCCCGGCACCACCACCACCTTTTTGACCGTATGCCCCGCAATGTGTTTCTGCGCATTCGGATTTTCCATCGCCAGCCGCTCGATGGCGGCGCGGTCCGCGGTGCGCGCCACGCGGATATTACCGCGCAGCTTGCCGTTGACCTGCAACACCAGGTCGATCTCGTCCTTGACCAGCGCGGCCTCGTCCACTTCCGGCCAGGGCGCATCGAGGATGTCGGCGCCGTAACCCAGCTCGCGCCACAGCGTCTGCGCCACGTGCGGCGTGATCGGTGCCAGCAATCGCAATAGTACCCCCATGGCTTCATGCAACAAGGCGGCACGGGTCTGCGCAGAGAGCGCGGCCACCGCGTCGCCGTCCAGCAGATTCAGAATCTTGTGGGCGGCCGAGGCGACGGTATTGAACTGTTTGCGCTCGTAGTCGAAGTTCGCCTGGTGCAGGTGCTGATGCAAATCGTGCCTCGCCTCCCTGGTCAGGCCGTCCACGGCGCGTGCCTTCCCGTCCCTGATCAAGGCCCGGTTATCGTGCGCGAACTTCCACAAACGGCGCAGAAACTTGTAGGCGCCCTCCACGCCTTCGTCATTCCAGGCCAGCGTATCCTCGGGCGGCGAGGTGAACATCATGAAAAACCGCGCAGTGTCGGCGCCGTACTGATCGATCAACGCCTGCGGATCCACGCCGTTGTTCTTCGACTTCGACATGGTGCGGATGCCGCCAGATTCGACCGGGTTGCCGTCGGACTTGAGCACGGCGCCCGTGCGCTTGCCCTGGCCGTCCATCTCGAGCTCTACGTCGCCCGGATTGAAGTACTGGATGCGGCCGCCATCGGTCTTGCGCAGGAAAATTTCATTCAGCACCATGCCCTGGGTGAGCAGCCGGGTGAACGGCTCGTCCACCTTGACCATTCCGAAGTCGCGCATCACCTTGGTCCAGAAGCGCGAATAGAGCAGATGCAGGATGGCGTGCTCGATGCCGCCAATGTACTGGTCCACCGGCAGCCAGTAATTTACCCGCTTATCCACCATGCTTGCGTGCTGATCGGCGCAGGCGAAGCGCATGTAGTACCAGGACGAGTCAACGAAGGTGTCCATGGTGTCGGTCTCGCGCTTGGCCGGTTTGCCGCATTTCGGGCAAGCCGTATCGAGAAAATCCGCCCGCTTGTTGAGAGGGTTGCCGCTGCCGTCCGGCACGCAATCCTCCGGCAGCACCACCGGAAGCTGGTCGTCGGGAACCGGCACGTCGCCGCAGGAATCGCAATGCACGATCGGGATCGGGCAGCCCCAATAACGCTGGCGCGAAATTCCCCAGTCACGCAGGCGCCAGGTCACCTGCTTTTCGCCAAGGCCTTTCGCCTTGAGGTCCGCCGCGATGGCGTCCACGGACTGCTGATACGACATGCCGTTGTACTTCCCGGAGTTCACGCACACGCCGTAATCGGCGTAGCCGGGCTGCCACGACTCCAACGAATAGGGCTGGCCCTCGACCTCTATGACCTGTCTGATCGGAAGGTCGTATTTCTTGGCGAAAGCGAAATCGCGCTCGTCGTGACCGGGCACGCCCATCACCGCGCCTTCGCCGTAGCTCATCAGTACATAGTTGCCGACCCACACTTCGATCCTTTCACCGGTCAGCGGATGGTCGACGAACATTCCGGTGGGCATGCCCTTCTTTTCCTGGGTTGCGATCTCGGCTTCCTGCACGGCGCCGCGTTTGCATTCCTCGACGAAATCGGCGAGACCGGGATTGCCCCTGGCGGCTGCGGCAGCAAGCGGATGCTCCGCGGCGACCGCGACGAAAGTCACGCCCATGATGGTGTCGGCTCGGGTGGTA
>Ga0134123_10003249_pt1 | contig 10580 bp, 11 predicted proteins | sample KB303_FD_96460 | JGI IMG/M metagenome (GOLD analysis project Ga0134123, IMG submission 96460) | Terrestrial soil microbial communities without Nitrogen fertilizer from Kellogg Biological Station, Michigan, USA - KB3-0-3 | ecosystem: Environmental > Terrestrial > Soil > Unclassified ...
CACAGCGCCAGCGCGGCGGCCAGCGCCAGGCCCGCGGCCAGGCCCGCCACCATCTTGCGACGTCCGCCCACGTTCATCTTCAGCGTCCGGGAGATGACCGCCGAGACGCCGGCGCTGGGGGCCGCGTCGACGACCGGGCGCGCCCGCGAGGTCGAAGAGGTGGTGGCCGGGCTGAGGCCGCGGCCCACCGCCGCGCACAGCTCCTCGGCCAGCGCCAGCGCCGAGGCCGGGCGCTCGGCCGGCTCCTTGGCCAGGCAGCGCAGCACCGCGCGCTCCAGCTCCTCGGACAGGTGCGGGTTGAGGGTGCGCGGGGGCGGCGGCGCCTCCTTGACGTGGCGGACCATCACGTCGGCGTAGGAGCCGCCGGCGAAGAGCTGGCAACCGGTGAGCATGTGGTAGGCGAGGCACCCCACGCCGTAGAGGTCGGCCCGACCGTCCATGACCGCGCCTCGCGCCTGCTCGGGGGCCATGTACTCGGGGGTTCCCAGCACCACCCCCTCGCGGGTCATGCGCCCCTCGGTGCGCTCGAGCTTGGCCAGCCCGAAGTCGAGGAGCTTGACGAACTCGCCGCTGTCGCGCCGGCTGAGGAAGACGTTGGCCGGCTTGAGATCGCGGTGGATGATGTTGCGATCGTGCGCCGCCTGCAGGGCGCAGCAGATCTGCTCGAGGATGCCGACGGCGCGCTCGGCGGTGAAGGGGCGCCCGCCCTCGCTGTACAGGGCATGGTGGAGGTCCTGACCCACCAGGAACTCCATCACCGTGTAGATGTCCTTGCCCGCGGTGACGAAGTCGTAGATGTCGACGACGTTGGGGTGGCGGATGGTGTTGACCGAGCGGGCCTCCTGGAAGAAGCGGGCGATGTTGGTGCGATCGGAGAGCAGCGATCGGTTCAGCACCTTGATGGCCACGGTGCGGCCCAGCTTCTCGTGGATGGCGCGGTAGACGGCGCCCATGCCGCCCGTCCCCAGGCGCTCGACCAGGCGGTAGGCACCCAGCACCGCCACGTCGGCCCGCTCGCGCCCCAGACGCGAGCCGTCTGCTGGGCACCGCTGAACGGTCGCTTCGTACCGGTACCCACAGGTGCCACAAAGCTTGGTCAAAGCGGCGTTCGGATGAGGCACGGTCGAGCTCGCGAGTCCTGAGGTTAGCCGGTCTCCCGGGGCCTTGCCCAGAACGACGATTGCCGCGTCAGGACGCCGCGCTCGAGCGCTCGGTGCCCGTGGCCAGCGCGACGCCCTGCCGGCGTTGACGAGCGGGCAGAAGGGCGATGGCGACCGCGCCCAGGGCGGCGACGGCGGCCAGCAGCTTGAAGCCGGTGCCGTAGCTGTGGGTCTGGTCGTGCATCTTGCCTACCACCAGCGGGAAGACCGCCTCGGCGATGCCATCGAAGGTGACCACGATGCCCATGACCCGCCCGAGCAGCGCCACCCCGAACAGCTCACCGGCCATGAGCGGGATGATCATGTACTCGCCGCCCAGCCCCAGCCCGAACACCACCGCGAAGAGGTAGATGCTGTTGCCGGTGGAGCCCCACACGAGGAGCAGGGCCGCCGTGAGCACCAGCGAGTAGACCGCCAGCATCACCCGCTTGGGGCCCACCTTGTCCGCCAGCCAGCCGGCGCCGAAGCGGCCGAGCAGGCTGACCGCGGCCACCACGGCGATGATCCGGTAGGCCTCGCTCTGGCCGCGGTGCTGGTCGAGCTTGAGGAGCAGCTTGAGGTTGGCGTTCATGCCGCCCACCGCCCCCACCGAGGCGAAGCTGCCCAGGGCCAGCAGGTAGAAGTAGCGGTTGCGCAGCACCTCGCGCAGCGGGGCCGTCGGCACCTTCTTGGGGCCGGGCGCGCTGGTGTCGGTCCTGCGCAGCAGCAGCACCAGCGGCATGCCCAGGAGCACGACCACGCCGCCGAGGATGTGGAGCGCAGCCCGCCAGCCAAAGTGCGTGGTCAGGTAGTCGGACAGGAGCGGCACCACGAAGAAGCCGATGCCGATGCCGACGTAGGCGACGCCCATGGCGGCGCCGCGCTTCTCCTTGAAGTTCTGCGCCAGCAGCACCTGGTTGGGGAGCGGGCCCGCCATCACGTAGGCCAGCGCATTCAGGCAGTAGAAGAACAGGAAGGGGCCGTAGTGGTGGATGCCGCCCAGGCCGGCCACCGCGGCGCCGGCGAGCAGCATGCCGATGATCATCGGGCCCCGCGGCCCCTTGCGATCGATGAGGTAGCCGATGAGCAGGCCGAAGAGCGGGCCGATCAGCACCTTGCCCACGAAGTTGCCCGACTGAACGGTGGCGTACTTCCAGTGCAGGTTGGTGACGAAGAAGTCGTAGTACGTGGGCAGGCCGTACAGGGTCAGCCCCACCACGGCGAAGAGCGCCATGAACGAGGTGGCGATCAGCCGCGCCGAGCTCTTGCCCTCCGGCGCCCCGCTCACGCGCTGTGCTCCCGGCAAACCGTGGATGGCCGCATCCAGCCCTTCTAGACGGGGCGGGGCGGTCTGGACAAGCGCTGATTACAGCGCGATCGGATCGCCGACACGCAGGACGCGCTCACCCTGGCCCGGTGCGACGGTGTTGACGGTGAAGCGGTAGAAGTGATCGAAGCGGGAGGCCTCGGCCCAGGCCGGCAGCGTCTCGCGCCGCCGGTCGGAGAAGCGCTTCTGGAAACCGCTCAGGATCTCGCCGGTGTCCGGGTCGCGGGGTGGCACCGGGCAGCGCTGGCAGGGGTTGGTGCCGCCGAGGGTGGCGGCGCCGATGCGGAAGGCCACGGTGGTGCCGGCGGGGCCGTAGAGCCGATCCTCCCAGAAGGGCGGGACCCCGCCGATCTCGAGGTTGGCCCTGAAACGTCGGCGCACGCTCTGCGCGTCGATCTCGGGGAACCAGCGGGCCACCTCCTCGATGGACGCCGTGCTCACCACGGTGGGACCCGAGGCCTTGCGGTCGTCGGGGAACCCGCCCTCGTCGTCGCACGCCAGCCGGATGGGCTGGCCCAGGGCTCCCGACAGCCACTCGGCCAGGGCTCCCAGGTCGGCGTCGAGCGCGAAGTCGCGGGCGGGGTGATCGGGCGCGGACAGCGTGACCCGATCGGCCGCCTTCGAGTAGCGCGCGCGGATCCGGTGCACGCCGGGGTGGCGCTTGCCGTTCACGTAGTGGGCTTCCCGGTCGAGCATGGCCAGCCGCCGGTCGCCGGCCAGCGCGCCGCCGGGCAAGAGGGCGCACTCATCGAGCACCAGGGCGTCCAGAGCCTTGATGGGGAAGATGCGGATCCCCGCGAGCGCCGGGGTCATCGGTGCTGGTCGAGGAAGTCGCGCAGGTCGGCGGGGAGCGGGCTCTCCACGGTCAGGGCCGCGCCGGTGCGGGGGTGGGGGAAGGTCAGGCGGTGGGCGTGGAGCGCGTGGCGAGGCAGCCCGTCGAAGGCGGCCAGCAGCTCGGGCGTCATCCCGCCGTCGCAGTAGTCCATGAACTGCCTCTCGCCGGCCCGGTAGAGCTTGTCACCGACGATGGGATGCCCCAGCGCCGCCAGGTGCACGCGGATCTGGTGCTGGCGGCCGGTGCGCGGCTCGCACTCGAGCAGCGCGTGCTCGGGGTAGCGCTCGAGCACGCGGTAGTCGGTAACCGAGGGCAGACCGCCCTCGACCACGCCCATCTTCAGCTTGGTGGGGCTGTCCAGGATCCGCAGCGGCAGATCGATGGTCCCCTCTGCGGCTGGGTTGCCGTGCACGATGGCCAGGTAGCTCTTCTTCATCGCCCGGCGAGCGAAGGCCTTCTTCAGGAACGTGGCCGCGTCGGGCTGGCGCGCGATGAGGAGCACGCCCGAGGTCTCGCGATCGATGCGGTGGCAGATCTGCAGCCGCTCGTCGGGGTAACGCTCGCGCAGGAGCGCCACCAGGGTGTTGCGCCAGAACTTGGCGGTCGTGTGCATGGGCAGCCCGGCCGGCTTGTCGATGGCCAGGAAGGTGTCGTCCTCGGCCAGCACCTCGAAGTGCCGGGGCACCGGCGGCTCCTTGGGCGCGGGGCGATCGAGGTGGATGATCTCGCCGCTGCGCACGCCCGAGGAGGGACGGGCCCGCCGCCCGTCGGGCAGCTTCACCTGGGTCTCGATGATCGAACGGATCTTGGTGCGCGAGAGGCGCCGGATGCGGAACTTGAGGAAGTGATCGAGCCGCCAGCCCGCGCACTCGGGGGGCACGCGCAGCCGCAGGGGGATCGTGTCGCCGGCGGTCCCCTCTTTTTGCACCTCGGCCACGACTCAGTTGTTCTCTTTGTCGTGGTTGCGCTCGTCCTGCAGGCGGGCGCCCTCCAGCAACAGGAACGAGGTGGACGAGCCGATCTCGTCGTCGCCCGACACCTCGCCCACGTTGAACTCGAAGCGGCCGCGCGGCCAGCCGAGCATGTCGTAGACCGCGAGCTGCCCGCGGCGGTCGCTCCCCTCGATCTGGGCCCGCACCACCCGCCCCTGGCGCAGGTAGATGCGCCCCACCGCCGGTGGCATCCGCATGAGCACCACCCCCGACTTGCGCTCCAGCTCCAGCACGATGAGGAGGCTCGAGAGCCCGAATTCCTCGAGCATCCCGCTCAGCACCGTGCGCCGGAGGTTCTCGGGCTCGATGCGCCCCGACGAGCCGCCCGCGCGCGCCGGCGGCGGCGCCCCCACCGCCGGCATCCCGCGCGGGGTGACCCGCCGGGGAGGAACCCGGCCAAGCGCGGTGCCCACCGCATCCTCGAGCTGCTCGAGGCGGAACGGCTTCGGCAGCATCTGATCCATCTCGGGCCGGAAGGCGGGGCCGGGCTGGCGCTCCGAGCGCAGGCTGGCCAGGAAGATGAAGGGGATGTCGGGCGACTCGGGCCGGTTGCGCAGCGCCTGGGCCAGCCGCCAGCCGTCGGTGGTGGGCAGCTTCAGCTCGCTGATGACGACGTCGGGGCGGGCCCGCCCCGCGCGGATCAGCGCCTCCCAGCCGTCAGAGGCGAGATCGACCATGTGACCGGACTGCGACAGCACGGCAGACACCATCCGCTGAGTCCACGGATCGTCATCCACCACGAGTACGCGCGCCATTCTAGAGGGCCCCCGCTCCTAGTTGCGCGAAGCCGAGCAGTCGCTTGCGCCTAGCGATCAATCCTCGTCGATCGTCCCCTTCCAGCGCCAGTTTCCCCGCTCGCGTTCCTCCGGCTTGGGGCGTGTCGACTTCTTCTTCTCGGGCCGCTCTCGGCGCGGCGGTGCATCTGCGCGGCCGGGGCTGGCGGTCCCGAGAACTTGTTCATGCCTGGGCCGGGCGGGCGCGGCGGGCCGAAGCCGCCGGGGCCGGGCGGCCGGGGCGCGTAAGGGCGGGGCGGACCTCCGCCGTAGCCGCCGCCACCGGCGCCGGGCGGGCCACCAGGGCCCGCGCCGGGCGGGCCGCCGGGACGCGGGCCGAAGCTGCGCGGCGGACCACCGGGCCCCCCGCCGGGGCGGGGCGCGCCGGGCGCCGGACGGGCCTGGGCCTCTTCGACGATCAGCGAGCGGCCCTGCAGGATCCGGCCGGCCAGCTTCTCGATCGATTGCTTGGCACCGTCATCCGTCATGGTCTCGACGAAGGCGAAGCCACGCGGGCGACCGGTCTCGCGATCCAGCGCCACGCGCACGCTGCGAACCTCGATCCCCTCGGTGGTGAACGCCTCTTTGAGCTCTTGCTCGTTGACGTTGTAGGAGAGATTGCCGACGAAAAGGCGGGTACCCATGGAGCTGCTTTCCTTTTCCTCGCTCCTACGTGCTCGGACCGCTGTTGCTGTTCACGCGATCGCGGAGCTCTTTGCCGACCTTGAAGGTGGGCGTCTTCCGGGCGGCAATCTGGATGGTCTCGCCGGTGCGCGGGTTGCGGCCGCTGCGCGCGGCGCTCTCGCGTACGGCGAAGGCGCCGAAGCCACGGAAGTCGATGCGCTCACCGCGGGACAGCCCCTCGGCGACGGCATCGAGGAATGCGTCGATCGTTTGCTCGACCTGTGGCCGCGGAATGTTCTGTCGCTGGGCCACCAGGTCCACCAGGTCGGATTTTTTCATCGGTCGCGTCGTCTCCTTGTCAGCCTAACACCAATTCTCGGACCGTTCGGATCCGCACAAGGCCCGCTGATGCAGGTCTGCGTCGAGTCAAACGAATGAACGGAATTGTAAGATAGTGCGTCATCTTTCGGAAGGTCAAGTGCGGCCTTCGAAATCGCCTCGTCTTAGTTGTAGTCTCCGGCGCCGATGAAGGGATTCCTGCTGGGCCTCGTTGTAGCCGCTGCGGCCTTCAGTGGGTACCTCTACTGGAAGGCGCAGCACACGCCGCATGTGGCCGCACCCACCACCGGCCCCCGCGACGCGGGGCCCGCCGCCAAGAAGAAGCGCAAGCGCGCCCGCGGCGCAACGCGGGTGGCGCGCTCCGGCGCCCCGGTCGACCGCGCCGAGATCGCCCAGGCCGAGCCCGAGCCCGAGCCCGAGCCCATCAAGCTGTCGCCCGCCGACCTGCGCACCGTGGGTCAAGGCGACGATCTGTCGAAGCCGGATGTCGTCCGGATGGACCTCGGCGACACCCGCGAGACGCGCGAGCTGACCCAGGACGACATCGACGCCCGCTTCCGCGGCGAGGAGGGCGCCATCCTCGACTGCATCATGCAGGCGAGGCCCGACCAGGACACCTACGTACCCGGGCGAGTCACGGTGAAGTTCCGCATCCAGCGCGCCGGGACCGTGCGCGGGGTGAGGGTGGAGGCGCCGGCGATCCTGCAGAAGGGGGGGCTCTACGGCTGCATCAAGCGGGTGGTGGGCGGGCTGCGCTTCCCGTCGTCGGGGGGGAGTCAGATCGTGACGTACCCGTTCACGCTGAGTTAGAGGCCGCGACTCCCGCCCCGCCTCCGCCTCCGCCTCCTATTTCGTGCTCGTGCTCGTGCTCGTGCTCGTGCTCGGGAAGCCGGACGATGCCTCAGCCTCGAGGAAGAGCCCGATCTGGGCGTCCCGAGTACGAGCACGAGCACGAGCACGAGCACGAACCGGAGGGAGCGGACCGGAGGTCACCCCCATAGCTGCGCCGACTTCTCCGCGCTCGCCAGATCCTGCTGCGTATCAATCTCCCGCCACGTCCCATCGATGAACACCGGCTGCAGCCTCACCCCGGCCTCGGCCATCGCGTTCAGCGCATCCGTCAGGTACGCGTTCCGCAGCATCGCCGCGCGCCCGAAGGGCCTGTCCAGGCCGCCGGCCAGCGCCCGCTCCCAGACATCCTTCAAAGCGGCCGCCCCGTCCGAAGAGAACCGGGCCAGCCCGATGAACTCGCCGGCGGCCTCGGCCTGCGGCACGGCCTGCTTTCCCACCCGGCTCACCTCGGGCCCGGCCGGACCCTCCACCACGCGGGCCAGCTCGGCCTCGGAAACGGGATGCAACGTGCGCCCCACGTAGGCGTCCTGCCACCGGCGATCGACGATCAGCGCGGCGGGGGGCGCGTTTGCGGTCTCGTCGCGCAGCTGGGTGGCGACGGCCGGCGCGAAGACGATGTCGGAGTAAGAAAAGTAGAAGCCCCCGTCCATCTCCTCGGCGGCGTACAGCAGCGAGGCGAGGATGTTGTTGCTGGCCCACTCGGGGTTCTCGATGAAGCGGACCGAATGGCCGGGGGCAGCGATGCAGTCGCCGCGGTAGCCGCGCACGATGACGAAGTCGCTGACCCCGGCGGCCTCCAGAGCGCGCAGCTGCCAGTGCAGGATCGAGCGGCCGGCCACCTTCACCATGCACTTGGGGATCTCGTCGGTCTCGTTGCCCAGGCGCTTGCCGCGGCCGGCGGCGACGATGATCGCTTTCTTCATGAAGCCTGCCTCCCCAGCTTGCGGATGATGGCCAGGAACGAGCGCGCGGCGTGGGCGGCGTTGATGGCCACGTAGACGTGCAGGAACAGATCGAGCCGGTTGAAGATGGCCACGTAGACCAGGTAGCTGGGGTAGTGGATGAGGAACTTGCCCAGCGCCTCCACCAGCTGCATCGGGCCGCGCCGCGCCGGGGTCTGGGCGACGAAGCCCTCGCCGTAGTCGCCCGCCGAGGCCGGCCGGGGGCCGCTGCCCACGTACTCGGGCCGGCGCACGAAGGTGGTCAGGCTGATGGCCGAGGCCACGATCACCACGCCCACCAGCCCTTCCAGCATCCAGAAGTCGACCTCCTTCTCCCACCACAGGCGCGCCCCGCAGGCGGCCACCAGCAGGAAGGCCTTGAGCTCGTCCATGAGGAAGTCGAGGTGCGCGCCCACCGGTGACGAGGTGCCGCGCAGGCGCGCCAGCTGGCCGTCGGCGCAGTCGAGGACGTAGGACAGCTCGACCACCGCCACCGCGAGGAGGAGGCCGTGGTAGCCGGGCACCGCCAGCAGAAGCGCGATGGCCCCGGCGAACACGAACAGCGAGGCGAAGGTGATCTGGTTGGGGGTGATGCGCGAGTGCGCAAGCGGCACCGTCAGCACCGCCGCCAGCGGGCGGGCCACGTACTTGTTCCAGAAGATGTCCTTCGGCTTCTGCGTCCGCCGATACGCGTCTGCTATGGCTGCGAACATCGTTGATTCAGTGGGGGAAGAGGCCCTGGGCCACCCAGTAGGCGCCCACGATGGCGAGTCCCAGGGCCAGACCCAGGCCCACGTGCACCACCACCGGTAGATCGGAGAGGGTCCGGCGGCGCACCGCCACCCGGCGCGGCGTGCGCGGGCTGGCGATGAGGGGCCGCGACTCGCGCGCCCCGCCCGACAGCGTGGGGAGCGACTCCGGCTTGGCGGGCACGAAGCCCGGGGCGGTGGTGCGGTGCTGGATGGGGCCGCGGTCGGGCAGGGTGGTCAGCACCGGGGGCGGCGGCATGCGCGGCTCGGACGGCGCCGGCAGCGGGGTCTTGTCGGGATCGACGTTGGGCATGGCCGGCACGCCCACGTCGGTGACCCGCTCGGGCACGGCGGTGTCGTAGATGTCGACCGGCAGGCCAGGGCGGGTGGGGCGATGGCCGCTCTCGTCCACCGGGGGAATGGGCGGGATGACCGGGAAGGTCTGGCGCATGAGCGACTCTTGCGGCCGCTGGGGCGCCTCGGGCGGCGGCATGGGGACCGGAGGCACGTAGCCGAACAGGGTCCGCTGCTCGGCCGAGGCCGATGGCTGCTGCACCGGGGCCACCGGCTTGCTGGGCCGGGGCGGGGCGGGCAGCACCAGCGGCGGCAGCACGATCCGGTACTGCCCCTCGCTCCAGGTCATCACCTCGGGGAGCTGCTCGGGGGCGTCGCTGCCGTCCACGGTGGTCGAGACGATCTCGCCCCGCCGGTAGTTGATGGTGGCCTGCTCGCCCCCCCGCCAAACCTCGAGGAGGCAGGTCATGGCGTACTCCTCGCAGTAGCGCATCAGCGAGGCCAGCGGGCGCTGCGAGAGCTGCCCCTCCTCGGGGCCGGGCGGGTTGATGCCGCCGTTCTCGGGGTCGGGAACGCAGGGCGCGACCCGGAAGTGGGCCGTGGTCATGCGCTTGAGCTGGGCCAGGGCGTCCTCGCCCCGCAGGCTGCCCGAGATCGACTCGGCCACGCCCCCGGCCACCATGTGCACCTCGCCCACCACCCGCTCGGGCCGGCCCCCCTGCTCGGGGATGACCACTTCGATCCGGGCCGCCAGGGCAGGGCCCGATAGCATGCCCACCAGCTCCTCGAGCGAGCCACCGCGCCACTGCACAACCCGGTCAGTCGAAGCCATCACCTATGCCTAGAGGGTATCGCTCGGGGGGGCGTCGGCGGAAGGGCCGTCCGCGGAGGGGGTGACCCCGGCCTCGGCGCCACCGTCCACCCCCGCCTCCCCGGCGTCGCCAGCGTCGCCGGCGCCGGCGTCGGGAAGCGGCGCCGTATCACGCGTCGTGGCATCGGGGGGGATCCAGTTGGCGCCGACGTCGGTGCCGTAGAACTGGTCGCGGCGGTTGCTCGAGGAGCAGGCGGCGCCGCAGAGGAGCATGCCGCCGACGGCGAGGAGCCGAGCCACCCGGGACAGGAGCATGGGTTGGCAAGCTAGCAAGCCGATCATCGTCCTGGCAAATCGGAGGCTGCCGACCGGAAGAATCGCCCGCCGACCAGGAGCCACCGATTGTGCCCCGACCGGTCCCGGGATATGAAATTCGAAGCGGGCATGGTCAGCGAGGGTTGGAGTGAGACGATCCCGTCGTCGCTGGTCGACCGGCTGCGGACGCGGCAGGCGTTGCTGGTGGCCGGACTGGGTTGCTCTGCGCTCGCCGGATTGCCGGGCTGGCCCGAGATCCTGCGCCGGATCGCCGCCCGCCTGCGCGGCGACGAGGGACCCACCGCCCGGCGGATGGTCGAGGACCTCTTGAGCCGCGGGCGCCGCTCGGCGGCCATGGCCTACCTGCGGGCGCGGGTGCCGCCCGCCGAGGTGGCCGAGGCGCTGGCCGAGGCGTTTCCGCATGGCCTCCCCGTGTTCGAGCCGCTGGCGCTGCTGGCGTTCCTGTCTTGGCGCGGGGTGATCGTCACCGGCTTCGACGATCTGTGGGACCGCGCCCTCTCCGGCGCGCTCGAGCCTTACGTGGCGCTGGATCCCGGCGTCTACGGCGACAGCGAGGCGGTGCCGATGG
>Ga0134123_10003250_pt1 | contig 10579 bp, 3 predicted proteins | sample KB303_FD_96460 | JGI IMG/M metagenome (GOLD analysis project Ga0134123, IMG submission 96460) | Terrestrial soil microbial communities without Nitrogen fertilizer from Kellogg Biological Station, Michigan, USA - KB3-0-3 | ecosystem: Environmental > Terrestrial > Soil > Unclassified ...
GATCGCCGCCGAGGCCGGCGCCAAGGTGTTCACCCTCGCCTTCTCCCCCGACGGTCAGAAGCTGGCGGTGGGGACCGAGGACGGCCGCATGGTGCAGTGGAACGTCTCCGACAAGCAGAAGCCAACGCCCGGCCCGATGCTGTGGATGGGCAGCATCGCCCCGGTCTCGTCCGTCTTCTCTCCCGACGGCCGCTTCGTGGCCGCGGGCGGATCCAACGGGATGTTCGCCGCGGGGGACATCAAGATCGCCGGGATCGCTCCGCCCGGGGTGCGCGGCTCGGCGAGCACCGAGTCGGGATCCATGTCCATCGACTTCTCGCCCGACGGGCGGGCGGTGGTGGTGGGAGGCTGGCGCTGCGGCAAGGTCACCTTCTGCCGCGACTGACCGGCGGCAACGATTTCACGCCGCGGTGCCTTCGAAATCACCGCTCAGAGAACGATATCTGAGCGCTGACCAGTAGGCCAAGCCACCACATGGAGCAGCGGTTGCCATGTGGCCACCGCTGGTTTCAAATCAACGACTCTCTGGTGTTCTCGGTAGCCAGGCAAGACGCCCTGCTGCCTAGGCATCCCCCTTGGCCGCGTCCGGAGGTGATGAGCATGCGATCGTCGAATTCTCGCTTGGTGATGATGAGTTCGCTGTCGGGAGCCCTGCTCCTGCTCGGCGCGGCCCTGGCTCCCTCGTGCAGCAGCCCGGCCGGGAACCGCAACAACCCCGGCACGGGCGGTGACGAGGAGACCGGAGGAAAGGGTGGCGGCGAGACCGGCGGCAAAGGCGGCGGCGAGACCGGCGGCAAGGGTGGCGGCGACACCGGGGGCAAGGGTGGTGGCGACACCGGCGGCATGGGTGGCGGCACCGGCGGGAAAGGGACCGGCGGCATGGGCGGCTCGACCGGCGGCATGGGCGGTTCGACCGGCGGCATGGGCGGCTCCACCGGCGGCATGGGCGGCGACACGGGCGGCGTGGGCGGCGTCAGCGACAACGCGCCCTGCAACACGCCTCCCGACATGACCCCGCCCGCGCTCAAGAAGGGCGCGATGGTGACCGGGTTCATGGGCCAGGCCGGTCAGGTCATCGGCGCGCCCGATGACAAGTCCTATATGTACGTCATCGGCCACGCCAACGGGAACGTCTACGTGGTCAAGGACCTCAAGGTCGCGGGGACGCTCCTGCACGTCGACGTCGCCGGCAACGGCAACGGCCCCGAGCAGGGCCTGCTGGGCATCGCCATGCACCCGCAGTTCAAGACCAACCACCTGATGTACATCCTCTACACGGCGGCCGGCGGCGGGCAGATCACCGTCGACGAGTTCGAGCGCATGACCCCGACGATGGCGATGTTCAAGCAGAACATCCACAAGCACGCGGGCTCGAACATGTACCACAACGGCGGCTCCATCTACTTCAGCCCGAAGGACGACAAGCCGCTCCTTTACCACTCGGTCGGCAACGCCCAGAGCGGCGCTCAGTCCGCCAGCGCCACCGCGCTCAACGGCAAGGTCCTGCGCTACGACGTCAGCACCAAGATGGGCGTGCCGGCCATGGGCGCCACCGGCTTCACCTTCGCCTACGGCCTGCGCAACCCGTACCGCATGAGCGTCGATCGCCTCACCGGCGACGTCTGGATCGGCGAGGTCTCGGACGGCCCCGGCGGCGCGGTCTTCTTCATGTCCCACGACAGCATGGTGCAGAACTTCGGCTACGGCGGCGGCGGTGAGATCAAGGGCGGCATCAGCGGCTTCCAGGGCGGCAACGCCGCGCTCATCGGCGGCGTGGTTTACCGCGGCAACGCGATCAAGGGCCTGTGCGGCCGCTACTTCTTCGGCATGCACTCGAACGGTGCGGTGAAGTCGATCGTCCAGATGGGTGGGACGCGCATGGGCGCCGTGACAGACCACGGAACCTTGAGCGTTCCGGGGCAACTTTCCTCGTTCGGTGAGGACACCGAAGGCGAAATCTGGATGTCGAGCCGGACCGGCAACGCAATCTACAAGATCGAAGCAATGTAGCCGTAGTAGGCTACGCGGCTACGATGAAGTACTCGCGGCTGGCATATCTCTCCCTATTGGCGATCGGCTCGTTTGCGTGCGGATCGCCACCAGACCACACGGGCGGCAAGGGCGGCAGCGGCGACACCGGCGGTGACTCCGGCGATACCGGAGGCGCCTCCGGTGGCACCGGCGGCAAGGGGACCGGTGGGAAGACGGGAGGAACCGGCGGCGGTGGCGGCGGCACGGGCGGCATGACCGCGCCGCCCGACGCCGGCCCCGACGGCGGCGGCACCATGGCCGAGTGTCCGCCCGGCGACACCACCCTGCTGTGCAAGCCGACCGGCGCGTTCCCGAAGACGATCAAGGAGACCGGCTTCTTCCCCGCGGGCGCGGACATGTCCAAGCGCCCCGCCCGCATGATCGAGTACTCGCCCGATCCCGCGCTGTGGAGCGACGGGATGGAGAAGGCGCGGTACATCGTCCTGCCCAAGGACGGCAAGATCGACAACACCAAGCGCGACGCCTGGGAGTTCCCCGACGGGACGATCTTCATCAAGACCTTCTCCGACGACTCGGGCACCGGCGGGAAGCCGCGGGCCATCGAGACCCGCTTCATCCGCAAGGGCGGCGGTCTCCCCTACGAGTTCTATCTCTACAAGTGGAAGGCCGACGGCAGCGACGCCGACCTGCTGGTCGACGATCAGAGCGGCGACATCAACGCCGACGAGAACGTGCCGGTCACCATCAAGCACATGGAAGGCACGCAGATGCTGATGGTGAACGGAGGCATGCCCTTCATGCACACCCTCCCCTCGCGCAACGCCTGCGGGCAGTGCCACGAGGAGAACGGCATGAAGACGCAGACCTTCATCGGGTTCGACGAGTGGCGCCTCAACTCGATGTTGAACGGCAAGAACCAGCTCGCCGAGTTCGAGGCCGCCGGCGTCTTCATGAAGCCGCTGGTCAAGCCGGCGCTCACCATCACCGATCCCGATCTTCGCCTCCAGCGCATCAAGCGCTTCGTCTTCGGCAACTGCGTGCACTGCCACGCCGGCAACGTGGTCGACCTGCACCCGGACGTGTTCGTCGCCAACACGGTCAGCAAGCCGACCAACGCCCAGAGCGTGATGCCGCCGCCCGGCTGGTTCCGGGTGACCCCGGGCAGCCCGACCACCAGCGTCCTTTACGTCCAGGCGCAGCGGACCATGATCCCCACCATGGTGGGCGGCAAGATGGTGCGTATGCGCCCGATGCCGCCGGTCGGCGTCGCCGACATCGCCGCCAACCAGGAGTTCCTGGCCGACCTGGCCGCCTGGATCACCGCGCTCAAGAAGTAGGCGGCGCACCTCGTCCGCAGTCTTTGCGGGGTCCGCAAGAATTCCGGAGGCTGCTCTCGGCCTTCCTGCCACACCCGGGCCGCGCGGCGCACACCGGTCGTGCGGCGACCGCTCGAGAAGGTCTTAGGTTCCGCGGCGAGCGAGCCGTAGCCCGAGGGTGGTCGTTCGCTTGCAATGCGGCCCCGGTGGGGGTCCGTGAATCCGAGAAGTCTGTCCCGGAGTGTCCGACGTGTAGCCTGGCCTGCCATCGCCGTCGTCCTGCTGCTGCTGCCCGGGGCCGCGCCGGCGGTCGTCAACCCCGTGACGCTCATCCAGCGTCAGATGGTCAAGCCGAACATGCTCATCGTGTTCGACACCTCGACCTCGATGATGAACTCACCGGGGGACAAGGACATCGATTCGAACGAGGTCGGACAGGACTGCGACAGCGGCGATGACGAGTGCCGCATGGTCGGCAAGCCCGGCCGCTGCTTCTTCGCCGGAACCGGCTCGGCAGGCGCCGGCGTCAAGAACGACAACACCAGCTGCACCACCAACAGCCAGTGCCGGGTCGGCTTCTGCAAGAGCGGCGGCGCCTCCTGCACCGACGACAGCGACTGCACCGGTGTCGCCAACTACTGCGCGGTCTTCGCCAACGACGTCTGCATCACCTCGGGCTCGCAGGCCAAGGTGAAGATGTGCCAGCAGGGGATGAACCGCTGCCGCACCAGCGCCGACTGCGCCACCGGTGACACCTGCGGCGTCGCCACCTCGCGCCTGGTCCTGGCCAAGCGGGTGATCTCGGGGATCGTCTCCAGCTACTACGACAGCGTCAACTTCGGCCTGATGACCTTCTACCAGGACAACTACTACCCCTATTACCCCCTCACCGGCCCCCCGACGGCCAACACCCTCACCCGCTTCCTCGATCGGGATCTGCTCGAGACCTTCAACTGCTGGAACAAGAAGACCGGCCCCACCGCCACCTGCACCGTCGACGGGATGCTCTACACCCGGCGGGCCACCAACGACAGCCGCTACCGGATCAGGACGGGCGGCAACAACTTCACCACCGTCGACCAGAACTGGTGCGGGAGCCGGTGGTGTGGCCTGGTGCCCCAGGACGGCACCGGCTACTACGTCGGCTCGTATTACACCTACAACCATCCCACCGTCACTCCGTCCACGATCACGACGCCGGTCATCAAGAGCTCGTACCTGGGCAAGACCATCGTCGTGGGCGGCGTCAACTACGCCTACTGGGATCCGCCCACCGAGATGCGGAACGAGAACAACGTCTACGGGAACAGCATGGACCCCGAGCCGCTCGCCGCCGGCGATCCCGCTCCCAACTATTGCTGCGCCACCTGCGGCGGCCGGGCCGACGCCACGGTGGCGCCTTTCATGGACACCAGCGACGACCCGGTCATCGCCCGGAACATGGCCTTCGCCATCATCAAGAAGATGGACAAGGCGGGCCTGGGCGGCCTGGGCGCCGAGGGGTTCACCCCCACCGGGTGCACGCTGGCGTTCGGCAGCTCGGCCGAGGCCACCGACACCAACAACGCCCTCTCCTACCTGCAGAAGGTGAAGACCACCGACCCGCTCCAGAACTGCCGCAACAACTACGTCCTCCTGGTCACCGACGGCTCGCCCAACCGTGCCTACGACACCGCCTGTAACTCGGCGGCCTGCTCCGCCGCCAACCCCACCGCGGCGGGGTGCACCTGCCAGGCGGTGAAGGCGGCCCAGTCCCTGGCCAGCGCCGGGATCCTCACCTTCGTGGTCGGATTCTCCACCGCCGTCACCGACGCCTACACCGCGACCACCCTCAACAACATCGCCAAGGCCGGCGGCACCAACAGCGCGCTCTTCGCCGTGCAGGAGTCGCAGCTGCGCGACCACATCGTCAACGCCATCTACCAGGCCGCCCAGGGCAGCTACAGCACCTCGCCGGCCTCGGCCTCGTCGGGCACGCAGAACGGCGTCACCAACACCATCACCCTCGGCACGATGGTCCTCGACACCCGCGTCGACTTCCCCGGCTGGAAGGGGCAGCTCATCGCCTACGAGACCAGCTCGGGCACCCCCACCCTGGCCTGGAGCGCCAACACCGTCGCCTTCAACGCCGCGGTCGATCCCAACTTCTGGAAGAAGCGCAACCTGTGGACCTCGAGCGGCACCACCATGGTGAAGTTCGACGTCGACCAGACCACCGGCGCCCTCATCAACAAGCACCAGCTCTCCCTCTTGGGCCTGGGCGCCACCGACGACGAGGCCGAGCGGGTGGCGCGCTGGATGCTGGGCGACCCCGCCATGAAGAATCCTGCCGTGCTGGGGGCCATCATCAACTCCACGCCCATCGACGTGGGACCGCCGGGCAAGAGCCCCTTGCCGGGCGGCAGTGATTTCTACCAGGCCTACTCCACCCGGCCCAACCTGGTCTACGCCGGCTCCAGCGACGGCCTGCTGCACGCCTTCTTCACCCGCTCGGCCACCGTGGGCAGCAAGAGCTACCAGGGCGGGCAGGAGGCCTTCGCGTACATCCCCCAGACCATGCTGCAGGTGCAGGCCAAGCTCTTCGCCCAGGGCGGGCAGCTCCCCGATCCCAAGGACCACGTCTTCGGCCTGGCCAACTCGCCCAAGGTCAAGAGCCTGTGCACCGCCAACTGCGACGGCGCCTCCGGCACGCCCACCTGGAAGACGGTGCTGGCCATGGCCTACGGCTTCGGCGGCACCGAGGCCTTCACTCTGGACATCACCGCTCCCTTCGACGGCACCGGGGTGAAGACCTCGAGCGCACCCGCCCCGCTCATGTGGAGCACGCAGTACGAGACGCCCTCCACCACGGCCGCCTACGACAACGACCTCGGCCTCACCACCTCGGTGCCGGCCTTCTACTACGGCAAGGGCGCCACCAAGAGCGACTTCCGCCTCATCTTCGGCTCGTACTACACCGACGTCAGCACCGGCAACCAGGGCAAGACCCTCATCAACGCCTCGGTGGGCAGCGGGACCATCCTCCAGTCCTCGCACATCACCCCGTCGGGGAGCTGCGGCACGGTGTATGGCCTCATGAGCGACGTGGCCACGGCCCGCAACTTCGCCATCGGCGAGGAGACCCAGATCCTGGCCGCCTACTTCGGCGACACCTGGGGCAACCTCTACCGCTACGTCCCCACCGTCGGCGCCAACAATTACACCGGCAACACCGGCGCGGTCAGCACCGTCACCGCCGGCGGCTGCAACTACCCCATCCACTACGCCCCCACCGTGGTCCAGCTCGACCGCGACAACGGCGCCAACCACCCCGGCGAGATCTACCTCGTGCAGGTGACCAACTCGGGCCTCGACGACGAGACCAAGGCCTACCCCGCCTCGACGATGATCTTGCGCCGGGACCTGGCCAGCGGCGGCACCGTCACCGCCGACAGCAGCTTCGCCACCATCACCCTGACCGCCGGGGTGACCGGCCAGCTCTGCGGCGTCACCAACGCCGCCGGCACCAGCTGCGTCGAGACCCTGCCCGCGACCGCCCGCCCCAACGCCACGCCCATGGCCGTCCTCAAGAAGGACGGCACCGGCTTCGACATCGTCTCGACCTGGTACCTGCCCCCCGCCAACGCCTGCACCGACGGCACCACGTACCTGCTCATCCAGGAGTACACCATCAGCGGCGGCCTCAAGACGAAGTACGGCACCAAGCTGGCCAGCGAGCCGGTCACCAGCGCCGTCTTCGTGGGCGGCAAGCTGATGTTCGTGAGCCAGACCGGCGTCACCGATCTCACCACCATGCTGCCGAGCGGCCTCGCCTTCACCCCCGGGACCGTCGGCGGGGCGCCCGGCTCGGCGGAGCGGGTGCGGCGCATCGGTTGGATGGAGGTTCCGTAGGCGGCGTTTTGGCTGCCTTCGAAGGGGGTTCACCTCGAGGCGGGCTACGCTCTCGGGGGATCCCGTCGGGGGCGGGGGACGAGCGGGTCCCCCGGCGCGCTCGCAATCGCCCTTCACGTCGGGCCGCGGACGGCCCGACGGGCGAAGCGCGGCTTAGGCGCGCGGACGCGCCCGCCGCTCAGCTCGCGCGCCGGGGGACCCGCTCATCCCCCGCCCCCTCGTGGGCTCATCCCCGTCGCTCCGCCCGCTGCGGCGCGCACTTGGAAAAGGAGAAGGGGCGCGCCAGGGGAGGAAAAGAATGAACGAAGTTGAAGCCAGCCCGCTCGCGCGAGGACGAAAATCGGTGCCCGCAACCCGACCGTTCCCGTTCCCGTTCCCGTTCCCGTTCCCGAACCCGTGACCCTGCCGCGCGCCCAAGGCACCTTGCGCAGCCGGGCACGGGGGGACGGGATCGGGATCGGGATCGGGATCGAGGGACGGGAACGATCGAGGGGGGATTTCACGCGTCAAACCGAGACAAAGCGGCCCACCCTCCGTCCCAGGAGGGAAACCATCCGGAGTATCCTGCGGACCCCCTCATGCCCCATCCTGCACGCCTGTCCAGGTCGCTGCTGATCGCGGCGGTCGCCTCGATCGCCGTGCCGGCGCCAGCGAGGGCCGCGGCGGTGGCCACCTGGGAGCTGGTCTCGCCCCAGCGGCCGATCCCGCGCAAGCCCCGGGCCACCGTCTACGATCGGGTGCGGAAGAAGGTGGTGATGATGGGGCAGGGGTTCGGCGAGGGCTTCCTCTGGGAGTGGAACGGCACGCGCTTCGAGGAGTGGCTCCCCAATGTCCCGCGGCCCGATGCCCGCGAGATCGGCGCCGCCTACGACACCGATCGCAACCGGCTGATGGTGCTCGCCAGCGACACGCTCTGGGAGCTGGACAGCGCCACCCAGACCTGGCAGCAGCTGGCGGCCGCCGGCAAGCGCCCTCCCCCGCGGCTCACCCCGCTGCTGGTGTATGGCAACAAGAGGCTCTACGTCCATGGGGGCGAGGCCTCGGACGGCCTGAGCCGCACCATCCTCAACGATCTGTGGAGCTGGGACCCGGCCACCAGCACCTGGACCGAGCACACCGGCCTCCCCGCCTCGACGCGGTCGCGCCTGGCCGCCACCTGGGACGCGGCCCGGGCGTGCCTCATCGTCGCCTACACCAGCGGCGAGCACGACGAGTGGGACTCGGCCACCGGGACCTGGTCGAGCTTCCCCGCCGACGGGCTGGGCCCCGCCTTCCTGGCCGCCGTCCACTACGACCCCACCAGCAAGGCTGTCCTGTTCTTCGGATCCGACTGGGCCGTCTCGCAGTGGGCCCCGGCCACCCACACCTTCCTGGGCCGCACCAACTGGGCCATGGATCGCAGCCCGCGCAGCTGGTACGTGTCGGCGTACGACGAGGCCCGCGGGCGGTTCGTCTTCTCGGGCGGCGTCAGCCGCATTGGCCAGACCACCAGCCCCGAGCTCGACGACACCTGGGAGTGGAACCCCGCCGACAACACCTGGAGCCACGCCGCCGCGGCCCGGCCCCACCCGAGCGAGCGCGCCCTTCCCCGCGGGATCTACCTGCCGAAGACCGGGCAGATCATGCTCGCGGGCGGGGCCGATCTGTTCGAGCAGCCGAAGGGCCCCACCAGCTTCCTGTGGGACCCCGGCAAACGCCAGTGGTCGCCGGCCACCTCGTCGATGGTCGGCCCGCAGGAGATGTACTGGCCGGCCCTGGCCTATGACAGCCGGCGGGACGTGGTGGTGCTGTTCGGCGGCGTCACCATCGGCACCTTCGTCTGGCTCGACACGCTCTGGGAGCTGAGCCCCGCCACCGGCCAGTGGACCCTGCGGCCCACCACGGCGCCCTGGCCCATCGGGCGCGGCGGCGCGGCCATGACCTACGACGAACAGAGCGGCCTGGTGGTGATGCAGGGCGGGCTCGACCAGTGGGCCACCAACGAGCTGACCGACGGGTGGACCTGGGACGGCGCCTCCGGGACCTTCACCCGGCGCCCCACCACCGGCGTGCCCGACAGCGGACCGGGCAGCCTGTTCTACGACGGGGCCCGCGACACGCACGTGTTCGTCTCCTGGAACCTCAGCGTGTGGGAGCGGCCCCGCAACAGCATGTCCTGGGCGTTGCAGGGCGACTTCGCCACCCCCCGCCGCCAGCCGGCCATCTCCTTCGATACCGTGCGCCGGAAGATCGTCGCCAACGGCGGCACCCGCGACGCCGCCGGGCTGGGCCCCGCCGATGACCTCTGGGAGTGGGATCTCGACCGGCGCGCCTGGTCCCAGGTCATGGTGCAGGGGCCGGCCCCGTCCGCCCGCTGGGACCACGTGATGGTGTTCGACCCGGCCCGCGGGAAAACCTTCCTCTACGGCGGCTACTCGTACGCGGCGTCGGACAGCGGGGGCGGATCCGACGTGCTGGGGGACGCCTGGGAGCTGACCATCGGCCACCTCCCCGCCGGCGAGCGCTGCGAGTCGAGCCACGCCGACCGCTGCGAATCGGGCGCGTGCATGAACGGGCGCTGCTGCGCCAGCGCCGAGACCTGCCGGCCCGACGGCGGCGCCGACGCCGCCCCGCCCGACGCCGCCGCCCCCGCCGATGCCCGCCCCCTCGATGGCTACGCCTTCGAGGACCGCGCCGCCCCGGCCGCCGACGCGGGCGCCCCGCCCGACGCCGCTGAAAAAGCGCCGGACGCCGGCGGCAGCGCGCCCCTCGATGGCGCCGACGCGCCGGCGGCCGCCGACGACACCGCGCCCGCCGGCCAGTCGCCCACGCGGACGGCCGAGCTCTACTCGTCGCCCGGCTGCGCGGTGGCGCCGGGCGGCCGGGCCGGCGGGCCAGTGCTGCTGCTCCTCCTCCTGGCGGCGCTGCTGGGCGGCTGCCGGCGGCGCTGGCTGGCGGCGCTGCTGGTGCTTGCCGGCGCGCGCCCCGCCGGCGCCGAGCCGGTGGCCCACTGGGAGCAAGTGGCGCCGCCCGGCCTCATCCGCCCGACCGCGGCCGTCTACGACACCATCCGCAGCAAGGTGGTGGCCGTGCAGCAAACCCTGAACGACCCGCAGATCTGGGATTGGGACGGGCAGCGCTGGACCGCCTGGTTCCCGGAGGGGCCCCGGCCCGATCTGCGCGACGGCGCCATCACCTACGACAGCAACCGGGGCCGGCTGGTGCTGGTGACCAGCGAGCGCGACCCCACCCAGGGATCCCAGCTGGTGATGTGGGAGCTCGATCCCACCGCGCGCACCTGGCAGAAGGTCGAGCCGGCCGGCAAGCGTCCCCGCGCTCGCTGGTCGCACTCGGTGATGTACGATCCCGATCGCCGGCGCCTCTACCTGTTCGAGGGCTAC
>Ga0134123_10003251_pt1 | contig 10578 bp, 8 predicted proteins | sample KB303_FD_96460 | JGI IMG/M metagenome (GOLD analysis project Ga0134123, IMG submission 96460) | Terrestrial soil microbial communities without Nitrogen fertilizer from Kellogg Biological Station, Michigan, USA - KB3-0-3 | ecosystem: Environmental > Terrestrial > Soil > Unclassified ...
CACCTCGGCGCCGATCCGCACGATCCCGCGCTCGTCGAGGTCCTTCAAGATCTCCTCGGAGACGTTGGGGATGTCGCGGGTGATCTCCTCGGCGCCCAGCTTGGTGTCGCGGGCATCGACCTCGTGCTCCTCGATGTGGATCGACGTCAAGACGTCGTCCTTCACGAGCCGCTCGGACAGGATGATCGCGTCCTCGTAGTTGTGGCCCTCCCACGGCATGTAGGCGACCACCAGGTTCTTGCCGAGTGCGATCTCGCCTGCCTCGGTCGACGGACCGTCGGCGATCACCTGACCCTTCGTCACCTTGTCGCCGGCGGCGACGATCGGCTTCTGGTGGACGTTCGTGCCCTGGTTGGATCGGCGGAACTTGATCAGGTCGTAGGTGTGCAGCTGACCCCGGGCGTCCTTCACGATGATCTGGTCGGCCGAGACGTCGTCGACGACCCCGGACTCTTCAGCGATCAGCACGTCGCCCGCGTCGACCGCGGCGCGGAACTCCACACCGGTGCCCACGAGCGGGGCCTCGGAGCGAAGCAGCGGCACAGCCTGCTTCTGCATGTTGGCGCCCATCAAGGCCCGGTTCGCGTCGTCGTGCTCGAGGAACGGGATCAGGGCCGCCGCGATGGAGACCAGCTGCTTGGGCGAGACGTCCATGTAGTCGACGTCGGCCGGCGCAACCGAATCGACCTCGCCGCCCTTGCGGCGCACGAGCACGGAGTCGCTCGACATCGTGCCGGTCGCGGGGTCATAGACGGTGTTGGCCTGCGCGATGATGTGGCGGTCCTCCTCATCGGCTGACAGGTAGTCGATCTTCGACGTGACCTTGCCGTTCTCGACACGCCGGTACGGGGTCTCGATGAACCCGAACTCGTTGATCCGGGCGAAGCTCGAGAGCGACCCGATCAGGCCGATGTTCGGGCCTTCCGGCGTCTCGATCGGGCACATACGGCCGTAGTGCGACGGGTGGACGTCGCGGACCTCGAAGCCCGCGCGCTCACGGGACAGACCGCCCGGGCCAAGGGCGCTCAAGCGCCGCTTGTGCGTCAATCCGGACAGGGTGTTGGTCTGGTCCATGAACTGCGACAGCTGCGACGTGCCGAAGAACTCCTTGATCGACGCCACGACCGGGCGGATGTTGATCAGCGTCTGCGGCGTGATCGCCTCGACGTCCTGCGTCGTCATGCGCTCGCGCACGACGCGCTCCATGCGCGAGAGGCCGATCCGGATCTGGTTCTGGATCAGCTCGCCGACGCTGCGGAGGCGGCGGTTGCCGAAGTGGTCGATGTCATCGGGGTCATAACCCTCTTCCCCGGCGTGCAGGTTGACGACGTAAAGCACCGTCTTCAACAGGTCCTCGAAGGTCAGCGTGCCCTTGTACTTGTGGGGACCGGCTTGCTCGTCCTTGGTCGGGGTCGACATGACGCGGACCTTGAACTGCTCCCACGCCTTCTTGTCGGGGTTGTCCAGCTCGCTCACGGCCTTGTAGTGCGCCTTGAGCTGCTTGGCGAGCTCTCCCTCGGCGGCGCCGAGCTTCTTGTCGAGCTTGTGCCGCCCGACCTTGGCGAGGTCGTAGCGCTTGGGGTTGAAGAACAGATTCTCGAGCAGCGTCTTGGCGGACTCGGCGGTCGGTGGCTCGCCGGGACGGAGCTTGCGATAGATGTCCTCGAGTGCCTCTACCTGCGTCTCGACGTGGTCCTTCTCGAGGGTGGCCTGGATCGAGGGGGCGTTGTTCGTCAGCTTGAGGATCTCCTCGTTCGTCCAACCCAGCGCCTTCAGGAACGTGGTGACGAACTGGCGGCGCTTGCGGTCGATCCGCACGCCGACCGTGTCCTTCTTGTCCACGTCGAACTCGAGCCACGCTCCTCGGCCGGGGATGATCTTCGCGATGAAGATGTCCTTGTCGGAGGTCTTGTCGGGCTCCTTGCTGAAGTAGACACCCGGCGAGCGCACCAGTTGCGAGACGACCACTCGCTCGGTGCCGTTGATGATGAAGGTGCCTCTGCTGGTCATCATGGGGAAGTCACCCATGAAGACCTCTTGTTCCTTGATCTCACCCGTCACCTTGTTGACGAACGTTGCCTCAACGAACAATGGACGAGAGAAGGTGATGTCCTTGTCGCGACACTCCTCTTCGGAGAACTTCTGCTCACGGAACTCGTGACGACCGAAATACAACTGGAACTGCTCGGTGAAGTCTTCGATGGGACTGACCTCATCGAGGACTTCCTTGATTCCCTCGTTCAGGAGCTGATCGAAGGACTCCTTCTGGATCGCGACGAGGTCTGGAAGGTCGAGAACCTCTTCGAGCTTGGCGAAACTGACACGGTGGCGCGCAGGAACGAGCTGGTCAGGCAAGGACTAGATCCCCCCCGGGAAGACGTTGGGCGCACGACAAAGAGCGCAGCGGACGGCACGGCAAACGAGCAGTCTACGCACGCGCGCACCGAGCGTCAACCGTGCGCAACCAGGCCCCCGAGGGGCCGGCGCGGACGGTACGCTCCCGGAGGCGCCTCGTCAAGCCGCCCGAAGGGCCTACCAAGCAGCCCGATGCTTATAGATGGCTTGGGCTGCAGTCCTTCGCAGATCAGACGCCCGCGAGCGAGCCGCCTCGGATGCTGCTGGCGAACGACTCAGCGAGTTGCCGCGCCTGCTCCTTAGACTTCAGTGAGATGCCACGCTCCCGCAAGACCGCTTCGAACTCCTCGAGGGCGGCACGCTCATCGCCGAGGAGCGAGGCCTCGGAGACGTTCAGCGCCCGCGCGAGGCGGTTCAGCGTTTGGATCGAGGGCTCGACATGGCCGTTCTCGTACCGCGAGAGCCGCGCCTTGGGGATACCGGAGATGTCTTCGAGATCCGACTGCGAGAGTCCCGCGCTCAATCGCGCCTCACGCAGTCGCTTCCCGAAGTGACGTTCATCGCTCACGCCTGTCCCCTTCCTGTCGCTGGTTGTCCCCCGAGCCCGCCGAGGCACCGTAGCACAACCAGGTTCGCCTCGGGCGCTCGCTGTGGTCCGTCCGACCGACCCCCCCTACTTGACCTCGACGCTCGCGCCGGCTCCCTCGAGCTGCTCCTTCGCCTTGTCCGCCACATCCTTGGCGACCTTCTCCAGCACCGGCTTCGGAGCCCCGTCGACGAGGTCCTTGGCCTCCTTCAGGCCGAGGGTCGTCAACGCACGCACCTCCTTGATGACCTGGATCTTCTGGTCGCCAGCACCGGTGAGGATCACGTCGAACTCCGACTGCTCCTCAGGAGCCTCGCCGCCGCCACCGCCGCCTGGGGCGGCAACCATCATGGGTGCCCCGGCCGCCGCCTTGACGTCGAACGTCTCCTCGAACTGCTTGATGAACTCCGAGAGCTCGAGAAGGGTCATCTCCTTGAACCGCTCGAGCAGGTCATCCGTGCTGATCTTCGCCATCGTTCACTCCTCCTCTTCTTGTGGCTCTGTTTCTTGTGGCTCTGTTTCTTGTGGCTCTGTCGCTTGTGGCTCTGTCGCTTGTGGCTCTGTCGCTTGGTCTCCTTCGGGCGCATCCGCGGCTGGCGCATCCCCGGCCGTTGGCTCCTCGTTCGCGTCCGCGGCCTCTGGGGTCGCCTCCGCCTCTTCGGACGGGAGCTTCTCCTTGTAGGCCTCGAGCAGCGACAGGAACTGCGACTGCGCGGCCACGAATGCGGCTGCCGCCCTCGACATCTCGGCCTTCATCAACCCGGCGATCTTGGACAGCATCGCGTCGCGGCTCTCGAGCTCAGCCAGCGCCCGCGCCCCTTCGGCGTCCAACGCCGCGCCGTCCATGTAGCCGCCCTTGATCACCAGCGACGGGAACTGCTTGGACGCATCCTTGAGCTTCTTCGCAACGGCCACCACGTCGTCGCCGTTGACGAACGCCACCGCGCTGGGTCCCGCGAGGAGCTCGTCCAGATCCTGGATGCCAGCATCGTTGGCGGCCCGCTGCATCAACGTGTTTTTGATCACCGCGAGACTCGCGTCGACATCGCGGAGGCTGCGCCGCAGCTCCGTGATCTCGCTCACGGTGAGGCCGCGGTACTCCGTCAGCAGCAGCGCGGTTGCGCCCTCGATCTGATCCTTGAGCTCCGAGACCCGCTCGATCTTCGTTGCGTTCGGCATCACGCCTCCTGAGATGGAAGAACGCGTCCCCGTCGACAGCGGAGACGCGCTCGAGCGCGGCCGTGCTGCCTCGGCAGGTGCCCTGGGAAGGGATTACGCGCGTGAGCGCCCCTGCTGTCTTCGGCGACCGACGGAGGATAGCAGCCCTCAATCCGCCCGGTCGAACGACCGACGTTGGACCCATGGCGCGTGTGCTGGTGATCGACGATGAGCAGTCGATCGGTCACGTCATCCGTCTGCTCCTGGAGTCGCAGGGGCACGAGGTCTTCGTCGCGGATGACGGGTCCAGAGGCTTCGCGCTCGCGCAACGACAGGCCCCCGACGTCGTGATCCTCGACGTGATGATGCCCGTGATGGACGGGTTCGCCGTGCTCGAGGCGCTCCGCCACGACCCTCGGACCGCGCCGGTGCCGGTCGTGATGCTCTCGGCGCTGATGTCCGAAGAGATCGAAGCTCGATGCGTCGAGCTGGGGGCGGCGGCGTATGTCCGCAAGCCGTTCCAAGCCGATGCCTTGCTCGGCGCGTTGAGCGCCGTTCTGTGGGATCCGGTGCCCGTCCCCGGCGCGGAGCCCTCCTACGGTGCATGACATCCCTACTCTGTCTGCGGGCCAACACCTCTCGATGAGCGGGGAGCTCGTGCGCCGAGGAGCCGTCAACCGGACCCGATATCGGCCGCTGCCCCGCCCAGCCCTCGCCTAAAGACCCCCCGTCTCTCGGTCGAAAGCCTTACGTGAGCGGGGCGTTCGCGACGCACGGGGAGAACCACGCATGAGCGGCGACATGGACGAGATCGTCCAAGAGTTCCTGGTGGAGAGCTACGAGGCTCTCGACCGTCTCGATGGCGACCTCCTCGCGCTCGAGCGCGATCCAGGGTCCAAGGAGGTTCTGGCCAGCATCTTCCGGGTGATGCACACGATCAAGGGGACCTGCGGGTTCCTGGGGTTCCCCAAGCTGGAACGGGTCGCGCACGCCGCCGAGTCGCTGTTGGGTGGTCTGCGAGAGGGATCGTTGGCGGTGACACCGCCGATCGCGAGCTCCTTGCTGTCCACCGGGGACGCCCTGCGTCAGATGCTCGGCAACATCGAGCGCTCCGGCTCGGACGGCGAGGAGGATTTCCTGCACCTGGTCGCAACGCTCGAGCGGCTCCGTGCGTCCGGCGGAACCACCGCCCCCCAGCGCGTCCCGGCGACCCCGACAGCGCCCACTCGATCGACCCAGAAGAAGCGCCGGAAGGTCACCGTGGACTCCGACGCGCCCGCGCGTTCCTCGCCTGACCGCGGTGGCGATCGCGTGGACGAGGGCAAGCTGTCGGTCTCCGAGACGAACATCCGCGTCGACGTTCACGCCCTCGACGACCTCATGACCCTCGTCGGCGAGCTGGTACTGGCACGGAACCACCTGTCGCAGCTCACCGTCGGAGAACGAGACCCCGACGTGGTGAGCGCTGCCCAACATGTGAGCACCATCACGTCGGACCTCCAGGACGGCGTGATGCGCACCCGACTCCAGCGGATCGATTCCGCATGGGCCCGGTTCCCGCGGGTCGTGCGTGACCTCGCGATGGCACTCGGCAAGGAGGTCCGCGTCGCTACCGAAGGCGACGAGACCGAGTTGGACCGCTCGATCATCGAGGCGATCAAGGACCCCCTAACGCACCTCGTCCGCAACGCGGTCGATCATGGGATCGAGACGCCGGCAGAGCGGGAGGCGGCCGGCAAACCGGCAGAGGGCCTGATCACGATCCGTGCGTCACACGAGGGGGGTCGCGTCACGATCCAGATCCAGGACGACGGTCGCGGCATCGATCTCGACAAGGTGCGTGCCCGGGCCGTGGAACGCGGACTCCTTCGGGCCGAACGTGCGAAGAAGCTGGGTCCCCACGACACGATCGAGCTGATCTTCCAACCCGGCTTCTCGACGGCCGATCAGGTTACGAACCTCTCCGGACGCGGTGTCGGGATGGACGTCGTTCGGACCAACGTCGGCAAGATCGGCGGGAGCGTGGAGGTGGCGACACAAGCGGGGGCCGGGACGACGTACACGCTCAAGATCCCGCTCACGCTCGCGATCATCCCCGCGCTGCTCGTCATCTCGAACGGCGAGCGCTATGCGATCCCGCAGATCAACCTCGTGGAACTCGTCCGCGCCAAGCCGGAGCAGATCGAGGCGGTCCACGGGGCTCCCGTCTACCGGCTCCGGGGACAGCTCCTGCCGCTCGTCTTCCTGACGAAGGAGCTCGGCGGCGAGATCGTGAGCGCGCCGAGCAACCAGATCGTCGTGCTCCAAGCGAACGATCGCCGCTTCGGGCTGATCGTCGACGCGACCGCGGATGCGGCGGAGATCGTCGTCAAGCCACTCGATGCCTACCTGAAGGGCATCGATCTCTTCGCGGGCGCCACGATCCTCGGCGACGGCCGCGTCGGACTGATCCTGGACGTCATCGGGCTCGCCCGACGCGCGCGCGTGCTCTCGGCGGCCGAGGAGCGCGAGCTCCAACCCGAAGCGGTCCACCAGCTCGATGAGCGCAGACAGCAGGTCGCGCTCCTGGTGTTCGCCGACCACGAGGGCGGGCGGATGGCCATCCCACTCGAGCTCGTGACCCGCTTGGAAGAGTTCCCCCGCCCCGAGCTCGAGAGCTCGGGCCCACTGCCGGTCGTCCAGTACGGCGAGGAGATCTTGCACCTGGTCGATGTTTCGCGCTTGATGCTCGAGCGTCGCCACGCCTCGCGCGTCGACGGCCTGGGCTCGTCGGGAGATGCGCTCCCGGTCCTCCTCTACGAGCACGAGGGTCGGCGCGTCGGCGTCGTCGTCGGCCAGATCGTCGACGTGATCCACCACGACCTCGTGGATCTGCAGCCCGGCTCCCGCCCGGGTGTCGCCGGCACGATCGTGCTCGAGGGTCGCGTCACCGAGGTGCTCGACCTCCCGCAGATCCTCTCCGATTGGGACGAGGACACGCTCGCTGCTCTGACGCACGTCGAGGAGCTGTCGGCATGACGACCGCCATGTACGCCACGTTCGTCGTGCACGATCGCTACCTCGGCGTGCCGGTCGAGCGCGTGCAAGAGGTGTTGCGTGCCCAGCCGCTCACCCGGGTCCCGTTGGCGCACGAGCACATCAGCGGGTTGTTGAACATCCGCGGTCAGATCGTGACCGCGTTGGATCTGCGCGCGCGCCTGGGCCTTCCGGACCGAGAGCCGAACGCTCCGAGCGCCAACGTCGTCGTTCGGACCGAGGGTGGCCCCCTCTCCCTCGTGGTGGACGCGCTCGGCGACGTCCTGACGGTGGACGACAACGCGTTCGAGCCTCCACCCGACACCGTGGAGCCAGCCGACCGCGAACTGATCAAGGGCGCCTTCAAGCTCGACGATGCCTTGCTGCTGGACCTCGATCTCGACGCAACCGTTTCACTCACGACCGACCAGGAGAAGGCATGAACGACCTCACCACCACACCGCTCCGGGAGCGCGACGCGAGCGAACATGAGCGCGGCTCGCGCTGGCACCTGCATTGGACCGTCGGCCGCAAGGTCGCCGCGCTGGGCATGGCGGGACTCCTCGCGGCGCTGTTGGTGATGGGGACCGGCCAATACGCGATCCGAACGCTGAAGAACGCGAGCGAATACCAGGCGTTGACCGGGGGGGCCGTCGGCAAGGGCTTGACCGCCGATGCGGCGAGCGAAGCGATCCATGGCGACGTCCTCGCGTCGCTGCTCGCGACCGACCCGGCGGGTCACCACGCCGCGGAGATCGACGCCAAAGCGCAAGCCGCCACGCTGCGGAGCGCCCTGGCCGGGCTCGAGCAGCTCGCGGCCACGGGGAACCTGCCGACGCTCGACGACGCGTTGTCGAAGGGCGAGCAGTTCCTGGCCTCGTCCACCCAGATGATCGACATGGCCGGCACCGATCCCGCCAACGCGTCGACCCAGCTCGCGACCTATAACGCCGCGTTCGGGGCATTCACGTCGAGCCTGGACGCGGTCAACGCCCAGATCCTGGCCGATTCGAACGATTCGCTCGCGGCTGCCCGGGCAAGCGCCGCGCGGGCACGCGCGATCTTGATCGCGCTGTCGGTCATCGCGATCGCCGGGGTGTTCATCGCCTCCCGGCTGGTGATCGACGGCATCGTGAGTCCGCTCGGACAGGCGGTGGCCGGCCTGCGGCGGTTGGCGGACGCCGACCTCACGGGCCACGTCGAGGTCCGCGGCGATGACGAGGTGGGACGGCTCGCGACGTCGTTCAACGCGGCGGTCGACGACATGTCCGGTCTCGTCCGATCGCTCCGCGCGTCGGCCACGACGCTGGCGTCGAGCTCGGAGGAGCTGTCGGCGACGAGCACCCAGATGGGCGCATCCGCCGAGGAAACCGCGGTGCAGGCCAATGCGGTCTCGGCGGCCGCGGAACAGGTCAGTGCGAACGTGAACACCGTTGCGGCGAGCACCGAGGAGATGTCGGCGTCGATCCGGGAGATCGCGGCCAACGCCACCGAAGCCGCCGGCGTCGCGAGCCAGGCCGTGGGGACCGCCGAGAGCGCGACCCACACCGTGTCGAAGCTCGGCACCTCGTCGGCAGAGATCGGCGAGGTGATCAAGGTCATCACCGAGATCGCGGAGCAGACGAACCTCCTCGCGTTGAACGCCACGATCGAGGCGGCTCGGGCGGGCGACGCGGGCAAGGGATTCGCGGTCGTCGCGAACGAGGTCAAGGAGCTGGCCAAGGAAACCGCCGCCGCGACCGACGACATCGGGCAGCGGATCGTGGCGATCCAGGGGGACGCTCGCGCCGCGGTCGTCGCGATCGAGGAGATCAGTGAGGTCGTCGCTCGCATCTCCGACATCCAGAACACGATCGCGTCCGCCGTCGAGGAGCAGACGGCCACCACGAACGAGATCACCCGCCATGTGACGGAGGCGGCCACCGGCGCGAACGAGATCGCCGCGAGTATCACGGGCGTGGCGCAGGCCGCACACGACACGTCCTCGGGCGCCGCCTCGACACAGGTCTCCGCGCGTGACCTGGCGGAGCTCGCCGACGAGCTGAACCGAAGCGTTCTGCGATTCGTCGTCAAGACGAACGGGCACGCACCCGGCGCCTCGACGCCGGCCCCAACCTACGAACCTGAGCTGGCCCACCCGGCCACGAACTGATGCACGGAGGTGATGAGAGATGCGAGCACTGGTGGTAGACGACTCCCGGGCGATGCGGATGCTGTTGAAGCGTGAGCTGATCGCCCTCGGATTCGAGGTGGACGAGGCCGGCGACGGTAACGAGGCCCTCGAGCGCCTGCAGAGCGAGGGCGCGGTGGACGTCGTGCTGGTCGACTGGACGATGCCGGGCATGGACGGCATGTCGTTCGTCCACGCGGTCCGCGCCGACCCCACGTACGAGGAGATGCGCGTCGTGATGGTGACGTCCGAGGGCGATCCCGCCCAGATCTTCCACGCGTTGATGGCGGGCGTCGACGAGTACGCGACGAAGCCGATCACGAAGGAAGCGCTGGCCGAGAAGCTCGGTCTCGTGGGTCTCGCCGAGCAGGACTGATGCACCGACCCCGGGTCCTGGTCGTCGACGACTCCGTCGTCGTGCGCAGGCTCGTCTCGAAGGCGCTCGAGGCCGAGGAGGAGGTCGAGGTCGTCGGCGTCGCCGCCGACGGCTCGATCGCCCTGGCGAATATCGAGCGACTGCACCCCGACATCGTCATCCTCGACGTCGCGATGCCGGTGATGGACGGGCTTGCGGCGCTCGCCGAGATCCGCGAGCGCTGGCCGGTGCTGCCGGTGATCATGTTCTCGACCCTCACGAGCCGGGGCGCGGAGGTCACCCTCGATGCGCTCGCGCTGGGCGCCTCGGACTACGTCTTGAAACCCTCCGGTGGCGATGCAGCCTCCTCGATGGAGAAGATCCGCGCGGAGCTCCTGCCCCGGATCGCGGCGCTCCTGCCGCAGGCGAGGGAATCGCGCGAACGCCCGACGAACCGCCTGCCCGCACGGCCGTCGCGCGCATCGGGCCAGGTCGAGAAGCCGAGCGGACCGCTCCAGCGGATCGACCTCATCGCGATCGGCATCTCGACCGGTGGGCCGACGGCGCTGGCCGAGCTCGTCCCGTCGCTTCCGGGCGACCTGCCGGTGCCGGTCGCGATCGTGCAGCACATGCCCCCGATGTTCACCAAGATCCTCGCGGAGCGCCTCACGCACAAGAGCGCGCTGACCGTCGTGGAGGCCAGCGACGGGGAACGCCTGCGCCCCGGCTCGGTGTACATCGCCCCCGGCGATCTGCACCTCGCGATCGCGGCACGCGATCGCGATCACCTCCACGTGTACGACGGCCCGCACGAGAACTCGTGCCGGCCGTCGGTCGACCCCTTGTTCCGGTCGGTCGCGGAGCGGTACGGGCCGCACGCGCTCGGCATCGTGATGACCGGGATGGGCAGCGACGGGCTCCGTGGCGCCGAACACCTCG
>Ga0134123_10003254_pt1 | contig 10574 bp, 9 predicted proteins | sample KB303_FD_96460 | JGI IMG/M metagenome (GOLD analysis project Ga0134123, IMG submission 96460) | Terrestrial soil microbial communities without Nitrogen fertilizer from Kellogg Biological Station, Michigan, USA - KB3-0-3 | ecosystem: Environmental > Terrestrial > Soil > Unclassified ...
ACCGGCGCCAGCGCGATCCCGTTCTGGTGATCGGACAGGCCAATGACGATGTCGGGGAAGCGCTCGCGCAGGGTGGTGATCACCCGCAAGTTCATCTGGTTGGGCTCGACCGGGTAGCTGGCCGTGCACTGGAGGATGGTGAGCTGGGGATTGATGGGCATGATGGCGTCATAGGCGCGCACGATGTCCTCGAAGGTCCCGCCCCCGGTGCTGACGACCATGGGCTTGCCCAGCTTGGCCACGTACCGGAGGAGCGGGATGCTGCGCAGGTCGCCCGAGGCGATCTTGTAGAGCGGCACGTCCAGCTCGGCCAGGAAGTCGGCGCTCTTGTAATCCCAGGCCGTGGCGAAGAAGAGGATGTCCAGCTCGCGGCAGAAGTCCTTGAGGGCCAGGTACTCCTCCCGGCCGAACTCCAGCGCCTCGCGGTGGGCGCCGTAGGTGGGGCCGAAGGCGTTCTCGCTGTTGTAGGGGGCGTCCAGCATCGCCTTCGTGTACAGGCTGGCGTTGTGCCGCTTCTGCAGCTTCACGGCGGTGCAGCCGCACTCCTTGGCCTTGCGAAACAGCTCCTTGCACTTCTCCAGATCGCCCTGGTGGTTGTTCCCCACCTCGGCGATCACGAAGGCGTCGGTGTCGTCCGCCACCCGGATGTTGTCGATGATGAGCTCTCGCTTCATGGGAAACAGGTACCCTAACAAGGACTGCCCGGCGCCGTCCACGCAGGGCCACTGTGTAGGACGGGCTCACCCCATGCTGCGAGCGCGCAAACCCATGTAGAGGTCGGCGATGCCGCTGGTGAGGCGGCCCGCGGCGTACCACCCCGGGCCGTAGTACTTGCGCAGGTGGTGGCAGATCCCGTCGCGAGCGTGCTTCGAGCGCCAGGGGGTCAGCGGCTTGGGGGTGCTCCCCTGACCCTCGTGCACCACGGCGGCCCCGGGGTGAATGGCGATCTTCCAGCCGGCCGCGCGCAGCCGCCGGGCCAGGTCCCACTCCTCCCAGCCCAGGAAATAGTCGCTGTCGAAGCCGCCGATCCCCTCGATGGCCGCCCGCCGGAACAGGGTGGCGCACATGCTGGGAAACCAGTCGATCATTTCGGGCGGTCCGGCCTTGGGCCAGTAGGGTTTGGCCTGGGCAAGCCGCCAGGCGCCGGGGAGGCAGCCCACCACCAGCCGCCAGGCGGGCGGCTCGGGGGCCATCTGGCCGACCGGGAGGTTGTCGTGGCCGATGGTCTGGGGGGTGACGGCGCCCAGGCGGTCGTCGGAGGCGCAGTGATCGAGCAGCTCCCGGTACACGGAGCCGGTGGGACGCGCGTCACTGTTGAGGGTGATGAGGAAGGGCCGCTTTCCGGCCCGGATGCCGGCGTTGAACCCGCCGCCGAATCCCAGGTTTCGGCCGGTCTCGATGACGGTGGTGCCAGGGGGAGCGAGCTGCCGCAGTCGCTCGGGGGAGCCGTCGCCCGATCCGTTGTCGACGAGGTAGAGGGCCGCGCCGGGCAGGCTCTCGGCGGCCAGCCGCAGTCCCTCGGCGGACATGTCGGGCGTCCGCCAGTTGAGGACGATGACGTCGAGCAAAGACGGATCCATCGGTGTTTCCGGCGGAAGATACTCTTCGCGCTGGTCCAGCGGCAACCGTTCCGTCGCGGTGCTCGTGCGCCTTGCGGCGGGCCATTTTTCCGGGTAAAGGTGCCAACTTCGTGCAATGGGGATGACGCTCGCGGAAGCAGTCGAGAGCCTCTACGTCTGTCCTGCGTGCCAGGGTGTTCTGCGGCTCGACGGCGGCGACCTCCTTTGCGGCAACGCCCACCGCTTCCCCGTCACGGGCGGGCTCCCGCGTTTCGTCCCCTCCGATGGGTACGCCTCGTCCTTCGGGTTCCAGTGGCAGGCGCACGCGCGCGATCAGCTGGATAGCGCCAGCGGAGCCTCGCTGTCGCGCGACCGCCTGTTGCGCGGCACCGGCTGGCCCGAGCGGATGCCGGGCGAGCGGATCCTCGAGGCCGGCTGCGGGAGCGGGCGCTTCACCGAGGTGCTGCTGTCGACGGGAGCGCAGGTGGTCTCGTTCGACTACAGTGCCGCCGCCGAGGTCGCCCACCGGGCCTTCTCCGAGCGAGGCGCGACCGTCTGTCAGGCGTCGATCTACGAGATGCCCTATCGCCCGGCCAGCTTCGATCGGGTCTTCTGTTACGGGGTGATCCAGCACTGCCCCGACGTCCACCGCGCCTTCACCGCGCTGGTGGCGATGGTCAAGCCGGGCGGCCATCTCGCCGTCGACGTGTACGATCGGCGGCGGATGTGGCTGAACGCCCGTTACCGGGTGCGCTGGCTGACCAAGCGGCTGGACAAGCAGCGCCTTCACCGCTGGTGCGAGAAGATCGTGCCCCTTTACGCCAAGGTCATGCCGCCGCTGCATCCCTGGAACCAGCTGGTCTTCCCCATCAAGGACTATCGCGGGGCACTGCCCGGGTTGACCACCGAGCAGCAGATCCAGTGGAGCATCCTCGACACCTTCGATGCCCTCTCGCCGCAGTACGACCAGCCCCAGTACCTGGGCACCATGAGACGCTGGGCTGCGGAGGCTGGGCTCGTCGACGTCGTGTCCCGCCACGGCGGCAACGGCATCGAGCTGAGCGGCCGCCGGCCCCCGCTTTCGTGAGCCCGCACACGTCCGTCGCGACGCGCAGATGCTGTTCTCAAAGGTTCGGGGTTCCGATACACTGCCGCCTTTAATTGGCTACCGATGAACGAATCCTTTCTGCTCGTGTCCGATGCGCTGCCGGGCATCTCGCTGCGCAGCGCAGCCCCATCGGACTGTGACGATCTCCGTGCCTGGAAGAACGAGAACCGGCAATACTTCTTCTTTCGCGACCTCATCAGCGCCGACGGGCAGCGCCAGTGGTTCGCGGGGTATCGGCAACGGCCGGATGACTGGATGTTCATGGTCCTCGACCAAGACCGCTCGATCGGCTGCATGGGCTTCCGAGCGCGGGACGGCCAGGCCGACGTCTACAACGTCATCCTCGGTCGCGCCGAGCACGGCGGGCGCGGGGTGATGAGCGGGGCCTTCCGGATGATGTGCAGCTTCGCGCGCGAGCGGCTGGGTGTCCCCGTGGTGGCCCGGGTGCTCAAGACCAACCCCGCCCTCGGCTGGTATCGCAAGCGAGGGTTCGACGTGGTCGGCGACCAAGACGAGCACGTGATGATTGCGCTCGGCGAGCGGTTCGAGCCGGTAGCGGTTTCCCGGAAGGAGTGGACGTCATGATCTCGGTGTTCGGCTCGAAGGTGGGACCCGAGGAGCTGGAGGAGGTTCGCGGCAGCCTCGAGGCGCAGTGGATGGGCATCGGTCCCAAGACCAAGGCTTTCGAGGCCGCCTTCTCGAAGCGGCTGGGACTGACGGATCTGGCCCTCCTCGACAGCGGTTCCAACAGCCTCTACCTGGCCATCAAGTTGCTCAAGCTGCCGCCCGGTTCCGAGATCATAGTCCCGTCGTTCACCTGGATCGCCTGCGCCCACGCGGTGGTGCTGGCCGGCTGCGTCCCGGTGTTCTGCGACGTCGAGTTGGAGACCCAGAACTGCTCCGCCCGCACCATCGAGCCCTGCCTCTCGGAGAAGACCGGGGCGATCATGGTGGTGCACTACGCGGGCAAGCCGGTGGAGATGGACGCCGTCTTGCGCCTGGGCAAGCCGGTGATCGAGGACGCCGCCCACGCGGTCGATTCGTACCTCGACGGCAAGGCCTGCGGCGCCATGGGCGCGGTGGGGATTTACAGCTTCGACGCCGTCAAGAACCTGGCCATGGGCGAGGGGGGCGGGGTCACCGCCCAGAGCGCCGAGCTGGTGGCCCAGGCGCGCCTCTTGCGTTACTGCGGGATCGGCAAGTCGGGCTTCCAGGCTTCGGCCGACAAGGATCGCTGGTGGGAGTACCACATCGTGGACTTCATGCCGAAGTTCCTGCCCAGCGACGTCCACGCCGCCATCGGTCTGGCCCAGCTGCGCAAGCTCGACGGCCTCCAGGCCTACCGAAAGCAGATCTGGGAGCTGTTCCAGCGCGAGCTGGCCGGTGTCTCGTGGCTGGCCCGTCCGGTCGATCCGGGGCCCCGCGAGAAGCACTCGTACTTCACCTACTTCGTTCGGGTGCTGAACGGCAAGCGCGACAAGCTGGCGAAGTATCTCTACGACCAGGGCATCTACACCACCCTCCGCTACCACCCGCTGCACATGAACCCCATCTACAAGTCCTCGGCCAGGCTGCCGTCGAGCGAGCGCCTCAACGAGGAGGGCCTCAATCTCCCCCTTCACCCCAACCTGAGCGAGACGGACCTCGAGAAGATCCTCTCCGCGGTGAAGGGCTTCCGTGGGTGACTCCGACCGCCCCGTGGTGATCCTCGGCGCCGGCTGCGCCGGGCTGGCCGCGGGCCTGCGCCTCTCGAAGAAGGGGCGCAAGGTGGTGCTCATCGAGCAGGACGACCACGTGGGCGGGCTGGCCGGTGGCGTCCAGATCGGCGCCAACACCTACGAGTACGGCCCCCACGCCTTCCACACCACCGACCCGGAGATCCTCAACGACGTGAAGTCGCTGATGGGGCCCGAGCTGATCGAGTATCACCGCTCGATCAAGATCCGCTTCCTGGGGAAGTACTTCCAGTTCCCCCTCACCATCCGCGACGTGCTCGTGCGCCTGCCGGTCAAGACCGTGATCGTGGCCGGTTTCAGCTTCCTCTGGCACTTCTTCAAAGGCTTCGTCTCGAAGCCGGCGGTGGAGAACTCCGAGACCCTGCTGATGCGCTACTACGGGCGCGTCCTCTACGAGATCTTCTTCAAGTCCTACATCATCAAGGTGTGGGGCATCTCCCCGGCGGAGTTCTCACCCTCCTTCGCGCGCGAGCGCATCCCTCGCCTGAACCTGCTCGCCTTCCTGGACAAGATCTGGTCCGCGGCCAAGGAGCGCCTCGGGCACAAGGTCAAGACCGAGGGCTACGTCGAGAAGGTGGAGGGCAAGCTCTGGACCACCCGGCGCGGGTTCTCCCTCATCACCCAGCGCATGGCCGAGGGGCTGGCCGAGCTGGGCGGCGACGTCTTGCTCGACACCCGGGCCACCCGCGTGTTCCGCGAGGGCGAGCGGATCCGGGCCGTGGAGATCGCCAGCAAGAGGGGCGGTCCCCCGCGGCGCATCGAGTGCGACGGGGTGATCAACACCCTGCCGGTGAACGAGTTCACCCGGATGATCTCGCCCCCGCCGGCAAAGGACGTCCTGGACGCGGCCGCTCAGCTGAAGTTCCGGGCCCTGGTGTTCGTGGGCGTGCTGGTGCGCCGGCCCAAGGCGCTCCTCTCCTCGTTCATGTACTTCCGTGAGCACTCCTTCAACCGCATCGCCGACCTTTCGCAGTTCGGGTTCGAGATCGAGCCGCCGGGTTGCTCGGTGCTGGTGGCCGAGATCAGCTGCGGCAAGGACGAGCGCTACTGGACGGACGACGAATACGCCAAGCAGGCGGTGATGGCCGATCTGCTCCGCGAGAATCTCGTCACCCGCGACGAGGTGATGGAGATGCACGTGTTCCGGGCCGAGCACGCCTATCCCATCTACACGCTCCACTACGAGACGCACAAGAAGACCGTCGTGGACGCCATCGACGGCAGCGCCAACATGGAGACCGCCGGACGGCAGGGGCGCTTCGCCTACGTCAACACCCACATCGCCATGAAGATGGGGTATGAAGCGGCGGATCGACTGGCCGCCAAGCTGGAGAAGGCAGATGAAGCTTCGGGTGATTTCTCACAATCGGTTCTCGACCAAGGGATCGGACGGACAGGCTAACGGCTTCCTCATCCCCATCTTCAACCACCACGACGGCTTCATCCCCGACGATCGCCAGCCCAAGCAGGTCTACCTGACCGTGTGCAGCCCCGGCACCCACAAGGGGCCGCACCTGCACATGAAGCGCTGGGGCTACTTCACCTGCGTGCGCGGGAACATCCGGGTGGTGGCCCGCATCGATGGCAGCTACGTCGAGGCCTACAGCGGCGAGGCCCACCAGTACCAGACCATCGAGGTCCCGGCCGGTGTGCCCAACATGCTCGAGAACGTGGGAGAGGGCGACGCCTACATCATCAACACGCCCTCGCCGGCATGGCACGTCGACGACCAGGACGACCACCCGGTCACGGAGTGGAGCCTGCCGCCGGCGCTGGCGCGGAAGTGACGCCGTCGGGCGCTGCCCCGCGCAGGCGATCGTAGCTCCAGAGCAGCGCGGCTCCGGCGTAGCACAGCAGCAGCGGCGCCACGTGCAGCCCGTAGCGCGTCGTCTGGATGAAAGGGGCGTGAGCCGCCACCTTGGCTCCCACGATCAACCAGGGGAGGAGGCGGTCGCGGCGCCGGGCGAACAGGACGAGCCCGGCCAGCGCACCGGCGGCGTAGAGGGCCTGGGCGCCGTACCCCAGCGCCTTCCAGGCCAGCACGCCCCAGGCCTTGCGCTGGCGAGCCTCCGAGATGGTCAGCTCGGCGCCATGCACCGGCTCGGTCTGGCTGCCCAGCCAGAAGTGCGGCAGATCGACCAGGCGCGCCCGCAGGTAGCCCCCCGGATCGCGCTTGATGTTCTCGCGGGCGACGGCCGCGAAGCGATCGGCGGTGGCCTTGGGCTTGCCGGGAATCTTGAGGGCCCGGTAGGTGGCGTACGTCTCCTCCGCCGTGTAGAGCGGCTGTTTGCTCACCGACCACAGTCCGATCCCGCCGGCGGTGGTGAGCAGCATCGGCTCGCCGAACCGGTGCAGGTTGAAGACCACCCAGGGTGAGAGCACCACCAGGCACAGGGCGGTGGCCAGCGCTGCGCGGGGGAGCTGCGGCTTCCAGCCAGCCACCAAGGCGCGGGCCAGGAAGGGGAGCGGCGCGAAGGGGAGCATCTCGGCCCGGAACAGCACCAGGAGGCCGGTCGTCAGGCCCACCAGCGCCACCCGCCCCCAGCCTCCCCCCCGCTGGGCGTATGACACGGCGAGGACGGCCCACAGGCCGAAGACGGCGGCGGAGACGGTCTCGGCCAAGAGCACGCCGCTGTACCAGATGAGCGGGGGGAAGAGCGCGCCGAACCAGGCTGCCACCAGCCCCGCCCGGCGCGAGACCAGGAGCTGGCCGAGCAGATAGGCCTCGAGGCAGACCGCGGTCGAGAGCAGGCAGAGGAGCACGCGGATGGCGGTGAAGCCCAGCCCGAGCGCGAAGGGGACCGCCATCACCAGCGGCCAGCCCGGCATGTAGTGGGCGTCCTTGTTTCCCTGATCCAGGTATCCCTGGCCCGCGGCCAGCGACTGCGCCAGCGCCACGTAGGTCCGATCGTCGCCGCGCAAGGGCACCTGCGGGTAGAGGCTGATCCAGGCCAGGCGGACCAGGAAGGCCATCAGCAGGGCCGCCAGCAGAGCGCGATGCGTTCGGATCATCGCCCGCCCTCTTAGCCGAAGGGCCCGGGCCCTTCAAGGTGTCGCGCCCCCAACCTCCTCCCCCGCGGTCCGCCGCGGGGGAGGCCGGGTGGGGGTGTCGCTCCCCAACCAATCCTTCGCCGCCCTCAGACGATCTTTCGGCCAGCGGCCCCGTCGAGTATCTTCCCGCCCCGGATCCCAGTCGGATGCCAAGACAGCACGCGCTCTACCTGTCGCACACCGGAATGACCGAGCCGCTCGGGCAATCGCAGGTGCTGCCCTATCTGCGCGGGCTGTGCCGGGCCGGCTGGACCATCGACCTCGTAGCCTTCGAACCAGCCGACGCTCCAGCGGATCGCATCGCCGCCCTGGCCGCCGAGCTGCGCGGGCAGGGCATCGACTACTCCTGGTCGCGACGGCGTCCCAGCCACGGACTGCCGGTGAAGGTGGCGGAGGCGGCCGGAGCGCTGGGGCGGGCCCTCGAGCGGGCGGTCCGCCGGCGCCCGCGCGTCGTCCACGCCCGCAGCTACCTGCCCGGCGCCGTGGCCAAGCTGCTGGCCACGCTGGTGCCGGGGGCGCGCTTCATCTTCGATTGTCGGGGCCTGGCCGGCGACGAGTACCTCGAGTTCGGCCACTGGACGCGCCAGGACCTGCGCTACCGCCTGGTCAAGGGCAGCGAGACGATCCTCTTCCGACGGGCGGACGCCGTGGTCTCGTTGACCAGCCGGCTGCGCGACTGGCTGCGCGCCCAGGGCCTCACCGGCGCCGGCACCGTCGTGGAGGTGATCCCCTGCTGCGCCGACCTCGGCCGCTTCCGCCCCGATCCCGCGGCGCGGGCGGCGGCGCGCGCCCGGCTGGGCTCGGGCGATCGCTTCGTGCTCGCCTACTCCGGCTCGCTGGGGACTTACTACTGCGACGAGGAGCTGGCCACTCTGTTCGCGGCCGTGCGCCGCCGGCGGCCGGCCCAGCTGGTGGTCTTCACCCGCGCCAACACCGACAAGCTGCGGACCGCGCTGGCCCGCGCAGGGGTTGCGCCGGAAGACGTCTGGGTGGGGGCCATTCCCCCCTCGGAGATGCCGGCCGTCCTCAACGGCGCGGACGCCGCCGCCTCTCTCATCCGGCCCTGGTTCTCGAAGATGGCCTCCTCACCGACCAAGATGGCCGAGTGTCTGGGCGTCGGTCTGCCCGTGGTGGCCAATCCCGGCGTGGGAGACATGGACGCCCTCATCGCCCGCTCGCCCGCTCTCGTCGATGCCGGCGCTCTGGCGCTTGCGGACCTCGACCGCGCCGCCGCCACGCTGCTCGAGCGTGCCGGTCAGCCCGGCCTCGCCGACGAGGCCCGTCGTCTCGCCACCGCCGAGTTCGATCTCGAAGAGGTCGGCGTGGCCCGCTACCGCCGGCTCTACCAGCGCCTGCTCGAGTAGCGCCCTACTTCGGGCGCCTGCCGATCATGTCGAACAGCGCGCCCTCGCGGGCGATGGTGAACATCCAGGAGACCTGGGTGGCGAAGCGCTCGATCGCGTTGCCGGGGCGGGTGGGCTGGAAGAGGCGGTACTCGTCGGGGCGGCTCAGGGTGATGGGGGGAAAAGCGTTGACGTAGTCGATCCCGGCCTCCCGGAACCAGCCCAGCACCTCGCCGGCGCTGTGCCAGGTCTCGTGCGGGTTGTTGTACTGATCCTCCCACCAGATCCGGCGCTTCTCGTCGCTCTTGATCACCTTGCGCATGACGAAGTCGCCGCGTCGGCCCAGGCTGGGAACCACCCGGTAGAGCTGCTTGCGCACCCAGCTGGGGATCCGGCCGAAGCTGTTGTAGAGGCCGATGATCAGGTAGCCACCCGGACGCACGCGCTTGGCCACCTCGAGGAAGGCGCGCTTGGCGTCGGGGGTGTGGTGGAGCACGCCCTTGGAGATGACCAGGTCGAAGCTTGCCTCCGCCACCGGCAGATCGAAGAGGTTCCCCTGGATGAAGTCGACGTGATCAAGGCCGTGCTTGTCGCGGAACTGCTTCCCGCAGCGCAGGGAGGCCATGCACATGTCCACGCCCAGGCAATGGCGGCTGGCGATGGACAGGTAGGTCGAGAGCTGGCCCGTCCCGCAGCCGCACTCGAGCACCCGCACACCCGAGGGGATCTGGTCGTCCAGCATCTTGCCGTAGGCGCCTTTGGCCGCCTTCTCGAGCAGCGAGCCCACCGAGTCGAAGCTGTCGTAGGTAGGGAAGGGGTTCTTCTCGTAGAACTCGCGCACCGCCGCCTCGGTGGCCGCCTTCCAGTCGGTGGTCTTGCCTGCCTCGTGGCGTTGCGGGGGCGGCCCGGCGAATGAGGGGAGGCCGTCGACCACCGGCCAGGCCGCCTTGCAAGCCGGACAGACCGCCTCCCGGGTGTCGAGGTGCAGGCCCTGGTGCCGGCACTGCAGGCACAGCAGTACGGACGCGAACCATGGCTGCGCGGCGGTCGATGGTTGGGCGGCGCTGGTGCTCATGGCCCCTTCTCCTCCAGGAGCTGGTCAATCGGTGCGGTCAGCAGGTCGGTGACGACCCGGTGGCCCTCTGCAGACAGATGGGCGTCGTCCAGCAGCAGGGCCGCCGGGCTTGGCGCCGCCTGGAGGGCGGGGGTGAGGTCGAGGTAGCGGGCCGTCTTGGCGTCGATGAGCTTGCTCAGTTGCTGGGACGGACGCAGCACGCTCGGGTCGCGCGAAAGGATCTGGTAGTCGTAGGGGAAGAACACGAACAGCACCTTGATGCCGCGCTCGTGGGCCTCGGCGAAGGCCTTGTTCAGCTCGGCGGCGTGTACGGCCAGCTCGCCATTGGCGGCCTCGGCGGCGGCGGCCCAGGGGCTGCTCTGCGCCGCTGCGGCACTCTTGCGCAGGCGCAGGTAGTTGTAGCGCTCGGCCGCGAACAGGTAGAGGGCGCTCTTGCGCAACAGCGCCTTGACCCCCGAGGGGGCAGGAGCGGCGGGAGGCGGAGTGAGATCGTTGAGGCCGAACTGGTAGACCACGAGCTGGGGCGAGAACTCGGTGATGGCCCGCCGGAAGTGATAGAGGTTCGAGTTGGTGTCGCTGCCACCCAGGCCGAAGTTGAACACCTCGGTGGGCTTGGTCCGGGACAGGTGGTCGGCCAGCAGGGTGGGGAAAATTTTCTCGACCTCGACCTGATAACCGAAGGCCACCGAGTCGCCCACCACG
>Ga0134123_10003257_pt1 | contig 10570 bp, 6 predicted proteins | sample KB303_FD_96460 | JGI IMG/M metagenome (GOLD analysis project Ga0134123, IMG submission 96460) | Terrestrial soil microbial communities without Nitrogen fertilizer from Kellogg Biological Station, Michigan, USA - KB3-0-3 | ecosystem: Environmental > Terrestrial > Soil > Unclassified ...
CGTGCGGCCACAGCCGGATGGTGTGCTCGTCGACGATCTCCCAGCGGCCCGGTTGCGCCGGCAGCTTCCCTTCGCGCGCCACCATCGCGTGCAGCAGCGTGCGCGGGTGGCAGTGCGGCGCCAGCCGCTCGCCGAGCACCGCCAGGCCAGCCGCGCCGAGGTAGTCGAGCAGGTCCCAGGCGAGGATGGCGTCGAAGCGGCTCTCGGCTGGGAAGCGCAGCAGGTCGGGCAGGTTGCGCATGCAGCCGGCGTCGAAGCGGCCGCCGACGCGGCAGGGCGCCGTCGTCGAGTAGAGCGCCTCCACCACGTAGCTTGCGCCGCGACCGACGAAGAAGGTCATGTTGTTGTGGTTGGCGCTGCCGAGGTCGAGCACGCGCCAGCGGCGGTCGGCCTCGCGGCGGCGCAGCAGGTCGGCGAGCGCCCACGAGCGGAAGGCGGGCGTCGCGGCCGGAGGAGGCTCGGGCATCGCGGCTGCTTTCGAGAACAAATCCCGAGGCGCCTCGGCGCGGGCTTGCGTCCTGGCAGCGGCGCGCCAGAGTCGCACTCAGCCGCTCCCCTCGCCGACCAGCGCCGGGGCCGCCGGCGGCTCGGCGCTCTCCGCGGCGACAGGTGACTCGGGCGGCGCTGTCGCCGGCTCGGCCGTCGTCTGGCTGCCGTCCATGTCGACGTGACCTTGGAACTGGCAGCCTTCCTCCAGCGCTACGCGCGGCGCGCGGATGTCGCCGGTCACCCGGCCGCCGGTGCGCAGAGTGACCGTCTGGCTCGCCACCACGTTGCCGTGCAGCTCGCCCTCGATCACTACGCTCCGCGCCTTGACCTCGGCGCGCACGCGGCCGCCGGGGCCGATCGTCACCTGGTGCTCGAGCGCCTGCACTTCGCCCTCGACCTGGCCGTCGATCCAGAGGTCTTCACGGGCCGAGACCTGGCCGCGCAGGGCGGTCGCCGCGCCGACGAGGGCACGCTTGCCGGAGGGGTTTGGTGCTTGGTTAGCGCGCGGATCAGAGCCGCGCGCGGGTGGAGCCGTCGTCGGAGCAGGGCCAGTCGGCCCGCCAGGGTGGTTCGCCATGAAGCGGACGCCTCCTCTCGGTTCCCACCGAGGGTACGGAACGGAGAGGGGTGCGTCAAGCCAAGCCCTTCACAGGACGAGGGCTGCGGGCCGCGGGCAGGTCACGGCGAGCCGGCGAGGGCGGCGGCGACGGCCGGCAGCAGGTCCTCGGCGGTGGCGCGGAGGAAGCGCACGCCGGGCGTCGGGCGCAGCGGCGGGGAGGGATCGATGGCGAACGTCTCGGCGCCATTGCGCCACGCAGTGTTGAGCAGCAGATCGGTGATGCCAACCGAGAACGAAGTGCCGGCGAAGAGCACCACCGCGGCCCCTTCGGCGGCGGCGATGACGCGCTCGATCTGGTAGTCGGCGTGCTCGTCGTAGGTCTCGTCGAACCACAGCACGTGTTGCCGCAGCAAGGCGCCGCAGGTGGGGCAGCGGGGGAGGTGGGCGAGGGTCGGCTCGCGGCGGAAGGCGTCAAGGTCGACCGACGAGCGCGGCAGCGAGCCGCGCGGGGCTCCCATCGCGCAGCCGTCGCGCGAGCAGCGCACGCGGTCGGCGCTGCCGTGCACCTTCACCATCGAGGTGCTGCCCGCCTGCTCGTGCAGGGTGTCGACGTTCTGCGTCGTCAGCAGGAAGGGGGCGCCGCGCGCCGTCTGCCAGCACTCGAGGTCGACGATGGAGCCGTGAGCCGGGTTCGGCCGCGCGTCGGCGACGCGGTCGAAGCGCTCCAGGTACCAACGCCACGAGCCCACCGGGTCGCTCTCGAAGTAGCGGCGCGTGCCCAGCTCGGTGACGTCACGCTTCCAGATCGCGCCGGGGTCGTTGCCGCGAAAGGTGGGGATCCCCGAAGCGACGCTGACGCCGGCGCCGGTGACCACGAGCAGGCCGCCCCTGCCGAGGCCGCGCAGCGCTTCGACCAACGGCTCCGCGGCCTCGGCGGCGGGGCGCGGCGCGGTGTCGGGTGGCATCGCGCGATGTTAGATCGCCTTCGATTCGCCTCGATCCTGCCCTGGAGCGCGCACGGTACGAGGCGAGGCATCGGCTATCCTCGCCTCACCGATGGCGCTCACCACTTCGCCCGAGCCGGGCCGTTCTGGAGCTCCAGGCTGGCAGCCTGACTCCTGGCAGCGCCGGCCGGCGCTGCAGCAACCGCTCTATCCCGACCCGGCGGCCGTCGACCGCGTTGTCGAGGAGCTCTCGCAGCTGCCGCCGCTCGTCACCTCGTGGGAGGTCGAGGGTCTCAAGGCGCAGATCGCCGAGGCGCAGCGCGGCGAGCGTTTCCTGCTCCAGGGCGGCGACTGCGCCGAGAGCTTCGCCGACTGCTCCTCGGACGCGGTCACCAGCAAGCTCAAGATCCTGCTGCAGATGAGCCTGGTGCTGGTGCACGGCAGCCGCAAGCGCGTCATCCGCGTCGGCCGTTTCGCCGGCCAGTACGCCAAGCCGCGCTCGGCGGACTTCGAGGAGCGCGACGGCATCGCGCTGCCGAGCTACCGCGGCGAGACTGTCAACCGCGCGCCGTTCACCGCCGACGACCGTCTGCCGCGGCCGGAGCTGATGCTGCGCGGCTACGAGCGCGCGGCGCTCACCCTCAACTTCATCCGCAGCCTCGTCGACGGCGGCTTCGCCGACCTCCACCACCCCGAGTACTGGGACCTCGGCTTCGTCGAGCACTCGCCGCACGGCGCCGAGTACCAGCGCATGGTGGAGTCGATCGGCGAGTCGCTGCGCTTCATGGAGTCGCTCGCCGGCGGCTCGGCGGGCGACCTGCGGCGCGTCGACTTCTTCACCAGCCACGAGGGCTTGCTGCTCCCCTACGAGCAGGCGCAGACGCGGCGCGTGCCGCACCGGCCCGGCTGGTACAACTTGTCGACGCACCTGCCGTGGATCGGCGTGCGCACGTCCGACCCCGCCGGCGCGCACGTCGAGTACTTCCGCGGCATCCGCAACCCGATCGGCATCAAGGTGGGACCGACGACCACGCCGGAACGGGTGCGCGAGCTGCTGGCGATCCTCGACCCCGACGGCGAGCCAGGGCGCATCACGCTCATCCACCGCTTCGGCGTCGACAAGGTGGCGCGCTTCCTGCCGCCGCTGGTGGAAGCGGCGCGCCTCACCGGCAAGCCGGTGCTCTGGTGCTGCGACCCCATGCACGCCAACACGCGCGACACCCACGACGGCCTGAAGACGCGGCGCTTCGAGGACATCCTCGGCGAGCTCGAGCAGTCCTTCGACGTGCACGCCGAGATGGGCAGCTACCTCGGCGGCGTCCACTTCGAGCTCACCGGCGAAGACGTCACCGAGTGCGTGGGTGGCGCGCGCGGGCTGCGCGAGGACGACCTCCACCGCGACTACCGCAGCTTCGTCGACCCGCGCCTGAACTACGAGCAGGCGCTCGAGATGGCGATGCTGATCGCCCGCCGCATGGGGCGCCAGCGCGGCGGCCGCGCGCTGGTGGGGTAGGGCCGGGCGTGGAGCCGGAGCCGAGCGCCGGCGATCCGGTCGGCGAGCCCGAGCTCGAAGCGGTGCTTCCGCCGGCACCGCCACCGCCCGAGCGGCGCGGCCGCGGCGGCGCCCACGCCGTGCGCGTCGCCGCCGGCATCTTGCTCTCGCGCCTCGCCGGCTTCGCGCGCGAGGCCATCAGCGGCTACTTCTTCGGCGTCAGCGCCTGGGCCGACGTCTACTCGACGGCGATGCGCATGCCCAACCTGCTGCAGAACCTGCTCGGCGACCAGGCGCTCTCCGCCTCGTTCATCCCCTTCTACTCGAAGATGCTGGCCGAAAAGCGCCAGGAGGACGCGCGCCGCTTCGCCGGCGCCATCCTCGGCCTGCTGCTGATGGCGGCGGGGGCGCTGGCGCTGCTCGGTGTCGTCTTCGCGCGGCCGATCGTGGCGGTAACCGCGCCGGGCTTCGTCCACGACGCCGAGAAGGTGGCGGCGCACCTGGTGGCCGTCGACCGCTACGCGCTGACCGTGCAGCAGGTGCGGGTGCTGTTCCCGATGGCGGGCCTGCTGGTGCTCTCGGCCTGGGCGCTGGCGGTGCTCAACAGCCACCGGCGGTTCTTCCTGCCCTACGTGGCGCCGGTGGTGTGGAACCTGTCGATCATCGCCACCTTCGTGCTGGTGGGAAGGCGTCTCGGCGGCGCCTACCTGGGGCCGCTCGCGAAGAACGAGCTGCTCTACGCGGCGGCGTGGGGCGCGCTGGTCGGCGGGGCTTTGCAGCTCGCCATCCAGTTGCCCACCGTGCTGCGGCTGTTGGGCGGACTCGAGCTGTCCTTCGGCACTCGCGCGCGCGGCGTGCGCGAGGCCTTGCGCGCCTTCGGGCCGGTGGTGGCCGGGCGCGGCGCGCTGCAGCTCTCGGGTTACCTCGACTACGTGCTCGCCTCGCTCGCCGCCGCCGGGGCCGCGTCGGCCTTTCGCTACGCCTACGCGCTCTTCCTGTTGCCGGTCGGGCTCTTCGCCACGTCGGTGGCGGTCACCGAGCTGCCCGAGGTGTCGCGGCTCGCCACCGACGAGGAACGGGCGCGACGCGTCGAGTGGGCGTGGCGGCAGATCTCGTTCCTCAGCTTGCCGGCAGTCGTGGGGTTCCTCGCCTTCGGCTCGCTGGTGGTGCGCCTGGCGTTCGTGCGCGGGGCCTTCGGGATCCAGGAGCAGTACCTGGTGACCATGGTGCTGGCGAGCTTCACCATCGGCCTGCTGCCGGCCACCAACTCGCGGCTGCTGCAGAACCTCTTCTACGCGCTCCACGAGACGCGCTACCCGGCGCGGCTGGCGGTGCTGCGCGTAGCGGTTTCGGTCGTCGCCGGCGGTGCGCTGATGTTCGCGCTCGACCGCATCGGCGTCTCGTCGTTCGTGACGGTGCTGTTCAGCGACCATGAGCTGTACCTCGGCGCCGTGGGGCTTGGGCTCGGCACCTCACTGGGCGCCTGGCTGGAGCTGCTGCTCCTCGCGCGCGGCGCCCGGCGACGGGTACCGGAGCTTCACCTGCCGTGGGCGGCGATGCTGCGCATGGCGGGGCTCGCGGTGGCGGCCGCCCTGCTGGCCGGATGGCTCTGGCGCCTCGTCGGCCACAGTCTCTCCCGGCCTTACCTCGTCGCCGCGGTGGTGCTCGGGACCTTCGCTGCCGCCTACCTCGGCGGCGCCGTGGCGCTGCGTTTCCCTGAGCTCAAGACCTGGCTTCGTGCGGAGGCGGAATGAAGTCCCACACCGAGTACCTGACGTTCGAGGTCCCCGCCCGCATGGCCTTCCAAAACATCACTCGCGAGGTGGAGGCCGCCGTGCGCAAGAGCGGCGTGCAAGAGGGCATCGTGCTGGTCAACGCCATGCACATCACCGCCAGCGTCTTCATCAACGACGACGAGCCCGGCCTGCACCACGACTACGCGAGCTGGCTCGAGAAGCTGGCCCCCTTCGACGCCTCGCCGCAGCGCTACCGCCACAACCGCACCGGCGAGGACAACGCCGACGCCCACATGAAGCGCCAGGTGATGGGCCGCGAGGTGGTGGTGGCGATCACCGCCGGCAAGCTCGACTTCGGCCCCTGGGAGCAGATCTTCTACGGCGAGTTCGACGGCCGCCGGCCGAAGCGGGTGCTGGTAAAGGTGCTCGGCGAGTAGCGGCTCTCTGGCCGTATGATCGTGCCGCCGGCATACCGTTCGTTTATGGAGGGGGGTTGCAATGGCGGACGAAAAAGGCACCTGCTTCGTCGTCATGGGCTTTGGCAAGAAGACCGACTTCGAGACCGGCCGCACGCTGGACCTCGACAAGTCTTACCGCAACGTCATCAAGCCGGCGATCGAGGCCGTTGGCTTCGCGTGTATCCGCGCCGACGAGATCGTCCACTCCGGCCTCATCGACGTGCCGATGTACGAGCAGCTCCTGGCCGCGGACATCGTCGTCGCCGATCTCTCGACCTCGAACAAGAACGCCTTTTACGAGCTCGGCATCCGGCACGCGCTGCGTCCGTATACGACGATCGTGATCGCCGAGGAGGGCTTGAAGGTCCCCTTCGACGTCAACCACGTGGTCGTCAGCCACTACAAGCACCTCGGCGAGGACATCGGCTTCGACGAGGTGATGCGGTTCCGTGGCCTGCTGAGCGACGCCGTCGTAAAGATCGCCGCCGAGGCGCCGGACAAGCGCGTCGACAGCCCGGTGTACCGGTTCCTCAACGACCTCGGCCCGCCCCTGAGGCGTGCGGTCGGTGCAGCCGCAGCCGCTGCCGCAGCTGCCGTGCCGGCGGCGGCCCAACCCGTCGCGCCGGCGGCTGCTGCGCCAGAGGCGACGCACAGCGTGCTCATGCAACAAGTCGACGAGGCCGTCAAACGAGGCGATTTCACGACCGCCAAGACGCTGCTCGCGGCAGTGCGCGCGATGATCCTCGCCGCGGCGCCACCCGTGGAAGAAGGATCTCCGAAGCGGCGCGAAGATCCTTATCTCATCCAGCGGCTCGCATTGCTCACTTACAAGAGCAAGCAGCCGACGGAACAAGCTGCGCTCGCCGAGGCCAAAGAGCTGCTCGCCGGGCTCGATCCGCAGACCTCGAACGACACCGAGACGCTCGGACTCTGGGGCGCGATCCACAAGCGGCTCTGGACGCTGACGGCAAGCACGGCGGACCTCGACGAGGCGGTGCGCGCGCACGAGCGCGGCTTCTATCTTCGCAACGACTACTACAACGGGATCAATCTCGCGTTCCTGCTCAACGTCCGGGCCGCGCGCGCGACAGACCCGGCGGAGGCGATCGCCGACTTCGTTCTCGCCCGTCGGGTCCGCACCGAGGTGCTGGAGATCTGCGAGAAGTGGCTGGCGTCCAATCCGCCACCGCCGGCGGAGGCGCCGCCCGAGGCGCTGAAGGAGGACGCGGCGAACCGCTACTGGGTGCTGGCGACCGCCGGCGAGGCCAAGCTCGGCCTGGGCGACGGTGACGCGGAGCGGCAGCTCGCCACGGCCTACGCCGCCGCGCCCCAGGGGTGGATGGCGGATTCGACGCGCGAGCAGATCGCGAAGCTGCAGGCGCTGCTCGCCGATCCACCGCTCAGGCACCTGAAACCGGTCGCCTGATCGCGGCGCCGCACGATGCCGGACGAGCGCTGCGACCTCTTCATCAGCTACCGGCGGACCGACGCCGCCGGCCACGCGCGGGGGCTGTATCGCGAGCTGTGCCGGCGGTTCGACCAGCGGCGCGTCTTCTTCGACCGCACGTCGATCGAGGCCGGCGAGGTGTTCCCGGACCGGTTGCGCGAGGGCGTCGCATCGTGCCAGGTGCTCCTCGCGCTGATTGCTCCGGGGTGGCTGGAAGCGAGGACCCCTGGCGGCGAGCGGCGCCTCGATGGCGAGGACGATTTCGTGCGGCAGGAGATCGCCACTGCCCTGCAGCTCGGCAAGCGAGTGATCCCCGTGCTGTTCGATGACGTGCCGATGCCCGGGCCGGAGCAACTGCCCGCTTCGCTGCGCGCGCTGGCCGGCCGGGATGCGCTGATGCTGCGCGGCAAAGACCTCGAGTACGACGTGCAGCTCGAGGCGCTCGTCCAGATCCTGGCCGCGATGCCGGGCATGCCGGCGCCGCTTCCCGCCGAGCAGGGCGTGATCGTCGGCGGGGGTCTGGACTTCGACGTCTATCGCGGCGTCCGCTTCACCCCGATCCGGCTGCGGGCGCCGTTGCGCGCCGCGTTCAAGCCGCTCATCGAGGATCGCACGCGCATCTTCGCGGGACGGCGGCAGGTGTTCGACCGCATCATGGCTTTCGCCGCTGGCGAAAAGGGCGGCTACCTGGTCATCACCGCACCGCCCGGCTTCGGCAAGACGGCCCTCGTCGCGAACCTCGTCGCCGCCACGCCGGAAGCCTTTGCCTACCACTTCTTCGCGCCCGTCTACGGCGCCGAGACGTTGGACGAGAAGTTCTTTCTCCAGAGCATCCTGCAGCAGATGGCGGCGTGGCACGACCAGCGCGCGGAGCTGCCGGACGCGATCAACGAGTTGCGCGCCCTCTACCAGGCGTTCGTGGACACGCCGCTCGACCAGAACCAGGTTCTGGTGCTGGACGGCCTCGACGAGGTCAGCCAGTGGAAGCTGGCGCCCTACCTCGGCCGCCGGCTTCCGCCCCGTCTGCACGTCATCGTCACCGTGCGCGACGTGGGGCAGGACTGGCGCAGCGATTACGAATTTCCGAGCGACCAGGTGACTACACTCCCGCTGGGCGGCTTGGAGCGCGGCGAGATCCGGGACCTCTTCGCCGGGCTCGGTGCGCCCGGAGCGCGCATCGCCGGTGACGACGCGCTGCTCGATCACGTCGTCGCCCGCGCCGCCTACGGGGACGATCCCCGGCTCGGAGCCGACCCGTTCTACGTCCGGTTCCTGGCCGAGGACGTGGCCAACGCCGAGGTCGCGCCCGAGGAGCTCCCGGCGCAACCGCAGGGACTCGACGCCTACCTGGACCGCTGGTGGAAACAGCTCGTGCAGCTTGCCGGGGACGCGCCGGTACGGGATCTCTTCGGTACCCTCGCCGCGGCGGTGGTACCCATCGCCCGCGCCGACCTGGAAGCGATCAACGCCAGCTTGCGCGACGAGTGGGCGGGCGATTTCTTCGCTCAGGTGCTGGCGCGCGTGCGCCGCGTCGTCCGCCAGCACAAGGACGGAAGCTACAGCCTCGCGCACCCCCGGCTGCGCCGCTACGTCGCCGACCCGAAGCGCATCGGCAAGATCAACGACTATCGACAACGCCTGCTCGACTACTGCGCCCGGTGGCGGGAGCACCGCAGTCCATATGCCCTGAACGGCTACGGCGCCCATCTGCTCGAAGCCGGCCGCGGCGAGGAGCTCTATGGGCTGTTTGCGGGCGAATGGATCGCCGCCCATTGGTCGGTGCTGCACACGTACGGACCGCTCGTCGGCGACCTCGATCGCGCCGCGAAGGCGCTGCTGACGTCGCCCGCGCCGGACTACCCGCGCATTCTCGCTCTCGTCGTGGCCCGTCAGACCGGACGCGAGCTGTTGCTCGGTTTCCCGGACGAGCTTTACGTCGCCTGGACGGCGCAGGGCGAGGTCGAACGCGCCCTGGCTTGTCTCGCGGCGTTGGGGCAGTCGCAGGGCCGGGCGATCGATCCGCTCACCGCGGTCGCCGGCAAGCTTCTCGAGCTGCACCGCAGGGAAGCGGACGATTACGCGACCCGCGCTGGGGAGCTGCTCCTGCAGGTGGCCGATCAGCTGACGTTGCCGCGCATGACCAGCGTGCAGCTCGACGCGCTGTCGGCACTGGCCGCGCAGCTGCCCGTCGAGCGCGGGCTGCCCGAAGAGGGACGGCGTCGTCTGATCCGTGGCGCCGTGGAGTTCGCGGAGCGGGCGGACGATCCCGTGCTGCGCGCGGCCGGATTTGGTGAGATCGCCTCGGCGCTCTGCGGTTCCGCCCCGGACCTCGACACCGCCCGCGATCAGCTGGGCCGGGCGCGGACGGCGCTCGCCGGCATCGACTTCGTCCCGGATCGGGCGTTCGTGACGGCCAGCCTGCTCGCGGCGCTGGAAGCATTCGCACCGGAAGACGTCCTGCCGGCGCTCGAAGCGCTGGCCGAGCAGGGCTCACCCCTCCTCGATCATGGCTCTCTCGCCAAGATTCCCTGCATCAAGCTCCTGCGGCGCTGGCGCCCGTCGGCAGGGGCACAGCCCGGGCGGGCGGCCGCGCTCCTCGGCAAGATCGCAGCGCTGCACCTGGACGCGTCGGCCGACTACACCGGCGCCGCGTTGTCGGCGATCGTTCCGCACCTGTGCCGGTTGGGCTATGCCGACGTCGGCCTCGACCTGCTCGAACGATGCTGGCACGCCGACGCCGTGGAGGGCGCCCGCGTCGTCACCTATGGCATCGACGTATTGCGCGAATTCGCTCCGCACCGCATTGGCGCGTGGCTGGAAGCGGCCCGGGAGCTGACCGACCCCTCGCACCATGACATCTACCTCAATCGCGAGATGTTCACCGCGTCGGTAGCGGACGCATTCGCCGCCCACGGCGAATGGGACACGGCGCTCGCGCTGACGGCTACCCTCGGCCCGAGCAACCGCTGCGACGCCATGGTGGATCTTCTGCGGCGTGCGGCCCCGGACGTGGACGCCCGCGATGCCGTCGTCGAGCGAATCTTGGCGGCCGCCGGCGAGCTCGACGACACCGACGGCGGGGAGGAAACGGCGCGGGTCTACGCCGTTGCGGCGCAGGTGCTGGCCGGCACGTCGAGCGGCCGCGCCGAACAGGCTCTCGCGCGCGCCACGGCGCGGTGTCTCGTCAATCCGCCGGAAGGCGACAGCGACGCGCTCCGCCGCCTGCACGCCGCGGCGCTGCACGAGGATGGCGCCACCGACGAGGTGGTCGCGGTCCTGCATCGCATGTCCTGGGTCACGAGCCTCGTCAGAACGGTCGCATCGCTCGTGCTGTCCGGCACCATCGACGCCGGCCGGCGAGACGCCTATGCGTCGGCGCTGCTGACGGAGCTGGAGGCACGCCAGGGAGCGAGCCTCTATGGCGACGCGCTGCGCGAAGTGGCGC
>Ga0134123_10003260_pt1 | contig 10562 bp, 9 predicted proteins | sample KB303_FD_96460 | JGI IMG/M metagenome (GOLD analysis project Ga0134123, IMG submission 96460) | Terrestrial soil microbial communities without Nitrogen fertilizer from Kellogg Biological Station, Michigan, USA - KB3-0-3 | ecosystem: Environmental > Terrestrial > Soil > Unclassified ...
CAGGTTGTCCAGCATCTTCCACACGCCGATCAGCGGCGTGCGGTCCGCGCCGCGCACATAGGTGTCGGCGCCGGCGTCGCCCCGGCCGAAGATCCACGGCAACAGCTGCCAGTCGCCGCGTACCCAGCGATGCTGGCGCAACGAGGCCACGTCGTAACGCGCCGGGAATTCCTCGACCACTTCCACGTCCGAAGCCAGTCCCGCCCGCGCGAAGATGCCTTCGAACAAGTCGTGCGAGAGTAACGAGCTCTCCGGCACGCGCCCGGCCAACGACGCCTCGAAGGCATCCACGTCGTAGATGCCCTTGCCGGCGAAGGAGCCTTCGCCCAGCAAGTCCTGGTAGACGTCGGACACCGCGGCCGCGTACGGATCGACGCCCGAAGCGCCGGAGAACACGCGCTGGAAGGGCGACGCCTCGACGGTTACCGGCAGCGAGAACGCCACGCGCGGCTGCAGGATGGCGTAGCCCTCGACCACGCGGCCCAGCTTCGCATCGAAGTGCGGGCGGTTGAGCGGATGCGCCATCTTGCCGATCAGCCGCTTCGGCGCTTCGCGCGGCACGCGCGTGTCGGCATCGAGCGTGAGCACGTAGCGCACGCCATCCGGCACCCAGGGAATCTTCCCGGTGCTCGTCAGGTAGGTGGTGTCGGTGGCGCCGCGCAACAGCCGGTTCAGTTCCTCGAGCTTGCCGCGTTTGCGTTCCCAGCCCATCCAGCGCTGCTCGCTCTCGCTCCACACGCGGTGACGATGCAGCAGCAGGAAGCGCTCGCCGGCCGCAGCCGGCCCATATTTGCGGTTGAGTCGCGCGATACCGAGGATGGCGACGTCCAGGAACTCGTCGTCGTCGGGCCGTGACTCGCTGTCCGCGTCCAGCCAGTCCGTCAGCAGCGCGAAATGCAGCTGGTCGTCGGGCGAGGCGAGGTAGTGGATCTCGAGACGGTGCAGGTGTTCCTCCACCGCCGCGCGCGAATTCAGCAGCACCGGCATCGCCACCAGCGTGCGCAACTCGGCCGGTATGCCGTCGCGCAGCGCCAGGCCGGGAAGGCGGCTGGCGCCGACGCCGCGCGTCACGGCGCGATTGACCAGCGCGACGGCGATCTCCAGCGCGGGGAAGGCTCCCAGCACGCCTAACAACTACAGCATTGCGCCGTGGATGCCGGCCTGCTGCATGAGCGCCAGCGGCACCGCGAGCAGCAACGCGCCGCTGAACGAGATGGCCGCGATGTAGTCCGCCGCGCCCACCGTGAAGCTGATGCGCTTCGGCAGGTCGCGCAGCCGCGCGCGATAGCCGATGAGCCGCTCGAGATGCGTGCGACCTTCGGCGAGCAGGTAGAAACCCGGGTCGCTCTGCCGCTCGTCCGGCGCGCTGTTGGCGAGGTCGAGCACGCGCCGGGCGATTTCCAGCTCGGACAGCGGCGCGCCGCGCCCCAGCTTCTCGATGGCGTTGCGGTAGAGGTTGCGCGTCGCGAAGTCCATGGTCGCGAAGTGGCTGGCGGAGTTCAGCGCCTCGTCCACCAGGCTCACGCTCTCGAAGAACTCCGCCCAGTCGACATCCGTCATCAGCCGCATGCTGGTGATGATGTTGCGCACGGTGACGTTCGAGGCGCCCTGGCGCTGGTGTTCGTCGCGCACCACGCGATCGGTGTCGAGGTGCTGGGCGCGCAGTTCCTCGTCGAGCCACACCAGCGCGGGCGTGACCTTCGGATCCTGGTCGCGCAGGCGTTGCACCAGCTGCACGGCGAAGGCCGGCGTCAGCGCGCCGGCGCGCCGTTTCCAGGCGTCGAGCGCCCGCGGGTCCACGGCCTGTCCGTTGACTCCCAGCAACCGGTCGGCGATCGCGTCGGCTTCCTGGCGCGCCGCGCGGCTGATGACGATGCGCTGCGCGACGCGGCGCAGGTTCTCCACCAGCACGACGCGCAGCGTGATCGCCACCGCCCACAACTCGCCGATGGTGAGCGGCTGCACGGATTGATAGGCGCGCACGAAGCGGCGCAGCGACTCGGGTTCGAAGCGACTGTCGGTGTGCGCAACGTAGGCCCAGGCGATGCCGAACACGCGCGGGAAGCCTGCGAACGGACCTTCGGCGAGCTTGGGGAGCTGGCGGTAGAAGCCGCCGGGCAGGTCTTCGCGGATTTCGCGGATCTGCTCCTCGACCACGTGGTAGTTGTCGAGCACCCACTCGGCGGCCGGCGTGATGCTGCGGCCTTCATCGACGGCATGCGCGATGGATCGATACGCGGCGAGCAGCACCTTTTCATTACTGCGCAGGCGCGAGCCGAGCGAGCGGCGGAACCCGGGCTGGCGCGTCACGGGCTGAGCGGCGGCGAGCGACTGCGCATGCTGTTCCAGCCGCTCGATACTGAAAATTTCCTCGCGCAGGATCTGCTCGCTGTTCCATTGCGAGCCCGCCGAGATCCTTTCGATCAGTCCGCTCAGGAAGGGGTGCAAGTTGGGCCAGCCCTGTCAGTGGCAAAGGTCAATTACGCGAGACTGGTGACCGACAACGCCATACGTTCGTGACCCATGGCGCTGTCGGATTCGTCTCACAAGAAAATTGCGCCGTCCGCGACGCGACGCGCGCGGGCCGTCTCTTATGCTCTCACGTGTGTGGCCATTCCAGCGCAATCCATCGCACCGCGTCCGCTCGAGCGGTCCGTACTGGCTGCTCCGGGACGGAATGGGCGATGCGCGCCCCTCGTTGCGCGAATCGCTGCAGTGTGACGTGGCAGTCATCGGCGCCGGGATCACCGGCGCGCTGGTCACCGATGCACTGGTCGCGACCGGCAGGAACATCGTCGTGCTGGACGCCCGCGACGTGGCGCTCGGCAGCTCGGCCGCGACCACTGCCTTGCTGCAGTACGAAATCGACACGCACCTGACCGATCTCGTGCACCTGCTCGATGCCGGACGCGCCGCGCGCGCCTACCTCGCCTGCGCGGCGTCGTTCGAAATTCTCGAACGCCGCTTTCCGGAGTTGCTGAAGCTGTCGAACTACCGTCGCCGCGAGAGCCTGTACCTGGCAGCGGACGAGGCCGCGGTCCCGGTGCTGCGCGCCGAGATGGACGCGCGCCGCAGCATCGGCTTTGCGTGCGAGTGGCTGGACCGCGGCGAGCTCGAGGCCAAGACCGGTTGCCTGCGGCCGGGCGGCATCTGCTCCGCGCTCGGCGCCGAGCTCGACCCGGTGCGCTTCACGCAGGCCGTGATGAGCGGGGTGGAGCGGCATGGAGTGAGGGTTTTTGCGCGCTCGCGCGTCAAGGCAATCGAGACGCACGGCGCGGGCCTGCGCCTGGTGACCGACGGTGGCGCATGGATCGACACGCAACACGTGGTCGTGTGCGCCGGATACGAATCCCGGGACTTCCTTTCGCGAGAGTGGGCGGACATCGACAACACCTACGCACTGGTCACCGAGCCGTTGACAGATCTTGCGCGCGCCCATGCCTTGCCGCTGATCTGGGAAAGCGCGCGGCCCTATCTCTATCTACGCGGCACGCCCGATGGCCGGCTGATGCTCGGCGGCGCCGACGTGCCATTCCGCAATGCCGACTTGCGCGACCTGGCGCTGCCGCGACAGGTGCGGCGCCTCGCGGCGGGCTACCGCGAGTTGTTCGGCCGGGATTTGCCATCCATCGCCCATGCCTGGGGTGGCAGCTTTGCCTCGACCGGGGACGGCCTGCCGCTGATCGGCTGCGAGCCCGGCGGGCATCCGCGCGTGTTGTTTGCACTTTGTTTGGGAGGGAACGGCATTACCTACAGCGTCCACGCCGCCGAAATGATCCGGGAAAGCATTGAGGGCCGCTCGCATCCGCTCGATGATGTCTTCGGCTTCGGCCGAAGGGCATATAATTTTCGCAAGGTCTAAGCCCAGATGTTCGTGAACGACACCTCCCGCCTGCCCGAATCCGGCCGCGTCTGCGTCATGGGCTTCAGGACCGACGCCGCGCAACCTGCCACCTGGTTCAACGTGCAGATCAACGCCGCGCGCGCCGAGGTCGAGCCCATGTCCGAGCCGCGCAACCCGGCGCACGTGCTCGGCGTCGGCAGCGAGATACAGTCGGTCAAGGGACCGGTTTTCGCCGCATTTTTCGCCAGCTCGCGCGAGCGCTTCGATACACAGCCTAACTACCAGAACGGGCTGTTCGTGCTGGTCGACGGCGCGGTGTACTCGGTGCGCGGCGAGCAGGTCACCACGGCGATGCGGCGCGGCCTGACCACGCGCGAGTTCACGCTGTCGCGCGGCGATCGGCCGCAGCGCAGCGTCGAGTACCGCTGGCCCCTGTACCGCGGCAACGCCGCGGACTTCCTGAACACCGTCAGCGAGATGGTGCGCACCTACGGCTGAGGAGACCTCGATGCAATCGCTCGGAATGATCGGCCTCGGACGCATGGGCGGAAACATGGTGCAGCGGCTGGCGAAGGCCGGCATCCGCTGCGTGGCACACGATCGCAGCGCCGAGGCGGTGCGCGGCGTGGTCGGGCCGGGTGTCGAGGGCGCCGCGTCCTTGCGCGAGCTGTGTGCCGCACTCGCGCCGCCGCGCGCCATCTGGGTCATGGTGCCGGCGGCGGTGGTCGACTCGGTGCTCGCCGATCTCGTTCCGCTGCTCGGCGCCGGCGACGTGGTCATCGACGGCGGAAATTCTTTCTACCGCGATGACATCCGCCGCGGCGCAGAGCTGAATCGCCGCGGGCTGCACTACCTCGACGTCGGCACCAGCGGTGGCGTGGCCGGCGGGCAGCGTGGCTACTGCCTGATGATCGGTGGCGGCGCCGAGGCCGTGAAGATGCTCGAGCCGGTGTTCGCGGCGCTCGCGCCAGGACTCGAGCCCAACGACCCGCGTCGCGCCGCCCTCAACGGCGACACGGCGCCCCTCGGCTACCTGCATTGCGGTCCGCATGGCGCGGGGCACTTCGTGAAGATGATCCACAACGGCATCGAATACGGCGTGATGGCCGCCTACGCCGAGGGTCTCAACATCCTGCACCACGCCGGCATCGGCAAGCAGGAACGCGGCGCCGACGCGGAGACCGCGCCGCTCGCGGCCGCACCGTTCTACCAGTACGAATTCGACCTGCCGAGCATCACCGAGGTGTGGCGGCACGGCAGCGTCATCTCTTCGTGGCTGCTCGACCTGACCGCGCGCGCACTCCACGAAGATGCCGATCTCGAGGCGTTTGCGGGCCGCGTGTCGGACTCCGGCGAAGGCCGCTGGACGCTCGCGGCGGCGATCGACGAGGGAGTTCCCGCGCCGGTCATCAGCGCGGCGCTGTTCAGCCGCTTCCAGTCGCGTGGCAATGCCGGCTATGCGGATCGGCTGTTGTCGGCGATGCGCAAGCAGTTCGGCGGCCACGACGAGGGCCCGAAAAAGGCCAACGGCTGACAGCATTCGCGCGCCCGCCGGCGCAAGGTTCCCGGCCAAGGAGGCGACATGAACACACTTCAGTACCTGCGCAACCTCGGCCAGAGCCTGTGGCTGGATTCCATTTCGCGCGAGATGCTCGACGACGGCCGCATACAGCGCTACGCCCGCGAGCTGGGCGTCACCGGGCTCACCTCGAATCCCACCATCTTCGACGAGGCCATCGCCAGTGGCGCGTACGACGCCGACATCGAGCGCAAGTCCCGCGAGGGCAAGTCCAACGAGGACCTGTTCACCGAGCTGGCACTCGACGACCTGCGGCGCGCCGCGACACTGTTCCTGCCCGCGTTCGAACGCACGCAGGGCGTCGACGGCTGGGTGTCGATGGAAGTCTCGCCCCTGCTGGCCAACGACACGCCGGGCAGCGTGCGAGCCGCCGCGAATATCCACGGCGCCGCGAACGTTCCCAACCTGTTCGTGAAGATTCCCGGCACGCGCGAAGGTGTCGGCGCCATCGAGCAGTGCATCTACGACGGCATACCCATCAACGTGACACTGCTGTTCTCGCCCGAGCACTACCTCGCCTCGGCCAACGCCTACCTGCGTGGCATCGAGCGGCGCCTCGAGGACGGCCGCTCGCCGGTGGTCGCGTCGGTGGCGTCGCTGTTCGTGAGCCGTTGGGACAAGGCCGTCGCCAACGAAGTGCCGGAGAACCTGCGCAACCGGTTGGGCATCGCCGTGGCGCTGCGCACCTGGGAGGCATTCGGCGAGCTGTACGCATCTTCGCGCTGGCAGAAGCTCGCGGCCGCCGGTGCGCGTCCGCAGCGCATGCTATGGGCCAGCACCGGCACCAAGGATCCGAAAGCCTCGGAAACCTTGTACCCCGAAGCCTTCGCCGCGCCCGACACCATCGACACGTTGCCGGAGAAGACCTTGCTGGCACTGTCGCGCACCGAGGCCACGCCTCCGATCATGCCGATGAATGGCGGCGATGCCGAACAGACGTTGGCCGAGTTCGCGACGCTCGGCGTCTACGTGAAGCCGCTCGGCGACCGGTTGCAACGCGAGGGTGCCGAAGCCTTCGTGAAGTCGTGGACGCAGCTCATGCAGCGCATCGCGGACAAGGGCGCGGATCTCAAACGCAAGAAAGCCGGCTGAAACCGCTCAATCGATCGGCCAGGGCATTTCCTTCGGCAATTCTTCTTCGGGTATCGCCGGCGGCGCGGGCTGCGAGTCGATGCCGCGCCACCAGGTCTCGATGGGCAGGTCGTGCGAAGGCTCGATGGGCTGGCCCAGCCGCGGCAGCAGCAGCCGCGTGTCGGCCGGCGCGAGTCGCAGGAGCGTCTCGACGGGATCGTCCCAGGGATGCAGCGCCAGGTTGAATGTGCCCCAGTGAATGGGCAGCAGCGCGCCGCCGCCTAACAAGGCGTGCGCCTTCAGCGCGTTTCCGGGACCCAGGTGAATGCCACCCCAGGCCGGGTGAAAGGCGCCGACCTCGAGCATCACGAGATCGAACGGGCCGAATCGTGCGCGAGTGTCGGCGTACTCGGGCGTGAGTCCCGTATCACCGCTGAAGAACACGCGGTGGCGCTGCGTGGCGATCACCCACGAGGACCACAGCGACTTGTTGCCATCCTTGAGTCCGCGGCCCGAGAAATGCTGCGCCGGCGTGGCCGTGAACACGAGATCCGTCCCGGGCAGGCGATGGCTTTCCCACCAGTCGAGTTCGACGATGCGCTGGGCCGCGATGCCCATGGCTTCGAGGTGCGCACCCACGCCGAGCGAGGTGATGATGGGCACGTTGACCCGCCGCAGCAGCCGCATGGTGGTGAAATCGAGATGATCGTAGTGATCGTGCGAGACCAGCACGGCGTCGAGCGCCGGCAGTTCGCTCATGGACACGGGCACGGGCTGGAAGCGCTTGGGACCGATGAAGCGCGACGGCGAGGCGCGCGGTCCCCACACGGGATCGGTCAGCACGCGTTTGCCGTCGTATTCGAGCAATACGGTCGAGTGGCCGAGCCACGTGGCACGCAGGCCGCTCTGCGCGGAATGCGTCCACGGTTCGAGTGGATTGAGCGAAGGCAGTGGCGCGCTGGGCACGCGCCGTTCGCCGCCGCAGAGGAATTCCTTGAGCGAAGGCATCGGCTCGCTGCCGCGAGGCGTGGCATGCGTATTGCGGAACCGCTCGCCGTCCCAGCGCGGAGATGCCGCGATGCGCTCGAGCCGCAATCCTTTCGATGCACCTTCCCTGGAAACAGGCGCTGCCATGCGCTCATCTTATGAGCGTGCGCACGCGGCCGGCATCCTCCGTTGGGGAGATTTTCGCTACTCGGACTCCTTCAGCAGAGCCACGAGGCGGTCTTTCCACAGCGCCGCGAGGGTGTGCGTCCCGTGGCCGCGCGTCTGCGGGCTCAGCGGCAGCACCACGGCCTTGCCGCGGGGCACGCGCTTGATTTCGCGTTCGAGGATGCCGAGCTCCGGCGGGTTGATGAGATCGTCGGCGGAGTTGATGGCGAGCAGCGGCGCGCGGATCTTCTCGAGCGAGGTACCGGGCGCGTAGTCCCAGGAGGCGCTCACCTGGTACAGCACGTCGTTGGCGTCCATGGTCTTCAACTGCTCGTTGATCGACTTGTCCAGCACTTCGTCGGCCTTGGCCAGCGTCGGCATCTGCTCCTGCCGCAGCACCGGGTTGCTGCCCATGAAGAAGATGAGCTCCGCCGCGGTACGCAGTGACGGCGGTTGGGCGCTGTAGTTGCCACCTTCCCAGGCCGGGTCGTTGCGAATCGCGTCGATGAGCGTCCTGCGCCAGACGCGGTTGCGGCCGGAGATCTCCGTGGGAAGGCTGGCGAGCGGCATCAGCGCGTCCATGAAATCCGGATGGACTTCGCCCCACAGCCAGGTGTGCATGCCGCCCATCGACGTGCCCATCACCAGCCGCAGGTGCTCCACGTGCAGGCACTGGGTCAAGAGTCCGAACTGCGCGTCGATCATGTCGTGGTAGCCGTAGCGCGGAAACTTCGCCTTGAGGCCGTCGCTGGGCTTGCTCGACTTGCCGTGGCCGATGCCGTCGGGCATCACCACGAAGAACTTCGCGGCATCCAGCGGCTGGCCGGCACCGAAGAGTTCGCCGGCGAATTCCGGACGAATGAACTGGGCGCCGGAGCCGCCGGTGCCGTGGCCGATGAGCACGGCGTTGGTGCGGTGACCCTTCTTTTGAAGCTGTCCGACGGTTCGATAGTGAATCCGCAGCTGCGGCAGCGATTCACCGCCCGAGAACCTGAAGTTCTCGAGCACGCAGTCGGCTTCGGCCGGTGGAGGAAAGTCCGCGGCGTGCGTGGCGCCGGCGAATAGCAGCGCGCCGGCCACGAGGCCGGCGCATGCGGAATGCCGAAAGGCGTAACTGGACATCGCGTGACTCGGAGTTTGCCCGGGGGCCCGAGCATACCTCCGCTCGCGCGCTCAGTGGATCAGCGGAATCTGCTGCGAGATCTGCACCTGGGTGATGTTGCCGAGCCGGCGGTCGAGCTGGATGGCACGCGCGGCCATGGCGGTCGGAATCACGGTCTTGAACTTGGCCAGCCACTTCACGCGCATGTCATGCATCTTCTGGTCGCGGTCGAGCAGGGCGTTGACGTACGCCATGGCGTTTTCGTCGGTGAGGTGGTCGAAGCTCTTGGCGTAGGCCTCGGTGGCGTCGATCTGTTGCTGGACCACCTTGTCCTGTTCCTTCTGGAATTGATCGAACAGCGGCCAGAACTTCGCCGCTTGTTCCGAGGTCAGCGTGAGGCCCTTGGCCATGACGTCGGCACGGCGCGCCATGAGCTCGGTGCGAAAGTCGGCGACGACCTTCTCGGGGTCGGGAGTGGTGTGCGTGGCCGGCTGTGCCTGCGGGGCATCGGCCGACCAGGCGGGAGCGGTGACTACGAGCGCCAGGGCGGCGATGACTGTCAGTTTCATTCAGGAACCTCCGGTGAATGTCCGCCACGATGACCTCACCGCCACGCGGGGGTAGTAACGAGGGGTTAGTTACCGTCCCGTTCGCCGCATCGACGGCCGGCGGCCGCAAACCCGAGTAAATTCCCGGCAAGCCACCCACACAGGAGACTTTCATGGCTCAACAGAAGGTCAACGGCGGTTGCCATTGCGGCAGGGTGCGCATCCAGGTGGACGTCGACCTGGCGGCTGGCACCGGGCGCTGCAACTGTTCGATCTGCGCCAAGCTGCGCAACTGGTCAGTGATCGTTAAGCCGGAGGCGCTGCGGCTGCTCGCTGGCGAGCAGGACCTCAGCTCATATGAATGGGGCCCGAAAATATCGAAGCGCATGTTCTGCCGGCATTGCGGCGTGCACGTGTTCGGCGTCGGGTACCTCGAGCAGATCGGCGGCGATTACCGCAGCATCAACGTTGCCGTGCTGGACCTCGAACCCGCGGCGCTCGATGAACTCCCGGTGCGCTACTTCGACGGACGCAACAACGCCTGGATGGAGACGCCGGCGTACACGCACTATCTTTGATTACCAGAGTCCCGGCACGAAGCGCCAGCGCACCTTCTGTGCGTACTCGCGGTAGCCGTTGTCGGTCAACAGCAGGTGCCGTTCCTCGGTGATGGCACGTAGCACGTAGATCGTGGTCCAGCCGATGAGTGCGACGAACGAGTAGACCACGGCCTGCCAGTTCTGCGAGCCGATCACCATGGCCAGCGTCGGAATCGCGCCCAGCCACCAGGCGAGGTTCTTGGCCGCGTACGCGGGATGTCGCACGTACTTGTAAGGACCGCGGGTGACGATGCCGCGATTCGTGAGGTTGCTCGCCTTGAAGCCGAGCGCGAGCGATGCCCACGAGAAAATGGCCAGCGACAGCAGCACGCAGATGTTCACCGCCAGGTGCAGGTAGTCATTGGCGAAGTACGGGAAGTCATTGCTCTGCCACTGCAGGAAGGTGCCGGTGAAATCGTTGAACGGCGGGTAGCAGGCGAGGCAGATGAACCAGCCGAAGAAGGTCGGATCCACCGTGCGGATGCGATTGTCGAGCGCAGGCACTTCGACGATGTAGCCGAGCGTGAACAGCAGCGTGTCGATGAACAGGATTGCCTGGAACGCGGCCCAGAAGATCGCGGTGTCGAACAGCGCCCGTCCGCCGAGACCTTGGTGCACGCCGTTGTTGAACTGCACCAGCGAGCCCGACAGCGTGGCGAAGTGCCCC
>Ga0134123_10003262_pt1 | contig 10561 bp, 11 predicted proteins | sample KB303_FD_96460 | JGI IMG/M metagenome (GOLD analysis project Ga0134123, IMG submission 96460) | Terrestrial soil microbial communities without Nitrogen fertilizer from Kellogg Biological Station, Michigan, USA - KB3-0-3 | ecosystem: Environmental > Terrestrial > Soil > Unclassified ...
CCCACCCTGATGCGTCGTTTACTTGATCGGCTGCACGAAAAGCAGAATCATCGCCACGACCAGCACGTAGATCGCGAGCGACTCGATGAGGGCCAGACCGATGATCATGGCCGTCTGGATGCGCGCTGCCGCGCCAGGCTGCCGGGCCATCGCGTCGACTGCGGAGGCCACCGCGCGGCCCTGGCCGAGGGCACACAGGCCCGCGGCGAACGCCATGGCGAAGCCCGCCACCAGAACCGAGTAGGGCCCGATCATGCTGCCATCAGCCGCGAGAGCCAGACCAGGAAGACCGAGAACGAGCAGAGCTGCCAGGGTCAGGGAACGTCGCACGACCGCCTCCTTGTACGTGTGGTGGTGCTAGTGATGCGCCGGATGGTGTTCGCCGCCATGGTGCTCGGCTTCCTCGATCGCCCCCGAGATATACAGCATCGAGAGCATCACGAAGATGAACGCCTGGAGAAACGAGACCAGAATCTTCAATGGATAGAGAAACCCGACCGTGAACGCGATCATCACGGCTCCGCCGATGCCGCCCACGACGATGCCGAGCCCGCTGCCGGACAGCGCCCAGCCAATGAGCCCCTGCAACCCCATCAGGAAGAAGATGATGGCCAGCAGGATGTGGCCGCCGAACATGTTGCCGAAGAGCCGCAGCGTCAGCGACAGCGGCCGGGCCAGGTGGCTGATGATCTCGATCACGAACATCAGCGGCTTCAGCGCCAGCGGCACCGGCCCCATGAAATGCTGCAGGTACGTGACCGCGCCCTGCTTGCGGACGCCGATCCAGTGATAGGCGAAAAACACGACGAGGGCGCAGGCGGCGTTGGTGTTCAGGTTCGTCGTGGGCCCGTTCATGCCGGGCACCAGACCCATCAGATTCGTGACCAGGATGAACAGGCCCAGGGTCGCGATGAGCGGCAGGTACGGCCGCCCCTCGTGCCCGATGACGTCGTCGATCATCTGGAGGAACTGCTCGAGCACGACCTCCATGAAGTTCTGCACGCCGCGCGGCACCAGCGCCACGTTGCGGGAGGCGACGAAGGCCACGCCGGCCAGGATGATCATCGCCACCCACGTGTAGGTCACGTGGTCGGGGATTCCCGGCAGACTGAAGATCGGCGGGTGCTCGATCACGTCCACGAGGTGTTCTCCTCGCGTGCCAGGCGCAGGCCCTGCGTCACGAGCGCGACCGGCAGCACGGTATAGCCGGCCAGCAGCGCGATCGGGTGCACCCAGCCCGCGGCGAAGGCCAGCGCGGCGAGGGCCGCCACCGCCACCAGCCGCAGCCCGGTCACCACGATCCACGCCGACGGCATCGCCGCGCCGGCGGAGACCGCCACCACGCGGGCGGCCAGCCAGCGGAAGCTGCCGAGCGCGAGCGCGCCGCCCGCCAGCACCCCGGCCGCGCCGGGCGCGCCGCCCAGCCAGCCGCCGGCCAGCGCCAAGACAACGACCGCGGCGGCCGTGGACCGCGTCACGCTCGTCGTCAGATCACTTGTCGTCATCCTGCCCCGCTCGCTTGACTGACCGAAAAAGGTTCACGAATCCGGCAGCGATTCCGAGTCCGAGGCCGATCATGATCAGCCACGGCGAGGTACCGAGCAACCGGTCCAGAAAGTAGCCGCCAGCCAGACCGATGACGGTGGCCAGCACCAGCGTCATTCCGATCGACGACAGCTCGGCCAGCGCTTTCCAGGAGCTTTTTTCCCCGGATGGCGCCATGTGAAGGAGAACACTAGCACAACCGGGTGGTGCCGACAATCTGCTCCAACCTCGTGATTCGGCGGCGGGTGGAGAGCGGGGTGGGGGTGGTGTGGGGGCTCCGGGAACCACGAGGCTGGGGGTCGTATTGAGGCGGCCTTGACTGGGCTCCACCTCGTGCGGGGCGCGCGGTGATGGGCGGCGGGAACGGGTTCCCGGAGCCCCCACACCACCCCCACCCCGCTCGCATCACTCGCGGAATCGCAGGATAGAGCGCGCGTGCCAACGCCGCCTCGGTTCGTGCAGCTCGGCGTTTCGCGGTTGTTCCTTACTGGCTTCGCTTCGCTTAGCCGAACATGCCGCCGAGGCGGGTGCCGGCGATGCGGTTGATCACGAACACCGTTATGGCGGCGACGGCGATGAGGATGACGCCGAGGGCGGCGGCTTCGTTGGCGCTGCCGGCGATGTAGAAGGCGAAGATGCCGACGGGGATGGTTTCCCAGCCGCCGAGGGAGAGAAACAGGACGGCGGAGGCTTCTTGCAGCGAGGTCATGAAGGAGAAGAGGGAGCCGATCAGGACGCCGCGCCAGATGAGGGGGAGGGTGATGTCGCGGAAGGTGCGCAGGCGGGTGGCACCCACGCTGGCGGCGGCCTCTTCGGTGGATTGATGCACGAGCAGCAATGACGCGTAGGCGCCGCGCACGGTGTACGGCAGGCGGCGGATGCAGAGCACCAGGGGCAGCACCAGCCAGACACTGGTGAGGTTGATGTCGAAGCCGGGAAACGGGACGTGGAAGGCGCGGACGTAGGCGATGCCGATGGCGGTGCCGGGGATGGCCAGGATGAGCGTGTTCAGGCCGTCGAGCAGGTCGCGGCCGGGCGCCCGCGTGCGGGCCAGGACCCAGGCGATGGGCACGCCGAACATCACGCAGCCCAGCACGGCCAGGCCCGAGTAGAGAAACGAGTTCAGGATGTACTTCGGCGTCTCGACGATGACGCGCTCGTAGTACTGCAGCGTGTAGCTGAGCGGCAACGGCGTGAGCGACCAGCCCTTGCCCACCGAGGCCAGCGCCACGCCGAGGTACGGAATGAACGCGGCCAGCATCACCAGCGACAGGAACGCGATGGCTCCGATCTGGGCCCACCCCGACAGCCGCCGGCGCGCGAGGCGCGAGTAGGACAGCGACGAGTAGTCCTTGATGGCCACGTAGCGGCGGGCCGCCACCAGGAAGAGCACGGCCAGGCCCACCATCAGCGCCGAGATGACGATGCCCATGCGGAACAGCCGGCGGTCGACGAACTGCACGATGTTCAGATAGGCCTGCGCGGCCAGCAGATCGTGGACGCCCAGCACCAGCGGGGTGGCGAAATCCGAGAACGTCCAGATGAAGACCAGCAGGGCGCCGGCGACGTAGCCGGGCGTGGTCAGCGGCAGCGTGATGGTCCGCAAGATCGTCCAGCCGCGGGCGCCCACGCTCTCGGCCGCCTCCTCCAGCGCGGGGTTGATCTTGGCCAGCGCGTCGAGCACGTTGAGCGTGATCATCGGAAACAGGTGCAGCGTCTCCACCAGCCACACGCCGTGGACGCCGTACACGAAGTTGAGCGGGCGGGCCAGATCGAACCAGTCGTGCAGGAGCACGTTCACCGTGCCGGCCCGGCCCATGATGAACGTGAAGCCGAGCACGCCCACCAGCGGCGGCGAGATGATCGGGATCAGCGTGAGGTAGCCGAAGAGGTCGCGACCGCGGAAATCGAAGCGCACCAGCAGCAACGCGATGGCCACGCCCAGCACGGTGGTGCCGGCCACCGTCGCCGCGCCGAGGAGGATCGAGTTGGCCAGCGAGCGCAGGTAGTACGCGTCGCTCATGAAGGCCAGGAAGTGCGCCAGCGTGAAGGAGCCGGCCTCGTCGGTGAACGCGTCGTAGAAGATGCGCAGCAGCGGATAGACGAGGAAGAGGAGGAGGAACAGCCAGATGACGGCGTAGCCCGCCGCCGGGCCCCACCGCCAGGAGGCCTTCACTCGTCGGGCAAGGTCAGGACCACCGAGGACGGGAAGCCGAGCTGCAGCGGCTCGCCGACCGCGAGCATCCGGTGGTGCCACGAGTCGCGCACGTCCACTTTCAGCACGAGCCCGGACTCGGTCTCGACGTCGTAGCGTAGCGTGTCGCCCAGATAGGCGGCGAACGCCACCCGCCCGGCGAACACGTTCTCTCCACTGCCGCCCAGCACCACGTTCTCCGGGCGCACGGCCAGGACGCAGCGCGCGCCCGGGGTCATGGCGGCGGCCGGGCGGGCCTGCACCGGACCCAGCGGCGTGTCGACGATGACGCCGCCACGCCCCTGCTCGGAGCAGATCCCGGGGATGAAGTTGTTGATGCCGATGAAATCGGCCACGAAGCGGTTGACGGGGCGCTCGTACAGCTCGCGCGGCGTGGCCACCTGCTGGATGCGCCCGTCCTTCATCACCGCCACCCGGTCCGACAGCGACAGCGCCTCTTCCTGGTCGTGCGTGACGTAGACGGTCGTGACGCCCAGCTCCTGCTGCAGGCGGCGGATCTCCGCGCGCACCTGCACGCGGATCTTGGCGTCCAGATTGGACAGCGGCTCGTCGAGCAGCAGGATGTCGGGATTCAGCACGAGCACGCGGGCCAGCGCCACCCGCTGCTGCTGGCCGCCCGACAGCTGGCCCGGATAGCGGTCGGCCAGCCCCATCAGATTCACCTGCCGGAGGCCTCGCTCCAGGCGCGCGGCGATGTCCGCGGCCGGGAGTTTTCGCAGACGGAGGCCGTAGGTGATGTTGGCGCCCACCGTCATGTGCGGCCAGAGCGCGTAGTTCTGGAACACCATGCCGATGTTGCGCTCGTAGGGCGGCAACTGATCCACGCGTCGCTCGCCGAAGAAGATCCGCCCCTCGTCGGGGGGACTGTAGAAGCCGGCGATCAGACGCAGCAGTGTGGTCTTGCCGCACCCGGACGGGCCGAGCAGCGTGAACAGCTCGCCGTCGGTGATGTCCAGGTGCGTGCGCTCGACGGCGGTGGTGCCGCCGAACCGCTTGACCACGTTGTCGAGCAGGATGCGCATCCCGGGCCGGTCCCTAGTTGGGCGACTTCCAGACCGCCTCGATGTCGGAGCGGAAGCGGGTCTTGAGCGCCTCCGAGCGCTTGGCCGCCACGCCCTCGTCGTAGACGTTGCTGATGTCGCCGTCGAAGTAGGAGCGGACGCCGCCGGTGAACTGCACGGCCAGCTCGGCGGTCGAGCCGGGCGCGCCCTGCACCTTATACTTGGGCGTGATGGGGAACAGGCCGCGCTCCATGAACACGCGCTGCCCGCGCTCGGTGAGCAGGAACTCGATGAAGGCGCGCGCGGCCTTGCTGTTGCGCGCGCCGGTGAGGATGGCCATGGGCTCCGGCGTGACGAAGGCGTTCTTGGGCGCCACGAAGCGCAGGTCGAAGCCGGCCAGCTTCTCCTCGAAGGCCATGTACGACGGCACCGCGAAGCCGGCCGCGTACTCACCCTTGGCCACCACCGTCGGCACGTCACGGCTGCGCGCGGTGAAGTGGCCGGTGTTGGCGGCCAGCTTCTTCAGCCACTCCCAGCCCTTGTCCTCGCCGTACATCGACAGGATCACCTCGTAGGTGGCATTCGACGAGGACGAGCGCGTGGGCGCGCACTGGGCGATCTCGCCCCTGAGCTTGGGGTTGAGCAGATCGTCCCAGTCCTTGGGCTCGGGGATGCCGAGGCGCTTGATCTTCACCGGGTGGTAGACCAGGCCGTACGGCTCCAGCGCGGTGCCGATCCAGTAGCCGTCCTTGTCCTTGAGCGGGATGGGCTTGGGCTTGCCGATCGAGGCCGGGATCGAGTCCCACGCCTCCTTGCTGATCTCGATCTTCTGCAGCAGCTTCTGCTCGGCCAGCTTCTCGAACAGCGCGGACTCGCCTCCCCAGAAGATATCGGCGTCGGGCCGGCCCTTCCACTCCACGATGCGCCCGTAGGCCACCGGCGTGCCGGCCGGGATCGCGTTGGTCTTGACGGTGACGTTCCACTTCTCCTTGGCGTATTCGGCGAAGGCCTTGAGCGCGGCGTCGTGGATGAACTTCGACACCGGCGTGATCAGCGTGAGCTCACTCTCAATAGGCGCCTGCGCCGCCGCGCCCACCACCAGGCCGGCGGCCAGCGCGACCACAACTGCCAGCCCCATCAGCAATCTCATACGGTCTCCTTTTCCCAGTGGCGTGACCGCTCGACAGCACGGCGCCAGCCGTCGTAACGGCCGGCCCGCGTCGCCGGATCCATGCGCGGGGTGAACGTGCGATCGATCGCCTGACGCGAGGCCAGCACGTCGAGGGAGCGCCAGAAACCGCTGCCGAGCCCGGCCAGGAAGGCGGCCCCCAGCGCGGTCGTCTCGATGACCCGCGGGCGTATCACGGGCGTGTCGAGCACGTCGGCCTGGAACTGGCAGAGGAAGTTGTTGGCCACCGCGCCCCCATCGACCTTGAGAGCGGGCAGCGCCACCTTGGCGTCGGCCGCCATCGCGTCCAGCACCTCGCGGCTCTGATAGGCGATGGCCTCCAGCGTGGCCCGCACGAGGTGCGCGCGAGTGGTGCCGCGCGTGATCCCCACGATGGTGCCGCGGGCGTAGGCGTCCCAGTACGGCGCGCCGAGGCCGACGAACGCCGGCACGAAGTAGACGCCGCCGGTGTCGTTCACGGAGTCGGCCAGCCGCTCGGTCTCTTCCGCGCGGGCCACCACGCCGAGGCCGTCCCGCAGCCACTGCACCGCCGCGCCGGCGATGAACACGCTGCCCTCCAGCGCGTAGGCGGCGCGGCCGCCGATGCGCCAGGCGACGGTGGTCAGCAGCCCGTGGCCGGAAGCGACCGGCGTGTCGCCGGTGTTGAGCAGGACGAAGCAACCGGTGCCGTAGGTGTTCTTGGCGCTGCCGACCTCGTAGCACGCCTGCCCGAAGAGCGCGGCCTGCTGATCCCCGGCGATCCCGGCGATCGGCACGCCGGCCGGCAGCCAGCCGAGGTCGCTCGTCTCGGCGATCGGGCCGGACGAATCCACGACCGTGGGCAGCACCTCGCGCGGGATCGTCAGGCGGGCCAGCATCTCGTCGTCCCACGCCACCGTGCGCAGGCCCAGGCAGAGCGTGCGCGAGGCATTGGTGGCGTCGGTGACGTGGACGCGACCGCCCGTGAGCTTCCACACGAGCCAGCTGTCCACCGTGCCGAAGGCCAGCTCGCCCCGCTCGGCCCGCCGCCGGGCCCACGGCACCTGGTCGAGCAGCCAGACGATCTTGGTGCCGGAGAAGTACGCGTCGAGAACCAGCCCGGTGCGCTCGCGCACCATCGGCTCGAGGCCCTCGGCCTTCAGCGCGTCGCACATCCCCGCGGTGCGGCGGCACTGCCACACGATGGCGCGGTGGATCGGGTTGCCGCTGGCGCGCTCCCAGACGATCGTGGTCTCGCGCTGGTTGGTGATGCCGACGGCGGCGATCTCGCTTCCGGTCACTCGCGCCTCGGCCATCGCCCGGCGCGCCGCCTCGCCCATGGTGGTCCAGATCTCTTCGGGATCGTGCTCGACCCACCCCGGTTGCGGATAGTGCTGCGTCAGCTCGGCATAGCCGCGGGCCCGGACGATGCCCTCGGCGTCGACGACGAGCGCCGTCGATCCCGAGGTGCCCTGATCCAGTGCGAGGACGTACCGGGGCGGCGCCATGCCGGGACGAGATTACTCCAAAACCCGTGATACAACGTGGGCGGACCTCGATCTTCCGTGAAAGGGCCTCGACGATGACGGAACGCGCGCGCCGCTTCACGCTTGCGACCGCTCTGGGACTCATCGTGATACTCGGCGCGGTCGCAGGAGTGGCCGTCGGCCAGAGCGGCGACCTCACGTTTCTTCTGGGCAACTGGGTGCGGCCCGACGGCGGCTACACGATCACGATCCGCGCCGTGGACACCAACGGCAAGATCCAGGCGTCCTACGCCAATCCCTCGCCCCTGCCGTTCTCGAAGGCCGAGGTCTCCCGCGAGGGCAAGGCGGTCAAGCTGTTCTTCGAGCTCCGCGCCGCCGGCTACAACGGCTCGACCTACCGGTTGACCTACGACACGGCGAGCGACCGGCTGGTCGGTGTGTACTACCAGGCCGTGCAGCGCAAGGAGTTCGACGTCGTCTTCCAGCGCGCGAAATAGCCGAGTACACTACGCAACACTTCTCTCCAAGGAGCGTGCCCATGTTCCGAGCCGTGAGACTCCTCGCCGGCGCTCTCGCTGCGGTCACGCTGGCCAGCGCCCCCGTGTACGCCCAGAGCGACGTGCGCAGCCCGCTGCCGGCGCCGGTGAAGGTCAAGCAGGGGATGACCAACGTCCCCGCGCTCTCGCCCCTGTGGCTGCTGCCCGACTACGCGGCCAAGTACAACGTGCAGATCGAGATGGTGATGTTTCAGCGGTTCGCCGACGCCCGCACCGCGCTGGCCTCCGGCGACCTCGACATCACCGCCTTCGGCCCACAAGACATCTCGCTGGCGCTGGGACAGGGCGCCAAGTCGATGGTGGGCGTGGCCGGCGTCGGCTCCGGCAACGACTGCATGATCGTGCGCAAGGGTGACGACATCAAGGACTGGAGCGCGCTGAAGGGCAAGGCGATCGGGGTCGGCGCCGGCTCGATCTCCTGGTTGAAGTTCGCCGCCTCGGCCCAGGAGCACGGCCTCGACTATCCGAGCCTGAAGATCGTCAACATCATGGGCGGCGGCGGGAACTATCTGAAGGCGCTGCAGGCCAAGGAGATCGACATGGCCGTGGTCTGGCAGCCGTTCTGCGCCCAGGGCATCGTGGACGGCATCGCCCAGTATCCGACCATCGATCACAACAAGTCCAAGACGGTCGGCGGACTGATCTCGGTGCTCGCCGTCAACCGCACGTTCATGGAGAAGAACCGCGACGCCACCCAGCGGCTGGTCGTCGCCTATCTCGACGTGCTGAAGGTCGCGCAGGGAGACCGCGCCAAGTGGTCGAAGATCTACGCCGAGAAGGCCGGGCTGCCGGAGCCGGTGGCCGCCGAGTCGATCCGCATCACACAGCTCGACGCCACCCTGCCGCTCGAATCCATCAAGCGCATCTCGAAGTTCCTCTCCGACAACGGCATCATCGCGCGTGACGTGTCGGGCGAGGTGGCGCAGTACTACACCTACGACTTCCTGACCAAGGCGACCGGGAAGTCGGCGGCGGACCTCGGCCAGAACCAGTAGCCGCGGTGGCCGACGGGGTGGCGACGGCGACCGACAGGCGCACGATCACGCGGCGCTTCCTGTGGCCGGTGCTCCTGCCGCTGGCCTTCCTCACGCTGTGGACGGTGGCGGTGCACCGCCACTGGGTCGTCGAGGGCATCATCCCCTCGCCCGTCCAGGTCGTGCAGTCCTGGTACTGGTGGATCGTCGGCTTGCCCACCCGCTCCATGTCGCCGTACTCGGGGACGTGGGTGGCCGCCGTCCTCTACTCCTCACGGCGCGTGCTCCAGGGATTTCTCCTCGCCGCCGCCGTGGGCATCCCGCTCGGCCTGTTCGTCGGCTGGAACCGGCTGGTGGCGCGCCTCGTCGATCCGTCCATCCAGCTGCTGCGACCGGTGCCCATCACGGCCTGGCTGCCGTTCGCCATCGCCGTGTTCGGCATCTACGACGCCAGCGCGCTGTTCCTCATCGGCCTCGGCGCCTTCTATCCGATCGTGGTGAACACGACCCACGGCGTGCGCGACACGAATCTGCTGCTGCTCCGGGCGGCGCGCATGATGGGCGCCGGGGAGACGACCATCCTGACCAAGGTCGTGCTTCGCTCGGCGTTGCCGTCGATCTTCACCGGGCTGCGGCTGGGCATCGGCATCGCGTGGACGGCCGTGATCGTGGCCGAGATGATCGCGGTGAAGTCCGGCCTGGGTTACGTGCTGTGGGACGCGTACTACGTCGGGCGCATGGACATCTGCGTGGCCACCATGCTCTCGGTCGGCCTGCTCGGCTTCGTCTCCGACCGGCTGCTGCAGCTGCTGGCGCACGTCGTCCTCAAGTGGCGCACGCTCGAGGCCCACGCGTGAGCGATCGCCCGGTCATCGAGCTCAGCGACGTCTGGAAGACGTTCGACAAGGCCGGCCGCTCCGTCGAGGCGCTGCAGGGCGTGAGCGTGGCCATCGCCCGCAACGAGTTCGCCGCCATCCTGGGCCCGTCCGGCTGCGGCAAGTCCACGCTGCTCAACATGGTGGCCGGCTTCGACGCGCCGACGCGCGGCGCGGTGCGCTTCGACGGCGAGCCGGTCCGTACGCCCAGCCCCCGGCGGGCCGTGGTCTTCCAGGAGCCGGCGCTGTTCCCCTGGTACAACGTGCTCGACAACATCACCTTCGGCCTGCGTACGCGCGGGCTGGCGCCATCGTCGTACCGGGAGCGCGTGCGGACCATCGTCGAGCAGGTCGGCCTGCAGGGGTTCGAGTCGCACTATCCGGCCGAGCTGTCGGGCGGGATGAAGCAGCGCGTGGGGATCGCGCGCGTGCTGGTCATGGAGCCCGACGTGCTCTTGATGGACGAGCCGTTCGGCAGCCTCGATGCGCAGACCCGCTCGGTGATGCAGGAGCTCCTGCTCTCGGTGTGGGAGCGCCACCAGCAGACGGTCCTGTTCGTCACGCACGACATCGAGGAGGCGCTCCTGCTGGCCGACAGCGTGTCGGTCATGACGGCGCGGCCGGGGCGGATCAAGAAGCGCCTGACCGTGGCGCTGCCGCGGCCGCGCTCGCTGGAGGTGACGACCTCGCCGTTCTTCAACGAGCTCAAGCGCGAGGTCCTGGCGCTCATCCGCGAGGAGAGCGTGAAGGCCGCGGTGGA
>Ga0134123_10003263_pt1 | contig 10560 bp, 8 predicted proteins | sample KB303_FD_96460 | JGI IMG/M metagenome (GOLD analysis project Ga0134123, IMG submission 96460) | Terrestrial soil microbial communities without Nitrogen fertilizer from Kellogg Biological Station, Michigan, USA - KB3-0-3 | ecosystem: Environmental > Terrestrial > Soil > Unclassified ...
AAGACGACCACCACCATCAGAACGGAGCCAAGAGCCTTCACCCGCCACGACGGGCGCCGGCTCTTGACGATTGGTCTGGCGTTGTCCTTCATCGGACCACCCGCGTCCTGCTTTCCTCATACAGGCGGCGGTAGTGCCCCGCCATCGCCTCGGCACTGAGGCTTGATCGTGCGGCGGCCGCCGCGTCATCGCCCATCTTTCTGCGCAGTTGATTGTCCCGCATCACCGTCAGGCACCGATCCACAAATCCACCCGGGTCGCGGCCCTTCACCAGGAACCCGTGCTCGCCATGCACGACGATCTCCGGGATGCCGCCGACGGCGGCCGACACGATCGGCTTGCCGCACGCCATGGCCTCCACGACGCTCAGCGGCAAGCCTTCGTGCACCGAGGTATTCAGGTACAGATCGAGCGAGCGGTAGTACTCGAACGGGTCGGGTCGCGGCGCGAGGAACTCCACCACGTCGCCGACGCCCAGCCGCGCCGCCTGCCGTCCCAGCTCCTCCCGCAACGGGCCGTCTCCCAGGATGCTGAAGCGCACGGTCGGCGTGTGCCGCCGCAGTGCCGCCGCCACTTCGAGGAACAGGTCGAGACCCTTGATGGGGACCAGGCGTCCGACCGTTCCGATGTGGAAGCCGCCGGCGCGCGAGCTCATCGCCGGCTCGATCGGCGGGAACTGGCCGCCGTTCCGGATCACGCGAACTCGCTCCTCGCGGAAGCCATACTGTCCGACCAGGGCGCGCTTCATCTCGTCCGAAACGGCCACCGTCGTCGAGAAGAGCTTGCTCACCACGATGAGATCGAGCCGGCGCATCCAGCCGACCGCCTGGACCGCGTTGCCCCGGTTCTCCGGCGACTCGGGGAGCCCATGAATCGTCGTCACGAGCTCTCGAACCCCGAGCCGCTTGGCCAGCAGCCAGGCCAGCAGATTCTCCTTGTACCGATGGGCATGGAGCACGGACACGCCCTCGGCCTTCAGCAGCCGGGCCGCCCGTCGCACGATGCCGAGCACGTTGTGGCGTGACTCCGGGATGACGTGCGTCGTGACGCCGGCCTTTCGCAGCCGATCGGTCAGCGCGCCCTCGTTCAAGGACACGGCGACGACGCGCAGACTGGGGTCACGCTGCAGGCTGGTGAGAAGGTTGAAGATCACCACCTCGGCCCCCGCCCACAGGTCTCCCGAGAAGACGTGGCAGACGGTCACTGGCGTTTCCTCACCTGGCCGACTGACATTCACGTCTCGCGGCGACCACTCGAGAAGTCGATCTACAACGATGGCGGAGCACCCTGGGTGATCGGCGGACGCCGGGTTGGCTCCCAGGTCACCTGTTGCTGGCCCATCAAGTACTTCACCCATGCCATCAGCATCGCCGCCTGGACCATCGTGAAGAAATGGGCGACGCGCACGAGGCGCTGCTGCTGGAGCCGGGGGACGCCACCGCTCGCGTAGGCCAGCAGGTAGAACGCGGCCTGCGCCGCGGCGGCCACGTAGTACAACCGCTCGCCGACGAGCGCGCTCGCGACCAGGGCGATCACCAGCAGGATGGGCGCCGTGAACCGCAGGAACTTGTGGCTCAGCAACTGGACGGCGAAGCGCCCGTGGCGCCTCGGGTTCAGGAGATCGACGTTGGCCATCAGCACCGTGATGCCCCGCAGGAACGTCCGCACCTTGCGGCGCATCTCCGCCTGTGTCGAGGCCACCGCGACGAATCGGCCCCGCGCCGAGGGATCGGCGATGGCCCGGCATCCGGCCCGGGCCGCGTGCAGGGCCGAGAGGAAGTCGCTCGCCAGCGTGGCCGGCCAGTACCCGCAGAGCTCGCGGCGGATCGCGAAGCAGGAGCCGCTGAGACCCACGATCGAGTGAAAGCGGCTCTCCAGCCGGCGGACCCACATCTCGAACTTCACGTACACGCCCTCGGCGGTCGGGTTGCCGGCGGCGTCGACGAGGAAGTCCTCGCTGCTGACGGCGCCGATCGAGGGGTCCGCGAAGTTCTCGACCAATCGCCGGAGGGCGTCGGGCTCGAGGATCGTGGCCGAGTCCGTCATCACGATGATGTCGCCGGTGGCGGCGGCGAGGGCCAGCCCCTGAGCGTTCTCCTTGCCCTTGCGCACGGGGGCCCGCACCAGCCGCACCCCCTGTCCACCGTACTCCTCCACGATGTCGTCGGTACCGTCGTCGGAGGCGTCGGAGGCCACGAGGATCTCGAACCGTCCCGCTGGATAGTCGAGGGCCAGGGTGTGCTCGATCTTGCGACGGATCTTGTCGGCCTCGTTGCGGGCCGCGATGATGATCGACACCGAGGGCTGGATCGAGGCCTTCCGCGCATCACGCGGACGCCACCGCGTCAGGGCCCACAGCACGAGCGGGTAGCCAGCGTAGGTGTAGGCCACGAGCCCAATCGAGGCCCAGAACAGCCCAATCGAGATCCAGGACAGCCACGTCATGGCCGAGCCCCTGATCCGATGGAGTGCCGAGGCTGTCGCATGACATCGACGATCCGCTCGACGTCGGCCATCGTCACATCGGGGTGGCAGGGCAGCGTGAGGATGCGCCCGGCGACCGAGGCCGCCCCCGGACAGGTTTGCTGGCCCGGCGCCAGATAGCGCGCGATGCCGGGGATGTCGCCCACGGCGCTGGGATACGACGCACTGCCGCTGATGCCGACGGTGCGCAGGCGCGCGAGCAGGTCCTTGCGGTGTGCGCGGTCACGCGCCAGGATCGGAAAACGCAGGTAGACGGGTCGAGCACCCTCGAGTGGGCGGGGCACCTCGACGCCCTCGACGCCGTCGATCCCCGATCGCAGCGCCTCGGCTCGGGCACGGCGAACCGCGTTGTACGCATCGGTCGCCGGGAGCAGCCGCTCGATGAGCCGTCGGCGATAGGCCGAGAGCTGCGCGAGCAAGAATCGGGGGGCGAAGTGCGAGCCGCCCAGGTCGAGCATGCGGTCGGCAATCCAGTAGCGCGACGGCGCGAGCATCGCGCCGTAGGCCAGCGACTCCGCCACCGCGACGAGCGCATCACCCAGGCCCGGTCGCGGGAGCACGCGCACCCGGGAAGCGATCTTGCTCGCGAGATCGTCGCGCTGCGTGACCAGGATCCCGCCGCCCATCGTCGTGATTCCCTTGCCCCGCCCGAAGCTATAGAAGCCCGCGTCGCCGAACGTTCCGCACCGCCGGCCGTCCTGAGTCGCGCCGAGGCACTGGGCCGCGTCGTCGATCAGTGAGATCCCGGCGCGGCGCGCGATCGCTTCCATGGCCGTGAGGTCGCCGGGCAGGCCGTACAGTCCGGAGGGCACGATGCAGAGCACCCGGCTGAGGTCAAGGCGGACGAGGGCGTTGAGGTCGAGGTCCAGCGTCTTGGGATCGACGTCGCACAGTCGCACGATCAGACCGGCCCGGGCCACCGCCGAGGGAACGGAGAAGCACGTGTACGCCGGGATCACGACCTCGCGGCGGCTGGGGTCACGCCGCAGGGCCGCCAGGAGGACCGCGAGCGCCGCGCGGCCCGACGACAGAGGGAACGCGTGCCGGACGCCGAGCTGGTCGTGCAGCTCGCCGGCGCTGCCCGAGGGCAGGAGCGAGCGCAGCACCGTGCGCACCGGCAAGGGGGCGCCGGCGGGCGCCACGAGGCGGAACCGGGTCATCGGGCGGTGCCGTTCCGGTACTCCATCCAGCTCTTCACCTGGAGGTCGGCGAGGCCCTTGCGGTCAATGGCTTCCACGAACCGCTGGGCGAGCTGGATGTCAGTGAGCAGCGGAATCCCGAAGTCGACCGTCCGCCGGCGGATGAGGTAGTCGTTGTTCAACTCCTCCTCCTGCGAGCTCTTCGGAATGTTGATGACGAGGTCGATGCGCTTGGCAGCCAGATACTCGAGCACGTTGGGGCTGGCGGGGTCGAGCGGCCAGTGCAGCACGGTCGTCTCGACACCATGGCGGGCCAGGAAGGCGGCGGTACCCGGCGTGGCGTACAGCGTCAGGCCCAGTCGCTGCAGGGTCCGACTCGACTCGAGAAACGCGGCCTTGGCCTCCACGGGACCCGTCGAGAGCAGCACGCTCGTCACCGGCAGCCGGTAGCCGACCGAGAGCAGAGCCTTGAGGAAGGCTTCCTCGAAGTCGTCACCCAGGCACGCCACCTCGCCCGTCGAGGCCATCTCCACCCCCAGGGTGGGGTCAGCGCCGTCGAGCCGAGTGAAAGAGAACTGGGGCGCTTTGACGCCCACGTAGTCGAGGTCGAGCACGAGGCTGTTGGCCGTGGCATCCGCCTCGCGGCGGTCCAGCATCACCTCGGTGGCCCGTTCGATGAAGTTGGTGCCCAGGATCTTGGAGACGAACGGGAAGCTGCGCGAGGCTCGCACGTTGCACTCGATGACCTTGACGTCGTTACCCTTGGCGATGAACTGGATGTTGAAGGGGCCGTGCAGCTCCAGGGCCCGCGCGATCTGGGCGGTGATGCGCTTGATGCGGCGCATCGTCTCCAGATAGGTCCGCTGAGGCGGCAACACCAGGGTGGCATCGCCGGAGTGCACGCCGGCGTTCTCGACGTGCTCGCTGATGGCGGAGACCACCAGCTCGCCGCGACAGGCCACGGCGTCCATCTCCAGCTCCTTGGCGTTCTCGATGAACTTGCTCATGACCACCGGATGCTGGGGGGAGACGTCCACCGCCTTGCGCAGGAACGCCTCCAGCTCACGCTCGTTGGAGGCCACGCCCATGGCGGCGCCGCTGAGCACGTAGGACGGCCGGACCAGCACGGGGTAGCCGATGCCGGCGGCGAACTCGCGCGCGGCCTCGACGGTGTCGAGCTCCTTCCAGGCCGGCTGCTCGATGCCCAGCGTGTCGAGCAGACGCGAGAACTTGTGACGGTCCTCGGCGGCATCGATGCTCAGCGGCGACGTCCCCAGCACCTTCACTCCCGCCTCGTGCAGGGGGAGGGCCAGGCGGTTGGGAATCTGCCCGCCCATCGAGACGACCACGCCCATCGCGCCCTCGCGACGGTAGATCGCCAGCACCGTCTCGGGGCTCAGCTCGTCGAAGTAGAGACGGTCGCACTCGTTGTAGTCGGTACTGACCGTTTCCGGATTGTAGTTGATGATGACCGTCCGGTAGCCCAGGCGCTTGAGCGCCAGCACCGTGTTGACGCTGCACCAGTCGAACTCCACTGAGCTGCCGATGCAGTAGGCTCCCGAGCCGAGCACGATCACCGCGTCGCCGGCGCCAGGACCGACGTCGTCCTCTTGACCGTGGTACGTGAGGTACAGGTAGTTCGTCCGGGCCGGGTACTCCGCCGCCAGCGTGTCGATCTGCTTCACGCAAGGATGCAGCCCGAACGCCTCCCGCTGGGTCCGGACGTCCCACTCGCGCGCGCCGGTGAGGGCGGCGAGCTGGCGATCGGCGAATCCCGTCTGCTTGGCTTCGAGCATCAGCGCTCGCGGCAGCGGGGCCGCGCCATGGGCGCGAACGCGCTCGGCCACCTCGACCACGTGGGCGATGCGCTGCAGGAACCACCGGTCGATGCGGGACAGCTCGTGGATGCGCTCGATCGACACCCCGCGCCGCAGTGCCTCGGCGACGGCAAAGACGCGCTCGGGCGTCGGCTCCCGCAGTTCCAGCTCGACATTCTCGGCACGCGACGGGCGGGCTCCGATCAGACCGTCGGCGCCGGTCTCGAGCATGCGGACCGCCTTCTGCAGCGCCTCCTCGAAGGTGCGTCCGATCGCCATCACCTCGCCGACCGACTTCATTCCCGAGCCCAGACGGGGCGATACGTGACGGAATTTCTGCAGATCCCAGCGAGGCATCTTCACCACGATGTAGTCGAGCGCGGGCTCGAAGCAGGCCGTGGTGGCGCCGGTGATCGAGTTGCGGAGCTCGGGGAGGCCATACCCCACGGCCAGCTTGGCCGCCACCATGGCCAATGGATAGCCGGTGGCCTTCGAGGCGAGGGCCGAGCTGCGCGACAGGCGGGCGTTGACCTCGATCACTCGATAGTCGTCGCTGTGCGCATCGAGGGCATACTGGATGTTGCACTCGCCGACGATGCCGAGGTGACGAACGACGCGAATGGCCAGGGTGCGAAGGCGATGATACTCGTGGTTCGTCAGCGTCTGGCTGGGCGCCACGACGATGCTCTCGCCCGTATGGATGCCCATCGGGTCGAAATTTTCCATGTTGCAGACCGTGATGCAGTTGTCGAAGCGATCGCGTACGACCTCGTACTCGATCTCCTTCCACCCCGACAGGTACTCCTCGACCAGCACCTGGGCGCTGTGGGCCAGCGCCTTGGCCGCCCGCTCGCGCACCTCCTCGGCCGTGCGACACAGGCCCGAGCCCAGGCCTCCGAGCGCGTAGGCGACACGCAGCATGACCGGATAGCCGATCTGCTCGGCGATGGTGACGGCGGCGGCGATGTCCGTCGCCGCGGCACTGCGCGGCACCTTCACGTCGATTTCCGCGAGCTTGTTGGCGAACAGCTCGCGGTCTTCGGTCTCGCGGATGGCCTGGACCGGAGTGCCGAGGACCCGTACGTTCCAGCGCTCGAGGACGCCGGCCTTCTCGAGCGCCAGGCCGCAGTTGAGCGCGGTCTGCCCGCCGAACCCCAGCAGGATTCCGTCGGGCCGCTCGCGCTCGATGACCTGTTCGACGAAGTAGGGGGTGACGGGGAGAAAGTAGACCTGATCGGCCAGATAGTCCGACGTCTGGATGGTGGCGATGTTCGGATTGATCAGAACGGTGCTGATCTGCTCCTCGCGCAAGGCCTTGATCGCCTGGCTGCCGGAGTAGTCGAACTCGCCCGCCTCGCCGATCTTCAAGGCGCCGCTGCCGAGGATGAGGACCTTGCGAGGTTTAGCGTCCATCGAGAGCCTCGCGCAGGGCGTCGAAGAGGAACGTGGTATCGAGCGGACCGGGGGCCGCCTCGGGATGGAACTGCACGCTCATGAACGGCTGCGAGCGGTGGCGGATGCCCTCGTTGGTCCCGTCGTTCAGATTGCGGAACCACGGCTCCCAGTCCGACGGCAGCGTCTGCTCATCCACGGCAAAGCCGTGATTTTGAGACGTGATGAAGCACCGCGAGGTGCCCACCTGTCCGCACGGCTGGTTCTGGCCCCGGTGACCAAACTTGAGCTTGTAGGTGTCGGCGCCGGCCGCCAGCGCGAGAATCTGATTGCCCAGGCACACGCCCAGGATGGGCCGCCGCCGCTCCATCGCCGCGCGCACGTGCTCGATCGTCGCCCCGCACATCTTGGGATCGCCGGGACCGTTGGAGATCATGAGCGCGTCGAAGTCCTCGGTCAGGAAGTCGTAGTCCCACGGCACCCGCAGCACCGAGAGACCACGGTCCACCAGATTCCGGACGATGCTGTGCTTGGTTCCGCAGTCCACCAGGACGACCCGACGGTTCCCGGTTCCGTACAGGACCGGCTGCTTCACGCTGACCGCGGCCACGAGATTTTCCTGATTGGGGTCTCGCAGGGCCACGTCGTCGTCGCCGATGAGCTTTCCGAGCATGACCCCACGCTCCCGTAGCCGCTTGGTGAGCGCCCGCGTGTCGATGCCGGACAGCCCGGGGACCGATTGCTCGGTCAGCCAATCGCTCAGACTGCTACTCGCACTCCAGTGACTGTAGGCGCCGGCAACTTCGGCGACGACCAGCCCCGCCACCTGGATGGCGTCGGATTCGAACGAGGCGTGGAGATCCTCGACGGCGGTCCGATCGGGTACACCGTAGTTGCCCACCAGCGGGTACGTGAGGACGAGGATCTGTCCCCGGTACGAAGGATCGGTCAGCGCCTCGGGATACCCCACCATGCCCGTGTTGAACACGACCTCGCCACTGCTGGACGAGGGAAATCCAAAGCCTCGCCCCTGAAACACCGACCCGTCCTCGAGGACGAGTCGGCGTTCCGGGATTGGCCCTCCACGTGGGTCGAGGAGCTCGCTCAAAACAGCGTGTAGATGAACGGCGCGACCGCTGACCCCTGGGTCAGCACAATAAGGCCACCGAACAGCACGAGAATGATCACGATCGGCAGGAGCCAGAATTTCTTCCGCTCCCTCATGAACGCCCACAGCTCCAGCGCGAACTCTCCCATGTCGGCCCCCTCCTCAGAACTGTCGCAGCATGTGCGTCGCCGGCCTCGGCGTCCGCAGAACCCGGTACTCCCCTGTCGCTTCCAGCTTCCGGCGCATCGGGTCGCGCCCCACCAGGCGCATGATCAAGCCGATCGGCGCGACGACGAGATAGAACACCACGCCGAGCAGGATGCGCGTGTTGATCCAGGCCAGCACCTCGGCGAGCTTCATCCACAGGCGGTAGGCGGGCCCCAGGATGCCGGGGGCCACCAATGCGGGCCCGATCAGCAGCACAGCCAGCGTCACCGCCCACAGGCGCGGGCTCTGATGCCGCCACACCATGGGCCAGAGACCGATCAGGCCGAAGATGCCGCCGACCAGGAGCCCGAAGCTCCGTAGCTGCTGGCGAGTCGTTGTGTGTGTCATGCGTCCCCCTGTCTCTCAGTCCAGCTCGAACTCTTTGCGCCAGTCGGTGTCGCCGGCCAGCGCCTTCCGTTGCGACTTCTCGAGCACGCAATTCTCCAGAACGAGCAGGTCCTTCTCCGTGCGCATGAAGCAGCGGTAGGCATCGGCCGGCGAGCCCACGATGGGCTCCCCGCGCACGTTGAACGAGGTGTTGACGATCACGCCGCAGCCCGTCTTGGCCTCGAAGGCCTTGATGAGGCCGTAGTAGCGCGGGTTCGTCGCCTCGTGCACCGTCTGGATGCGGGCCGAGTAGTCGATGTGCGTCACGGCCGGGATGTCCGACTTCGGTACGTTGAGGAGATCGATGCCCCACAAATTCTGCTGGTCGGCGCTGACCGGCGTGCGCCGCTTCTCCACCACCGGGGCCACCAGCAGCATGTAGGGGCTGTCGCAGTCCATGTCGAAGTAGTCGGCCACCCGCTCGCGCAGCACCGAGGGCGCGAAGGGCCGGAACGACTCGCGGTACTTGATCTTGAGGTTCATGATCGACTGCATCTTGGTGCTGCGGGCATCCCCGATGATGCTGCGTCCACCCAGCGCGCGAGGGCCGAACTCCATGCGGCCCTGGAACCAGCCGATGACCTTGCCCGCCGCCAGCTCGTCGGCCAGCCGATCGAGCAGGCCGGCGTCGCTCAGGCGCACGTACGGCGCGTCCTGGGTCTTGAGATACCCCTCGATCTCGTCGTTGCTGAAGGCGGGGCCGAGGTAGCCGCCCTTCATGGCGTCCTCGGGCGGCGTCGTCTTGCGCGGACGGCCCTCCAGGCGATGGCAGGCGAGCAGCGCTGCGCCCACCGCGCCGCCGGCGTCACCGGCGGCCGGCTGGATCCACAGCCCACGGAACGGTCCCTCGCGCAGCAGGCGGCCATTGCCCACGCAGTTGAGGGCGACGCCGCCGGCCAGGCAGAGGTTGTCGCTGCCGGTCTCGCGGTGCAGCGTGCGGGCCAGGCGCAGCATGACCTCCTCGGTGACTTCCTGGACCGAGCGGGCCAGATCCATCTCCCGCTGCGTGAGCTTGGTCTCAGCCTGGCGCGGGGGGCCGTCGAACAGCGCATCGAAGCGCGAGTTGGTCATCGTGAGGCCGGTGCAGTAGTTGAAGTACTCCATGTTCATGCGGAAGGTGCCGTCCGGCCGGACGTCGAGCAGGTTGTCGTAGATCGCCTTCACGTACTTCGGACGCCCGTACGGCGCCAGGCCCATGACCTTGTACTCACCCGAGTTCACCTTGAAGCCGGTGTAGTAGGTGAACGCCGAGTAGAGCAGTCCCAGCGAATGCGGGAACGGGATCTCCCACAGCGGCGTGAGCTCGCCGCCTTCGCCGTGCCACGCCGATGTCGTCGCCCACTCGCCCACGCCGTCCATGCAGAGCACGGCCGCCGTATCAAAGGGAGATGGGTAGAACGCCGACGCTGCGTGGGATTCGTGATGCTCGCCGAAGAGGAACTGGGGGACGTCGCGCTTCGTCAGCCGCTCGTCCAGGGCGAGGAACTCGCGCTGGAGCAGCGTCTTGAGAAACAGCTTCTCGTGCAGCCAGACGGGCATCGCCTTGAGGAACGATCCGATGCCCCTGGGGGCATAGGCGAGGTAGGTCTCCAGGAGACGCTCGAACTTGAGGAGGGGCTTGTCGTAGAACGCGACGTAGCGCAGGTCCTTCACCCCGATGCCGCCCTCCCGCAGGCAGTAACGAACGGCCTCGAGCGGGAACCCGGCGTCGTGCTTCTTGCGGGTGAAACGCTCCTCCTGCGCGGCCGCGATGATCTCGCCGTCGCGGACGAGGCACGCCGCGCTGTCGTGGTAGTACGCCGAGATGCCCAGGATGTCAGTCACGTCGTCTCCTCCGCGCCGCTGTGGATCGACAAGATCGCTCCCCGTCCGCGAACCCGACGCTGATCGCCGTCGAGTGGGCGGGCTTCGCCCCCTTCAGGTCCAGCTCGGCATCACCGTCGCTTCGATCCGAAGACCTGGCCGTTGCCGCGGGCACCGCTCCGTCGCAAGGGGCGTGCCCGAGAATTCTGACAGCAAGTAGCTG
>Ga0134123_10003265_pt1 | contig 10553 bp, 6 predicted proteins | sample KB303_FD_96460 | JGI IMG/M metagenome (GOLD analysis project Ga0134123, IMG submission 96460) | Terrestrial soil microbial communities without Nitrogen fertilizer from Kellogg Biological Station, Michigan, USA - KB3-0-3 | ecosystem: Environmental > Terrestrial > Soil > Unclassified ...
CGCGCGTGATGCTTGCCGAGGTGACCGACGCCGATGACCGCGACGCGCACGCTCACCCCATCACCTGCAAACCACGAAAGACACGAAAGCGTGAAAAGACCTGCAACACGAAAGACACGAACAATACATATTCAATAAGGTTTTCTTTTTCGTGTGTTTCGTGTTTTCGTGTCTTTCGTGGCGTCACGGGCGTCGCAATCCCCGCCCGACAATCACAATCCCGGCGTCATCGGCCGCGCGGACGATCGCATCGCCATCAATCATCAGCGTCTTCCCCGCATCCACCGACAACACGTCGGCGCCCGCGGCGTTCATCGCCTCGATCGTCGACACGCCGACCACCGGCACGTCGAAGCGCATGTCCTGGTTCGGCTTCGCGACCTTGACGATGCGGACGCCGCCGCCGGCGAGGTGGCCGGCGCGGGCGATCACGGCGTCGGTGCCCTCCATCGCCTCGATCGCCACCACCGCTGCCGACTTCACCGCAATCGTCTGCCCGACGTCGAGGCCGGCGATCGCGTCGGCGATGCCGTAGCCGAACGCGACATCGCGCTGCTGCTCTTCGCTCGGCGCCCGCTTCGTCAGCACTCCCTCGCGCGCGAGCAGCGGCGCGAGGAACGCCGTCGAGTCGAGCAGCTCGATCCCCTTGTCGCGCAGGACGTCGGCGACGCCGGCAATCAGCGCGTCGGTGTTCCTTGCCTTCAGGCGCATCAGCACGCCGGTCAGCGTCAGGTCGGGGACGATGTCGGCGAAGAGCTTGGTGTGCTTGACCTGACCCGCCATGACCGCCTGGCTGACGCCGGCGTCCTTCAGCAGGTTGATCAATTTGCCGAGCTGGCCGAGCGAGATCCAGTGGAATGCCGCCGCCGGCGGCCTGGCCGCGGCCTCCGCCAGCTCGGGAAAGGTTTCATCCTTGAGGCCGACGACGGTGACGTCGTGGCCGGCGCCACGCGCGGCGTCGAGGACGAGGAAGGGAAATCGTCCGTTGCCAGCGATGAGTCCTAGCCGCATGGCATGGCAGCCGCGCCCTACTCGTCCGCGAGCACTTCTTCCGCCCGGCGCGAGGCGCGCCGCAGGATCACGCCGCGCTGCGAGGTGCGGATGAAGTCGACCAGGTACTGCACCTCGGCGCAGGCCAGCGACTCGTCCTCTTCGATCTGCTGCAGCGCCCGCGTCGTATTGAGCTTCGACTGCAGGAGATACCGGAAAGAGCGCTTGATCTTGGTGACGACGTCCTGGGTGAAGCCGCGCCGCATCAGCCCGATGGTGTTGGCGCCGTAAATCCGCGCCGGCCGGCTGCCGACGGTGCGCGCATACGGCAGCGCGTCCTTGGTCACCACCGAGTAGCCGCCGATGAACGCGTGCCGGCCGACGCGGCAGAACTGGTGCACGCCGGAGCCGGCGCTGATGTTGACGAAGTCCTCGACCGCCACGTGGCCGCCGAGCGTCGCCATGTTGCCGAAAATCGTGTCGTGGCCGACATGGCAGTCGTGGGCGACGTGGACGTACGCCATGAACACGTTGCGGTCGCCGATGGTGGTGACGCCGCCGCCGCCGCGCGTGCCGCGGTGGATGGTGACGAACTCGCGGAAGATGTTGCGACGGCCGATCTCGAGCCGCGTGTGCTCGCCGCGAAACTTCAGGTCCTGCGGCACCAGCCCGATCGAGGCGAACGGGTAGATCTCGCAGTCGTCGCCGATCGTCGTCCAGCCGTCGATCACCGCCGACGCGCCGACCCGGCAATTGGCGCCGATCTGCACGTGTGGTCCGATCGTCACGTGCGGTCCGATCGTCGTGCCCACACCGATCTGCGCCCGCGGATCGACGATCGCCGACGGATCGATCTCGGTCTCGTCGGGCACCAGGCCGAGCAGCAGCTCCGCCTCGGCGACGATCTGATCGCCCACATAGGCGGCGGCCTGCGCCCGGGCGAGCGACGTGCGCTGGCGGCCGAGCGTGATCTCCAGCCGCAGCCGGTCGCCCGGCACGACCTGCCGCCGGAACTTCGCGCCGTTGACGCCGCGCAGGTACACGCGCGCGTTCGGCGGCGCGTCGCCGCGCTGCAGCAGCAGGATCGCCGCCACCTGCGACAGCGATTCGAGCATCAGCACGCCCGGCATCAGCGGCAGGCCGGGAAAATGGCCCTGGAAATATTCCTCGTTGACGGTGACGTTCTTGAGCGCGACCAGCCGGTGTCCCGGCTCGTGCTCGACGATGGTGTCGACGAGCGGCGAGGGGAAGCGGTAGCAGAGGCGGTCGAGCGCGATCGGGATGTTGATGGAGGTCACACTGGGGTCAGGGGCTGGGGACTTGGGGCTGGGGCCTGGATGAACTGTGATCACCGCCGGAGATTTCCCGCGCAGCAGCCAGCCCCTTGTCCCCAGCCTCCAGCCCCTGGTCGATTACTTTGGCGTCGCGGCGGGCTTCGACGCGGCGTCGAGCTTCTTCACGACATCGGCCGTCAGATCGAGGCCGGGCGAGGCCCACGCGATCCCCGATTCGACGGCGTTGAAGAGCATGTGCAGCCCCTTCTCGGTCGCGATCTGTTCGAGAATCGGCGACAGCTTCTTGACGAATTCGTTCTGCACTTCCTGCTGCAGCTCGTTGATCTCGGCCTGCGCGTCCTGCTGGAACCGCTCGGCTTCCTTGGTCTGGCGGTCGATTTCCTTCTCGAGCTGCGTGCGCGCCGCTTCGTTCATCACGCTGCCGCTGGTCTGCAGCTTCTGCTGGTTGCCCTGGAGCAGCTTGGCCTTCTCGGCGTTCTCGTTCTGCTTCTTCTGGATGAGTGCGTTGACGCGGCTCACTGCCGCCTTGCCATCCGCGGAGTTCTGGAATACCGCCTGCGGGTTGAAGTAGGCGATCTTTGCCCCGGCCGGGAACGGCGCGGGCGGTTGAGCCGCCGGCGTCGGAGCCGGGGCGGCCGGCGGCTGCGCGGGCGGTGCCTGCGCCGGCGCGGCAGGCGTCGGCTGCGCGGGCCGGGCGGGTGCGGGCGCCGGCTGCGCGAACACGGGGGCGGCACTCATCGCCATCATCGACAGCGCAAGCGACGCGGCAATAGCAGAACCTCTCATTGCTTTGATTCCTTTCGTCAGTCGGAAGCCCTTGATTTTATACCAGATCGGGTGATTCCACCACCGCCGACACCATCACCCGGACGGGCCCCGCGCCTGAGGCGGTTCTCGCCCCCGCCTTCGCGCCAGCGGCGCTTCGGCGAGGCTCGGTTAGAAGGTCGACCCGACCGCGAAGCGGAACTGGAACGCCTTCTGGAGCCGGAAGTTGTTGTCGCGCACCCCTTCGCGCTGCGGATTGTAGGCGAAGATCAGCCGGAACGGCACGTTCAGGACCGGCATGAAGAACCGCACTTCGAGACCGGTCGACGTCTTCCAGTCGGTCCAGTTGAAGGTCTTGCCCGCCACGACGATGGTGTTGATGTTGCCGCCGAGCGGCACGAACGCCGGCGGCCCGAGCAGCGTCGGCCCGGGCTGTACCTGCCCCGCGTCGTAGAACACGATCGCCCGCACCGGCCCGGCGATGGTGACCTGCTCTTCGATGTTGAACAGCAGGCTCTTGTTGCCGCCGAGCACGAGCCCGGTCGACGGATCCTGCGGGCCGACGGTGCGGATGTCGAAGCCGCGGATGCTGTACTCGCCACCGAGGAACAGCTTCTCGAAGATCGGCAGCTCTTTCGACCCGCTGAAGGTGTGGATGTACTCGGCCTGCCCGCGCATACCGAGCGTCAGCCGGTTCCCGTGCTTCAGGTACCACACCCCTTCGACCATCGGCTTGTAGAAGTTGGTGTTGCCGCCGAGACCGGCGAGGTCGATCGAGCTGGTGAAGCGCTTGCCGTTGGTCGGGAAGATCGGCTGGTCGACGGTGTTGTAGACGTAGGACGGCACCACCTTGCTGATGATGCGCTCGCCACCCTGGCCGAGCAGCAGGGAATCGCGCAGGAAGGGGTTGCGCTGCAGCACTTCGGGCGTCTGGTAGATCTCGTTGATCTCGGTGACGCGGACGCGCTCGTAGCTGTAGTTGGTGAACATCCGCGAGAAGCCGCTCAGCGGAAAGCCCATCGTCGCCACCGCGCCCGCCGACTTCTGCGTGAACTGGCCGATGTAGCGGACGTCGGCCTTGAAGATGTTGAAGCCGCCGGTGATGTTGCGGTCGAACAGGAACGGCTCGCTGAAGGCCAGCGAGTAGTTCTGCGCGCGCGAGCCGGCCGACATCGAGAGCGTGAGGCTCTCGCCGCGGCCCATGAAGTTGGCGGTCTGGAACGACAGCTGGCCGAAGAACCCTTCGAACTCGGACACGCCGGCGCCGAAGGTGAGCTGGTTGCGGTTCTGCTCCTCGAGCTTCAGCTTGACGTCGACCTTGTTCTTCTCGTTCGGCGTCTTCTGGACGTCGACGTCCTTGCCGCCCTCGAGCGGCTTGAAGTAGCCGAGCTGATTCAACCGCTTGACGCTGAACTTCAGCGCTTCGGTGTTGAAGACGCCATCTTCGACGAGGCGCATCTCGCGCCGGATCACGTTGTCGCGCGTCGTCGTATTGCCGACGAAGGTGATGCGGTTGACGAAGAACTGCTCCCCTTCCTGCATCCGCATCGTCACGTCGACCAGCGGCGTGCCGTTGGTGTTGGTGTCGGCCGGATCGGGCGCGGCAATCGAGGCCGGCGCGTCGGGCAGGTTCGGATTGGGGTCGTCGTGGAACTTGTAGTCGGGGAACCCGGTGAACTCGAAGTAGCCGTACGCGCCATACACCTCGCGCGCCTTTTCGAGGCCCTTGCGGATCCGCTTCTCGCCGTAGAACTCGCCCGGCTCCATCTTGAAGAGCGGCTTCAGATAGTCGGTCTTGACGACGGTGTTGCCGGCGACGTCGAACGCGCCGACCTTGTAGCGCTTGCCCTCGGTGATCGGGATCTTCAGCTCGATCCACCGGGTCTTCTTGTCGGCCGAATCCTCGAGCACCTTGAGCTCGGGGACGCCGACGTTGGCGCGCAGGTAGCCGTTGTCGCGGTAGTAGGCGACGACCTTCTCCGCATCCTCGTCGAACTTGGTTTCCTGGTAGGTGCCCTTCTCGCCGATGAGCGACAGGAACCAGGTCGGGAAGTGGATGAAGTCCTGGAACGCCCCGCGCTCCTTGTTCTCTTTCAGCTGCCGCTTGATCGCGCCGTCGCCGATCGCCTTGTTGCCGATGAGATCGATGCGGCGGATCTTCACCTTCGGGCCTTCATCCATGTTGAAGGTGATGTGCACCAGCTTCGGGCCGCCCTGGATCTCCTTGATGTCGTGGGTGACGTTGGCGAACTGGAAGCCCTTCTCGCGGAGCATGTCGCGGACGATGCCCTCGACCTTGCGCACCAGGCCCGGGTCGATGAACGAGTCGAGGCGGATGATCGAGTCGGCTTCTTTCAGCTTCTCGTCGATCTTCGAGATCTCGATCTTCTTGGAGCCGACGTAGTCGACGATCTTGACCCGCTGCCGCTCCTCCATGTTGTAGGTGATGATCTTGCCGATCGTGCCGTTGGGGAACTTGTAGTCGGTGGAATCGATCCACAGGTTGTCGAGGAAGTTGGTGTTCCACAGACGATGGAAGTCGCCGAGGATCATCTTCTCGGCGTCGTCGTCGTAGGGGAGCCACACGCCCTCGGACGGCCGGCTCTGCTTCAACTGGATGTAATAGAGATAGGTCTGCGGTTCGATTACCGAGGCGTTGCCCTGCGCCTCGAAGCAGGGCGCGATGAACAGCACCACCGGGCCGGTCCCGGCGGGCGGCTGGGCGCGCGGCGCCGTCTGCGTACCGCATACCGTCACGGTTGGCAGCGCCGCTTGCGCGGCGTTCTGCTCCAGTGCCTGGGCCTGAGGAGCGGGAGTCGGGGTCGTGCCCTGCGCGAACAGGGGCGAGGCGATGAAGGACAGCGCCGCCACCGCGAACGGGCGGAATAATGACATTGCGCCTATTTTAGACTGATGACGGGAGGAAACGGTCTGGGAATGGCTCAGGGCTAAATGGCTGATGGCTATCGTCCATAGCCATCAGCGATCAGCCATCCGGCCGCGCTACGCGAGTTTGCGGCCGGCTTCGAGTTCGCCGGCTGGCCGATACGAGAGCTGCCCGGCGTCCATGTAAACCTCGATCTCACCACCGTGCAGGTGGCCGCGAATCAGCTCTTCCGACAGCGGATCCTCGACATAGCGCTGGATGGCGCGGCGCAGCGGCCGCGCGCCGTACGACCGGTCCTTGCAGGTGACCTCGATGATCCAGTCGATCACCTCGGGCGCCAGCGAGATGCGCAGCTTGCGGTCGACCAGGTTTTCGTTCAGCTGGGTGACCAGCAAGCCCATGATCCGCCGCAGGTCGTCGTCGCCGAGCGCTTCGAAGACGATGATCTCGTCGATGCGGTTGATGAACTCGGGGTTGAAGGTGCGCCGCACCTCGCCGAGCACCATGTCCGACACGCTCTTGTCGATCGTCCCCATGTCCGCCGACTGGAAGCCCATCGAGCTCTTCTTCTGGATGAAGCGAGCGCCGATGTTCGACGTCATGATGATGATCGTGTTCTTGAAGTTCACCCGGTTGCCGAGGCCGTCGGTGAGATGGCCGTCCTCGAACACCTGCAGCAGGATGTTGAAGATGTCCGGGTGCGCCTTCTCGATCTCGTCGAGCAGCACAACCGAGTAGGGGTTGCGCTTCACCTTCTCGGTGAGCTGGCCGCCCTCTTCGTGCCCGACGTATCCGGGCGGCGAGCCGATCAGCTTCGACACCGAGTGCTTCTCCATGTACTCGGACATGTCGAAGCGAATCAGCGCGTGGTCACTGCCGAAAAGGAAATTGGCCAGCGCCCGCGCCAGCTCGGTCTTGCCGACGCCGGTCGGGCCGAGGAACACAAAGCTGCCGACCGGACGGTTAGGGTTCTTCAAGCCGGCGCGCGAGCGGCGGATGGCGCGCGAGATCGCCGACGTCGCCTTCTCCTGGCTGATGACGCGCTTGTGCAGCTCGGACTCCATCCGCAGCAGCTTGTCACCCTCGTCCTGGTTGATCGAGGCCATCGGCACGCCGGTCCACTTCGACACGACCTCGTCGATCTCGGCCTTGCCGACCACGACTTTGCGCGCGTTCGACTTGACGTCGAACTGCTGGCGGACGAACTGAAGGTTCTCGCGGGCGGTCACTTCCTGCTCGCGGTAGAACTGCGCCTTCTCGAAATCCTTCTGCGAGACCGCGCTCTCCATCTGCTCGACGGCGACGCGGATGCTCTTGTTGATCTCGCCGAACTCCTCGCTGTAGCCGGCTTCCTTCAGCTTGGCGCGCGCGCCCGCCTCGTCGACCAGGTCAATCGCCTTGTCGGGCAGGAAACGATCGGTGATGTAGCGGTTCGACTGGTAGACCGCGGCCTCGATCGCCTCACGCGTGTACTCGACGTGGTGGAAGTTCTCGTAGCGATCCTTCACGCCCAGCAGGATGTCGATCGTCTCGCGCTCGCCCGGCGGATCGACCTTGATCGCCTGGAAGCGGCGCTCCAGCGAGCGATCCTTCTCGATGTACTTGCGGTACTCGGCCGGCGTGGTCGCGCCGATGCAGCGGATCTCGCCGCGCGACAGCGCCGGCTTGAGGATGTTGGCCGCGTCGAGCGAGCCCTCGGCCGAACCCGCCCCCACCAGCGTGTGCAGCTCGTCGATGAAGACGATGATGTTCGGGTTGTCGGTCAGCTCCTTCATGATCGCCTTGAGGCGCTCTTCGAACTGGCCGCGGTACTTCGTGCCGGCGACGATCAGCGAGATGTCGAGGGCGAGGATCCGCTTGTCGGCGAGGAAATGCGGGACGTCGCCGTAGACGATCTTCTGCGCCAGCCCTTCGACAATCGCCGTCTTGCCGACGCCCGGCTCGCCGATGAGGACGGCGTTGTTCTTGGTGCGGCGGCACAGCACCTGCTGCACCCGCTCGAGCTCGTGCTCGCGCCCGACCAGCGGATCGAGCTGATTCTTCATCGCCGACTCGGTCAGGTCGCGGCTGAATTCGGCCAGCAGCGGCGTCTCTTTCACCCGGGTCAGCGTCGTCTTCTCGTTGAGCAGCTGGACGATGTCCTCGCGCACCGTATTCAGCCGCATCCCCTTTTCCATCAGGATCGAGGCGGCCACGGAGCGCTCTTCGCGCAGGATGCCGAGCAGGAGGTGCTCGGTGCCGATGTAGTTGTGCAGCAGGCGGTCGGCTTCCTCGGCCGCGAACTGCAGCACCCGCTTGGTTTCGGCACTGAACGGGATTTCGACCGAAGTCGAGACTTTCTCGCGGAAAACCGTGCGGCCTTCGATCTCTTTGCGAATGTTTTCGAGCGAGAGGTGCGATCGGGCGAAGATGCGGCTCGTCAGCCCCTTGCCCTCCCGAATCAGCCCGAGCAGGAGGTGCTCGGTCTCAATCGAGATGCTGCCCAGCTGGCTGGCTTCGTAGCGAGCGAAGAACAGGACTCGCCGGGCCCTTTCCGTGTACCGTTCGAACATCCGGGGTACCTACGTGAAAGCAGATGCAGTTGGGGTCATGGAGTCTTTGACCACATTATACGGCATGGGTCGCCTCTGCCCAACGGCTATTCTGCGTTAACTTCCTGCATTGCTTAGGGTTCCCGCCCCACGATCTTTAGACGCTCGATCGTTGCCGAAGTAACCAGTCGCCGCAATCACCCATATAGGTGAGCTGTCCCCGACGAGCGACTATCGTCGCTTGTCGAGCTGATCACCTGCACAGCCTGTTCCGTGGCGACACCCGGCAACTCGCGCCGCCGGCGCGCACGCGACGGCCCGCGATCTCTTTATCGGACGGTGGGGACGACCCAAAGAGCGGACTTCGCCGAACAAGTTCTCCGGCGCGGAGAACGTGCACCTGCTCCGAACGCCTCACCGCCCGCTTGAACTTGTGGCGTGTCTATCACCTGCAGCACCCGACTCACGGAAGATTAGAAGACTAGAAGACTAGAGTTCTGTCTTTCTAACCTTCTCATCTTCTGTTTTCCGCGGGAGCCGCGAATTGTTCGGTTGCTGCGCCGGCGGCCTTAGGCCGCAATCAATTTCCCGGATTCCAGGCGCAGCGTCCGGTCGCAGGCGGCGGCGAGGCGCGGGTTGTGCGTCGCAATTACCGACGTCAGACCATAGATCTGATGCATTTCGCGGAGCAGGGCGTGCAGCGCGTCGGCGGTCTGCTCGTCGAGATCGCCGGTCGGTTCGTCGGCGAGCAGGAGCGACGGCCGCATCACCAGCGCGCGGGCGACAGCCACACGCTGCTGTTCGCCGCCGGACAGTGTCCCCGGGCGATGCGTCAAACGCTCGCCCAGACCCACACGCGTCAGCAGTTCCTCGGCGCGCGGCCGCGCGTCGGCAATCCGCATCCGGGCGATGCGCATGGGCATCTCCGCGTTTTCGAGCGCGTTGAACTCGGGCAAGAGGTGGTGGAACTGGAACACGAAGCCGACATGCCGGTTGCGGAACGCCACGATGTCGGCGTCGGCCATCGTGGTCAGCTCGTGGCCGTCGACGGCGATGCGCCCCTCGTCGGCGCGATCGAGGCCGCCGAGCACGTGCAGCAGCGTGCTCTTGCCGACGCCCGAGGCGCCGACAATCGCGAGCATCTCACCGGCGTTCACCTGAAGGTCCAGATCGCGCAGCACGGTCAGCGGCCGCCCGCCGACCGGATAGCTCTTGACGAGGCCGGAGGCTTCGAGGAAGAACGCCATCTACCGCAGGGGCGGAGCTTGCTCCGCCCATGCCCCATGCCCGCGGCGGGCCGAGCGAGCTCGGCCCCTACTCATACCGCAGCGCCTGAACGGGATCGAGCTTCGCGGCCTGGCGCGATGGGTACAAGGTCGCAACGAAGCAGATCAGCACCGCGCCGACGATGACGACGATGAAGTCGAGGGGCAGGACGCGGAACGGCACGTACGACATCTGGTAGACGTCGGCAGGCACCCGTATCAGCTTGTATTTCGTCAGCACCAGCGTGAGCACGAGGCCGGCCGACGCGCCGACGGCGGTGCCGATGACGCCGATGATCAACCCCTGCATCATGAAGATTCTGGTCACGCTCCGCGCGCTCGCGCCCATCGTCTTCAGGATGGCGATGTCGCGGTGCTTCTCCATCACCAGCAGGATCAGCGACGCGACGATGTTGAGCGCCGCCACCATGACGATCAGGCCGATGGTGAGCGAGATGGCCATCTTCTCGAGGCCCAGCGCCGAGAACAGCGACTTGTTCATGTCGGCCCAGTCGGTGGTCACATACTGCGAGCCGAGCGTCTCGGGGATCGATTCGGCGATCCGGGGCGCGGCGTAGATGTCGTCGACGCGCAGCTGGATGAGGTCGACCTGCTCCTTCGCCAGCACCCGCTTTGCCACGTCGAGCGACAGGTAGCCGTAAGCGGAATCGAACTCGAACAGGCCGAGGCTGAAGATGCCCGCGACCTTCATCCGCCGCGTCCGCGGCAGGAGCCCGGCCGGCGTCAGCGTCACACCCAGCGTCAGCGACACGTCGTCGCCAGGGTTGACGGCGAGCTTGGCGGCGAGATCCTTGCCGAG
>Ga0134123_10003266_pt1 | contig 10553 bp, 10 predicted proteins | sample KB303_FD_96460 | JGI IMG/M metagenome (GOLD analysis project Ga0134123, IMG submission 96460) | Terrestrial soil microbial communities without Nitrogen fertilizer from Kellogg Biological Station, Michigan, USA - KB3-0-3 | ecosystem: Environmental > Terrestrial > Soil > Unclassified ...
CTTCTGCGTGGTCTGGGCGGTGGCCGGCGTGCCCAGCGCGGGTGCGACGGCGGCCGCGGCACCCAGCGTGGCGGCGCCCTTCAACAACTCACGACGACTCACTTGGCTCATACGTACCTCTTTCAGCGGGGGGCATAGCCCCCCGGAATCTCGACGGCGGGGGAAGTGGGAGTATTCTCGTCAGGCGCGCCGTCCTGTCAAGAGTGCTGCGTTGTCGCGCAGATGCTAGAATTTCCGACACTATGAAAGCGACCGCGGACGTGGTCGTCATCGGGGGCGGCACCAACGGCACCAGTACGGCCTTCAACCTCACCCTCCTGGGCGTGCGCAACGTGGTGCTGTTGGAGCGCCGCCAGCTGGCCGCCGGCGCCACCGGGAAGTCGGGCGCACTCGTCCGGATGCACTATACGAACGAGACCGAGTCGCGGATGGCGTTCGAGAGCCTGAAGATTTTCCGCAACTTCGGCGAGGCGGTGGGCGGCGACTGCGGCTTCGAGGGTGTCGGGTTCGTGCAGCTGGTCGGCCCCCGGTACGCGGCCGCCCTGGCCCGCAACGTGGCCCGCCAGCAGCGCCTGGGCATCAGCACGAAGCTGATCACGCCGGCGGAGGTCCGCGAGATCCTCCCCGGCTGCGAGGTCGCCGACGTGGGTGCCGCCGCCTACGAGGCCGACTCGGGATTCGCCGATCCCGCCGCCACCGCGTTCGCCTTTGCCGAGGCCGCGCGCAACCGCGGCGCGACCATCGAGACCGGCGTCGAGGTCCTGCGCGTGCTCACCGAGGGCGGCCGCGTGACCGGCGTGGAGACGAGCGCGGGGCGGATCGCCACGCCCAAGGTCGTGATCGTGGCCGGGGCCTGGGCGGGGTCGCTGCTGACGCCGCTCGGCCTGGACTACGGTCTGACGCCTCATCGCATCCAGGTCTCGATCTTCCGCTGGCCGGCCGGCTTCACCCAGCGTCACCCCGCGGTCATCGACGCCATTCACAAGGCGTGGTGGCGGCCGGAGGGCAAGGCCGCCACGCTCATCGGCGTCGAGCTGGGCGCGCGCCACGCCGACCCCGAGCAGTACGACGAGAGCGTGGACGAGGGCTACGTCGCCGGCTGTCGCGCCGCACTGGGCGCCCGCTGGCCGCGGCTGGCCAACGCCTCCATGCGCGGCGGCTGGGCCGGCATGATCATGATGAGCCCCGACGGCCGGCCGATCATCGACCGGCTCGGGCCCGAAGGGCTGTGGGGCATGCTGGGCGACTCCGGCACCTCGTTCAAGACCTCGCCGGCCATCGGCCGCTGCCTGGCCGAGTGGGTCGTCACCGGGGCGCCGTCCACCGTCGACCTCGCCCCCTTCCGCGCCTCGCGCTTCGCCGAGGGTCGGCCATGGGCCGACGAGGATCACTACGGTCGCGAGCGTCTGACCATCTCCCGCTGATCGCGGGGCCCGCGTGCGCCCTGGTGTAACATTGGCTGGTCATGGCTGAGTCGAAACCGGCGGCCTATGACGCGGTCGCTGCGGGTGCGTTCGTCGCCGCCGCCGGACGCGTCAAACCTCACACCAAGCTCATCGCGCTGCTCGCCCTCGGTCACTTCGTGATCGACGTCAACCAGGGCTCGCTGCCCGCGCTGCTGCCGTTTCTCAAGCAGCACCACGCGCTGTCGTACGCGCAGGCCGCGATGATCTTGCTGGCGGCCAACCTGACGTCGTCGATCATCCAGCCGCTGTTCGGCTATCTCTCCGACCAGATCGCGCGGCGCTGGATCCTGCCGGTCTCCGTGTTCGTCTCCGGCGCCGGCATCGCGCTGCTCGGCCTGGCCTCCGGTTATGCAGGCGTGCTCGCCCTCGTGGTGCTCATGGGGCTCGGCGTGGCGGCGTGGCACCCCGAGGGCTACAAGACCGCGACGGGCGTGGCCGGCGATCGCAAGGCCACGGCGCTGTCGTGGTTCTCGCTGGGCGGCAACGTGGGCATCGCGCTGGGACCGCCGCTGATCACGTTCCTCGTCACCGGCATCGGGCCCGAGGGCACGCTCGGCATGCTGCTGCCGGCCGTGCTGGTCGGCATGCTGCTGGTGGCGGTGCTACCGCTGATCGCACGCGAGGCGGCGCCGGCCCGAGCGCCGGTGACCAGCGGGGTGCGGCGTGAGGGCGCGGCCATGCCGCGCGCCATGGCCTTGCTCATCCTGGTGGTGAGCATCCGCGCGTGGGCCTCGTTCGGCTTCACGACCTTCGTGCCCTTCTACTACGTCGACACGCTCAAGGCCGACCCCCAGCTGGTCGGCGTGCTGCTGTTCGTCTTCCTCGGGGCCGGCGCGCTCGGCACGATGGTGGCGGGCCCCATCGCCGACCGCGTGGGACCGCGGCCGTTCATGAAGTGGGTGCTGCTGGCCGCTGCGCCGTTCGGCTTTCTGTTCCTGCTCTCGAGCGGCCCGCTGGCCTTCGTGATGCTGGCCCTGTACGGCGGCGTGCTCACGTCGAGCTTCTCCGTGTCGATCGTCCTCGGCCAGGCCTACCTTCCGCGTCACGCCGGCATGGCCTCGGGGCTCATCGTGGGCTTCGCCATCGGGCTGGGCGGCGCCGGCGTGACCGCGCTGGGCTGGGTGGCCGACCACTGGGGCGTGCCGACCGCGCTCTGGATCAGCGCGATGATGCCGCTGGTGGCGTTCGTGCCGACGCGATTCCTGCCCGCACCCCGCGAAGCCTCCGCGTGAACGAGCGGCTTCCCTTCCAGGACGGCGAGCAGGTGCTGCTGATCGATCAGCGCGGCAAGCGCCATCTCATCTTCCTGCGCAAGTCGGAGACCTTCCACTCCGACCGCGGCTGGATCCAGCACGACGCCGTGATCGGCCACGCCGACGGCACGTGGGTGCGCTCGTCGCTGGGGCTGCGCTATCTGGCGATGCGGCCCACGCTGGCCGAGTTCGTCCTGGAGATGCCGCGCGGTGCCCAGGTCATCTATCCCAAGGATCTGGCGATGATCCTGTTCTGGGCCGACATCTACCCGGGCTGCCGCGTGCTCGAGGCCGGCACCGGCTCCGGCGCCCTCACGCTGGCGCTGCTGCGCGCGGTGGGCCCCGAGGGGCGCGTGATCACCTACGAGCAGCGCGACGAATTCGCCCGCCGCGCGCTGGCCAACATCCACACGCGCCTGGGCGAGGTGGACAACCTCATCATGCGCCTGCGGCCGGTCGAGGACGGCCTGGCCGAAGAGGAGCCGGTGGATCGCGTCGTCTTCGATCTGCCCGAGCCGTGGAAGCTCACGGGGCTCGTCGCGCGCGCCCTCCGCCCCGGCGGCATCCTCCTCTGCTACGTGCCCACGATCATCCAGTCGCATCAGATCGCCGAGACGCTCAATCGCGAGAGCCACTGGGCCCTGGTCGAGACGTTCGAGACGCTGGTGCGCCCCTGGAACATCGAGGGAACGTCGGTCCGGCCCTTCCACCGCATGGTGGCCCACACCGGATTCATGACGGTGGCCCGGCGGGTCGTGCCCGAAGAAGGCGTCGCCCGGCCCCGGATGCCGCGGCCCGAGCGGGACGAGTAGTCCGAGAAACACCGAAGGAGCCTCGATGATCACGTTCATGCGCCGATACCGGCGGGGTCTGCAGGGTGGTCTGTTGCTGGTGATCGCCGCCTTCGTGGCCTCGCTCTTCGTGTTCGGCACGAGCGGATTCGGTGGCAAGGGCGAGGAAAGCGATTCGGTCGCCACCGTCAACGGTGAGACGATCAGTCGCCGCCAGTACCAGGAGCGCTACCAGTCCGTGCTCGAGTACTACTCGCAGTCCAACCGCGGCCGCCTGTCGCCCGAGCTGGCCGAGCAGCTGGGCCTGCCCCAGCGCGTGGTGGACGAGATGGTGACCGAGCGGGTCATCGCCCAGCGCGCGGCCGCCGAGGGCCTGGCCCTCACCGATGAGGAGTTCAACGCCTCCGTCCACGCCATGCGCGAGTTCCAGGACAACGGGCGCTTCTCGATGGACCGCTACCGCCGCTTCCTCCAGGTGCGCGGCGTGGAGTCCGAGCAAGAGCTGCGGCGCTTCCTCACCACGCGCAAGGTCCAGCGGCTCGTCGTGGGCGGCGTGCGGGTGACCGACGCGGAGGTCGAGCAGGCGTGGGCGCTGCGCCGCGAAGAGATGCGCGCGGGCTGGGCCCTGGTCGAGCAGGCGCCGCTGGTGGCCGCGGCCACCGCGACGGCCGAGGAGGTGGCCGAGTACCTCAAGGGCCACCCCGACGAGTTCAAGCAGCCCGAGCGCCGGAAGATCCAGTACGTGTCGATCCTGCCCAAGGACGTGGCCCCCAAGATCAGTGACGCCGACGTGGAGAAGTACTACACCGAGCACGTGAAGGAGTTCGAGACGCCCGCGCAGGTGCACGCCGTCCACCTGCTGGTCCGGGTGGGCGAGACGGGCGGCAGCGAGGCGGAGGATCGCGCGCGCACGAAGGTGGCCGAGGCGATCAAGCGGGCCAAGGCCGGCGAGGATCTCGGCAAGCTGGCCCGCGAGATGTCGGAGGATCCCGGCTCCAAGGACAAGGGCGGCGATCTCGGCTGGGTGAGCAAGGGCGACATGGTGCCGCAGTTCGAGCAGGCGATGTTCGCGTTGAAGAAAGGCGAGATCAGCGCCGAGCCCGTGCGCACGCCGTTCGGCTTCCACGCGGTGAAGGTGCTCGACGTCCGGGCGGCCGCGCGCAAGCCGCTCAAGGAGGTCGCCGCGCAGATCCGGGACCGGCTGGCTGCCGAAGGCGGTGAGAAGGCCGCGCGGGCCAAGGCCGACGAGGTGCGACCGCCGCTGATGAAGGCCGGCGACTTCATGGCCGAGGCGCGCAAGCTCGGGCTGTCGCCGATCGAGACGACGATGTCCAAGCTGACGCGCCCGCCCGGGCTGCCGCCCGATCCGCTGGAGGACGCCGCGTTCGCGCTGGCCATCGGCGGCGTCTCCGAGCCGATCAAGACGCCGGCCGGCTGGGTCGTGGCCAAGGTCGTCGAGTCGATCCCGCCCGGCGTGCCGCCGCTCGAGCAGATTCGCGACCGCGTGACGGCGTCGGTGAAGCGCGAGAAGGCCGAAGCGGCCGCCGCCGGTCGTTCGACTCAGCTGGTCGAGGCGGCCAAGGGCGGCAATCTGGAAGCGGCGGCGAAGAAGGTCGGCGCCACGTACGGCGAGACGCTCCGCTTCTCGCGGAGCAAGCCGGCCGAGAAGCTCCCCGGTGATGCCCAGCTGGCCGCGCTGCAGACGCCGGCCGGAGAGGTGAGCGCGCCCGTGAAGACGCCCCAGGGGGTCTACCTCGTGAAGGTGCTCGAGCGCACGCCGGCGCCGCCGGTCGATCCGGCCGAGCGTGACAAGCTGGTGCGCGAGCTCACCGGCCAGAAGCAGAGCCAGATCTGGGAGCGCTGGGTCTCCACGGCGCGCAGCGAAGCAAAGATCGACGTCGTGGGGCGGCGCGAGCCGAAGCGCGGCTGATGCGCGCCGCATTCTACGAGGGCGCGGGAAAGTTTCGCATCGGATCGGCGCCGGCGCCCAAGTCGGCGCCCGACGAGGCGCTGCTCAAGGTGCGGCGCGTGGGCATCTGCGGCACCGATCTGCACATCTTCCAGGGACACCTCGACCATCGCATTCCGCGCGGCGGCATCATCGGTCACGAGACGCTGGCCGAGATCGCCGAGGCGCCGGGTGGGGCCGGCTTCGGCGCCGGCGAGCGCGTGGTGGTGGAGCCGCTGTGGACGTGCGGCGCTTGCCGCGCCTGCCGCATGGGCGCGGCCTATCTCTGCTACCGCCTGCGCGTGCGCGGCGTGGAAGAGCCGGGCGGCATGCAGGAGTTCTGGAACGTGCCCACTGCGCGGCTGCTGCGCGTGCCGTCCTCGCTCGGCGACGACGCGGCCGCGATGATCGAGCCGCTGGCCGTGGCCACTCACGACGTGCGCCGCGCGGAGGTGAAGGCCGGCGACGCCGTGCTGGTGTTCGGCGGCGGTCCGATCGGCGCGCTGATCGCCATGGTGTGCCGTCACCGCGGCGCGCGCGTGGTGGTGAGCGAGGTGAATCCGTTCCGCGTGAAGATGCTGACCGATCTCGGCATCGAGGTCATCGGCCCCGAGCGCGACCTCAAGGCCTTCGTGCAGGAGTGGACGAACGGCGACGGCGCCGACATCGTGTTCGAGGTCACCGGCAATCCGGCCGCGGTGACCGCGATGACCGAGCTCGTGCGCGTGTGGGGCACCATCAGCATGGTCGCGATCCACGGGGCGCCGCCGGTCAACTTGTACCAATTCTTCGCGCGGGAACTGACGATGCACGGCAGTCGGCTCTATTCGCGCGAGGACTGGGAGGAGGCCATCCGGCTGGCCGCGGCCGGCGCTGTTTCACTGGCGCCCCTGGTGAGTCGGCGCATCCCCTTGGAATCACTGCAGCAGGGCATGGAAGAGACACTCCGGGGCGGCCCCGTCATGAAGGTCCTGATCGACCTCAACGCCTGACGTCCCTCCCGTGGCATGGCGGTTGCTCCGCTGGCCATCGTGGCCAGACAACCGAAACTCCAGGCAATCGTCACCGACCCGATGCAGTCCGCGCGTCGCGCGGGCCTTCGCTACATCGGCGCACCGTGCGACGGCATCGTGCGGCGGCGATCCGGCCGAGGATTTTCGTATCGCGCCGTCGACGGCCAGCGCGTGACCGATCTCGACACGCTCCGGCGCATCCGCGCGCTGGCGATCCCGCCGGCGTGGACGGACGTGTGGATCTGCCCCTCGCCCAACGGCCACGTGCAGGCCTTCGGCCGCGACGCACGCGGACGCAAGCAGTACCGCTATCACGCCCGCTGGCGCGAGGAGCGCGACGAGACCAAGTACGCGCGCATGCTGGCCTTCGCGCGCGTGCTGCCGCGCATTCGCGCGCAGGTCGAGCGCGACCTGGCTCGCCCCGGCTTGCCGCGCGAGAAGGTGCTGGCCACGCTGGTGTGCCTGCTCGAGACCACGCTGATCCGCATCGGCAACGAGGCCTACGCGCGCTCGAACAAGTCGTACGGCCTCACCACCATGCGCGAGCGCCACGTCGACGTCACCGGCTCGCAGGTGCGCTTCACGTTCCGGGGCAAGGCCGGCAAGGAGCACACGATCGACCTGCGTGATCCGCGCATGGCGCGCATCGTGCGGCGCCTGCTCGAATTGCCGGGCCGCGACGTGTTTCAGTACCTGGACGAGGATGGCACCCGGCGGGTGATCGATTCGAACGACGTCAACGCGTACCTGAACGAGATCACCGGCGCCGACTTCACCGCCAAGGACTTCCGCACCTGGGCCGGTACCGTGCTGGCCGCGCGAGCGCTGGACGAGGTCCGCGAGTTCACCAGCGCGCGCGAGGCCAAGCGCAACATCGTGCGCGCGGTCGAGCGCGTGGCGGCCCGGCTGGGCAACACGCCGGCCATCTGCCGCCGATCCTACGTGCATCCCGAAGTGCTGCAGGCGTACCTCGACGGCGTGACCATCGGCGCGCTGAAGGCGCGGACCGAGGGCGCGCTGAGCAACGGCGACGGCGCGCTGCATCCCGAGGAAGGCGTGGTCCTGGGGCTCTTGCAGCGGCGCGCGTAGAACCGTGGGGGGCCCGAGCGGCCCCCCACGACCCATCCTCGACCGGATTCTTCTCCCTGGCTCGTCTGCCCGCTATCGCGGCGAGGCCGCCGGGGTGCCCGGAGGGGCGATGGTCAGGTCGAGCGTGACGCTATCGCCCTTCTTCACCTGGCGAAGCGCCTCGGGACCCACCTTGATCTCGAACGAGTCGCGCTGCGTCTTGATCTTCACCTCTCCGTCCTTGTCCACGTCGGTCACCGTTCCGTAGAACGTCTGCTTCAGGCCGACCGGCACGGCGGTGGCCGGCGCCTGGGCCACGACTGCCGGCGCCGGAGCAACCACCGCCGGCGCCGGGGTCACGACCGCCGCCCCCGGCGTCGTGACGTACTGACCGTTCTGAAGCGCCACCACCTCACCGGACTGGATCACCACACGCTGGCCCGGAGCCAGCGTGGTGAGCTGCGCCCGCTGGTTATCGACCAGCAGCACGGTATTCGGCGTGACGCGATACATCCGGCCGTCATCGAGAATGACCACCCTCGACTGAGGGTCGATCCGCACGACCGTTCCCGTCTCCAACGACTGCGCACTGGCCACGGCGGCGGCTCCCAGCAACAGCACGCCGGCCACGGATCCCAGAATTGAACGCATGACATTTTCCTCTCCGCCACACGACGGTCCTGCGTCGCGCGGACAGACACTCATAGAGCAAGTCGGCCGCCAGTACGATGGCGGGCACGGCCGTTGCTCGACGCGAAAAGCACGGCGAGGGCACGACCCCGCGCGCCGCGTGGCGCTCGTGTTAACGTACCGGCATGGCGATGCCGCGGACCCCGATGACCCGTGCCGGCTACGATCGGCTCAAGGACGAGCTCGAGCGCCTCAAGCGCATCGAGCGCCCGGCCATCATCAAGGCGATCGCCGAGGCGCGGGCCCACGGCGACCTCTCCGAGAACGCGGAGTATCACGCCGCCCGTGAGAAGCAGAGCTTCACCGAGGGCCGGATCAACGAGCTGGACGGCAAGGTGGGCGCCGCCGAGGTGATCGACACGCCCACCGGCGGGGATCGGGTGACGTTCGCCTCGACGGTGCGGCTGGAGGACGAGAAGGGCAAGGAAGTGCGCTACTGGATCGTCGGCTCCGACGAGGCCAATCCGGCCAAGGGGCTCATCTCGGTGCTGGCCCCGCTGGCCCGCACCCTCATCGGCAAGCGCGTGGGCGACACCGTCACCGCACAGCTGCCGGCCGGCAAGAAGACGTTCGACATCCTCGAGGTCAACTTCCCCTGGACGGAGTGAGCGACTGATGCCCCACGCGACGACCGCCGACGGCGTGAAGCTGTACTACGAGGAGGTCGGGCAGGGCACGCCGATCGTCTTCGTCCACGAGTTCGCCGACGACATCAACGGCTGGGCGGCGCAGGTGAAGTTCTTCGCCCGGCGTTATCGCACGATCGCCTTCAACGCCCGCGGCTACCCGCCCTCGGACGTTCCCGCCGATCCGGAGCGCTACTCGCAGGCCCAGGCCGCCGAGGACATCAAGGCCATCCTCGATCACCTCAAGATCGCCAAGGCCCACGTGGTCGGGCTGTCGATGGGCGGCTTCGCCACGCTGCACTTCGGCCTCATGTATCCCGACCGCGCGCTCTCGCTGATGGTGGGCGGCGCCGGCTACGGCAGCGCGAGCGGCGAGCGGGCGACGTTCCATCGGGACACGGACGCGGTCATCGCCCAGTTCGAGCAGGGGGGCATGGCCAAGGTCGCGGAGTTCTACACGCGGGGGCCGACGCGCGTGCAGTTCATGGCCAAGGACCCCCTGGGCTGGAAGGAGTTCTACGACCGGTTCGCCGGCGGCTCGGCGCTCGGCCACGCCAACACCATGCGCGGCGTGCAGCGCAAGCGTCCGTCGATCTTCGAGCTGGAGGCCAAGCTGGAGCGCCTCACGGTGCCGACCCTGATCATGACCGGTGACGAGGACGATCCGTGTCTGGAGGCGGGGATCTTCATGAAGCGGAAGATTCCCACCTCCGCGCTGGTGGTGCTCCCCAAGTCCGGCCACGCCATCAACCTCGAGGAGCCCGATCTCTTCAACCGCGCGGTGCTCGATTTCCTGACCGCGGTCGACGCCGGACGCTGGTCGCGACGCGATCCAGCCTCGCAGACCGGCTCGGCCACGCTGCCCGCGGACCGCATGACCAACCGCTGAGCGCCGCCATGCGGGTCGAGCCGGTCGCGGTGGCCGGCGACCCGCCGGTGCGCGGCGTGCTGCACCTCGTCGCCGCGGCCGCCGGCGACGGGCTGGTCCTCACGCACGGTGCCGGCGGCAACATGGACGCGCCCCTGCTCGTGGCAGTCGCCGAGGCCTTCGCCGCGCGCGGCGTGACCGTGCTTCGCTGCGACCTTCCCTTTCGTCAAGCGCGAGCCCGCGGCGCACCCTCACCAGCCGGCGCCGCCCGCGACCGCGAAGGCCTCCGCGCCGCCCTGACCTTCCTCCGCACGAAAGTCCCCGGCCGCCTCTTCCTCGCCGGCCACTCCTACGGCGGCCGTCAAGCCTCCATGCTCCTCGCCGCGGAGCCACAGCTCGCGAGCGCGCTGCTGCTGCAGTCCTATCCGCTCCACCCACCCGGCCGCCCGACGGCCCTTCGGACGGCGCACCTGCCACAGCTACAAGTTCCGACTCTCTTCGTCCACGGCATCACTGATCCATTCGCGACGCCTGCCGAACTGGAGTCCGCCCGCGCACTGATCCCCGGAAGAACCCACATATTGTCGATCAAGGCCGGCCACGATCTAGGCTGGTCGAAACGCCGGGCCAGCTCAGAACTCCCCGAACAAATAATGTCGGCACTGCTCGACTTGGCTGGACCGGGTTAGATCTACCACTCCGAGCGGCGGCTTGCCGCCGCAATCGATGGTCTAGGGGGAGCAACTGTCTCCCATGTCAAGCTGCCGGGGCCGGCTGCCAGCTGACCCGCCGCTGCATCATCGCATTGAGGATGACGAGGAGCTTGCGCA
>Ga0134123_10003267_pt1 | contig 10552 bp, 8 predicted proteins | sample KB303_FD_96460 | JGI IMG/M metagenome (GOLD analysis project Ga0134123, IMG submission 96460) | Terrestrial soil microbial communities without Nitrogen fertilizer from Kellogg Biological Station, Michigan, USA - KB3-0-3 | ecosystem: Environmental > Terrestrial > Soil > Unclassified ...
ACGATCGACCGCGGGATCCAGGAGGCGGCCGAGCGCGCGATGGAGGGCCAGGCCGGCGCCGTCGTCGTCATGGACCCGCGCAATGGCGACGTCCTCGCAATGGTGTCCACGCCCGCCTTCGAGATCGACCGCTTTACCGGAACGATCGATCGGGAAGCCTGGCTGCGCGTGGTCCAGGATCCGAACTTCCCGCTGCTCAACCGCACGATCCAGACCCAGTACGCGCCGGGCTCCGTGTTCAAGATCGTGGTGGCCGCGGCCGGCCTGCAGGAGGGCTCGATCACGCCGCTCGACCGGACGCACTGCTCCGGCGAGTTCCAGCTCGGGGGCACCATTTTCAAGGACTGGAAGGAAGGCGGGCACGGGACCGTCGATCTCCGCGGCGCCATCCAGCACTCGTGCAACATCTTCTTCTACGAGGCCGGCCTCAAGATCGGCGGCGCGGCCATCGTCAAATACGCCAGCGCCTTCGGGTTCGCCCAGCCGACCGCCATCGACCTGCCGGGGGAGAAATTCGGCCTCCTGCCGAAGCCGCAGGCGGCGCGCGGGCGTCAGGGCAAGGCGGCGTTCCCAGTCGGCGAGACGATCAACATGTCGATCGGACAGGGCACCGTGCTCGTCACCCCGATGCAGGTCGCGCGCTTCATGGCGGCCGTCGCCAACGGCGGCGTGCTCTGGCGGCCGCGTCTGGTGCAGCGCGTCGAGCGTCCCGAACGCGGCGTCGTCTGGAGCGACCAGGGACAGGTCAACGGCCACGTCGAGCTGTCGCCGGTCGTGTGGGCGTTCCTCCGCCAGAGCCTCTGGGCGGTGGTGAACGACAACGGAACCGGCGCGGCGGCGCGCATCCCCGGCATCGACATCGCGGGCAAGACGGGCACCGCGCAGATGATCGCCAAGTCGAAGGCCGAGAAGGGCCAGGACCACGCGTGGTTCGCGGCGTTCGCCCCAGCGAAGGCGCCCGAGGTCGTGGTGGTGGTGATCGCCGAACGGGGCGGCAAGGGTGGCCAGGTCGCCGCGCCGATCGCGCGCAAGATTTTCAATGCGATCTTCCTGGAGAAGATCGCCGCGGTGGGGTTCGCCGGCTAGTGGTCCGAGTCGACCGGCGCCTGTTGCAAAACGTTGACTGGGCGCTGCTGGTCGTCGCGTTCGCGCTGATCATGATGAGCTCGGTGACGCTGGCGAGCCTGCACGTGGGCCGCGCCGGCGGCAGCGTCGTCATGCGTCAGCTCCTGTGGTTCACGATCGGCCTCGCGGTCATGGTGCTGGTGGCGAGCCTCGACTACCGGCAGCTCGTGCGTGCAGCACCCGCCCTCTATTTCGTGGGCCTGGCCGCGCTGATCGCCGTGTTCGTTCTGGGCCGGACGGTGTCGGGCGCGAAGCGGTGGATCGTGATGGGGCCGCTGTCGGTCCAGCCCTCCGAGCTGTTCAAGCTCTGCTTCCTGCTCATGGCGGTCTGGGCCGTTACGTCCCGGTGGGCGCAGCCGGTGGGCCGCACGACCATTCTCATCGCGATGCCGATCGTCGCGGTGCCGGCCGTGCTGATCATCAAGCAGCCGGACCTCGGCACCGCGCTCCTGCTCATTCCGGTGATGACGATCTTGCTGATCGGGGCGGGGCTCCGCATGAAAACGCTGGGCGCCCTGGCGCTCGCCGCGCTGGCGGCGATGCCGCTGGCCTGGTTGGCGCTCAAGGAATACCAACGCGAGCGAATTCTCGTTTTCCTGGATCCGTTCCGCGATCCCCTCGGGAGCGCGTACAACGTGATCCAGGCGAAGATCGCGATCGGATCGGGTCAGCTCATGGGCAAGGGGGTCGCCGGCGCAACGCAGAGCCGGCTGGCCTTCCTCCCGGAGCGTCACACGGATTTCATCTTTGCCGTGTTCGCCGAGATGTGGGGGTTCGTCGGTTGTCTCATCCTGCTGCTGTGCTATGTCCTGCTCCTTCTCCGGGGGTTCGACATCGCGGCGACCGCGCGCGAGCCGGTGGGCCGGCTCGTGGCGCTGGGCGCCACGTCGCTGTTCGCGGCGCAGGTACTGATCAACGTGGGCATGGTGACCGGCCTGCTGCCCGTCGTGGGGATTCCCCTGCCGTTGATGAGCTACGGCGGCTCCTCGATGGTCACCTCCTGCCTGACGCTGGGCCTTCTACTCTCGGTACGGATGCGGCAGTTCCAATGAGACGCGGACGCTGCGGTCGATCGATGCCGCGCGCCGTGTCGGCGAGGTGCTGCCGTGCGCAAACGGATCGTCGTCAATGCGGAGCTCATCGAAACTCGCGTCGGTGTCCAGGAGGGTAACCTCCTCACCGAGCTGTACCTCGAGCGGCACCATCGCCGCTCGATCGTCGGGAGCGTCTACAAGGGCGTCGTGACGAACGTCCTGCCGGGCATGCAGGCGGCGTTCGTCGACATCGGGCTCTCGAAGGACGCCTTCCTTTATGCCGGCGACTACACGACCAACCTCGGCGAGTTCGCGGTGGCCATGCTCGCGGGGGACGAGGACGAGGACACCGACCCCGACGACGACGTGGACGTGGAGGAGCTCGCGCCCCGCCGCGACGCGACGCCGATCGAGGACTTGCTCCACAAGGGCCAGAACGTCCTCGTCCAGGTCTCCAAGGAATCGCTCGGGACCAAGGGGGCCCGCATCACGTCGTTCGTCTCGCTGCCCGGACGCTACCTCGTCTACATGCCGCAGGCGCGCCACATCGGCGTGTCGCGCCGCATCCGGGACGAGCGCGAGCGCGAGCGGCTGCGGGCGGCGCTGCGCGGGCTTACCCTGCCGCCGGGCGGCTTCATCCTCAGAACGAACGCCGAGGGCAAGAGCGAGAGCGAGTTCGCTGCCGACGTGGAATTCTTGACGCGGCTCTGGGCGCAGATCCAGACGCGCTTCGAGCAGGCGGCGGCGCCGGCGGCGTTGCACGAGGAAGGCGACCTCACCTTCCGCGTCGTGCGCGATCTCTTCTCGCCGGAAGTGGACGAGTTCGTCGTCGACGCGCGCGAGGTGTTCGACCGGTGCGCGGGCTACGTCGAGGCGCTGGTGCCGTCGCTCCGCGACCGGGTGCGGCAGTGGACGGAACCCGCGCCGATCTTCGAGGCGCTCGGCATCGAGAAGGACATCGAGCGCGCCCTCCGGCGCCGCGTCTGGCTCAAATCGGGCGGCTACATCGTGATCGACCACACCGAGGCGCTGGTGTCGATCGACGTGAACACCGGCAAGTATGTTGGCAAGCGCGACTTCGAGCAGACCGTGCTCAAGATCAATTTGGAGGCGGTCGGCGAGATCGTCCGCCAGATCCGGCTCCGCGATCTGGGCGGTATCATCATCATCGACTTCATCGACATGGAAACGGCGGACCACCGCGAGCAGGTCTACCGGGCCCTGAAGCGCGCGCTGGCCGACGACAAGGCCAGGACGAATGTGCTCGAGATCTCCGAGCTGGGCCTGGTCGAGATGACCCGCAAGCGAGTGCGCCAAGACCTCCGCGCGCTGCTCTCCACGTTGTGCCCGACCTGCAAGGGCAGCGGGGTGACGAAGGCCGACGCGACGCTCGCGGCCGAGATCTTCCGGGTCATTCCCGCGAAGGTGCGAGCCGCCGAGGACGCCAACGGCCGAGAGGTGGTCGTGCGCGTGCACCCAGACCTCGCGCGCTACTTCGAGGGTGACGGCCGCGACGGGCTCGACCGGCTGGCGCGGGCGCTCGACCGCAAGATCACCATCCAGCCCAATCACGCCGACCGCGAGGGCTACGAGGTGCGGCTGCGCGGCGCCGCGTCCACGTGATCCGCTGATGGCGCAGGCCCGCCCCTCGCGCATCAGCCAGGCCCGGCTGCTCGCCGACCTGAAGGTGGCCGCCAAGCGCGGCGACCGGACGGCGCTGTCGCTCGCACTCGATCAGATGCGTACGCTGGCGCACTCGCCGCGTTACTGGGAGAAGTACCTGCATCTGCTCTCGAGTCCGCTGGCGCGCCTCGTCGACCTCCTGGTGATCAAGCAGGGCGATCGGATCGCCGCGCAGAAAGGCTGGAAGCTGCCCCGTCCCCAGCCGGCCCGCGCCGCGGCGGCCAAGGCGCGCGCGGCCAAGACGCCGGCCCGGCGCCGCCGGGCGACCTCCTCGGGGGAGCAGCCCTCCCTGTTCGATCTCAATTCGTAGGCGCGACTCGGCCGGCGGGGCCCCAGCCCCGCGACGGCCTGTAGCGCGCACAGCCAGTCGCCGGCGTTTGACAGGAGCGCAGGCCGGGCGGATACTACCCCCTGGGGGTATAGAGGATGATCAACGAGGAGACAAAGGCCAAGGCCCTGGGGCGGCTCAGACGGATCGAGGGGCAGGTGCAGGGTCTCCAGCGGATGATCGACGGCGAGGCGTACTGCGTCGACATCCTGCTCCAGATCTCGGCGGTGCAGGGCGCGCTCGAGCAGGTCGAGAAGCTCCTGCTGGGCCGGCACATCGAGTCGTGCGTGACCGACGCGATTCGCACGGGCTCGAAGAGCGAGCGCCAGCAGAAGATCGACGAGTTGCTCGACGTGTTCGCGCGGTTCCGGGGCAAGTGATGAAGACCGAGGTCGCCCCGGTGCGCGGCATGCACTGTGCGGCGTGCGTGGGCCGGGTCGAGCGCGCGCTCACCGGGCTCCCCGGCGTCGAGCGCGCCACGGTCAATCTCGCGACCGAGCAGGCCACGGTGTCGTTCGATCCCGAGCGGACGAGCTTCGACGCGCTCCAGGCGGCGGTCGCGGCGGCGGGCTACGAGCTGGTTCCGCCTCGGCCTGACCAGGTGCCCGGCGCGGCGCTCGACACGGAGCGGTCCGCGCGCCATGCCGAGCAGCGGTACGAAAAGATCAAGTTCATCGTCGGGGCCGTGCTGTCGGTTCCCGTGCTCCTGGGAGGCATGTCCCACATCCTGCCGTGGGTGCCGACGGCGCTCCGGAACCCGTGGCTCCTCCTGATCCTGACCACGCCGGTTCAGTTCTGGGTCGGCTGGCAGTTTCACCGGGGCTTCCTCCACGACCTGCGCTACCGGCAGGCGTCGATGTCGACGCTGGTGTCGGTCGGCACCAGCGCGGCCTACTTCTTCAGCGTGGCCGTCACCCTGTGGCCGCACGTCTTCCCGGCGCACAGTGTGACGTACTACGACGTGAGCGCGGTCGTCATCACGCTGGTCGTGCTGGGCCGCTGGCTCGAGGCGCGCGCGCGCGGGCGCACCTCGGAGGCGATCCGCCGGCTCGTAAGCCTGGCTCCGCGCACCGCCCGCGTCGTCCGCGCCGGAGCCGAGGTCGACGTGCCCACGGCCGAGGTGCGCGTCGGCGACTTCGTTCGCATTCGCCCGGGGGAGCGCATTCCGGTCGACGGCGTGGTCACGGAGGGCGCCTCGACGATCGACGAATCGATGCTGACCGGCGAGAGCCTGCCCGTCGAGAAAATCTCGGAGTCGAAGGTCTATGCCGGGACCGTCAATCGCACCGGCAGCTTCATCTTCCGGGCCGCCAAGGTGGGTCGCGAGACCGCGCTGGCGCGGATCGTCGCGCTGGTCGCCGAGGCGCAGGGCTCGCGCGCTCCCATCCAGCGCCTGGCCGATCGGGTCGCCGCGATCTTCGTGCCGATCGTGCTGGGAATCGCCGGCCTGACGTTTCTCGCCTGGTGGTTGTTCGGTCCCGAGCCGGCCGGCCTCTTCGCCCTCACGAACGCGGTCGCCGTCCTCGTCATCGCCTGTCCCTGCGCGATGGGGCTCGCCACGCCGACCGCCATCATGGTCGCGACGGGACGCGGGGCCGAGCGCGGAATCCTCATCCGCAGCGCCGCGGCCCTCGAGCTGCTGGAGCGCGTGGACACGGTCGTGTTCGACAAGACCGGCACCCTGACCGTGGGCCGTCCGGTAGTCACCGACGTAATCGCGCTCCCGCTGACCTCCGAGGAGGACGTGGTGGCGCTGGCGGCGGCGGCCGAGCAGGGCTCCGAGCACCCGCTGGGCGAGGCGATCGTCGCGTCCGCGAAGGAGCGCGGGCTCGCGCTGCCGCCCATCACTGCGTTCACGACGGTCCCGGGGCAGGGGATCGACGCGAGGGCGTCGGACGGCCATGTGCTCCTCGGCAACCGCACGCTGATGGACGCTCGCGGCGTCGACGTGAGCGCCCTCGTCGCGCGCGCGCAGGCGCTCGCGGCCGAGGGAAAGACCGCGGTCTACCTGGCGCTCGGCGGTCGAGCGCTCGGCCTTCTGGCCGTCGCCGACGTCCTCAAGCCCGAGGCGCCCGACGCGGTGGCCGCGCTGAAGCGGCGCGGCCTCGAGGTCATCGTCCTCACCGGCGACGCCCGGCCGACCGCGGAGGCCGTCGCGCGCCGGGCCGGCGTAGAAAAGGTCCTCGCCGAAGTCCTGCCCGAAGACAAGGCCGGCGAGATCACCGGGCTCAAGGCGCAGAGGCACCGCGTCGCGATGGTAGGCGATGGCATCAACGACGCGCCGGCGCTCGCCCAGGCCGACGTCGGCATCGCCATGGGCTCCGGCACCGACGTGGCGATCGAAGCCGCCGACGTGACGCTCGTGCGCGGTGACCTGCGCAGCGTCGTCGGCGCCATCGATCTCTCGCGGCGGACGATCAGCGTGATCAAGCAGAACCTCGTCTGGGCATTCGGCTACAACGTCGCCGTCCTGCCGCTGGCCGCGGCGGGCCTGCTCAACCCGCTGCTCGCGGGCGCCGCGATGGCGTTCTCGTCCGTGTCCGTGATCACGAACAGTCTCAGGCTCAAGCGCTGGAAGGACGAGCACGCGCGATGATCCAGCCGGCGCTGCTCGAGGGTCGCGACCGCTACGAGCGCGTGATGGAAGCCTGGGTGGACAACACCCACGAAGACGCGCTCACCCACACGGTGCGTCTCTCCGACGACGACCGCACCCTCGAGCTCTCGGTCGAGGCGCTGCCGTCGCCAAGCTATCTGATCCGCGCGGCGCGCTGCCGTCCCGTCTCCGGCGCGTTCGATCCGGAGGTCGCCGCCGGTGTCACCCGGCTCGCCGGTACGCACATGGTCGGCGGCCTGAGTCGTCGCGTGACCGAGCTGACCGGCGCGGGCGACGGCGCCGGGTTCGCCCTCAGCGCCCTCGTCGAGGCGGCGCGGCTCGCTCGCCAGGTGGCCAAGCTCCCCCGCGCAGAGGCCGAGCGCGCGGCCGGCGACGCGCGGGCGTGCTGGCAGCTCGACACGACCGGATGGACCGACCTGGCGAACTCGTGCTTCACCTACACCGATGCCGGCCGAAGTCTCTTCGGCACGCGGGCGGTCACCACGCCGATCCAGGCCGATATCTACAGCCCGCGGCCGGGCCAGACGCGCGTCTTCGAGCGGCGGAAGGTCGCGCGACTCGAGCGCCGGGACGGACGGCTCCGGCTCTTTCATTCGATGCACGACAACGTCCACGGCTTCGAGGTCATCTACGAGATCGACCTCGCGAACGATCGGATCGTCCGCGCCGAGCACGTCACGCCGCGACTGCCGTACATGGGTATCTGCACAGAGCCCCAGCGGAAGATCGGGGCGCTGCTCGGGGAGACGGCCGACAGTGGCCTGCGGCAGCGGATCCAGACTCATCTCGGCGGCGAGTCGGGATGCGCCCAGCTCTACGACCTGACCGCCGACCTGCTCAAGCTCCTCATCTGATCGGCGCCGCGTGGGCGCCGTGTATACTGAGTGCCGGCATGCAGTCGCTGCCAATCGGCAAGCTCCGTGCCGACACGCTGCAGGCGATCTTCGACAAGCACCGATTCAAGGATCCCCGCGTCGTCGTCGGCCCCCGCGTCGGTGAAGATGCCGCAGTCATCGACATGGGCGACCGATATCTCGTCGCCACCAGCGATCCGATCACCTTCGCGACCGCCGAGGTCGGCTGGTACGCGCTCCACGTCAACGCCAACGACATCGCGGTGCGGGGCGCGCGCCCGCGATGGTTCCTCGCGACGCTGCTCCTGCCGGCCGGCGCCACCACCGACGTGTCAGTCGAGCGGCTCTTCGCCGAGCTGCACGCGGCGTGCGACGAGCTCGAGGTGGCGCTGGTGGGCGGCCACACCGAGGTCACGCACGGCCTGGACCGCCCGATCATCGCGGGCACGATGCTCGGCGAGGTCGAGAAGGACCGTTTGGTCACGACGGCCGGCGCACGAGTCGGCGATGCGGTCGTCATGACCAAGGGCGTGCCGCTCGAGGGCGCCGCCATCATCGCCCGGGAAAAGGAAGCCGAGCTGCGCGCGCTGGGCATCTCGCCGGCCGTCATTCGCCGCGCCCGCGGCTTTCTCAAGACCCCCGGGCTCAGCGTGCGCCCGGAGGCCGAGATCGCCGGCGAGCTGACGACGGTGCACGCCATGCACGATCCGACCGAGGGCGGCATCGCCACGGCGCTCGTCGAGCTGGCCGACGCGGCCGGTGTGGGACTGCGCATCGACCGCGACCGGATCATGGTGCTTCCGGAGGGCAAAGCCCTCTGCGCGGCGTTCGGGCTCGATCCGCTCGGCACGATCGCGTCGGGCGCCTTGCTGATGACCCTGGCGCCGGCCGACGCCGGCATCGTGATTCACGCGCTGGCCCGTGAGTCCATCGACTGCCACTTCATCGGCCAGGTCGTTCCGCGCGAGCAGGGCGTGACGCTGATGAACGGGAGCCGGCAGGAGCCGATGCCCGTGTTCGCGCAGGACGAGATCACGCGGCTCTTCCAGGGGGCCTGACGTGCCGACGATCGGTTATTCCCATCGGCCGGTGGCGCTCGGGCGCCGCGGCATGGTCGCGGCGGCGCATCCCGATGCCACGCTGGCCGGCATCGAGGTGCTGAAGGCCGGGGGCACCGCCGCCGATGCGGCGGTCGCGGTCAACGCCGTGCTGGCGGTCACGCAGCCCAACAACTGCGGGCTCGGCGGCGATCTCTTCTGCCTCTACTACGAGGCCGCGACCGGCAAGGTGCACTTCCTGAACGGGGCCGGGCGCTCGGGCTCGCGGGCGGGTCTCGACGAGCTGCGGCGGCGGCGCATGGATCGGCTGCCGATCATCGGCCCGCCGACGATCAGCGTCCCGGGGTGCGTGCGCGGCTGGGCCATGCTGCTCGAGCGATTCGGCACGCGGTCCCTGCGCGAGTTGCTCCAGCCCGCGATCTACTGCGCCTCGCGCGGCTTCCCCACGACGTCGCTGCTGAGCCAGTCGATTCGCGAGCACCTGGAGGTGAACCCGGACCTGGAATGGCGTCGCGTCTTCGCGCCGGGCGGCCGCGTGCCGCAGTTCGGCGAGCCGCTGATTCAGGCCGATCTCGGCCGTACGCTCACGGAGATCGCCGCCGAGGGCCCGGACGTCATGTACGCAGGGCGCGTGGGCCGGGCGATCGCCCGCCGGCTGGAATCGGATGGGTTCCTGACCGCCGAGGATCTCACGCGGCATACCGGCGCCTGGGAGGCGCCGATCTCGACGACCTACCGCGGCGCGACGATCTACGAGACGCCGCCGCCGACCCAGGGGCTCACCGCGCTCGAGGGCCTGAACCTGCTCGAGGCCTACCGCGTCGCCGATTTGCCGCTGCACTCCGTGGAGCACCTGCATCTGCTCGTCGAGGTCGCGAAGCTCGCGTACGCCGACCGCGACCGCTGGATCGGCGATCCCGCCCAGGCGCGGGTGCCGGTGGCGGCGTTGCTCTCGAAGGCCTACGCGGAGCGCCGCCGCCGCGACTTCGATCCGGCCAAGGCGCAGTCGTACACCTTCGGCGATCCCGAGGGCGACACGACAGGTTTCGTCGTGGCGGACAGCCACGGTAACCTGATCAGTGTGATCCAGAGCCTCTTCAACAACTTCGGTTCCGGGGTGGTCGCCGAGGGGACGGGCGTGGTGCTGCAGAACCGAGGGCGGCACTTCAGCCTCGATCCCGCGCATCCAGCGGCCTTCGCGCCGCGCAAGCGGCCGTTCCACACGCTGACGGCGTCCATCGCGACGCGTGACGAGCGGCCGGTGGTGGGGTTTGCGACGATGGGCGGAAACGGTCAGGCGATGTTTCATCTGCAAGTCTTGACCAATCTGTTCGACTACGGCCTCGACATCCAGGAGGCCATCGAGCGACCGCGGTTTCTCATCGGCGCCTTCCTGCCCGGCGATCCGGAGGACGCGACCCACGTTGAATCGCGCGTCCCCGCCGAGGTTCTGACCGCGCTCGAGGCCAAGGGGCATCGCATCAGGCCGGCGCCCGGGCTCTTCTGGCGATGCGGTCACGCGCACGGGATCGTGCTGCGCGACGGAACGCTCATGGGTGGCGCCGACCCCCGCGGCGACGGCGTGGCCCTGGGCTACTAGCGATGTCGCGCGCCGCGCTGATTCTCCTGCTCCTGCTCGCTTGGCCGGCGACGGCGGCGGACTGGGGCCAGATCATTCCGGGCGAGACCACCGAGGAGGGCGTGCGCGCCCGGTACGGCGCGCCGGTCAAGCAGAGCGTGCAGAAGATCGAAGGCTATGAATCCGCCCAGTGGGTGTACGAGGGCGCCAAAGCCCCGGCCGGCATCACGCGAATGACCGTGGACTTCGGCCTCTTGCTCCCCTCCGGCTTCAA
>Ga0134123_10003269_pt1 | contig 10547 bp, 3 predicted proteins | sample KB303_FD_96460 | JGI IMG/M metagenome (GOLD analysis project Ga0134123, IMG submission 96460) | Terrestrial soil microbial communities without Nitrogen fertilizer from Kellogg Biological Station, Michigan, USA - KB3-0-3 | ecosystem: Environmental > Terrestrial > Soil > Unclassified ...
CCTCCTGCTCGACACCTCGGGAGAGCCGCTCGACCGCCGCGGCTATCGCGTGGTGACGACCAGCGCGCCGGTGCGCGAGCAGCTCGCCGCCGCCTGCGTCCTCGCTTCGGGCTGGGACGGCCGCGGCCCGGTGGTCGATCCGATGTGCGGCTCGGGCACGCTCCTCGTCGAAGCTGCCTGGATCGCCCTCGGCCGCGCTCCGGGGCACCTGCGGAAGAGCTGGGCCTTCGAGCGCCTCCCAGGCTTCGACGCCCGGGCCTTTGCGCGGGTCCGCGGCGAGCCCATCCCGGCCCCGGGACCGGAGGTGCTGCTCACGGGCAACGACGTCTCGGCCGAGGCGATCCGCGCCGCCCGCGCCAACCTGGAGAGGGCGGGCGTGCTCGACCGCGCCCAATTGACTCGCGGCGACGCGTTCACGCTGGAGCCGCCGCCGGGGCCGGGCCTCGTCGTGGTCAACCCGCCGCACGGCGAGCGCATCGGCACCGACACGGAGCGCTGGCGCGCGCTGGGCGACCTGCTCAAGCAGAGATTCAAAGGATGGAGGGCGGCCGTCCTCGCCGGAGGGCCGGACCGCGGAAAGCACATCGGGCTGCGCCCCCGCCGGCGCATCCCGGTGATGAACGGACCGCTCGAAAGCCGGATCCTGGTGCTCGATCTGTTCTGAGCGCGGTGCAGGTCTACAGACTGCGCTTCTTGGCCCGGAGACCGCGTCGGCTGCCGCCTTCCTTGTGGCGCTTGCCGCCAGCGCCGCTCCCCCCGAAGCCACTGCCACCCTCGAAGCCACCGCCGAAGCCGCCCCGAAGCCACCGCCCTGATCGTTCCAGCCGCCACCCCCCCCGTAGGGCTCGGGTTGGCCGCCGCCGTAGCCGCCGCGGGAGCCTCCCCCGCCGTAGCCGCCACCGCCACCGTACCCCCCACCTCCACCGCCGCCGTAACCACCGCCACCGCCGCCGGCGTAGCCGCCGCGCGAGGCTCCGGCGCCCGCGCCACCGCCCCCTCCGGCCGTGCGCTCACGGGCCTCGTTCACGTTCAGGTTGCGCCCCTGGAAGTCCTGCCCGTTGAGCTGCTGGACCGCCTTCTGGGCCTCCTCGTCCGTGCCCATCTCGACGAAACCAAAGCCGCGGGACTTGCCCGTCAGACGGTCGCTCATCACGGTGGCCCACTCGCAGGTCCCGGCGCTGCCGAACAGCTGCTTGAGGTCCTCGCTGGTGGTCTTGAAGTTGAGGTTGCCCACGAAAAGCCTTCTGCCCATCGATCCGTCATCTCCTGGCGGCCTCCTTGTAGGCCGCGGCGCCTTGGCCGGCAAGGCCGGCCGGTTTCCAAAGGCGGGTTGACTCAACGCCTACGTGACGGAGAGGGCTCGCCTTGGCAAGTTCCTAAAAGAGTAGCAGACCTTCGATGGTCCGGCAATCGAATTCGCCCTCCTCATGGGCACGTCGCGAACGCCGAGGTGTCTGCCACCACCTGCGACAGCTGCCCCAACGGATTGAAGTACACCTTCACCTGGCCGGTCTGGGTGTCGACCACGGTCAGGGTGTACTGCACGTCGGTCAGGGCCACGTAGAAGATCCAGTAGTGGTTGTTGCCCGGGCAGCCGTTCAGGGCCTTGACCATCATCTCCCAGTTGTCGTCGTCGAAGAACCAGAGGAGGCCCGACTCGGACGACGGGACGGCGACGTGGGTCGCGACACCGGTCTGTCCCGAGGCGATCTTCCAGCTCACGTTCACCTGGAAGCGGTTGTTGTTGAGGCAGAGGGTGTGGCTGTTGGCCACGCACGGCGCCACCGGCGCCAGGGTGGCGGCGATCACCTCGTTCGACGGGGCCGAGGTCCCGCCCTCCCCCACCGCCGAGACGCGGAACGCATACCCGGTGGCGGGCGCAAGGCCGCTGACCAGGAACGACTTGCTGTTCGCCGGGGCCGTGCCGATCTCGGCGTAGGTCCCGCCCAGCACCTTCGACTCGATGCGGAATTCACTCTCGGTTTCGGAGGCGTCCTCCCAGGCGAGGCGGATCTCGGTCGTCGATTGCGGCGTGGCCGTCAGGTGGAGCGGCGTGGCCGGGATCTGGCTGTACAGGAACTGGACGGCCGCCCGGTCGTCGGCGGCCAGCCGCGCGCCGCGCTGGTCGTCGTGGATGAAGGCGCGCATCACCGCCTCGTCGAACGCCGGATTCAGGCAGTTGGGATCGGGACCGTCGCCGTCGCCGCAGGAGTGGCCGAGCCCCAGGGTGTGCCCGAGCTCGTGGCCGAACAGCTCCTGCGCGGCCTTCGCGGCGTTGGGGCTCGCGTCGAAGAAGCAGGCGAGGCCGTTGTTGGTGACGATGTCGGCATTGAGGATGCGATGGAAGGGCCGGCCGCCGAAATTGGTGGGTGCGACCTCATACCAGGGGCCGCCCAGGGCCAGCACGCCGCCGGACGCGCAGCTGAAGGACGGCAGGATGTTGGTCGGATCGTTGAAGACGATCGAGTTGACCGAGTCGAAGACCTCGAGACCGTTGGTCGAGGAGGTCTTGCCGTCATAGCGATAGTCGATGGGGGTCAGCGGCTCCGCGTTCCAGGCCTGCAGGGCGGTCTGGAAGTGGTTGAAGCCGCCGCCCGGCACCCCCTGCTGGCCCGAGGTGTGCGCCTTCCAGAGGACGTGGCCGGCCGTGTCGAAGTCGAACCAGCGGAGGTTGAAGTGATCGTCGTCGTCCTCGAACAGGGTGTATTTGTCGATGATCTGCCGCAGCAGCTGGCTGTCCAGATAGCCGACCAGGTAGTCGGCCTCGGGACGGGCGCCGGCGGCGCGCGCGGACACCCAGCGGGCGAACGCGTCGAAGTCGCGCAGACGGTCGCTGCCCGGGACCTGCTCGACCCCGGAGGCGGTCTTCCGCACCTCGGTCGCCTCGCGCAGGTTGCGCACCGCGAGGGAGCGCCCGCCGCCGCGGACCTCACGGAAGGCGCCGAGGAAGAGGTGGGCCGGCCGCCAGGCGCCGCGGCCGTCCGGCTCGAGGAAGAGCAGGACGCGCTCGCCGGCACGGAAGCTCGGCATGCCGTGGATCTTCAGGCCGATCCCGTCCGGCGCGACGCCTCCGAGCAAGCGCATCCGGAGGATGCGGCCGGGCGCCCCCCCCTTGAGCGGCTCCTCGATCTCCAGCGCGTACTCGGTCACCAGGGCCGGGCCGTGGCGGTCCTGGAGGACCACCGAGCGGTCGACCGCGGTGACCTTGGCCACGACCGCGAGAGGGGACTCGTCGACGAGCGCCTCGTCGCTGACCTGGACATAGCTGGTGGCCGCGAGCGGTCCCGCCAGGGCGGCCGCAAGCAGGAAGGCGAGCAGGGCACGCCGCGAAATGCTCTGGATGCTCATGCCATCTCTCCCGTAGAGGGGTTCACATCTTGCCATGACCGAACAGGACCGAAGAGTGGAGGGGGAGCTCAGGAATGAAGGGACTCGACGCTTCATCTCGGACGTCCGGAACAGAGCTTAAATTGTACACCAGGAGGCCCTCGGCCCCTCACCCCCTGGGCCAGGGGGTGAGGGGCTATGCTAAGCTTCTGCCTACCGCCCAACTTCCGGATGATCGAGGAGATGTGATGTTGCGCACCGCGGGCAGTTTCCCCGAGAGCCGTCGATTCGTTATCACGTCGCTCCTGGCGATTGCGTTGCTTCTGTCCGCGCGGGCGGCCGTCCAGGCGGCGGCCGCCGAGCCGTGGGAGGGCCCCGCCTTCGCAGCCTCTCCGGCGGAGATCGCCCGCGCCGCCGCGAACGTCCCCACCGGCGAGGAGGGGGTCACCGTGCTGCTCTCCGAAACCCGCTATGCCTACGACGCGGCGGGCCGCGAGACGTACAGCCAGCACCTGGTCTACAAGATCGGCGATGCCTCGGCCCACGAGAGCTGGTCGGCGGTCGAGGAGGCGTGGTCGCCCTGGCGCCAGGAGATCCCGCGCCTCAAGGCGCGCGTGATCACGCCCGACGGCGCCGAGCATCCCCTCGATCCGGCCACCATCACCGAGAACGGCGAGCCCGCCGAGTCGCCCGACATGTTCGAGGACGGCCGCGTGCTGCGCGCGCCTTTGCCCGCGATCCGCCCTGGGGTGGTGGTCGAGCAGGAGGTGGTGGTCCGCGAGAAGATCCCGTTCTACGCCGGCGGCGTCACCCATTACCAGATCCTCGCCGCCATGGTCGCGGTGCGGCACAGCCGTCTCGTCGTGGAGCTGCCCGCCGGCGTGCCGCTGCGCTGGGTGGCGCGCCAGCTGCCGGAGGTGACGTCCCACGAGGAGATGACCGGGGGGATGCGGCGCCTGCGGTTCGAGGCGCGGGACCTCCCGCCTTTCGAAGGCGGCGAGTCGGGTCTCCCTCCAGAAGTAGCGCGGACTCCCTACGTGGGATTTTCCACCGGCCGCTCGTGGAGCGACCTCGCGCGGCGCTATTCGGAGATCGTCGACCGGACGCTCGCGGGGGCCGACCTGCAGCCGTTCCTGCGCACCGCCCGCGTCCCCGCGCCCTCGCAGATCGAGACCATCGGCCTGGTCCTCGCCCGCCTGCATCAGGAGGTCCGTTACACCGGGCTCGAGCTCGGGGCCGGCGGCCTCATCCCGCGCACGCCGGCCGAGACCCTGCGGCGCAAGTTCGGCGACTGCAAGGACAAGGCGGTCCTGCTCACCGGCCTGCTGCGGGCGCTGGACATCCCGGCCTACGTGGCCCTGCTCTACGCCACCGACGACGATCAGGACGTGGAGGAGTCGCTCCCCGGCTTCGGCATCTTCAACCACGCCATCGTGATGGTGCCGGGCAAGCCCGCGATCTGGATCGATCCCACCGATCCCTACGCCCGTATCGGCGAGCTGCCGGTGGCGGATCAGGGCCGGCTCGCGTTGATCGCCACCCCGTCGACCGCGGGGCTGGTGCGCACCCCGGCGGCGCTGCCGTCCGACAACCAGTCGGTCGAGACCCGCGAGGTCTATCTCGCCGAGCTCGGGCCGGCCCGGGTGGTCGAGATCTCGGACTACCTGGGCGGCGCGGAGAGCAGCATGCGCGCGTACTACACCGCGATACCGGCCGACAAGCTGCGCGAGAACCTCGCCTCCTACATGAAGAACGAGTACCAGGCGGAAGAGCTGACCAAGATGGAGTTCTCGAACCCGAAAGACCTCTCGCAGCCGTTCCGCCTGCGCCTGGAGGCGGACAAGGTCTCGCGCGGGGTCACCGACCTGGGGGAGGCGGCCGTGGCCCTCTTCCCGCGCGACCTGCTCGGCCGGCTGCCGGACGAGCTCGTCCCGGACGAGGAGGATGCGGACATGGCGCCGCGGCAGGCGGAGTACGTGTTCACGCAGCCGTTCCAGACCGAGGTGCGCTATCGCATCGTGCCGCCCGCCGGCTTCGTGCCGCTGCCGCTGCCGGCGAAGCGCGAGCGGCGGCTCGGCCCGGCTCTCCTCACGGAGAGCTACGCGGCCGGCGCGGACGGCGTGGTCACCGCCACCCTGCGCTTCGACGTGGGCAAGCGGCGGCTCTCCGCCAGGGAGTTCGACGCCCTGCGCGCCGCGGCCGGCGAGATCGAGGAAGAGAACGCGACCCTCGTCTCCTTCGAGCAGGTGGGCGAATCGCACCTGACCGCGGGCCGGGTGCGCGAGGCCCTGGCCGAATTCGAACGGCTGGCCGCGGCGCAGCCGAAGAAGGCCCTGCCGCGCCTCCGGGTGGCGCGCGCCCTCCTGGCCGGCGGGCTCGGCGAGGCGGCCCGCCAGGAGGCCGAGCGGGCGATCCGCATGGAGCCGCGCCTGGCGCTGGCCCATCGCACCCTCGGCTGGATCCTGCAGCACGACGCGCTCGGCCGGCGCTTCGGCCCCGGCTATGACCGCGCGGCAGCCCTCGCCGCCTACCGCAAGGCCAAGGAGCTCGACCCGGAGGACTCCGTAACGCGGGCCGACCTCGCCATCCTGCTCGAGCACGACGCCCACGGCGAGCGCTACGCCTCCGCCCCGGACCTCGCCGCGGCCATCGAGGAATACCGCGCCCTCCGCAAGGACCTCGAGGTCGACGACATGGACGACAACCTCGCCGTGGCGCTGATGCAGGCCGGGCGTCTCAAGGAGATGCGCGAGCTGCTGGAGAAGCTCGGCGACACGGAGCAGCGCCAGACCTTGAAGGTGGTGGCCGCGGCGGCGCTCGATGGACCGGACGCCGCGCTCCGGCTGGCCGAGCACGGGGCCTCCACCGCGGAGGCGCGCACCACCCTGCTGCGCAACGCCGCCCAGAACCTGATGGTGCTGCGCCGCTATCCGGAAGCCGCGGCCCTGCTCGACCGGGCGAGCCGGCAGTCGCCCGCCGCCGCCGAGGTCCTGTCGCTCGCCGACGCGCTCCGCCGGACGGTCCGCCACGAGGACATGAAGATCTCCTTGCGCGACCCTTCCGGACCGGTGCGGAAGCTCTTGCAGCTCATGGCGGCAGGCGCGACCGACGGCCGCGCCCTGAGCAGCCTGCTGTGCCGGCGGCTGGTGCGGGATTTCGAGGCGAGCGGCATGGACCCGGACGAAGGGCTGGCCCTGATCTCCTCGCTCCTGCGGCGCAGCTTCCGCTCGCAGAACCTCCCCCTGGCCTCGGCTCTGGAGATCGGGACCGCCTCCTTCCGCGACGACGTCACCGGCGACCCCGCCTTCGGCTACCGGGTGCGGATGGTCAACATGCTCGGCTCGGGTCCGCAGGAGATGACGAGCTTCGTGGTCCCGGAAGGCGGCGAGTACCGCCTCGTCGTCATGTCCCTCGGCTTCGAGCAGTTGGGCGTCGAGGCCCTGGACCGTCTGAAGCAAGGCGATCTGCGAGCCGCCCGGCAGTGGCTCGACTGGGCTCATGAAGAGGTGGTCAAGGCGCCCGCCGGCGATCCCCTGTTGAACCCGCCGCTGGCGGCCCTGTGGGAACGCGGCAAGGAGGCCGGCGCGGACGAGATCCGCTGCGCGGCGAGCGCCCTGGCCCTGGAATACGACGCCACGGACGAGCTGGTGCGCACCCTCGTCGCCTGCCGGGAGGCGGCCGGATCACCCGGCGATGCGGCGCGCCGGCAGGCCCTGGACCTGGCTCTCCTCCAGGCCTATGAGAAGCTCGACCGTGACGAGGAGGCCGCCCAGGCGGCGGAGCGTCTGGCGGCGGCCGTCCCAGCCTCCACGTTCGGGTTCCTCGCGAGGACCGGAACCCTCCTCCGGCTGAACCGCGACGAAGAGGCGCGCCGCCTGGCCGAAGAGCGGTTGCGCGCCACGCCGGACGACTCGATCGCCCTGCACTTCCTGGCCGATTTGGAAGAGAAGGCCGGCCGCCTCGACCGGAGCGAGGAGATCCTGCGGCGGCTCGTCGACTCCGGCCATGGCGAGTCCTCGGACTTCAACTCCCTGGCCTGGATGGCCCTGGTCCGCGGCCGGGTGGACGATCAGGCCATCGCCAACGCGCAGCGCTCCGCCAACCTGAAAAACTACGGGAGCTATCCGTCCTTGCACACCCTGGCCTCCCTCTACGCCGAGGTCGGCAAGACCGCGGAGGCCTACCAGATCATCCTCCAGGCCATGGGGACCCAACCCGGCGAAGCGCCCTCACCCGCCGACTGGTACGTCTTCGGCCGCCTCGCCGAGCACTACGGTCTGCCCGACATGGCGAGGGTGTATTACGAGCGGGTCGAGAAGGAGCCCGGAGAGCTGGACGCGCTCTCGACCTGGGGCCTCGCCCGCAAGCGGCTGGCCGCGCTGGGCAAGGCGCCACGGACGGGGCGGGCGGGGGGGTGACCATAGGAGCTGACTTGGGGCCTCGCCTGCGCGCGCCAGGGGTTCAAACCCCTGGCTACCTCTGAAAAGTCGTCCCCGAGGGGACGACTCCCCCGCTCCGCCCCCTTCAGGGGTCGGTTTTTCCTGGGTAGCCAGGGGTTTGAACCCCTGGCGCGAGGCCGCGGGCGTCCTCCACGGCTTACAATAGGCGCCATGAACGCGAAGATGCTCCTCATCCTCCTGTTGGCGCTGGCCGCCGCGGTCTCCCTCGCGGCCGTTCTGGTCGCATCGCCGGACGCGGCCGACTGGCCCCAGAAGGACCGCGAGCTCCGGAAGAAGGTGGACGAGATCAACACCAAGACGGGTGCGCGGCAGATCTCGGCCGCGGATCTCGAAGAGAGGCTGAAGCGGGGCGAGCGCATCGTGATCCTCGACGTGCGGGAGCCGAAGGAGATGGAGGTGAGCGCTCTTCCCGGAGCACGCCTCGCCCCCTCCGGCGAGGTCCGGACCATGCCGCTCAACGGCATCCCGGCGGACGCCACCGTGGTGACGTACTGCACCGTCGGCTATCGCTCCGGAAAAGCCGCGGTCCTCCTCGAACAGCGCCTCGGCCGCCCGGTCTACAACCTGGACGGCGGAATCATCGCCTGGTTCAACCACGGCGGCCGTGTTCTGGACCCGTCGGGCAAGCCGGTCGACCGGATCGACGCCTGGGGCGAGCCCTGGACGTCGTACGTCCATCCCCGCTGAGCGACCACCTCACCGCCTCATGGCCGTGCGTCGCGACAGACGCCGGGTAGGAGCACCGAGAACCCATTCCTTAGCTTGAATATGGTGGCCATGTGGCCCACCACACCCTCGGGAAGCGCCCATTCGATCGAACCGCTCCCGGTGAGACGGAGGCCTGCGGCAGGGACCTGGAAAGCGACAAGACCGTTCAGGGAGACGGGGACCGGGACCTCGAGCTCTCCCACGACGCTGCCGTTTTCCCCGTACACCCGGCCCTTCGCCACCGGCCCTGGACCCGCGGTGCCGTCGACAGCGGTGCTGTCGACATAGAAAACGAAGTCCGTCGTTGCCGGCACTCCCTGCAGGAAGCGAACGTCCCATTGCCGGCAGAGCTGGCGCGGTGAACGGCGGGGGCTCGCATCCACCAGGGCGCCACCCGATACGATGCCCAGTCGCGGGTCGATGCGCACGAAGTCACCGCTGAGGGAGGAAGCCCCTCGACGTACGATCCGCACGAATCCGGTGATCTTCCCGCTTCCTTCGAGCTTGTCCCACAGGTTGACCGTCCGCGTGGCATGCCCGGGCAGGAGAAGGGATGCCTCCTCGGCCAGGCGGGTGCCTTCAGCGGAGAAATACCTGAAGTCGACCGTGGCGTCAGCCTCCGTCTCATTGCGAACCGCCAGGAGGGTGGTGACTCCGGACGGATCTGCTAGATCGACCTCGAAGTACGGGACGATCAGGGGCGACTCGGAAACGAGCTCTCCATCCCGGCAGAAGCCAGGCACAGCCACCGAGTACTTGGCCCCAATCTTGTAGACAGCGGCCACGTTTCCGACGCTCCCGTTCCGGAGCTCCCATTCGATGGAGCCGAAATTCGCCAGCAGCTTCACGCCCCCGTCGAATCCCTCTTGCGTGGTCCGCCGGAAAGCTGTCTCGGAGGCGGTTACCGAGATCTCCTGGACGAACTGGCCGGCCTCGTTGTACACCTTCCCCACGGCAACCGGCTCTCCGGCTGACCGGCCGCCTGGCACGAAGAAGAGAAGCTCCGTGCTGCGGGAGCCGTCGTTCAGGAAGCGGACGCTCCAGTGCCGGCACAGCTCGGGGGGTATCCGCGACATCTCGGTGGAGACGAGGGGGAGACCGCTACCCGGCCCCGGAGCCGGCTCGGCCCGGATGAAATTACCGCTCAGAGCCGGCGGCGATCCATCCAGTGGACACCCAGCCAGATCGACCGGTGTGATGCCGACATAACCCGAATGGCCGGGGAGACCCCCGACATTGACATTGCGCAGGTTGCGGCTGTAGGTTGCTTTCCCCGGGAGGCATAGGTCGGTTCCCGGTACTCCCTGAGGGGAATAATCGAGATGAACGCCGACGGAGTTCTCAGAGAAGTTCTTCACCGCGAGGTGGGTGGTCACGCCAGAGGATTCACTCGCAACCTCGAAGAAAGGCAGGACGAGCGGAGGGACGTGCAGGACCGGTGTGTCCACCGAGCTCTGGTTGTTGTCCGTGTTGGGATCGTTGACGTCATCGGAGACGCTCTCGGGAATGCGCGCCGTGTTGAGGAGACGCGAGGGTTCGGCGGCAAACTCGGAATCCACCCTCACGATGAGGGTGAGGAGCCGCTTCTCGTCCCTCTTCAACGTTCCGAGGTCGCAGGTGACGACCCGCTCGACCGGCGGAGCATCTGGGGGAGAGTCATTCACCGTGCAGGAGACTTCCTGATCCGGCTGATCCGGCTGATCCGGCGCGGTGAAGATCATTCCGATGAAGGTCGTTCCGTCGGGCAGCGGGTCCTCGACCTTCACCCCAGAAGCGGCGCCAGGCCCATGGTTGGTGACTTCGATCATATAGCGAAGGAGATCGCCTGCCTTCACGGCCTCGACCTCGGCCTTCTTGGTCACGGCGAGGTCCGCATCGCCGGCATTCGGCAGAGTAGCCGTGTTGTTGTCCAGGTGAGGATCCGCCGTGGCGGGGCTCACAGTCGCAGTGACAGACCCAGGGATGCCGGGGATGTTCGGAGGGATAGTACTGACTTCGGTGATCCATTGGGTACCCACAGCAAGCAGAGGGTCGTCGAGGAACTCGCATTCG
>Ga0134123_10003272_pt1 | contig 10542 bp, 6 predicted proteins | sample KB303_FD_96460 | JGI IMG/M metagenome (GOLD analysis project Ga0134123, IMG submission 96460) | Terrestrial soil microbial communities without Nitrogen fertilizer from Kellogg Biological Station, Michigan, USA - KB3-0-3 | ecosystem: Environmental > Terrestrial > Soil > Unclassified ...
GAGGAATGGACACGATGCCGAGCGCTTCGTAGGAAGCGTTCAGCAGGAGAACTTTTCGTGTGAGTACCATAAAGACCTCCGTTTCGAGTTTCGGGTTTCGAGTTTCGGGTTCGTCGTTCGAAGACGGCTGCTCGCTTTTTCAGTTAACTCCAAACTCGAAATCCGACTCGAAACTCGAAACTCGAAACTCGAAACTTTTGCTTTTGCCTCGGAAGTCCGGACCCTGCTGGCGAGTGAAGCAGTGCCGCGAAAGCTTTCGCGTGAGGCGGTTGAGAGTTATTTGTTGTTTGGTTCGGTAAGCGAGCCGATGACCCTGGTTGAAGGAATATTCTCATTGCCGCCGGGCCACACCCTGACGATGCCGCTGGGATCGGAACCGGGTGCAGCAAAGATCGAGCGTTATTGGAAGATTGCCGACGAACCGGCGCGCAACGGTCACGCGGCAACTACAGACCTCGCCACTGCCGCAAAGAGAGTGCGGACTCTGTTGGAACAAAGCGTGCGGAGTCATTTGATCGCTGATGTTCCAGTCGGAGTCTTCTTAAGCAGTGGAATCGATTCAACCGCGCTAGCCGCTCTGGCCAGTAGAGAAGTTTCCGGCGTTCATACTTTCACGGTAGCGTTTGAGGAACATGAGTTCAGCGAAGCTACCATTGCACGCCGAACTGCTGACCGGTTGGGGACCACGCATCGTGAAGTGGTATTGAGCGGCGACGAGATGCTGGCGCGACTCGGTGAGGCAGTGGGCGCGCTCGACTTGCCAACCATGGACGGCATTAATACCTATTTTGTTTCTGCAAGCGCCCGCGCGGCCGGGTTGAAGGTAGCGCTGTCGGGTCTGGGTGGGGATGAAGTCTTCGGAGGCTACAACACGTTTCGTCGGACGCCGCAATATCAGCGCCTGGCACGACTCGGAAAACGCGTACCTGCAAGCATGAGATCGGCCGTGGCGTCCGCGATGGCGGGTGGGGGTGGCCGCTTTATTTCAGGAGATGCCGCCCGAAAGGTGGCGTCGCTCTGGAATGACTCAGAATCGTTGCCGGATCCTTTCTACTTTGGTCGCGCCCTCTTTACCCCGGCACAGGTTGCTGAGTTGACTAATGGAGTAAGACCCGTTGGAGAGCAACCGGCTTGGTGGGACTGGCTCGCCGAAAGTGCGACGAGGGCGCTGAGGTTAGACTCCTTTGCCGCAGTCTCATGCATGGAGGCGGAGTCGTATCTGGTAAACACGTTACTTCGCGATACCGATTCGATGAGCATGGCGCATTCGCTGGAGGTCCGAGTTCCGTTTTTGGATCATTCGTTGGTGGAATTCGTTACGCATCTGCCGCAGGAAGTGAAACTGTCTAAGGGCACGCCGAAAGCTTTGCTGGTTGCGGCGCTCGAGGACCTTTTGCCCGCAGAGGTAGTTCACCAAACGAAGCGTGGGTTCACTTTTCCCTGGGCTTCCAGGCTACGTGGACCTTTGAAAGAAACGATTCAGAATGGCTTGTTGGAATTGTCGCCGCCTTTAGCAGAGATTTTGAACCGCAAAACTGCACACGATATCTGGCAAAGTTACCTGGACGGTAAAACAACATGGTCACGGCCGTGGAGTCTTTACGTCTTAAACGAATGGACCAAAAAGCATTTGGACTAGCCGCGGATTAACGCGAACCACGCGAATCTGAAAATAGCAACGACATCCAAAGAAATTGTTAATGGTCTTAAATAATCTGCGTTATTCCGCGTAGGTCTTCGGCTAGTCATTCTTTCCGGGGCGAAACTCGAAACTCGAAACTATGTTCATTCTCGGTATCAACGCATATCACGGCGACGCAGCCGCGGCCTTAGTTAAAGACGGCAAGATCGTTGCGGCTGTTGAGGAAGAGCGCTTCAATCGCGTCAAACACTGCGCCGGATTTCCCACGCAGGCAGTGCGCTACTGTCTGGAAACTGCTGGAATCAGCATCGAGGAAGTCGCGCACATCGGCATCTCGCGCGATCCTTCGGCTCACCTGCACAAGAAGATTCTGTTTGCCGCATCGCGAGCAGCAAAGCAGGTAGCAGGAGGCAGGAGGCAGGAGGCAGGAAGCAGGAGGCAGGAGGCGGTCGGTACAATTGAAGAAGAAATAGGGGAACCGGGGAAAAGGGAAACGGGTAACGGGGAAGGGCAGAACGGAAGGAATGGGCAAAAGCGTGGCCCAGGAATATTTGCTCAGGTTAAAGACCGGCTAAGCAATGCTGCGAAGGTGCGCGACTTGAAAGATGATCTCGCGCATCAGCTCGGCGTGCCGAAGAATAGTCTGCGCGCGCAGTTTCATAACATTGAGCATCACCGTGCCCACCTGGCCAGTTCGTTTTATGTCTCACCTTTCGAACGCGCCGCCTTACTCTCAATCGATGGCTTCGGAGATTTCATCTCAACGATGTGGGCCGTGGGCGACGGCAACTCGATCGACGTTCTTGATCAAGTGGAGTATCCACACTCGACCGGCATCGTCTATACCGCGACGACGCAATTCATCGGTTTCCCACACTACGGCGATGAAGGCAAGGTGATGGGCCTGGCGCCATACGGCAAGCCGCGTTACATGGATGAATTCCGCGACATCATTCGCACCGAGGAACGCGGGCAGTTTCGTTTGAACCTCGATTACTTTCGTCATCACGCGGAAGGCGTCGACATGAGTTGGGACCAGGGGTCTCCGGTGATCGGACGCATTTTTTCTGACGAGTTTGTGCAAACGTTTGGGCCCGCACGCGAACGCGGTGCTCCGGTGACCGAACGCGAGCAGGACATCGCTGCCAGTCTGCAACAACGTTTGGAAGAGGTGGGTTTTCACGTCTTGAATCATTTGCACGAGCGGACGGGATTGACGGACCTGGGACTCTCTGGTGGCGTGGCCTACAACTCTGTGATGAATGGTAAGATTTTGCTCAACACGCCATTCCGTCGTGTGTATGTGCAGCCGGCCGCGGGCGACAGTGGGACGGCTCTGGGTGTTTGCTATGAGATCCACAACGGAATACTCAAGAGCGGGCGCGGCGAGGTTATGTTGGGAGCTTACACGGGGCCAGAGTTTACTGACGCTGAGATTCGCAAAGAGTTGCAAGCAAGCGGCCTCGTCTTTGAGAGTTTGAGTGATGAACAGGTAACCAAACGCGCAGCCCAGGACATAGCTGACGGGTTAGTGCTCGGTTGGTTTCAGGGACGGATGGAGTTTGGACCGCGCGCGTTGGGCAATCGCTCGATCGTCGTCGATCCGCGGCGTGCGGACATGAAAAACATTCTTAACGACCGCATCAAGAAGCGCGAACCGTTTCGTCCGTTTGCTCCATCGATACTTGAGGAGCGCACTGCGGATTACTTCGAACAGAGTCACCCGGCGCCGACGATGTTGATGGTCTATCAGGTGAGGGAACAGCGGCGCGCCGAAATTCCGGCGGTTACGCATGTTGACGGTTCAGGCCGGTTGCAGACAGTTTCGCGCGAAGTCAACGCGCGTTATTACCAATTGATTTCTGACTTCAATGAGTTGACCGGCGTGCCGGTGGTCTTGAATACATCGTTCAATGAAAATGAACCAATCGTTTGCACGCCGCGGGAGGCGATTGACTGTTTCATGAAAACTCTCATGGACGTTCTTTATTTGGGGAACTTCGTGGTTCGACGTGTCTGATTCAAGCTCCGGAGTCTCAGGGTTGGGAAGGGTGGCTTGCCCCCGCTCGCGTTGAATACACCCAACCTAGGCGGGGGCAAGCCACCCTTCCCAACCTTGAGGTTATTAGTCTTGAATTGTCTTCTTTCAGTCTCCTAGCTCAGAAAAGTAACAGCATGGATCGAAGCAAGAGAACTTGAAACTCGGAACTTGAAACTCGAAACTTAAACCTTATGAGAATACTCGTCACCGGCGGCGCCGGCTTCATTGGTTCACATCTTTGTGAACGTTTATTAGCAGACGGTCATGACGTCATCTGTCTGGACAATTTTTTTACCGGGCGGCGTGTGAACATCATGCACTTGCTCGATAATCATCATTTCGAACTGATTCGTCACGATGTCATTGAGCCGATCCTTCTGGAAACGGATCAGATATATAACCTCGCTTGTCCCGCGTCGCCGATTCACTACCAGTACAATCCGGTTAAGACGGTGAAGACGAGTGTGATGGGAATGATCAATATGCTGGGCCTGGCGAAGCGTGTGCGCGCGCGAATTCTGCAGGCCTCGACTTCAGAGGTTTATGGCGACCCGCTGGAACATCCCCAGACCGAAGCGTATTGGGGCAACGTCAATCCGATCGGGTTGCGGTCGTGCTACGACGAGGGCAAACGTATTGCCGAAACGCTGATGATGGACTACCACCGGCAGAATCACGTTGATACGCGGATCGCCAGGATCTTCAACACCTATGGTCCGCGGATGCTGGAGAACGACGGCCGGGTGGTTTCAAATTTCATCGTTCAGGCATTGCGTGGTGAGCCGCTGACACTTTACGGAGAAGGGGACCAGACGCGTTCGTTTTGTTATGTCGACGATCTGGTTGAGGCTTTGATCAAGCTGATGAACGTAGCTGACGTGCATGAGCCGGTAAATCTCGGTAATCCTGGTGAGTTTACGATTAAGCAACTTGCTGAACAGGTTGTTAATATTTGTGGCTCCGCTTCCGGCGTCAAATATTTGACGCTACCCCAGGATGATCCGAAGCAACGCAAGCCGGATATTTCCCGTGCCCAAAAACTCCTGGATTGGAACCCGACGATTCCTTTGCGCGAAGGGCTTGAAAAAACGGTTGCGGATTTCAAAAAAAGAGTGATGAGTGATGAGTAATGAGTAATGAGCAATCAGAAGCCGCTTCAACCTCCGCTTAACATCCGTAAAGGAGGAGTTCATGGCAAAGAAGATTAATCGATTTGAGGATTTTATTGCTTGGCAGAAGGCACGCAAACTCACGTCGGCTATTTACAAAGTTACCAGCGAAGGAGGTTTTGCTAGAGATTTTGGTCTCAAGGATCAAATTAGGCGAGCCGCCGTTTCTAGTATGTCGAACCTGGCTGAGGGATTTGAACGCGGTCGTCCGGCCGAGTTTCATCAGTTTCTTTCAGTAGCCAAGGGATCGTGTGCTGAACTTCGGACCCAGCTGTATGTGGCGCTCGATGCGGGTTATCTGAGTATTCCAATGTTCGAAGGCCTTATGGTTCAGGCCACCGAGGTTGGACTGATACTGGGTGGATTGCGGCTTTCAGTTGAACGCAGACGCGACGCGATTCGCCGATAAATATATCACCCTGGGAGAATTGTTCTTTACTCATCACTCATTACTCATTACTCATTACTATGACTAAATGAAAATTCTTCTACTCAACCAGTGTTTCTATCCCGATGTGATGGCCACGGCCCAGCAGCTCAATGATCTGGCGGTTGGGCTGGTGAAGGAAGGGCACAGCGTCACGGTGATCGCGAGCGATCGCGGATACGACGATCCTTCACGGCGTTTTGCCCGTCGCGAGACCTGGAATGGAATCAGGATCATACGTATTTCGTCACTGACACTTGGCAAGCAAAAACGTTGGCACCGAGCTGCAAACTTCGCGAGCTTCCTCGTCAACTGCACGTTTCGATTGTTGCTAAGTCCTCGTTATGACGTAGTAGTTGCTTTGACTTCGCCACCGCTAATCTCGTTTCTGGGGGCGCTGTTCGTTCGGGTAAGGGGTGGAAAGTTCTTCTCCTGGGTAATGGATCTCAATCCTGACGAAGCCATAGCGGCGGGTTGGCTCAAGGCGGATTCATTGTCAGCAAGAATTTTGAGCCGCTTGTTACGTTACAGTTTGACTCATGCGGAACAGGTGATTGCGCTTGATCACTTTATGAAACGGCGCATCATATATAAAGGAGTTCCCGACGAGCGGGTTACAGTTTTACCGCCGTGGTCCCATGACGACACGGTCAAATTTGATCGGCACGGTCGCGCGGCGTTCCGCCAGGAACATAACCTTAGCGACAAGTTTGTGGTAATGTACGCCGGTAACCACAGCCCTTGTCACCCTCTAAACACTTTAATTGAAGCGGCGCGCCGCTTGTCGGATCGCAAAGACATCGTATTTTGTTTCCTTGGTGGCGGTAGCGAGCAGGGAAAAGTAAGGGAGTTTGCTGCGCTCCACAACCTGGGCAATGTCCGCTGTTTGCCCTACCAGCCTCTTGAGAAGTTGTCGGCGGCGCTGTCGGCGGCTGACTTACATGTGGTTGTAATGGGCAATGAATTTGTGGGCATTGTCCATCCGAGCAAGCTTTATAACATACTGATCGTTGGCAGTCCTTTTCTTTATATTGGACCCGAGGAGAGCCACATTACAGAGCTCGCCGCAAAAACGAAGGGTCAGTTTAGGTCATACACCGCGAGGCACGGCGACGTCGAAGTCGTAGTGAACGGTATCCAGGAGGAAGCATGGCACACTTCGCAAGAAGCCAAAAGGCGTATGCCTGAAATTGGCAAAACGTTTTTGAAGCCGACGCTGTTGCCCCGCCTGATCAAGTTATTGGAATGCCAGGTTCTGGCTGAAACTGAAATTCCGAGTGAGACCAGAAACACGAGCTACGTCTCCGCGGCTCGCTGATTTTCTCGACGATGGAATAGTACTTAGCAGAAAGGTCGCCCCCTTGAAAACCTATTTCGCCCTCTTTCTTATTGCGACGATCGCGTCGCTGATCATCACCCCCCTGGTTCGCCGCGTCTGTTCGCGGTTCAACCTGCTGGACGTGCCCGCCGGTGGGCGCCGGGTTCACACGCGCGCGACACCGCGCCTGGGCGGTATTGCGATCTACTTGTCGCTAATATTGGCGTTATCAAGTCTGCTCCTGATCACAAATCTGGTTACGGAATCACTCGGTTACTTCAGTTCGGTGTTTCTCAAAGTTCTGGTGCCTTCATCACTGGTGTTGTTGCTCGGCGTTTATGACGATTTGCGTGGCGTCAATGCCGTGGTGAAGTTTACTGGTCTGGGACTAATCGCCTCTCTGTTCTATGCGATGGGCGGCAGGATAGAAGCGATTTACATTCCGTTCTTCGGCAACATGCATTTTGCTCCGGTTGCCAGTTTTGCGCTTACTGTCTTCTGGCTTGTGGCAATTTCCAATGCCTTCAATCTTATTGACGGCGTGGATGGGCTAGCCACTGGTGCGGCCTTGTTTTCATCAGTTGTCATTCTGATCGTTGCCCTCTCGGGAGGACACTCGGTAATGATCGTCGTCACCATAGTCCTTTGTGGCGCGCTCGCGGGTTTTCTTCGCTACAACTTCAATCCCGCCTCGATATTTCTGGGAGACTCCGGAGCGCTGTTTGTAGGTTTCCTACTCGCGTCTCTTTCTCTACTCGGTGCACAGAAAGCTACGACCGCGATAGCAGTAATCACGCCGATCCTGGCGTTTGGCCTGCCGGTTGTGGACACGACGGTGACGATGGCCCGCCGGCTAGTTGGCGGGCGACCTGTGTTTGAGGGAGATGGCGAACACATACACCACATGTTACTGGCGCGCGGGTGGTCGCAGCGTCGCGTCGTATTAATTCTGTATTCGGTCTGCGCCGCGTTTGGTCTGCTGGCTACGCTGACAGCCAAGACCTCCTCACCGATGACCGGATTTGTATTGTTTGTCATCGCTGCGGCAGTGATTGTAGCGGTGGGCCAGCTGCGCTATCACGAAGTGGATGAATTGCGTGCCGGCGTAAAGCGGACTGTGGGTGATCGACGCCTGCGAGTTGCCAATAACATTCGCGTGCGCCGTGCAGGCGTGGCGCTATCCAAGGCTGCGAGTCTTCAGGATGTATTCGAGGCCCTCGGCCGTATGCTCGAGTTTGAAGAATTTGCGTTTGCGAAAGTACAACTTGGTCAACCCGGCCACGCCGACGCCAGCGAGCGGGCCTTCCGCGCCAACGAGCAAAGCCGCACGCTCCAGCCGATTGAGTTCAGAAACGGGCGAATTGTGTGGCGCTGGAAGGGTGACGGTGTTGATGAGGACGAGGTGATTGGCTCGAGCGCGTACTGGTGCTTCCGCCTGCCGCTTTCTACGGAGTCTGGCGAGTGGGGCTGGATGAACCTTTACCGTCCCCTAAGCAGCCCGCCTTTGCTTCTTGATTTGAATTACCTGTCGGGATTTCTGCGCCTGGAACTTTCAGAAGCAGCAGAGCGAGTGCTCAAGCCCTTTGACGGACCAGCCAGCTCGACCAAGATGCCCCTGACCATGTCCGCCGGAAAGATCGCCGGTTGAACTCGCGGGCAACTATAGCGGATGCCGGTGAAAGCTCAGCGGCTAAGTTGCGCGTCGCGAATATTTTCGGGACAACAGTTTTTGTTTCCCTGCTGTGCTTGATTGTGTTGACGGCAATTCCGTATGGGAGCTCACAACCATGGTGGAAAGCCGGGTTTGTTGCAGCAGTATTCACTCTGGCAATTTTGTGGCTTGTCGAAGGGTTTCTAAGCCAGTCGTGGTTCGCAGGTAGTTTGCCGCTTGTGCTTCCCTTGGGAGCGCTAACGCTATTTTCATTTCTTCAAACTCTGCCAATCGGAAATCAAAGCGGCAATCCGGGAAAACTTAGTTTCGCGCCGTGGTACGCAATCAGTGCCGATCCTTACCAGACGCGTTTCTTCGCGCTGTTGCTAATGGCGCTAACGCTTTCGGGCGTGTTCCTTGCCCGTTACGCCGCGAGCGAAAAGCGAATCCGAATTTCGATCAATTTAGTCATTTGCGTGGCTGCCGCCAGCGCGCTCTTTGGCATTCTTCGCCAAACCTTGCAACACACTCCGGGTTTCGGATTGCCGCTACTGATTCCTGACGCAGGATATGCGCAATTCATAAACTATAACCACTTCGCTTATCTGATGGAGATGGCCATGGGTTTGATACTGGGCCTGGTTCTCGGTGGCGGGGTCAGGCGCGAACAAGCGCTAATTTACGTTGCGGCGCTACTCCCGATTTGGATAGGTCTGGTGCTTTGCGGCTCGCGTGGTGGCCTTATCGCGATGCTGGCTCAGCTGATCATCGGTGCTTTGCTCTTTAGTATAGTGGTGCGAAAAGGGAACTCAAGCGATTCTCAATCAAGATTAATCAGAACTGCCAGCTCCCTGCCTGTGCGCGTGGTTTTGATTCTCGCGCTAATCGCTGGCGTCGTTTTCGGAACTATATGGCTTGGCGGAGACCGGCTCGCGCTCAAGATCGAGGCATTGGACTCAGAATTCAGTTCCCAGACTTCTCAGTCACGAGAGGGAGCGAGTCGAAACGAAATCTGGAAAGCGACGTGGCATATGTTTCGGGCGCATCCGGTGTTGGGAGTGGGCCTGGCCGGTTACTGGGTCGCCATCCCGGCCTTTCACGATGCGGCGGGAACCATGACGCCCCAGGAAGCTCACAACGACTACCTCGAGCTGCTTGCCAGCGGTGGCTTGGCGGGATTGGCTCTCGGGATCTGGTTTTCAGTCGTTGTGTTCAAGCGGATACGTGAGAACCTTGCGGTTCCGAATCGCTTCCGACGCGCAGCATGCTTCGGAGCAACGCTCGGAATTGCAGGCGTAGCGATTCACAGCCTGGTGGATTTTGGTTTGCACACGATCGTGAACGCCTTCGTTTATACAACCCTAATCGTCATTGCCACGTCAAAACCGCAATGGGGAAACCACGCCGATAGACCATATGATCAGGCCCGTACATTTTAATCGTGCCATCGCGACCCTTGTGGTCGTGTCGTTTCTTACTGCGCTGACGGTTGCATTGGCGCCGCAGGGCATCGGAGGTGGCAGTGCTTTTCAGGGTCAGGACATCATGGGTGGCGCCGCGATTGTCTTCAAGCGGCCGCAGCGCGTGCGCGATATTGTTGGCGGCGCGTCCTTACTTGTAGTCAAGCGCACGCCAAAGCCGCCCGCCAGGCCAACAGAAGTTGCGAGAAACAATAATACAAACCGGCACCCGCCGCGCCCGAAGCCGGGTGAAACTCCTGCTGGGGCAAAACTCACTGATGCTGACAAGGGTGAGGCGTTTAAGAATCAAGGGAACACTTATTACGACCTGGGCGATTTTCCCAAGGCGATTGAAGCTTATTTGAACGCTTTGAAATTCACGCCGAAGGATCCGGTCATCTATAACAATCTGGGCGCGGCCTACTTCAGCAGCGGGAAGAACAGTGACGCCGCGGACGCCTTTAAGAAGTCGCTGACTCTTAAGCCAAACGATCCGGATGCCTACTTCAACCTGGGCATCGCTTACAGTTCGCTCGACAAATATGACGACGCTGTGACTGCGTTTAGAGAAGCGGTGAGAGTCAAACCCGAGTGGGGTGAAGCTTACAATGCGCTTGGTGATAGTTACCTCAGTCTGAATAACTACGCCGAAGCAGCCAAAGCATACGAGCAGGCCGTGCGAATTCAACCCGACAATGCTACCGCGTTTAGTAATCTTGGTTTTGCCTACGACAAGCTGGGAAAGTTGCCGCAGTCGATCGACGCCCTGCAAAAGACAGTCAAAGTTAAGCCCGATGACGCAGTTGCCTACAACAATCTCGGCGCCAGTCTCTA
>Ga0134123_10003275_pt1 | contig 10541 bp, 11 predicted proteins | sample KB303_FD_96460 | JGI IMG/M metagenome (GOLD analysis project Ga0134123, IMG submission 96460) | Terrestrial soil microbial communities without Nitrogen fertilizer from Kellogg Biological Station, Michigan, USA - KB3-0-3 | ecosystem: Environmental > Terrestrial > Soil > Unclassified ...
CTGGCGCGCCCGATTGGATTCGAACCAACGACCTGCAGCTTCGGAGGCTGCCACTCTATCCAGCTGAGCTACGGGCGCGCGGGGCTGCGTAGTCTACAGCCACCCCTTCCGCTTGAAAAACAGGAAGGGCCCGATGGCCGAAACCAGCATGAGCCCCATGGCGGCCCAGAATCCCCAGGTGTCGTGCAGCCAGGGCATTTTCGAGAAATTCATGCCGAAAACGGCGCCGATGACCGAGGGCGGCAGCAGGAAGACCGTCACCACCGAGAAAATCTTAAGGATGTTGTTCTGGTCGATGTTGATGAGACCGAGCGTGGCATCGAGGATGAACGACACCTTGGTGCCGAGGAACGAGGCGTGATCGCTCATGGCCAGCACATCGCGCGACAGCGTGCGGAAGCGCCCGCGTACATCGTCGGACAGTGGCACGGCGGTGCTCTGCTGCACGAAGGTCAGCAGGCGACCGAGGCTCACGAGACTTTCGCGCGCCTTTGAGATGAGCTCACCGTTCTGTCCGAGCCGCTCGAGGATCTTGCGGAAGTCGCGCAGTGCGCCGCGCTTGCGGCGCGAGGCGCTGAACACATCGACCGAAGCTGCGTCGAGGTCGGTGGCGACCCGTTCGATGACGTCGGCGACGCGATTGACCACGGCTTCGACCAGGCCGGCGAGCACCGCGGGCGGCGAGTTGCAGGAATTCGGGTGACGCTCGGCGTAGGCGATGAATCTCCGGAACGGCAACGGATCGACGTAGCGGTTCGTGACCAGCTTGACGCCGGAGAGGATGAACGTGATCTGCGTGCTCTCGGGCAGGTCGCTGTCGAGCTTGGTCACCACGGTCGCGGTCATGTAGAGCGCACCGTCTTCTTCGTAGAGGCGATTGGAAGCCTCGATCTCGCGCATCTCATCGCGCGTCGGCACGTCGATGCTGAGAAAGCTCTCGACCTGCTTTTCTTCGTTGGGAGTGGGCTCGAGCAGATCGAGCCAGATCGCCTCGCCCGGGATGGCCGCGCCGGCGCGCAACTCGAAGCGCGCCAGGCCTTGGGGTTGCGGGACGAACGCGCTCAGCATCTTGGATCAGCCTGCAGGGCGCCCGGATGCGGCCAGCGCAAGCGCGCTAGCGACGCTGCCTCTCGCTGGCCGCGAGATCGTTGACCAGCGACACGAGCTCGCTATCGCCACCGGCTTCCGATTTGCTGGTGGTGTACTTGCCGTTGACGATCATGATCGGAACGCTGGTGACCTGGTAATTGCGCGTGGCTTCCGCGGCACGCTCCAGGTTGTTCGCAACCTCGGGCGAATCATAGGCGGCATTGAACGCCTTCTCGGTGACGCCGTGCTCCCGCAGGAAGGCGAGATGCAACGCGCGCGCGTCTTCGTCGGTCTGCGCAGCGAGAAAGTTGCCATCGCGATGAATGGCTTCGAATACGCGCGGGTGCAGGTCGGTGCGGCCGAGCGCCTGCAGGGTGTAGAAGAGCTTCGCGTGCTGGCGATGCACTTCTCCCCAGATGACCGGGATGCGCACGAATTCCACGTAGGCGGGTTTGCTGAGCTTCCAGGCTTCGAGCGTCGGGTCCAGTGCGTTGCAGTGGCCACACCCGTACCAGAAGACTTCGTTGACCAGCACCTTGCCGCGTGCCACCTCGACCGGCTGCGGCTTCTCCAGCAGCGTGTAGTTAGTTCCGGCCTGCCAGCGGCTGAGCGCCGACGCCGCCGGGCTGTCCGATCCGCCGGCGCACGCCACCACCGAGAAAATCACCGCGACCGCGGCCGCGGCGAGCGTGCTGGCGATCAGGTAGCCGCGATGCATCGGTGGCTGCGGCCGTGCCTAGCGCAGCCCTTGCAGGTACGACGCGAGATTGCGGATGTCTTCGGGAGTCAGGCGTGCCGCGATGGTGGTCATCATCGCGCTGTTGCGCGAGGCATGAACCGTCTGCGGGTTGGCGGGATCGCGATAGCGATTCTGCGTGAGGTAGTCCTGCAGTTGCTTGACGGTATACACCGCGTGCTGCGCGCGCAGCGCCGGGTAACCCGCGCCGGAATTGCCCTGGCCCGCGGGACCGTGGCAGGCCGCGCATGCCGGGATCTTGCGCGCGGTGTCGCCCGACTTGTACAGCGCTTCACCCGCCTTCCAGTAGGAAGGATCGGCCTCGAGGCCATTCGGGGTCTGGGCGGCGAAGAACGCCGCGATGTCCGCGAAGTCCTGGTCGCTCAGCGGGTCGACGATGGGTTGCATGACCGGGTTGTTTCGCTGCTTGGACTTGAACATCGCCAGCTGTTCGCGGATGTACGCGGCGTTCTGGCCCGCGAGATTCGGCCATTCCGGGTTCACGCTATTGCCGTTCACGCCGTGGCAGGCCACGCATACTGCGGCCTTGCCGGCGCCGGTTTCGGCCGAGCCTGCGGCGGAGGTGGCAGCAGTCGCAGTAGCGGCAGCGGCCTCTTCGGCGACCGAGACATTGGCCAGGCACAGGCCGGTGCACAACAACGCGGCAGCGAACTTCATGGAAAATCTGCTCTCAATCATGGTCTTGCGGGCTCCCTCGAAGGCGGCGGATTGTACACTAGCCTCCGTCCCGGGAGAGCTACGGCGCTTTACCTCATGAGTCTATTTCCAAAGGCGCACTTCCTGCTCTCGGTGGCGCACTTCGAGCAGTTCCCGGCGGACTTCGGGACCGAGGTAGCCTTTGCCGGGCGTTCCAATTCCGGCAAGTCGAGCGCCATCAACGCGATCACGGCGCGCAATGGCCTGGCGCGCACCAGCAAGACGCCGGGCAGAACCAAACTACTCAACTTCTTCGAGCTTGCGCCGGACCAGCGCATCATCGATCTGCCGGGGTACGGGTACGCCGAGGCCCGTCCGGAAGAGCGCGCGCAATGGACCGCCCTCATCGATTCATTGCCGTCGCGCGAAAGCCTCGCCGGCCTGTTTCTCATCGTCGATATCAGGCGGGGGATTACGGCGCAGGATGAGCAACTCATCGAATGGGCCGCGGACGCCGGTTGGCAGGTGCACGTACTGCTCGCCAAGTCCGACAAGCTGAATCAGCGCGATCGAGCCGCAGCGCTGAAGGAAGCCTCGGGGCACCTGGTGGAAGGCATGACCGCCCAGATCTTTTCGGCTCACGACAAGACCGGCGTCCAGGATGCCCAGAAACGCCTAGTGGCAATGCTGTCGAAGCCCTGACGCCCTCTCTAAATGAGTGTCTTGTCACTCAATGGAGCGGTCGCTTCGACCGCCTTTAATTCGCGCGTGAGTGCTCAAAAAGAAAGCCCCGGTGGTAAAACCACCGGGGCCAGACTAACCCGGCACAGGTCTCGTGTTCCGGGCTACCCGCTCAGGGAGGGAAGCGGGGAGCGTTGTTACGCGCTCAGGTGTTGAGACACCTTGGCCTTCGGAAAGGTTCCAAAGTTTTTAAAAAACTTCGGCACGAAATCATGTGGTTATGATGCGACCTGTGGTTTCGATGCTACAGAAAGGTCCAGGTAGCAGCGAGCGTAATCGTGCCGGTACGCGCATCGAAGGTATCGAATGGTTTGGACTCAAACTGTTCGTACTCGAGTCGCGCGCCGAAGCTGCCGAAATGCAATCCGACGCCGGCGCCGTAGATCGGCTCCCAACCATCGTCCGAGGTGCTTCCGAGGCCCGACAACCCGACGTCGGTGTTCCAGTTGGCCATGCCAAGGCGCGCGTACAGATCGACGATGCCGATTTCGGCAATCAACAGGCCCGACACTGAAATCGAAGTCGAGTCAATGCTCGCGCCATCTTCTTCCACGCCACCAAGGTCAACGTAGTTGGCTTCGACGGCCAGCCAGTCGAGTGCGCGCCAGCCCGCAATGACCTTGAACCCGTTGTCATCTTCGCTGCCGCTGTCACCATCGAAGTCAACTTTGAGATTGGACTGGGTGAGGCCGGCGCCGATATAGAAACCGTGGTCGGCGGCGGCGGCTTGGGGCGCAACCCCCGCGAGTGAAAGCGCACCGAGAGCGGCGATTGCCGCGAACTTCATGTTCATCTGAGACCTCTCAACTAGGTTAGAAAGCCGGATTAAAGCCCGGAATATATTAACGTTTCCTGAACTTATTCATGCAAGTGTGACGGACCGCACATTCGATGCTGACATCGCCGATCGGGGGCCGCCAACCCACTCCCGCTAGCTACTCTGTCGTATACCCGCCGTATCGCGACACGAGACTAGTGCGCCTGGTCCCAGTTGGCGCCGGTCCCCAGGTCCACCTTGAGCGGTACGCGCAGGTTCGCGGCGCCCGCCATGTGCCGTTCCACCGCCGCGGACACTTCGGCGACGCGATCCTGTTCGACTTCCAGCACCAGTTCGTCGTGCACCTGCATGATGAGTCGCGCACCGCTGTTTCCGTCCGCGCACCAGGCATCCACCGCGATCATCGCGCGCTTGATGATGTCGGCGGCCGTACCCTGCATGGGCGCGTTGATCGCCGCGCGTTCCGCCGCCTGCTGGAACTGCTTGTTGCGTGCATTGATGTCGGGTAGATAGAGCCGCCGCCCGAACACGGTCTCCACGTAGCCCTGCGCCTTGGCCTGCGCGCGGGTCTCGTCCATGTAGCGTTTCACGCCCGGGTAGCGCGCGAAGTACAGGTCGATGTATTGCTGCGCAGTACCGCGCGGAATCGCCAGCTGCTTGGCGAGACCGAAAGCGCTCATGCCATAGATCAGTCCGAAGTTGACCGCCTTGGCCGAGCGGCGCTGCTCGGAGGTGACCTCCTCGAGCTTCACGCCGAGCACCTCTGCGGCCGTGGCCTGGTGGATGTCCTGCTCGTTGGCGAATGCGTTGAGCAGGCCTGCGTCCCCGGAGAGGTGCGCCATGATGCGCAGCTCGATCTGCGAATAGTCGGCGGCGAGCAGCACGTTGCCGGCGGGTGCGACGAATGCCTGGCGGATGCGACGTCCTTCCGGCGTGCGGATCGGGATGTTCTGCAAGTTCGGATCCTGCGACGACAGTCGGCCGGTCGCGGCCACGGCCTGGTGATAGCTGGTGTGGACGCGGCCGGTCTTCTGGTTGATCTGCTCGGGTAGCTTGTCCGTGTAGGTGGACTTGAGCTTCGAGAGACCGCGGTGCTCGAGGATGAGCTTCGGCAGCGGGTAGCTCTCGGCCAGCTCTTCGAGCACGTCCTCGGCGGTCGACGGTTGTCCGGTGGGCGTCTTGCGCAACACCGGCAGCTGCATCTTCTCGAACAGGATGTGGCACAGCTGCTTGGGCGAATCGAGATTGAAGGGCGCGCCGGCTTCCTTGTGCGCCTCGCCCAGCAATTCCATCAGGCGCTTCGCGAGTTCATTGCTCTGCGTGCGCAGCATCTGCCGGTCCAGCAGCACGCCGTGTTCTTCCATGCGCAGCAGTACCGGAACCAGCGGCTGCTCCATGTCCTCGTACAGCGTCTTCAGCGCCGGCACCGCGGAAATCTGCGGCCACAACACCTGGTGCAGGCGCAGTGTCACGTCGGCGTCCTCGGAGGAATACTCGGCCGCCTTGTCGACGGGCACCTGGCTGAAGGGAATCTGCTTCGCGCCCTTGCCGGCGACGTCTTCGTAATGAATCGTCCGGATGCCGAGGTAGCGTTCCGCCGCGGAGTCCATGTCGTGGCGCAGGACGCTGTTCCACACGTACGACTCGAGCATCGAGTCGAAGCGCATGCCGCGCAGCTCGATGCCATGCCGTGCCAGCACGTGCGCGTCGTACTTGAGGTGGTGCCCGACCTTGGCGTGTTTTGGCGATTCCAGCAGCGGCTTGAGCCTGGCGAGGCTCGCCTCGCGATCCAGCTGGTCTGGCGCGCCGGCGTAGTCGTGCCGCAAGGGTAGATAGGCGGCCTTGCCCGGCGCCAGCGCGAACGACACGCCGACTATTTCCGCCTTCATGTATTCGAGGCTGGTGGTCTCGGTGTCGAACGCGAACAGCTCGGCGGCCTCCAGCTGGCGCAGCCAGTCGGCGAGCTGCGCCTCGGTGACGATGGTCTCGTAGACGCGCGGCGCCGCGGCAATGATCTGTGCGCCCGCGTTGATGCCGGGCGCCGCGGGAGCGCCTTCGAGCGGCGGCTGCCCGCTGGCGGAGGGCGCATCGGGCGCCGTGGGCGAGGGCGCCGCGCCACCGTCGAGCTGCTTGAGCAGGGAGCGCAGTTCGAGTCGCGTGAACAGGCCACGGAGCGCGTCGTTGTCGGGCGACTTGCGCGTCAAGTCGTCGAGCGTGAGCGGCAGCGTGAGGTCGGTGCGAATGGTCGCGAGCTTGCGCGCCAGCTCCAGCGTGCCGAGGCCTGCGCGCAGGTTCTCGCCCACCTTGCCGCTGACATTGGCTGCGTCGGCGACCAGCGCGTCCAGCGTCTGGTATTGCCCCAGCCACTTGGCCGCGGTCTTGGGTCCAACCTTTTCGATTCCCGGGATGTTGTCGGAACTGTCACCCACCAGCGCCAGGTAATCGATGATCTGCTCGGGGAACACGTCGAACTTGTTCTTGACCCCGTCGCGATCCAGCAGCGTGTTGCTCATGGTGTTGATGAGCGTGATGTGCGGCGACACCAGCTGGGCCATGTCCTTGTCGCCGGTGGAAATCAGCACGCTGAGATTCTGCTTCGCCGCTGCGCAGGCCAGCGTGCCGATGACATCGTCCGCCTCGACGCCCTGCTCGCGCAGGATGGGCAGTCCCATGCCCTTGACCGCCTCGAACAGCGGCTGGATCTGCGCGCGCAGGTCATCCGGCATCGGTGGGCGATGAGCCTTGTACTCGGCGAACAGTTCGTCGCGGAAGGTTTTGCCCGGGGCGTCGAACACCACGGCGATACGGCCGGGGTCATAGTCCTTCAGGAATTTGTTCAGCATGTTCAACACGCCGAACACCGCGCCGGTCGGTTCGCCGCGCGAGTTGCTGAAAGGCGGCAGCGCGTGGAATGCGCGGTACAGGTACGACGAGCCGTCGACCAGGACGAGATCGGGGCGTGTATTCATCACTTCGGCGGGGTGCTTCCGGGTTTCGGGTTCTGGTCCTTGTCCTTGTGCTTGTCCTTGTCCGGGGGCGGCGTCACCTCGGGCGCAGGATTCGCGGGCTGCGGCGGCGCGTCCGGCGTCTGCGGGCTGCTCGAGCCCTGCGGCGCGGATTCCGGCGGCGGCGTCTGCGTCGGGCGCGTCACCACTTCCTTCGCCTCGTCGGGTAGATAGAGCGGCCCCTTCTGCCCGCAGCCGCAGAGTGCGCCGAGCGCGCCGACCAGCACGAGCCGCGCCAGGACTTCAGACATACATCGCCTTGCCCTGGCCGAGCGCCAGCCAGCCGCGGATGACGCGATACAGGATCCACACCCCGGCGATGAACGCGCCGATGAGCAACGCGCCGAGCGCGCCGCCAAAAGCAACGCCTGCACCCAGCGTCCCGGCGCCGCCCGTGAGCGGCGTCGAGGCAAGGCTCACGATCCCGAGCACCGACAGCAGCGCGGCCGCGCCGAAGATAAGGATGCCGAGAACCAGCGCCGTCCAGAAGGTGCGTGCCTGCCATTCGAAATGCGAGGCCAGCCATGTGCCGCGCGCCGCGTCACGCCGTGCGTAGTTCATGAGAATGGCGATGATGGACGGCAGGCCGAACACGAAGGCGCCTATTACCGTTGCGCCCGAAGTCACGCCGATGAGACCGGCGAGGGCGTGCAGCGCGTACATGGCGTGCACGTAGCCGGCGAGCGGATGCGGTCCATTCATTTCCACGACTCCTTGTCGCCGCCCTTGTCGTGTTGGGGTCGCCAATCGATCACCGCCACGGTCAGACGCGAGACGCACACCAGGCGTTCCCGGGCGTCGCGGATTTCGATGCTCCACACCTGGCTGCGCGTCCCGAGATGGAAGGGCCGCGCGGTGCCGACGACAGTACCGTCCGACACCGGTCGCAGGTGATTGGCATTGATTTCCTGGCCCATGCAGCGCTGGCGCGCGCGATCGACCACGTAGTTGGCGGCGACGCTGCCGAGCGTCTCGGCGAGCACCAGCGAGGCGCCGCCGTGCAGGTAGCCCATGGGCTGGTGCACGCGCGGTTCGACCGGCATGGAGCCGCGCAGGTAGTCCGGCCCGAATTCGAGGAACTGGATGCCGAGATGACTGGCGAGCAGGCCCATGTGGCTCGCGTGCGTGTCCTCGATGGTCGGATTGGCGAACCAGATGGCCATGCAAATTCCCCGTCTCGTGGCGCGAGCCTGACTGCAGGCGCCGCCGCGGCGCAGCCCGTTACTTGCGAAATTTTTCGCCGATGCGCCGGTAGGCCTCGCGGAACGGAATGCCCTCGCGCACTACCAGCGCGTTGGCTTCCTCGGCGGCGTGTATCGACGCGTCGAGTTTGATCCCGCTGGCGCGGAAACGCACGCCATCGATGGCCATCGCCATGATTCCCGCGGTGGCGAGCGCGAGGTCGATGCCGCGGAACAGTGGCGGCTTGATGAGCTGCAGGTCGCGCTGGTAGCCGGAAGGCAACTTGGCGACGATGCCGAGAACCTCGGCGAGGCAGGCCTGCGCGACCGCCGAACGGCCGCGCACCAGCTCGAAGACGTCCGGGTTGCGCTTCTGCGGCATGATCGACGAGCCGGTGGTGAACGATTCCGGCAGCGTCACGAACGCAAATTCCTGCGTATAGAAGAGCAGCAGGTCCGACGCCAGGCGTCCGAGATCCTGCATCAGCAGCGTGCACTCGAACAACAACTGCGCCTCGGCCTTGCCGCGCGCCAGCTGCACGGCGGTGACCGGCGCATGCACGGCGTCGAAGCCCAGCGTGGCGCGCGTGGCTTCGCGGTCCAGCGGCAATCCAGGCGTTCCGTAACCCGCCGCCGAGCCCAGCGGACTCTTCGAGGCGCGGCGCCTGCTGTCCGCGAGGCCGGCCGCATCGTCGCGCAGCTCGGCCGCAAATCCACCGGCCCACAACGCCACGCTGCTCGGCATGGCCTGCTGCATGTGGGTGTATCCCGGCAGCGCGACGGCGCCCTCGCGCTGCGCCAGCGCGTCGAGCGACGCGGCGCAGCCCTCGGCCGCCGCGGCCAGCTCCTGCGCGGCATCCAGCAGGTAGAGCCGCAAGGCCGTCAGCACCTGGTCGTTGCGTGAACGACCGAGATGCACGCGTCCGCCGGCCGCGCCGATGCGCGCGGTCAGGCGCTTCTCGAGCGCCGTCTGCCCGTCCTCGTCGGCGAGCTCGATCTTCCACTTTCCGGCGGCGTGCTCGGCCGCGATCGCGGTCAACCCGTCGCGAATGGCGGCAAGGTCCGCAGCGTCGAGCAGCCGCTGGGCGTTCAGCATCTCGGCGTGCGCGATGGAGGCGCGCGCGTCGTACTTCACCAGGCGCTCGTCCAGTGCGTAGTCGTCACCCGCGGTGTACGCGAGCACGCGTTCGTCGAGGGGCGCGCCTTTGTCCCAGAGGCGTGACATCGGAAATCCCTATTTTCCGCTTTGCTGTTCGGCCGGCGACAGGGCATTCACGTCGGCGACGATCAGCGTGCCCGCGCCTTCATTGGTGAACACCTCGGCGAGGATGCCTTCGGGCGACTTGTACGACATCACGTGGACGCGGCGCACGCCGCCGCGGATCGCGTCCTCGATGGCCTTGGCCTTGGGCAACATGCCGTCGACGAGCTTCTTCTCCTCGCGCAGGCGCTTCAGACCCGCGAGGTCGGTGTAGGAAATGATCGACGACGGATCGTTGACGTCCGCGAGGATGCCCGGCGCGCCGGTGCACAACATCAGCTTCTCGGCGTCGAGCGCCGCGCCGATGGCGGCGGCCACGGTGTCGGCATTGATGTTCAGCAGGGTGCCGTTGTCGTCGGAGGACAGCGGGCTGACGATGGGCATGAGTCCGTTGTCGAGCAGCTTGGTCAGCACGTTGGTGTCGATGCCGTCGATGTCACCCACGAAGCCGTAGTCCACGGTCTCGCCGGTGTCGATCTTCACGGGCGCGCGTTTATGAGCCCTTATCAGCCCGGCGTCGACGCCCGACACGCCCACGGCGTCGATGTTCATCTCGCGGCAAAGCGCCAGCAGCTGCGTATTGATCAGGCCGTTGAGCACCATGGAGGTGGCGTCGATGGCCTTCTGGTCGGTCACGCGCCGGCCCTGGACCATGCGCGTCGGCACCCCGAGTTTTTCCGTGATCTCGGTGAGCTGCGGCCCGCCGCCATGCACGAACACCACGCGCACGCCGAAGTAATGGAGGATGGCGATCTGCTCGATGAGGGCGCGCACCGCGGCCGCGTCGGCGAACACGCCGCCGCCGGCCTTCACCACGAAGGTCTTGCCCTTGTACATGCGGATGTACGGCGCGGCGCTGCGCAGGCTGCGGATGGCGATGGATGGATCGGGGCGATGCATGATCATTGACGGGCGTTCCCTGGAGAAAAAGTAGTTAGTGTTGCGGCGTGGCGAGCAGGCGGTGCAGCACCGCGGTCTGCACGACCAGGCGGTTGTAGGCTTCGCGCTGCACCACGCTGCGGCGTCCGTCCAGCACCTCGTCGGCGACGGCGACATTACGCCGCACCGGCAGGCAGTGCATGAGTTTGCAGTC
>Ga0134123_10003276_pt1 | contig 10540 bp, 8 predicted proteins | sample KB303_FD_96460 | JGI IMG/M metagenome (GOLD analysis project Ga0134123, IMG submission 96460) | Terrestrial soil microbial communities without Nitrogen fertilizer from Kellogg Biological Station, Michigan, USA - KB3-0-3 | ecosystem: Environmental > Terrestrial > Soil > Unclassified ...
CGAGCTCCTCGGCGATCGCGAGACGAAGCCTGCGGAGCAGCTCGTCCAGCGAATCGCCGCCGAGCCGCCCCGGATCGACCTCGGCGACCAGGCCGGCGCGCTCCTCACCCTCGACATCCACCGAGAACGCGGCCACGCAGCCCGGCCGGACCGCCGGATGCGCGCGCTCGGCGCAGAGCTCCAGGTCCTGCGGGTGGAGGTTCCGGCCGCGGACGATGAGCATGTCCTTGATGCGCCCGACGACGAACAGCTCCCCTCGGGACACGAGTCCGAGGTCCCCCGTGCGCAGCCACAGGGTGTCTCCTTCCCCGTCGAGGCGCTGGCCGAACACCTCCGCGGTAGCCTCCGGCCGGCCCCAGTACCCTTGCCCGATCGGGCGACCTCGGCTCCAGATCTCACCAACCTGGCCCTCGCCGAGACGACGAGAGGTGCCGGCATCGACGATCGCCACGCTCAGGCCCGGGGCTGCCTGCCCGCAGCCGACCAGGACCCGCGTGTCCGCGCCGCTCTCGGCGGGCTGAATGCGGTTCTGCTCGAGCGCTCGGGCCGACACCCCAAGCAACACCGGCGGTGCGCCCGGGGGGCTCAGCGTCACGATCAACGTGGCCTCCGCCAGGCCGTACGCTACGCACATGGCCTCCGCGCGAAAGCCGGCCGGGCTGAACGTGCGGGTGAAGGTCTCGATCGTGGCAGCGCGGACCGGCTCGGTGCCGATCCCGGCGAAGCGCAGGGACGAGAGGTCCAGCCGCCGGAGGACGTCGCCTCCGATCTTGGCGGCCGTCAGATCGAAGGCGAAGCTCGGCGCGGCGGTGTGCGTGCCGGCGAACCGCGTGATGGCCTCGAGCCACCGGGCGGGCCGCTGCAAGAACGCCGTGGGGAGCATGAACGTAACCGGGACACCCCCGAAGATCGGCGTCAACAGGCCCCAGACCAGCCCGAGATCGTGAAACGTGGGGACCCACGACACTTGATGGCACGCGTCGTCATAGGACATGCGAGCGCTGAGGTCGGCGCACGACCAGGCCACGTTGTCGCGGGTGATCATCACCCCCTTCGGGTCGCCGGTGGAGCCGGAGGTGTATTGGAGGAACGCGAGATCCGAAGGGAGCGCCGCGTGCGGGCGAGGCGGGGCGGCGCCGTGCTCGATCGCACCGGTCTCGAGCCAGATCAGGTCCCGCAGACCCTGGGTCTGCGCGCAGATCGGCTCGGCGACGCGGAGGATGTCCGCGCTCGCCAGGACCAGCGCTGCGCCGGCGTCGTCGACGATGGAGCGCAGCCGCGGGAGCGTGCGGTGGATTCGCCGCGGGTCCGGCGGATACGCGGGCACGGCGACGATGCCGGCGTAAAGACACCCGAGGAAGGCCGCGACGAAGTCGGCGCCGCCCTCGAACAGGAGGAGGGCCCGATCCCCCGGCACGAGGCGCTGCTGGAGCGCGGCCGCCACGTCGAGCGCGCGAGCGCGCAGCGCAGAAAAGGTCAGCTCCGTCGCGGCCCCGTCCGCCTCCCCGTCGTGGAGAAACCGGAGCGCGAGGCGGTCGGGCCGGTCCGTGGCATGCCGGTCGAGGGCGGAGCAGATGTCGTCATGGAGTGAGGTCATGTTCCTGCTGCTGCGGCACGAGGCTGTGCGCCGCGCCCGTGCAAGGCGCAGCGCGTGCCGGGGCGGAGTTTATCCGCTCGCGCACGTATACGGGGACGATCTCCAGGTGGTGGGTGTGGTGGTGGTGGTGGGTGCCAGGCACTGTGCGCCAGGCAAAGCCTGGGAAAGGAGGAAGCGATGTAGACGGTAGTCGACAAAGCGGAAACCTTTCAGAGGAGACCCGGCAGGTGCAAATCCTGCCCGGCAAAGGCTGGCCACCAGCCGGAAGCGAGTCTTGCGTGGGCCTATCCCGTAAGGGCGCCTGCGAAGCGTAGACAGCGAGGCCGAAGGCCGTGTGAATGAGCCTCGAAAGGCACGTGTCGTTGGGGTCGTCCACGTAGTGTCAAGGGCGACAGCACTCCTGCACTGTACTTGGCCTGGTGCGAGGAGCCCGACCGGGGTCAGAGAGCACGGCATACGGCTACAGGGGTCGCCCCAGGAACCTGGGAGATCCAGCTATTCCCGCCGAAGAAAGAGCCGGTGAGGGTCCCGGCTGACCAAAGATCCAGGCTTGCGGCCGGGGGCGCCCACATGCCGCAAGAGCGAAAGTTGGCGGGCGCACAGGCGGTACGGCCGGGTCAAGGGCAACCGAGCCTGGCCGGACGGATGGCTGGAAGTCAGAGAGCTCCGTAGTACCGCGGAAGCCGGGGAACCGACCCCAGGGACCCGGTGGAGGGAAGGGAGCTCCGGGGCACGGAACCGAACGGAGGGAAAGATGTCGGGATCACTGAATCTCGGAGGCATCTCAACGCGACTCCGCCGGATAGCACGACTGCAGGGTGCGCGACGGCGTGTCTGAGTCGCGCAGCGAAGCCGTGTCCTGAGGAGCCGGATGCGGGAAATCTGCACGTCCGGATCTGTGGGGGGCCCGGCTGGGCAACTGGCCGGGTCTACCCGATTATTCTGGCCGGGCACTTATTCCGGCGCTGTCGTCGGCCGGATCGTTGCGATCCAACGCGCTAAGCCGTCTGACCGGTCTCCGAACGGGGTGGGCGTGGCGCGTGCCGCACTGGAATCCTCCCAGCGGCTGCTTGGCGAGCGCGCAGTTGCTCGCACAAGACGTGGAGGTCCCCGCCGACGGCTGCGACGATCCGTTCGCGTGCAGCTCGGACCTCGGCGACGATCGGATCAACCCACGGGGTCTGCGGCTCATCAACTGGCATCGACATGCGAGGATTCCTCTCCCATTAGTTCGTCGGGTGTACACAGGATGGGCGCTTCGTAGCCGGCCCGGCGACACACGGCCTCTACGAGCGGGCGCTTTTCCGCGTTTGCGATATGCGCCGAATTCCAGGTTAGGAGGTACGAGACGCCTTGGGTGGCCGCGATGGCAATGTGCAACGCATCCGCCCGAGCCTTTGAGGGCAAGGCAGCACCCTCCAACAGCGCAAGAGCGAGCATCTCCGCCTCGGGAGTGGTCTCCAGCGACCGCAGGACTGCCAAGAAATTCGCCCGCCGGGCGGCGGCAACGGGATCGCCATCTGCGCACTCCAGATGCACAAGCTCCGAGACCACCACCTCGAAGGAGCTGCGGCGCCGGAGCCACCATTCGTGGGTCAACTGCTGCCGCCCTGCCACGATCACGTCGCGCGAAGGCCAAGCGGTAAGGTAGCTGATGACCGACGTCTCCAAATACACGAGAGCAGCCATGGCCAAAGTGTACCCCAGGTCCACATCGGCCCGGACGAGGCAGTCCCGTCTCCTCCTGCGGCCAATCTCTGTCCTGAACGAGATTGTTGAACGGCGTCCTCGGACGCGCCCAGAAACCATATGGCGTGCAAAGCCCCACGGAGGAGGAAGGGGCGGTCAGCGGTGGCGGCCGGTTTCGACCCACCGGGTGGCGCGATGGGCCAACTCGGTGGCGGACTCGACCATCAGCTTCTGCTTGATGTGCTCGCGGTGGGTTTCGATCGTCTTGATGCTCAGATGGAGCGTCTCCGCGATCTGGCGGGTGCTCCGGCCCTGCCCGATCAAGCGAAACACCGGGGGGTGGGGGCCAGGCACTTATTTCGGGGCTGCACCCGGAGCGACCAGGCTCTTCCACAGTGTCAACAACAAAAGACGGGCCAGGGGCTAGGCCGGCCACCCGGCCCCTGTCGAGTTTGGCGGGCCGGGGCCGCTCCTCCGCCCTCGAGGAGTGCCCCGGTACATCCCTTGTTAAAGAACCGATTCGAGCCACCCGCTCCATGGAGCGGAAGGTCCGCTTCCCGAAATGCGCCAGAAATCCGCGGAACGGGTGTACCGCTCCACGGAGCACGCGGTCCGCACCTCGGGGCGAGCAGCTCGCTCCACGGAGCAGCCATCCATTCCGCGGTCGGCACAGCTTGTTCCACGAAATGGGGCGCATCTTTTCCGGAACGGTCCATCCGCTTCGCGGAACGAACGACCTGTTCGCGAAGCAAGTCACCAGCGTCATTAGACACGGTAGAGGCCATGAATTCGTCAACGGCCTCTTGACAATGGAGCCTAGCACAAGTATATACTGGTCGCAAGCCGGAAGACCGGACAGCCTCCTCTCTGGACAAACACCTGGAGCAGGGTCGGCTGAAACTTGTTCTTTGACAACTGAATCAACGCGATCTTGAGGCCGGCCTCGCGCCGGGCCGGCCCTTCTTTTTTCAGTCAGGAGGACGACCACCCATCCGCCCACTCGCCAGGATCTACGATCTCAGGTGACCTCGAGTTGGAGATTCAGCGATCCACAGGACGGGCAGTCCGTAACCAGAAGCTCCGGAGGGATGGCTTTGGAGCAGCGGTGGCAGGTGCCGGGCTTCGGCGCCAGGTGCTGGACCGTACCTTTGGCATCCGCCAGGGAGCATCCGGTCAGGAGCCGCAGGACGCGCATGAGCTCGGCCGGCCTGTCTCTGGGGATTCGAGCCAGCCGCTCGAGCTCGCTCTGCCCGGCCGGCAGGGCGACCTTGAACCTGCCGCCACATCGCCGGCACGGTTCCGGCCGGCGGTTCACCTCGTCGAGAGTCGGCATCGCAAGGCTTATGGCCTGAGGAGGCGGGGGGTGTCAAGGGGCTATCCTGCTGCGACGACGCGATTCTTGCTCTTTCGATATGCAGGGCGAGCACGTTGCGGGACCAGCCGCGGGCGAGCGCCTGCTGTGCATGGGCAACGCGCTCTTCACTCGTCTTGAGCTTGGTGAGGAGCACCAGGTGGTGGGCCCACGGCAATTGGCCAACCGGTGGTTGGCCGATTTCGAGATCGGGCCAGGCCTCGGCAAGGCGCGCTCCCGGCCCGTTGGGCCGGATGGACAGCGCTATGTAAGAAGTGAGAAAAGCTCCGCCTACGGCACCCGCCGCCCCGGGGTCCACGGCGCCCCCGCCGCCGCGAAGGCCTCCTCCAGCTTCGCCAGGTCGCCCGCGAGCAGCGCCTTCAGGTCGCGCTCCAGCGCACCCAGCCCGGCCGTGGCGATCTCCAGGTTGCGCCTTTGGGTCGCCGTCGGCATCTGCCGCGTCTGCCAGTGGCCGTCCCTGATCGTCCCGACGCGGTCACCGATCGAGGGGGTGCCCCGCGCGGGTGCCAGACACTTATTTCTGGGCGGGTTTTGGACCCCGAGGGTATCTACCCGGTTTCTCCCAAGTCGGGTCTAAACTAGAAGCACTATGCCAAGCCCAGCATCTGAAATGCCAGCCTCCCTAGCCTGCCCTGAAGACCAGAAACCGATCGGTCGGGATGGGGAAGAGGTACTGGCCATCACCTTCGGCGGCGGCGCCTTTGAAACCGCCATACAGCTCGGAGTGGCCCATGCACTACTGGTCAGCCAGGGCAGAGCTCCCGATGTGGTGGTAGGAATCGCGGCAGGAGCTCCGAATGCGGCTGCGCTCGCAGAGATCCTCCAGGCGGGAGAAACGCTCAAGGAAGAGGAGCGTCGCCAAGCCCGCTTCAAGGCCTTCCGGACGTTCCTCAATGCCTACCAGGAAGCGCCAGCCGAGTTGATCGGCTCGCTGCTGCCGGATCCCTACGAGATCGAGGCGGGCCAGCCCTTGAAACTACTGGAGCTACCAATCCATCATGCGGAGGAGAGGGCGCACCGTGATAAGGCGCTGCGGGCCCAGTCGGGGCTGATCCGACTACTCAACGATCTGATGGAGGTGAATCTACCCATCTCCTTCTTCTCGGAGGCGCTGCGCCGGATCCTAGCTCTAGTGGCCGCGCCCGAGATCCCCTCCACGTTCCGGTGCTGGAGCACCTGCCTACGAGAATCTTTCGGGCTTCTTTCCCTGCTCGCCTCGCGCTTCCTTCGGGCGGCTCCGATGGTGGCGCGAATTGCCAGTACGCTGATCCAGCGCCAGCCACAACCGCAGCCGGTGACGACGGGAGAGATCATCCACCGCTCACGAATCTTGAAGAAACTGCGGCGTCTCAGTCATCGGGTGTTGGGACTGATCGTGACGGCAGCGATTCTCACCACCTCTTTCGGTCTCCTGCTCATCGGCTTCTCGCTTTCCGCCTTGATCCTTGCCACACAAGCTGCTTGGACTGTTTTCCAAAGACGCGGGCCCTCTCCGACTTGGAAAGCACCTCTCGAGGCGCGCACAAGAGGTCATCTCCGCCGAATGAGACGAAACCTCATCCGCTGGGCAAGCGGCAAACTCCTGGGCCGTTATGACCTGCGAGACGCCCTCTTCGACTCCTATGCTCTGCGCCAGATCTTCGTACGGCTGTTCGACCCCGGCTATTACGGCCCCCTGGAGATCCGGAAAGTCATCGATACCGCACTGCGTAGAGAGGGGACGCGTCAAGCTCCGCCAGGAGACAGCAACGAGTGCCTCCTTAACAAAAAGAAGCTCGGCGATTATCATTCACGCCGAAGCCCGGGGATCTTCGTCTCGCCTGTCGCTGCGGATGTAGCCACAGGACGACTCCTCCCCATCCCTCAGGCTGAGCCAGTCGTTGACGCACTCCTCGCGGCCACAGCCGCCGTCCCCTTCCTTCCCGCCGTCCCCCTTCAATCTAAACTGCCCGGAGAAACATTTCCACCGGTCTGTATTGACGGTGTCCACATCGCCAACGAGCCAACGTCTGCCTTGGCGGACCTCCTTCGCGAGCGGCTGAATGAGCGGTCGACCGCTCTCCGGATCTTCCAGGTTTCCGCACTCCCCCTTTCTAAACGTGAGCTCCCGAGCCCACGTAAAACGCACATCGGCCTCGCCCAGGTCGTGTCCCGGGTGATCCAGCTCCGTAGATTTCGCGACGCAGGGCAGGTGCGCAAGCTAACGCAGCGCTACTCGGATCTCCTTCCGCCGGAACAGGTTCGCTGGGTAGTCGGTGATAAGGAACTTCCCGCAGACTTCATCCGAGGCACCCTACACTTCATCGAGCCGGACGCGCCCCTAGATCTCAATGTGCGCATCTTCAATTCATCGGATCCGGCCAAGCAGAGGCAGATGATTGTCGAAACCGTGGCGGATGGCTGCCGCGCCTCCCTCCAGGCAATGATCCGGCCTGCCCTGGAACAGGCGAATGCGGCCATTAACGAAGTCTCCAAGACCGTAGTTGCCGGACAGGAAGGGCCTGCCGAGCCGCCGGCTTTCATCCGCTGCTCCGCCGTCCTCGCCCATCGCCTCGGAAAGTCGCTGCGAAAGGAAGATCTCGACCGGCTGCCAGGCGTGCCAGAGGTCTGCCGTGCTTGTGCCCTCAACCGCCGAACGAAAAAACAGAAAGAGAGACTTCTGGCCCTTTCTCCTCTTTCTCAAGCCGATCAGCAGAACTCTCTGGCCGACTGGAGTTGGCCATTGGAGACAGAGCACAGAGAGAGAAACGAGAGGGCAGGCTCTCCTGGCAAGCTTTCCAAAACTGCGACTCGGAATCGGATCGAGGTTCCTCCCGGTCCCGTTGTCGGCGCCGACGCAACCTCGGATAGTGCCTCTCAGCAGCGGCCCACGGTGAGTTTGCTGCTTAGCGGCGGCGTCTTTCGTGGCGTTTTCCAGATCGGTGTTCTCAATGGGCTCAACGAACTCGGCGTCCGGCCGAACCTCATCGCCGGGGCCTCGGTCGGTTCCATTGTGGGAGCAATCGGCGCCGATCTGTTTAATCGGAAGAAGGGAGAGCGAGCGGAGAAGGTCGCGCTTCTCGCAAGCACGTTCCTGGCTCTCGACCAGCTCATGCTCACCGATCGGTTCTCGGATTTCGTTCGGCGCTTCACGCTGCGGGCGACCGCCAGCGACTTTTCCCTTAGAGACCTGGACCTTCTGCTGCGGCGCTTCGACGCCGACCCTGGAGGTCGCTTCGACGCAAGAGCCCGCCGGATCCTTGCTGGCTTGGAGCGGCTCACCTATATTAGTCCTTTCGAGTTATTGGCGATGGTCCGAGCCCTTCGCTGCCGGGACACGGCAAATCTCCTGATGTACCTGGACATGGCGTTGGAAAAGTTTCTGCGATACTACCAGATGGATCAGGAAATCTTGGGTACAGAGCCCCTGGCATTCCTCATCCGTCACCATGCCCTTAGTGATCATTCCGACCTTGAGGCATTCACCGCTTCCTTCAAGACTTTCCAGTCTGGCGAACACCCGGTTGAACTGATCGCCGTGGCGACCAATCTGACAAGCGGCCGTCTTGAAAAGCTCCCTTTACAACCGGATCTGGCGGACATTCCCTTCCTCTTGGAAAGCCTCCTGGCGAGCAGCGCATTCCCCGCCGTCTTCCGCCCTCGCTGGTCGTGGGAAACTCTGAAGAGCGCCCTTGAAGAGGACCGCCAGTACGTGGATGGCGGCGTGATGGACAACCTCCCTTTGGACGCTGTTGTGCAGTTTCTGAACTCCAAAGTGCGGAAAGGGGAGATCGAACGTTCTCCACGGCACGACTCTCAGGTGGTGCCACACCTTCTCCTGTCCGCTTCCCTCGAGCCGGAGGTCGAGCCGCTGCACAACGAGCATGCGGTTCAATTAGCCAAAAACTGGATCGATCTTCACCAGCGGGCTAAGCAACTCGGCTACAACCGTAAGATCGATGGCTTCGCAGCAGCCCAGAGGAACTTCCGGCGTATTAATCGGTTCTATGGCAAGGCGGTCCAGTTTCAGCCCATCGACCTCGAAGTGATAACCGTTCGCCCCAAATGGGTCTGCAGTACTTTCGGATTTCACCCCATGTTGGGTTTTCGGCGGAGTCGACAAGCGGCCAACATCGCCCATGGTTGCGCAATGACCCTTGCCACGCTAGGTACTCTCCCGATACAGGGTATCTCCTGGGCCGAGGCATGGGGCATCCAAGCTGCCGACCTCATCCAAGAGACTATTGTACGCTGCGATCCCCGGGCAGACCGTAATGTGGATCAGGGCATCGCAGGACATCCTTTTTTCCGCCTCCATCCCCGAGCGAGCCAGTCGCGGCAGAAAAGTGGTCTCTGCTGGTTCCGCGAGACCTCCCAATGCCCCTTCAGCCGGCCCGCTCTGGATGCTGTCGGCTCACTCACTGAAACTCAAAAAACCGAATTGGAACAGATCTACCTGGCGTGTGGATGGGAGGAGACGCACGACTTCCCTGGAGGTTTTGGGAGGCCAAATAAAGGCCAGGGCCCAGACGCTGGGGCTGCCTCCGGCTCGGGAACAGGTCGATGATTCTCAACTCGAAGCCTGCCAGAACGGCCGAATGCACCGCCTCTCCCCTCCTCTTCGGCAGAGTTCTACGTACTCTCAGTGATCCTCGCTCATCATATAGACTACTGCTGTAAGGGCAGCCAGATCCTCGCTCACCATGGTGAGGGACTCCATCACTGTCGTCGAGTTGGCCGTCACTGTGGTCGATACCTCGCTCATCGTGGTGAGGGACGCGTTCTCGATGTGAGAATGGCCCTGATCCGCTACGGCTTCAAGCCCCGGGAGGGAGGTGAGACCGTGGGCAACCGTCTGCAGATCCTGGAAGGCGAGGTTCCCCCGACCGTGCTGGTGGCGACCGGGCCTCTCCGCTTCCGGATCGAGGGCACATGGGCCCCGGCACGTTCGTGATTTCCAGATCACTTACGCCCCGGGGTCCACGGTGCCCCGGCCGCCGCGAAGGCCTCCTCCAGCTTCGCCAGGTCGCCCGCGATCAGCGCCTTCAGGTCGCGCTCCAGCGCATCCAACCCGGTCTTGGCGATCTCCAGGTTGCGCTTTTGGGTCGCCGTCGGCATCTGCCGCGTCTGCCAGTGGCCGTCCCTGATCGCTCCCACGCGGTCACCGATCGACAGGGTGTCCGGCTCGGAGAGCTTCTGCCGCGCCGGGTCGCCGTGGAGCCGCCGCTCGAGCTCCGCGACGGCCTGGCCCACCGCGTCCAACCGAGCGTAGAGTGCCAGGTCCGCCTTGGGGGTCTCTCCCAGCGTCGCCCGCATCTGCCGGAGCTGGTCCTTGACGCGGCCGAGCTCCGCCGTGGCCGACGACAGCCTCCGCACCGCCTCCGCCGTCTCCCCCTGGAAGGCGGCCACCGCTAACGGGTCGGTGCCTGGCGGCAGGTTCGGCACCGGCTTCACCTCGAACGACTGCGCCGCGCCCAGCGATCGGGCTCCGCTCGCCGACAGCACGACCAGCTCTGCCGAGTAGCGCCCGGGCGCCACCTGGGGGCCCACCGGCGGAGGGTCCCAGGGGGACCGGAAGGCCGGCGGGTCGAGCACCACCGGGTCCGGGACCGGGCCGCGCAGGTCCCAGCTCACCCGGTGCAGCCCTTCCTTGGCCGGCCCTTCGACCCATCGCACCTTGCGCCCGGCGGCGTCCGAGACGATCAGCAGCACCTTCGGGTCCGTCTCCAGCGCTTCGGCCCGCAGCCGGTCGAAGCCGGGGAAAGGCACGTCTGCTCCCTTCTCGCGCAATGCCTTCTCTCCGCTCTTCCGCGCCTCGTGCGCGGTGGTCGGCGCCTCGCGCAGGAAGTAGGTGAAGAGGGCGCCGTGGGGCGGGTTCGGGGCGGTGAAGTCGTCGCTGCCGA
>Ga0134123_10003278_pt1 | contig 10538 bp, 8 predicted proteins | sample KB303_FD_96460 | JGI IMG/M metagenome (GOLD analysis project Ga0134123, IMG submission 96460) | Terrestrial soil microbial communities without Nitrogen fertilizer from Kellogg Biological Station, Michigan, USA - KB3-0-3 | ecosystem: Environmental > Terrestrial > Soil > Unclassified ...
ATCATCGTCGGCGTCGAGACACCCTTCACATTGAACATCGGCGAATGCTTTTGATAAAGGTCCATGATTTCCCAGAACTGCCCGCCGAAGTAGTCAGGGATAAACGACGGAATATCCGCAGTTCCGTTGAAGCTCATGAGATTCGTTACTGGCGCGCCGGCTGATGCGGCTTTGAAACGTTGTGTTTGCGTGACGATCCACGAGGTCATGAAACCGCCGTAGCTCCAACCCATCACGCCGAGTCGTTCAGGATCCGCAACACCCATCGCGATCACTTTATCCACGCCTGTCATCAAGTCTTGATAATCGCCGGCTCCCCAATCCTTCAGATTTGCTTGGCGAAACTCAGTGCCGTAACCACTCGAGCCGCGTGGATTCGGACGCAGGATCGCGTAACCGCGCGAAGAGAACGTCGCGAGCGGATAGACGCCGCGGCCGCCGATGAACGTTTGTTGAAACACGCCCGCTGGTCCACCGTGAACGTTCAGGATCATTGGTACGCGCTGGCCGGCCTGATATCCGACCGGGTACGTCAGTAAACCTTCGATCTGTTTTCCATCGGTTGATTTCCAGCTCACGACTTCAGTGCGGCCCATCGCCGGCAGGTTGACGTCGGCATTCACCCTGGTTATCTGAACCGGATTGAAATCCGCCGCGGAAGCAACGAACACATCGGCAGGTGTATCGGCTGTTTGTCTTACAAAAGCGAACGTTGTTCCATTGCGGTTCAGGTTGATAGCGCCGATAACGGCTGTAGTGGTTTTGATCTCCTCGATGCGATTTGCAGCGACGTCGAGTGCGTAGATCTGAGTTCCGGTGCCTTTTGCTTCACTGAAGTAGATGCGCTTTCCGTCGGCGGACCAACCTGCGACGGCGGGCTGGCTGTCATATGAATGAACGGCGGTTTTTGGCTGTCCCCCGCTCACCGAAAAGATCTGAATAGTCGCGCTTTGGGCCCACCGCACCGGAAGATCACTGGCGATCACCGCGATTGAATTTCCGTCCGGCGAATAGACTGGGCCATTCTCAGCAGCAGCCGTGTTCGCAAGAACCGCGATCTTTCCGCTTGCAACTTCGATGATCGAAACGTCGGAGCTGGGCCAATCGTTTGCAACCGGCGATTTGACGTGGCTGAAAGCAATGCGCGAACTATCGCTGGACCAGTCGAAGTCCTCGACGTGGTAATCGGCAGTTGTGAGTTTGCGTGGCTCGCGTTTGCCGTTCGCGTCTTTTTGAACAGGCAGCACATACAATCGAGCGAGCTTCACGTTCTCGTCGATCCAACGAAAGTCGTTTTTAGCCTTGTCGTTCTTCTCTTCGTCTTCAGTCTTCGGATCGACCATGGTGTAGGCAATCGAACGGCCGTCCGGCGACCAGAGGAAGTTTGCGACAGCACCTTTGCCGTCAGTCAGCGGCTCGGCCTCGCCGCCGTTCATGTTCAGAATGTAAAGCTGGTTGCGATTGTCCTTGCGGTTTGAGAGGAAGGCGATCCAGTTTCCGTCCGGCGACCATTTTGGATTGGTTGACGACTTCTCGCCGTACGTGAGTTGCACGTTTCGCTTTGTATCCAGCATGTTCATCCAGATCTGTGTCACGTATTCGCTCTTGTCAGCGGTCATCACGGCCTCGTTGACGGTGTAGACCACTTTCTTGCCGTCGGGAGAAACGCGTGGCGCGCCGACAGCTTTGAGCTTTAAGTGCAACTCCGGTTCCCACGTTTGTGCGGAAACGGCTGATGCAAAGAGGACGATAAGGATCAGAGCTGTGGCTGCGTTTTTCATGATCGTTTCTCCTGGATTGGGTTTTGGCTGCAGGTGGGAAAGTTTTTACTAGCGACCGCTCTGAAAGTCAACATTAATGCCGATCGCACGGCTGGAAATCCATGCGATTGGATTTTGGGTGCATTTCAGTAGTAAGTGATGGTGCGGAAATAAACGCTGTACGGCTCGGTTTGTTCGCGTCCATTCTTCATCACAAGGCGAGATGTTGTTCGCTTGGTCCAATTGCCGTTTGCGTCAAATTCGTAGGTGAACACTTCCTGCAAACGTACAGATCCGTCAGGATTAAAATACGTTTCCGCAATCTCATTACCTTTGTCGTCGAGGATGTAGAGGTAATGCTGATTCAACTTACCGTCTTCTGAGTACACGAGTTTCTCCTTTCGATTCCCGTTGTACTTATAGACGTAGCGCAACCAAACGTCACCATTACTCTGGAACCAGGTATTTTCGATCAGGCGTTTTTTGTCGTCATACTTGAATTCATACTTGTAACCGTAGCGTGGATCCGGTCTTTTTGTAGCCACGCCCGGCGGAGGACCAACCGCGATCATAGGCGGCGGATTATATTCGCGCTCGATCGATTGTGAAGCGCTGACTCTGCTGCCGTCGATGAATCCATACACAGTGATGCTGTCGAGATTTCCCTTGTAGTCGTACAACTCACTTCTCAGTGTATTGCCTTGCTCGTTGTAAGTGTCGAACGAGTTTCGTTTTCTTCCCTGCACCGACCAAGAGCCGGAGAAATCCTGACTTTCCGTGAGCACAGTTCTCACACGACCGCGCAGACCTTTGTCGCTCGCATCAGATCCGGCACGCTTCACTACCGGTGTTTGCGGTAGTGGACTCGGCTCGGCTTTCGCAGCTTCTTCGGCGAGGCTCGTGTTTACTTCAGCCTCGCTCAGCACCTTAAAAGTATTCAACACACCCAGCGCGACGTTTTCATAAACTCGCTGCTCGTTTTTCATCACTGCGACGATTTCGTAGATCCGTCGCGAGACGATGTAGGTGCGTTGAATAACCGTGCCAGTGAACAGATCGACTCGCTGCTCGATACCCGGATATTTATCGAGCGTGATCTGCTTTACTGCCGCGATGCTCCCGCTGTTTGAGGTCGCCGCTTTGTTGAACCGTTCGGTGGCACTCTTGAAGAACGTTTTGGCGATCTCGGGCTGGTCCAGCGGTTGAGAGGCGTCAGCGTAACCGATACCGAAGGTCGCTTCCCTGGTCCGCCACTGGTACAAATCCCCCTTGGCTTCGTCGAAAGGTGTAGGAATTGTCAGCGAACCAAAACCGTTGACACCCGGAAGTGCTATCGAAAACCGGCCCTCGTTCGAAACAAACGTGCGCGCGCCAACGACTGACGGCGCCTCACGCTGGACCGGCAGCAGCATTGCGATCGTGATTGCAATGATAAGAAGTGGTTTCGGCAAGTGAGATCCTGTTCGAAAAAGCGTTCGAGGAAAGCTAACATAGGGGCGTGTCGTCAGCAATTGAAAATGTTCGGCGCGTGATCGCTGATTCTGCGATACGCACACCGCTCGTGCGCTTGAACGGAGTCGAGGCAGAGATCTACCTGAAGCTCGAGAATCTGCAACCGATCGGGTCGTTCAAAATTCGCGGTGCTGCCAATGCGATGGCACGGTTGTCGGCGTCGCAACTTCAGCGCGGAGTTGTCACTGCGTCGGCGGGCAACATGGCTCAAGGTGTTGCGTGGTGTGCGCGAAAGCTCGGCATTCCGTGCACAGTCATCGCTCCCTCGACAGCGCCTGAAACGAAGATCAATGCGATCGAACGACTCGGCGGGCGAGTGATCAAGGTTTCATTTGATGAGTGGTGGCGAGCGTTTGCAGAGCGTGCATACCCGGGAGTCGATGGCGCTTTCATTCACGCGTTCGACGATCCGCACGTGATGGCGGGCAATGGAACGATTGCGTTGGAAATTCTCGAAGACTTGCCGGACGTTGACGCGGTGGTGATTCCGTGGGGCGGTGGCGGGCTGACGTGCGGCATTGCGTCAGTGCTGCGTGCAGTGCGTCCTGAGTGCAAGATCTTCACCGCGGAAGTTTCGACAGCCGCACCGCTGGCAGCTTCTATCGCAGCGGGTGCGCCCACGCCGGTTGACTACCAAGCATCATGGGTCGACGGCATCGGCGCGCGCGCCGTCTTCCCGCAGATGTTCGAACGCGCCCGTAACTTGATCGACGGCACGCTCATCGCGGATCTATCCTCCGTCGCGACCGCCCTCCGCCTCATGGTCCAACACAACCACATCGTCGCCGAAGGCGCCGGCGCCTGCCCCGTTGCGTGCGCACTGTCTGGCAAAGCCGGATATGGAAAGATCGTGTGCGTCGTGTCGGGTGGGAATATCGATTCGGCAAAACTCGTCGCGATATTGAACGGCGAGAAGTAAGACATCTTGCCTGTTGTCAACAAAACAAATAAACTCTCGCGTCCACACCCACATCGTTGAGGCTTAGTCGGCCTTGCGAACCAATGCCCCACGTTGGTTCAAATGAGCAAGCGCGAACCCAATTATATTGAAGAATCCGGGCCGTTCTCAGACGAGTATTGGCTGCGAAAAACAGTATTTACCTCGTTCGACTCTTCGCTCCTCGGGTTGAAAGACATACTCAAGGAACGCGAAACGTTTGAAGCCATAGCCGTCATCCTCGATCTGAAAGACTTCACGACGTTCTGTGACCAGAGGGATCCACATCATGAAGTTCCACAATTCATCGACGCGTTTCTAACGTGGCTCTTTGGAAAGATCGCGGAGGAATTATTCGATCGAGATGAGGGAGATCATGTTGTGTTGTGGAGTCACCTGCCCATCTTTGGGAAGTTTCTCGGTGATGGTGTGCTGTTTTTATGGGATGCTACCGATCTGAGCAGTGCGGCGAAGCAAGTTATTGTTGAGATATTTGATATTATCTGTGCGGGATATGAAACAGAGCTCTTTACAGCACTGCGTCAAAACTTCACCAATCCGCCTACGAAACTGAGGTGCGGAATTGCACAGGGCCAGGTAACTTCAATTGCGAACGGAAAAGACTATGTTGGTCTTTGTATTAACATAGCGGCGCGACTTCAAAAGCTTGGAGATGGAGCTTTCTCGTTTGCATTTACAAGGAAAGGTTTGGATGAGCCTGGAGTACCCACTTGGGAACGTGATTTCAAACTGATCAAAATCGGCATCCGTGGTGTCACAAATAGAGAATCCGTGTTCGTGCTAAAGAGGGAGTTTCGGAAGTTGACCAAAGAGGAGAGGCACAGGTTGCGAAATTGATCTCGCTCCCTGAGATTTTCAGTAGTTAACTTAATTTATATGCGAACTGTACTTACCAAAGGCACTCGAAACATTGGCAAGAAATGGACAAAAGAGGATCTTGTGCGGCTTCGCGAGTTGGCACACAAAAAGTATCCTACGCGGGTAATTGGTTTGATTCTCGGACGTACTGCAAATGCCGTTCGGTCAAAGGCGGGACAAAATCATATTTCTCTGCGTCAAACACCTTGAATGCTCACACGCTGGTTCGCGACTGTGGCGAGAACGCTCGTGCTGTTGTGAATGTGAAATCTAAAGCCTATGAATGTCGCGTTCGCTTGCGGAACTGCGCGGGTGGAATATTGAACTGACGCTTGAACGCCCGGTTGAAGGTCGCTTCGGAGCCATAGCCCACTGCAGCCGCGACTTCCGCGATGCTGTGATCTGCAGACAGAAGCATTTCGGCTCCGAGTTTTAGCCGCCATTTTGAAAGATAACTCATCGGCGACTCGCCAAGGAAATGTTGAAACCGTTCTGCAATCCGGCTACGCGACAGTCCAATCTGTCGTCCCAACTCCGCGATGGTCCAGGGATGCGCGGGGTTCTTGTGCATCAGCGCAAGCGCATGCCCGACAAACGAATCGCGCACACCCGCGAGCCAGCCCACCTCATTCGCGGGCAGTTCGTTGATGTAACGTCGTAAAGTTTCAACAAACAAAACTTCAGCAAGCTTGGTGCGCACTAATTCACTGCCCGCATTCGAGTCCGCCCGTTCGCCGACAGAAAAACGAATCGAACCTTCGAGCCACTGATCCGCTTCGTCCTCGACGATTCTCACCTTCATGATCGGCGGCAGTCCGGATAGAAACACTTCCCCCAGCCGCAGTTCACACGTCATGAATCCACACACGAACGTGGTGACCTCACCGCCGCCGCCGAAGCGAGCGACCTTCAACCCTTCGCTTAAGTTCTTGGCAAACGTCTTGACAGAATCAACTGGTTCGGCGGAACCGTTTCCCAAGTAGTGATGATCTCCATGTGGGAAAACAACGACGTCGCCCGACTTCAATTCTTCACGCCTTTCCCCGAGCTGCGCATAAGCACGGCCGCCGGTTATGAGGTGGTAAATGATTAGGTGCCGCGCTTCAGCCGAGAAATAAGGAGCGAGGGCTGCCGGCTTTGCGCTCAAACACCACGGTGCGGAAAACTCGCCATTGAAGAACAGCGCTCCTTCGAGCCTGACGACTCTCAACACTTCGGAAAGCACATCCATTCGATTGCCTTAACGTGAATAAGGTGTCTGGGCCAAGAATACGGGACGCTGAGTCAACCACTCAAGACTCGTCTCAGGCATCTTAAAAACGTTCGCGCAAAACGAAAGGAAGAACAAAATATGTACTCGATGACCAATCTTAAAAAGCTGGGCCACGTAGGTGAGCTTTTGCCCGACACGATGAACGCATTCCGAGCCTGGGACAAGCTCGCTCTTTCTGATGGAGCGATCCCCAAGAAGTACAAAGAACTGATGGCAATCGCCGTTGCTCTGACCACACAATGTCCGTACTGCATTGAACTACACCGGCAGGAAGCGATTAAAGCGGGTGTAACTGAAAAGGAACTCGCCGAAGTTGTTTTCGTCGCCTCAGCTCTTCGGGCTGGCGGCGCGATTACGCACGGTACGCACCTCTTCGAGGGATGAAGCAGACGCTCTCTATCCGAATCCGCTTCGCGGAGTTCACTGTGCTGCGATACAATATCCGCACGCGTCGGTTGAGTCCAACACATCCCCCGGATAGAGATATTGTCGTTCCCCGCTCGCAAAAGGATTGGCCGCTACGAAATTTGCTCCCAACTCGGCGCGGGTGGGATGGGTGAGGTTTATCTCGCCAACGATACCAAGCTCGATCGCAAAGTCGCCCTAAAAATCCTGCCGTCAGACGTCGTCGAGTCGAAGAGCGGCGATCGCGTCCGCCGTTTCGTGCAGGAAGCCAAAGCGGCGTCGGCGCTGAATCATCCAAACATTCTCACCATCTACGAAATCGACGAGGTCGACTCCGAACAGTTCATCGCAACCGAGTTCATTGACGGCGAAACACTCCGCGAACGGATCAGAACTGCTCAACTCAAACCGCTCGACGCGCTCGACGTCGCGATCCAAGTCGCCAGCGCGCTTTCAGCGACACACAGCGTCGGCATAATTCATCGCGACATCAAGCCCGACAACATCATGCTGCGTCGCGACGGAATCGTTAAAGTTCTCGACTTCGGTCTCGCGAAACTCACAAAGGAACGCTCCGCCAGCGAAACCGACTCGCTCGCGCCGACTCAGAACTTCATCAACACCGGCTACGGCGTCGTGCTCGGCACCGCGCACTACATGTCGCCAGAACAGGCGCGCGGACTCGACCTCGATCACCGCAGTGACATCTGGAGTCTTGGCTGCGTGATTTACGAAATGATCTCGGGCCGCCAGCCGTTTCATGGCCGCACCACGATCGACGTGATGTCCGGCATACTCGATCGCGAACCCGAATCACTGTCGAATCACTTGCCGGAAGGGCCACGTGAGCTCGAACGAATCGTCTCGCGCACGCTGCGGAAAGATCGCGAGGAACGTTACCAGAACATCCAGGACTTGCTCATCGATCTCAAAGATCTAAAACGCCAACTCGAGACGCACTCGCAGAGAACCTTTAGTACGCGAACGAGTTTTGAGATGTCCGTCGAGTCTGTGCCGGAGAAGTCGATTGCCGTCCTCTACTTCGAAAACATGAATTCGGACAAGGACAGCGACTACTTCTGCGCCGGCATGACGGAAGACATCATCACCGACCTCTCGAAGATCAGGGATCTGAAAGTTGTCTCGCGAACCGACGTGCTTCCCTTCCGTAACAAAGAGGTCAACACCCGACAAGTCGGCGAAGCGCTGCGTGTGAACTACATACTCGATGGCAGTGTGCGAACGGCAGGCAACCGGATACGGATCACCGCAAACCTCGTCAGCGTTCGCGATGGTTATCACCTTTGGGCCGAGCGGTTCGATCGTCTGGTGGAAGACATCTTCGACCTGCAGAACGAAGTTTCGCAGAAGATTGTAGAAGCGCTGAAGATCTCGCTTACCGAATCAGAGCGACAACTGCTGAAGCAGAAGCCAACCGACGATCTGAAGGCTTACGACTTCTACATGCGCGGCCGTGAGCTCCTTTACTTGAAAGGCCGGAAGAACACCGAGCGCGCGATCGAGATGTTCGAACACGCGGCTGCCAGCGATCCCGGCTTTGCGTCGCCGTATGCTGGATTAGCCGAAGCTTATTCGTCGATGTACGAATGGTACGACGGGAATTCGTCGTGGTTGAGCAAAGCGATCGAGATGAATCGGAAGGCGCTCGCGCTGGAGCCGTCGTTGGTGGAAGCGAAGTTTGGCATCGCGATGGTCTATTTCAACCAGCGCCGGTTTGCGGAAGCGAAGCGCGACCTCGACGAGATCCTCAAAGAGAACGCCGACTTTTACCCTGCACACCTGCGGCTTGGAATGATTGCGGAACTGTCGAACGACTTTGAAGGTGCACTGAAACACTATCGGCGCGCAGCCGACCTGAAGCCTTACGACGAAGACGCGTGGATGTTTCTCGCCGGAACCTATCGAAAGCTGTTGAAGGTCGACTCCGCCTCGAGAGCGGAGCTCAAAGTCGTCGAGATTACGGCGCGAAAACTGGAAGCAAGCCTCGACGACATCATCGTGATGAGCAGGCTTGCGGAGGCTTATGCGCGTTTTGGAAGCCGCGAAGAGGCCCATGCCACGTTGAAAAGAGTGCTCGAAGTGGAGTCAAATGACGGACTTGCAGTCTACAACTGTTCCTGTGCGTATGCCCTGCTCGGCGATAAGAAATGGTCCTTAATCCTGCTCCGTCGCGCGTTTGATAGTGGGTTTAGAACTGTGGCGCACTGGGCCCGCACTGATAGTGCATTCGATTCGTTGCGGGGAGATCCGGAGTTTGCGCAACTCTTAACCGAGATTCAGTGACCTTTGTACTTTGTGCTTTGAGCTTTGGCCTTTCGCTCGGAAACAAAGTACAAAGCACAAAGTTCAAAGGAGAATTCCAATGCCGAAGTACGTAATCGAACGAGTAGTGCCGGGTGCGAGCAAGATGACGCCCTCCGATTTGAAGGCGATGTCGCTGCGTTCGTGCAATGTGTTGAACCAGTTGGGACCTCAGATTCAGTGGGTTACCAGTTACGTGACTGACAATAAGATCTACTGCGTCTACATCGCACCCAACGAAGAGCTTGTCCAGGAGCACGCGCGGCTCGGAGGGTTTCCGGCGAACCACGTCGCGCAAGTCAAAACTGTAATCGACCCGACCACCTCCGAGGACTAATGGATCTTCGATCAATCCAGAAACCTTTGAAAGAGAAATACCGGAGCGATCCGAGCAGCTCGCGCATTACACTGAAAGCGCGGGGCGATCAAACAGACACGCCAATCGCGTGTTCCGTGGAAGTGGGCCAGAAACTGCTGGAGGCACAAGCGCATACTGGCGTTGGTGGACCAGGAACAGCCGCCTGTTCCGGTGATCTGCTGCTCGGAGCGCTGGCCGCTTGTGCCCAACTCACTTGCCAGCTCGTCGCGACCGCGATGGGAATTCCGTTTGAGCATATTCGCGTCAACGTCGAAGGCGAGATGGACCTGAGCGGCACGCTGGGTATTTCGAAAGAGGCGCCGGTTGGTTTTCAGGACATTCATGCGAAGTTCGACATCAGCGCCCCACAGGCAACGCCGGAACAGTTAGCCGCATTAAAAGAGAAGACCGAGCAGTACTGCGTGGTAATGCAAACTTTAATGAAGCCTCCACCGATCAGAACGAGTTGGTCCAACTAAGTTGAGCGACGACCCGATGCGAGCGCTTCCGAACAACGATGAAGGTTGATCTTCAGTTGTCGTCATTCGACGCAGCCACCGAGTGGCTCAACAGTCAGTCCGCAAACCTGCCTACAAAAGGCCATCCGACACTCGTACATTTCTGGTCCCTCAGTTCTGAAACAGCGAAAACGAATCTCGCACCGATTGCTGCCTTGCGCGATCAACGCAAGCGCGAAGGTGTGCGTGTAATCGCAGTACACGTCCCGCAATCGGAAGCTGAGAAAGATTCACGCGCCGTCCGCAACGCAATCGAGAGACTCAACATCACCGAGCCGTGCGCACTCGACAACGAATACAATCTTCGAGACGCCTTGCTCGACCGTACTGAAGCGATGCCGGCGTACTACCTGTTCGACATCGAAGGCAGTCTTCGCACTCATTCGACGTCGCCGGAAACAATCGAAGACGAATTGGACGAGATGCTCGCCGAGCTGCGATCTCACAATCCCTTTTGCACAACGTGTGAGTTGTTCCTGGACAAGGAAGCGATGTTTTGCGCCGAATGCGGCTCACCGTTGACCTTGCCCGGCGCGAACGGCACGCATCCGTACTACGAAAACTATTACTACTC